>WNGE01012703.1_pt1 | contig 11985 bp, 10 predicted proteins | sample 5400651 | NCBI WGS metagenome assembly WNGE01 (sample SAMN13153370, study PRJNA577476) | soil metagenome | isolation source: 60 cm soil or saprolite under grassland replicate 2 | place: USA:California | collected 2016-06-15 | reverse complement strand
AGCCACGCCCTTCCGGCAGCGGCAACGCGGACACAGGCTCAGCTACCGGCTCAGGTCCGTCCAGAAGCTCCTGCACTCTGGCGAGTGACGCCCGTACCCGGATAGCGAGTTGCGCCGCGGCGGGAATGCCTCCGAGTACGTCGGCCAGCGCGAGCGGCGTCAGCACTAATACGGCGAATACCGGGCCGGTGATGTTCGCCGTACTGCCAAGCACCAGACCGGACACGCTGGCACCGCCGACGCACAGCATGAGCAGCGCGCTGCCAAGCCCTGCGCTCCAGGCCGAACGTCGTTCGGCTCCAGCAAGCCGGGAATCGCTTGCGCTGAAGGACTTCAGCACGTCGTCGACCGCGTTGAAGGCGACCACGTCGCCCGCCGTCAGCAGAGCCTCGGTAGCCGCGGCCGCCACGTCACCCCGCGAGCCAGCGATCTTTCGCTCCGATCGCGCGGCTGTCTTGGCTGTCAGCCAAGGTACGGCGGTGCACGCCACGAGAACTGCTAGTGCCACGGCTGCACCCGCTGCAGGCAGCAGCAACGCGAGCAGGGCCACTGTCGCCGTAGCCGTCACTGTAGCGACTGCGACGGGCAGCACCACGCGCAGCCACAGGTCGAGGACCGCGTCCACGTCAAGCACCAACCGCGCCAGCAGGTCGCCCTTTCGTCGTGAGCTCAACCCTCCCGGCGCCAGCCTCTCCAGCCGTCCGGTGACACGCGCCCGAGTCTCCCCCAGCACCCGGTACGCAGCGTCGTGCCCCACGAGCCGGTCGACGTACCGGAACACGCCCCTGCCGACACCGAACGCCCGTACGGCAACGATCGCCACCATCAGAATCAACACCGGCGGCTGAGCCGCCGCCGTAGTGATCAACCACGCCGACGTAGCCAACAACGCCACCGCCGACCCGGCAGCAGCAACCCCAGCCACCAACGCCAGCACCAACCGCCACCACACCCGCCCGTGAGGCCGCACCAGCCCCCACACCCGAACCCCGCCAATCGCGCTCATGCGTTTACCAGCTCTCTGGCGCCTACGGTGACTGTTCTGTCTGCGGCAGCGATCAGGGCTGGGCGGTGGGCGACCATGAGGATCGTGCGGCCGGTGGCGCGTAGGCCGGCGATGATTGTCGCCTCGGCGTCTGCGTCCAGGCCGGCGGTTGGTTCGTCTAGTAGCAGGACTGGCGCATCCGTGATCAGGGCTCGGGCCAGAGCGACACGGCGTTGCTGGCCGCCTGACAGGTGTTGCCCCTGCTCCCCGACCGGCTTGTCCAGTTCCAACTCACTTGCTCCGGCTGCGGAAAGCGCCCTGAGGACCTGCTCATCGGATGCGTCCGGTCGACCGAGCCGGACGTTGTCAGCGATGGTGCCCATCCGCAGGCCCGGTCGCTGCGGCACCCACGCGAACTGCCGCCTCCACACTGTCGGCTCGAACTCGTCCGCCGCACTGCCCCCAGCAACCACCACTCCACGCTCAGGCTCGACGAACCCGAGCAGCACCGCCAGTACGGTCGACTTCCCAGCCCCACTGGGCCCGGTGAGCGCCACCACCTCACCCGGCTGGACCACCAGGTCGAACCCGTCCAGCGCCGGCTCGTCGCGACCCGGGTACCGCACCGCCACGTCGTACAGGTGCAGGGAGCTCACTCGCAGGTCCGGTACGTCGGTCCGATCGCCTCGCTCAGGCAGTGGTGTCTCGAGGATGCGGAACACCTCCTCGCCGGCGGCGACACCGTCGGCACTGGCGTGGAACTGCATGCCCACCTGCCGCAGCGGGAGATACGCCTCGGGTGCCAGGATCAAGACCGTCAACGCCGTCTCGAGTCCGAGCTTGCCGTCGACCAGTCTGAGTCCGACACCGACCGCGACCAGCGCCACCGAGATGCTGGCCAGCAGTTCCAGCGCCAGCGACGACAGGAACGCCAACCGCAGGCTTCCCATCGACGCCACCCGGTGCTTGTCGGTCACCCGTCGTACGGCGGACTCTTGCGCTTTAGCGCGGCCGAACAACTTGAGCGTGGGCAGTCCGGCGACGACGTCCGCGAAGTGGTGCGCCAAGACAGCCAGCGCGTGCTGGCGGCGTCGACTGTGCGCCTGCGTTGCCCAGCCGATCAAGGCCATGAAGATCGGAATCAGCGGCAGCGTCACCACGACAGTCCCCGCTGCGATCAGGTCGCCGGTCGCCATCCAGCCGATCACCCCGGCCGGCACGGTCGCCGCGAGTACGAGCTGTGGCAGGTAGCGAGCGAAGTACGGGTCCAGGTCGTCGAGTCCCTTGGTCAGCAGGGTCGTCAGCGCACTGCTGCGCTCACCACTCAGCCATACCGGCCCAAGCTTCAGCGAGTGCTCCAGGACATGCCTTCGCAACGTCGACTTCACCGCAGCCGCGGCTCGCTGCGCCACCACCTCTTGCGCCCACACCAGCAGCGCCCTGCCCAGAACCACCGCGCTCAACCCGACGGCAACTGCCGCAACCCCGTCGCCATGCAGCACGACTCGAGCGATGCCGCGCGCCAGCAGGACGGCCTGCACGATGATCAGCAGTCCACTGGCAACCCCGATGAACACCGACGCAGCCAGGAAGACCCGAGCGGCCCGAGCCCTCCGCAACAACCGCGGGTCGAGCGGCTTCACCGCACCCGCCGCGCTGCAGCAGCCTCCGTCGAAGCAGGCGAGGTCGGTGGCGACGGCTGGACCGACACAGGCTCGACGGTGATGCGCTTGCGGAAGACCCAATAGGTCCAGCCCTGGTAGAGCAGCACCAGCGGCGTGAAGATCGCGGCAATGATCGTCAAGATCTTCAATGTGTACGGCGTTGACGCGGCATCAACAATCATCAATGTTGATCCCGGATCAAGTCTTGACGGCATGACCGCAGGGAACATCGCCGCGAACAACGACGCCGCCGCGAGCCCGACCGCGAGCGTCGTACCGACGAAGGCCCAGCCCTCACGCCGCAGCAGGTTCGCCAGCAGCCCGGCCGCGAACGCAACCACGGCCGCCACTGCCACAACCACCGAGCCGGCGCCGCCGCGGATGCTCTGCGCCCAGGACAGGAAGGCGATCGCCAAGACTGCGGCGCCGAGGCCCGCGCGAGAAGCAAGGCGATTCGCCCGGCGGCGTAGCTCTCCCGTCGTACGGAGCGCGAGAAAGATCGCGCCGTGGACAACAAAAACAGCGGCGAACGTGAGTCCGCCCAGGAGAGCGAAGGGACTGAGCAGATCGCCGAGGCTGCCGACGTACTCGTGGGAAGCGTCCAACGGGACCCCGCGGACCAGGTTCGCGAAAGTCACGCCCCACAGGACCGCCGGCACCACCGAGCCGATGGTGATCAGCGTGTCCATTCGCCCGCGCCAGACCAGGTCGTCGCGTTTGCCGCGGTACTCCAGCGCCACCCCGCGCAGGATCAGCGCCACCAGGATCGCGAACAGCGGCAGGTAGAACCCGCTGAACAGCGTCGCGTACCACTCCGGGAACGCCGCGAACGTCGGGTTCATTCCGGCCGAGCACCCGCAGCAGCATCCCGACGCCGAAGTCGAACCCCTCCAGCACGAAGTACCCGATCCACAACCCCGCGATCGCGAGGAACCAGACAGTGGTGAGTTCCATCAACAGCTCCTCAGTACGCGAACGACAACGGCTTGTCGGCGTCGTCGGGTGCATCCGGTTCGTTCGAGGCCGGCGACGGGGCGCCGTCCAGCCCGCCCCGGATCGCCCGGAACATGAGCTTCACCTCCACCACCGCGAGTACGCCGTACAGGACGGTGAACCCGGCCAGCGACGTGATCACCTCGCCACTCGTCGTCCCCGGTGACACACCCGATGCCGTCGGCAACAATCCGAACACCAGCCACGGCTGCCGACCGGTCTCGGTGAAGATCCAGCCGAAGCCGTTCGCCACCAGCGGCAGCAGCGGCAACGGGATCGCCAGCCAGACCAGCCGGCGGTTCGGCGCCCGGCCGCGACGTGTTGCCCAGAGCAACCACACGGCGATCGCCGCGGACGCCATCCCGACCCCGATCATCAGCCGGAAGGTCCAGTAGGTCAGCGGGATGTTCGGCTTGTACGACCCCGGCCCGTAGAGCTGCTCGTACGCCTCCTGCAGCGAGTTGATCCCCTTGACCTCGCCGTCGAAGGTCCCCGTCGCCAGGAACGACAGCAGGTGCGGCACCTTGATCGAGAAGATCTCCCGCGACCCGTCCAGCGTGCCGACGGTGAAGACCGAGAACGACGCCGGTTTCTCCGTCTCGTACAGCGCCTCGGCCGCGGCCATCTTCATCGGCTGCACCTCGGTCATCACCTTGCCCTGCGCATCCCCGCTCAGAGCGACCCCGGCCCCGGCCGCGATCACGATCACGGCGCCCAACCGAAGCGCCGTACGAAAGACCTCGGCGTCCACGGAGGGACGTCGTACCAGGTGCCAGAGAGCCACCCCCGCGACGAACGCGCCGCCGACCATGAACGCGGCGAAGATCGTGTGCGGGTAGGTGACGAGCACGACCTTGTTGGTCAGCACCGCCCACAGATCCGTCAACTCCGCGCGGCCACGGGCAGCGTTGTAGCGGAAGCCGACCGGGTTCTGCATCCAGGAGTTGGCGGCCAGGATGAAGTACGCCGACAGTTGCGTCCCCAGCACGACCATCCAGATGCAGGCGAGATGGACGCGGCGCGGCAACCGGTCCCAGCCGAACATCCACAACCCGATGAACGTGGACTCGAGGAAGAACGCGAGCAGGCCCTCGAGCGCCAGCGGGGCGCCGAAGACGTCGCCGACGAAGCGCGAGTAGTCGCTCCAGTTCATCCCGAACTGGAACTCCTGCACGATGCCGGTGACGACGCCCATCGCGATGTTGATCAGGAACAACTTCCCGTAGAACTTGGTCAGCCGCAGGTACTTGTCCTTGCCGGTCCGGTACCAGGCGGTCTGCAGGCCGGCCGTGATCGCGACCAGCGAGATCGTCACCGGGACGAAGAAGAAGTGGTACACGGTGGTGACGGCGAACTGCCATCGGGCCAGATCCAGGGTGTCCACGCGGCAGGCCTCCCCAGCCATCTACGACATGTTGTAGTAGATGTTAGCGTGGATCTACTACAAGCTGTAGTTATACTGGTCACGTGGCGAGTGAGGAGAAGGCACCGCGCCCCCTGGGCGACCTGGAGCGGCTGGTGATGGAGCAGCTCTGGGCGGCACCGGCGGCGCTGACCGTGCGCGAGGTACACGAGCAGCTGTCAGCGACTCGTGAGCTCGCCTACACGACCGTGATGACGGTGCTGGACCGGCTGGCCAAGAAGAAGCTGACCGAGCGGGAGCGCGACGGCAAGGCTTGGCGCTATCGGGCCGCGGCGCCGCGTGAGGAGCTGGCCGCCGACCTGATGCGTGACGCACTCGACCGCGCCGGCGACCGTCGCGAGGCGCTGGTCCGCTTCGTTGGGCAGGTCAGCGATGAGGAGGCCGCTCTGCTGCGTGAGGCTCTGGCGCGGCTGGAGGCGCGGGAGGGGTGATCACCCCGGTCTTGCTCGCCGCACTCGCCTTGGTGCTGACTGGACCGGCGCCGGCGTTGCTGGCGCGTTCCAGCTGGCCTTACCGGATCCCCCGGGCCGCAGTTGCGCTCTGGCAGTCCATAGCTCTTGCCGCGGTGTTGGCAGCGCTTGGCGCAGGCATAGCGCTCTCCTACTCCACCGCTGGCGAGCCAGGTCAGCCTCGGTTCGATCCGTCGTCAGCCAGAGACCTCTTGGCCGCCGCCGTACTCGCTCTCACCGCTCTGGTCGGCGTCAAGCTGCTGTGGGCCGCCGGACGCGTAGCAGTCGGCACACGGGCTCGTCGGAAGCGCCATCGCGACCTCGTCGACGTACTGGCCACGCCGGACGGCCTCATCCCCGGTCTGCGAGTGCTGGCTGAAGAGACACCGCTCGCCTACTGTCTACCCGCGCTGCGTGGCGCTCGCGTCGTCGTGTCGGTCGGTGCCCTCGACAGACTCGATGAAGGCGAACTGCGCGCTGTACTGGCGCATGAGCAGGCTCACCTCCGCGCACGCCACGACCTGGTGCTGGAGGCGTTCACCGCACTGCACCAGGCCTTTCCCCGCTGGGTCCGCAGTGAGGTAGCACTGGAGCAGGCGCGCACGCTTGTAGAGCTCCTCGCCGATGACGACGCCCGCCGTCGCAACGGACCGCGCCCACTGGCTCGCGCCCTCGTCGCACTGGCAGGCGCACCTGCTCCAGAAGCAGGACTCGCCGCAGCCAAGTCAGCGACCGTCCTGCGGGTCCAGCGCCTGGCCGACCCCGAGCCGGGCTATCCCTTGCTCTCGGCTGCGACGTACGCCGCAGCCGGCGCACTGCTCGTCGTACCCACGATCACCGTCGCAGCCCCGATCGTGAAGGCGATCGTCAACGCCGTCACGTGACTATCCGAAGTGTTTGCCCTCCCCCCGGGCGACGGCCAGCAGCACGAGCCCGGACAGGACCAGCAGAACCACCATGGAGATGACGAACGGCAGCACTTCTCTCCCCGTATCCCCACAAACAACCTCACTGATGTGTTACGCGTTCATTGTCCCAGAAGTTCCCCGAACGCCTTGGCCGCTTCGTCGACCTCCCACTCCAACGTGTTCGGAGTCACGACGAGCTCGACCCACGACCAGCCCGGTACGTCAGCCGGCTGCCACGGCGGGCTGATCGCCTCCCGCGTCGCCTCCATCCGCTGCACCGCGGCTGCCTCGATCGCGTCCACCGCCCGAGGTGCGTAGACCCGGAAAGAGTTGGTGTGCGGCGGCTCCGGGAACACCCGGAATCCCTCGCTTTGCAAGGCCATCGAGAGCTCCACGGCCCGCTGGTACAGGTCGTCCATCAGCGGCAGCACCGTACGAAGCCCTTCGCGTGCGGCAACGGCGTACGGGAAGAGCGTGAAGAGGTTGCCGCCCAGTCTGCGCTGCCACCGCCGTACCTCAGCAATCACATCCTCCGGCCCGGCGAGCGCAGCACCGCTGAGCCCACCCAGCACCTTGTAGAAGGACACGTACACGGTTGAGGCCAGTGCAGCGATCTCAGCCAGGCTGTGCTCCAGGTACGGCGTGCTCTCCCACAACCGGGCACCGTCAAGATGCAGTGGTACGCCGCGCTCCGCACACGACTCAGCAAACACCACTAGCTCGTCCCACGTCGGCAGGACGAAGCCGGCCTCGCGCAGCGGCAGCTCCACTGTCACCGCGGCCAGCTTCCCAGGGATCGCGGCCAGCTCGTCCGGCCGCGGCTGGCGCGGCTCCGACGTCAACCGCTCGATGCGGATGCGGTGCACCTCCTCCAGCGCATTCAGCTCGTGCTGCAGGAGGTGTGAGAGCCCGTGCACGGCTACCCGACTGGTCCCCGCGCGATCGGCGTACACACGCAGGACGCTCTGCTGCGCCATGATCCCGGTCGGCATGAACACCGCAGCCGGCTTGCCCAGGAGCTCAGCTACCTCCTGCTCCAGCAGAGCGACGTCACCGCCGCTGCCGTAGATGTCGCTCTGCGCCTCGGTGACAACCTCCGCCAGTTGCTGCAACCTGTCCGGGACCGGCGGCCTGCGCAAGGACAGCCAGCGCTCGCAGTTCTCGGCCGCGGCCTTACGGCGGGCCCGGAGGTCGTCGGAGGTCGTAGTCACACTCCCCATCCTCTCGTGCACTGCAACCGACTTAGATCGTGGTGGTCACCACGTGCTGACCCTGAACCGTCCTGATCTCCACTGACTTCACCTGGTCGATCGGGACCAGCACACCGCCACCGAAGCGGCTGCCGTCGTGAGCGGCCTTCTCCGAGACCACCCAGCTACCGGCTTCCCACGTCTTGCCGGTCTTGTCTGTCACGAGCATCACGCATTGGGCTCCGGCCTTCAGTCCGGTGATCTGCACCTGAATCCAGCTCCATCCAGTTCGTGGCTCCACTGTGGTCGCCATCGTCGTACCGGTGGAACTGTCGGTCGCAGTGACCTGCTTGTAGCCGGCTGTGGGCTCGTCGGGCTCCCCAACGGTCTGCCGCCCGATCAGTACGCCGCCACCGAGCGCCCCGGCTACTACGACGACCGCTGCGGCGAGCAGCAACCATGGTGTGCGCTTCTTACGGACCGGCGTGGTCTCACGCACCTCTCGGAGCGTCCGCTGCAGCAGGAGGTCGCCATCCTCGGGCGGACCGTCCAGGAACGCCTCCGGTGGTACCTCACCGAGGAACTGCTTCATCTCCTCCAGTTCGGCGAGTTCGGCACGGCACTCCGGACACGTGGCCAGGTGCTCATCGAGCTCACGGGCCTCGTCCGGCTCAAGCGCTCCAAGAGCGTAGGCGCCGAGCTGCGTGCGTTCGTGCTCACTCATCGCGCCACCTCCGCTTCCTGTCCGGCCATCACCGCGCGCAGAGCTCGGAGGGCGTAATACGATCTCGATTTCACGGTACCGGGCGGAACGCCCAGCACCTTGGCGGCCTCGGTCACCGACCGGCCGCGGTAGTACAGCTGTACCAGCACTTCACGGTGCTCCGGTGACACCTGGTCCAGCGCCTCCAGCATCACCATGGTGTTCACCACCGACTCCGAGTGATCCGCCTCGACCGGTGGCCGGTCCTCCACATCCGCTACCTCAGCCGGCCGTGCCGCACGCGCTCTGGCCCGGTCGGTGACAATATTGCGCGCCACTGTCAGCAGCCATCCGCGCACAGATCCCCTGCCCTCGGACAGGTCGTCCGCATGCTTCCACGCCCGCAGCAGAGTCTCCTGTACGACGTCCTCCGCGGCTGCGCGATCACCGGTGAGCCGGGTCGCGTACGCCAGCAGGCTGCGCCCGTGCTCGGCATACAGGGAACGGATGAGGGCCTCGGCAGCCTCCGGACCCCGGTAGTCACCCACCGTCCGTACGATACCCGCAACCGGTAGGTCCCACCCTGCGAGCCATTCAGTAGCCGTTGTTGCCATTGCCGGACGACTGCGTGGTGATCTTCTTGCCGTCGGGACCGACCACCCACCAGACGCCACCGACGGCCTGGCCTTTGGCGTCCCCGGCCTTGCTGTCCTTGGCGAACAGGTAGAGCGGCAGTCCGCCCAGCGTCAACTGCTTGGTGCCGTCGGTCCTGGTCGTCGTACCGACCAGCGAAGCGTCCACGCCGTTCAGTTGCGGTGTGCCCGTGCCGGCCGCAACAGGCGGCCACTTCGAGGCGCAGTCACCGTCGCAGTTCGACTTGCCCTGCACGTCGTTGTCGAACACGTACAGGGTCCGGCCACTGCCGTCGACAACCACCTTGCCCAGGTCACCGACCTGCGCCGTCGCCAGCTTGGCGACTCCACCCGCCGGTTGGCTCGCGGCCGGCGCCGTACTGCCGGAACCGGACTCGTTATTGCCTCCGCACGCGGCCAGGCCGCCAAGAGCCAGCACAGCCGCGCCAGCCACATTCCCCAGGCGCTTCATGATCTCTCCTCAGGGTCGTTCCTACCCCGCATACGTGCGGAAACCCTGATCGGTTCAACCGGAAGAGCTGTTAGACGGGCTCGGGTTCGCGGATGCGCTGGGAGATGACCGCGGACACACCGTCGCCGCGCATGGACACGCCGTACAGGGCGTCGGCGACCTCCATGGTGCGCTTCTGGTGGGTGATGACCAGGAGCTGGCTGTTCTCGCGGAGCTCCTCGTAGAGCTCCAGCAGGCGGCCGAGGTTGGTGTCGTCCAGCGCCGCCTCGACCTCGTCGAGGATGTAGAACGGCGACGGGCGCGCCTTGAACAGCGCGACCAGGAAGGCGACCGCGACCAGCGACCGCTCACCACCGGACAGCAGCGACAGCCGCTTCACCTTCTTGCCCGGCGGGCGCGCCTCGACATCGATGCCGGTGGCAAGCATGTCGTCGGGATCGGTCAGCACCAGCCGGCCCTCACCGCCCGGGAACAGTCGGCTGAACACGTGCTGGAAGGCCACTTCGACGTCGCGGTAGGCCTGGGTGAAGACCTGCTCGACCCGCTCGTCGACCTCCTTCACGATGTCCATCAGGTCGCGCCGGGACTTCTTCAGGTCGTCGAGCTGCTCGGACAGGAACCGGTGCCGCTCCTCCATCGCCTCGAACTCCTCCAGCGCGAGCGGGTTGATCCGCCCCAGCTGGTTCAGCGCGCGCTCGGCCTGCTTGAGCCGCTTCTCGACCTTGGCCCGGTTGAACGGCTCGCCCTCGAGCTCGAGCGTGTTCTCGTCGCCGTCCTTCGGCAGCGGCGGCACCAGCTGGTCCGGCCCGTACTCGCGGACCAGTACGTCGACCTCCATGCCGAGCTCGCCGAGTGCCTTCTCGTACAGCTGTTCCAGCCGCATCTTCTGCGCGGCCCGCGCCAGCGCATCCCGGTGCACGGTGTCGGTCAGTTGCTCCAGGTCGGAGCTCAGATTCCGCGTCGCCGACCGGGCTTGCGCCAACGCCTTCTCACGGTCGGCCCGCTGTGCCTGGATCGCGGCGCGCTCCGACGCAGCCAGCTGCAAAGACGACTCCAGCCGCGCAAGCACGTGACCGGCGGCGAGGTGAACGGCCTGTGCCGCCTCCGCCTGCCGGGCCCGGCGTGCGGCCCGCGCGATCGCCCGCGCTCGGGCCTCGCGCTCCTGCCGCGCCGCGCGCTCGAGTGAGTCCGCGCGCCCGGACAACGCCCGAGCCCGCTCCTCGGTGGTCCGCAGCGCCAGCCGCGATTCCATCTCGGCCGCTCGGCCCGACTTGGCCGCCTCCGCGAGACGGTCCCGCTCGGAGGTGTCCGGCTCGTCGCCCTCGTCGTCGAACTGCTCGGCATCGTTGAGCCGCTCTTCCAGTTCGGCCAGGCCGGACAGGTTCCGGTCGCGCTCCTCCTCGGCCGCCGCGATCGCCTCGGCCATCCGCTGCGCCTCACCGCGGGAGGCCTTGGCGAGCGACCCGAAGTGCGCCAGCTGCTCGGCCACCGCCGCCATCGCCGCGTCCGACTCGTGCAGCCGGGCCAGCGTGATCTCGACGGACTCCTTCTGCCGCGTCCGCTCGTCCTCCATGGCGGCGAGCTCGAACCGCAGCCGCTCGCTACGCGCCGTCGCCTCGGTCAGCTTCTCGGCCGCCTCGTCGACCGCCGACTGCACCTCGATGAGGCTTGGCGCCGCGTCCGAACCGCCGTACGCGAAATGAGCTCCCAGTACGTCGCCAGCACGGGTCGTGCACGTGACGTCAGGCAGGTGCCCCACCAGCGACTGAGCCGCCGGTACGTCGTCCACCACGGCGACCTTGCGCAACAGCCGCCGCAAGGCGGACCGCAGGTTCTCCGGGCAGTCCACGACATCCACCGCGTACGACGCTCCATACGGCAGCTGCGGCCATGTCGTGTAGTCGTCGGCCGGGGCGTCGCCGAGGAGCATCCCGGCACGACCGAGATCGTGCTGCTTGAGGTGCCCGACTGCCTGCAGAGCGGCGTCAGTGTGCGTCACAGCAACAGCGTCGGCGGCTTCGCCGAGTGCGGCGGCGATGGCGGTCTCGTACCCGGCCCGCACGCTCAGCAGCGCCGCTACCGAACCCATCAGGCCGTTCACTTGCTCGGAAGCGGCCAGCAGAGCGCCGGCGCCGTCCTTGCGGTTCAGGCCGAGCTCCAGCGCTTCCTTCCGGGCAGCCAGACCGGTCCGCTCACGCTCGGCGTCACGCTCCTCGGCGCGCAGCTTGGCCAGTCGCTCGTCCAGCTCGTCGAGAACCGCCTGCGCAGCTTCGTACTCCTCGTCCAGGCCCCGCTCACCGGCGTCGAGGCCGGCGACCTGGGTCTCCAGCGCAGTGAAGTCGTGCTGCGCCTTGGCAGCCCGTGCCTCGGCCTCGCGCATGTTGCTGGCGAGCCGGCCGATCTCGGACTCGGCGGCGGACGCACGGCTCTTCAGCGCGTTCACCTGGCCGGTCAGCCTGGCCAGTCCCTCGCGGCGGTCCGCTGCAGCCCGGATCAGCGCCGCGATCCGGCGCTCCTCCTCGGCCTCCTGCGCCTCCAGTTGCTGGCGACGCTCGACTGCCTCGGC
>WNGE01021914.1_pt1 | contig 11986 bp, 11 predicted proteins | sample 5400651 | NCBI WGS metagenome assembly WNGE01 (sample SAMN13153370, study PRJNA577476) | soil metagenome | isolation source: 60 cm soil or saprolite under grassland replicate 2 | place: USA:California | collected 2016-06-15 | reverse complement strand
GCGTCTTGTAGGCGTCTTCGGCCGTAATTTTTTGGTAGATATCGAAAAGATTTCCATAACGCTCGCGAATGGTGTCTTCGCTCAGACGGGAAATGGCGTCGGCGAAATCGAGATAAACACCGCGTCCCCCAGGTCCGACACCACGTCCTTCGTCGCATACTTCCTTGGCTGCGCGTGAAGCGATGTCGCGGGGCGCGAGATTTCCGAAGCTTGGATATTTTCGCTCGAGGTAATAATCGCGCTCCGCATCCGGAATATCGTTCGGCGGTTTGGCGCAATCTTCCGTCCGTTTCGGAACCCAAACGCGTCCATCGTTGCGCAGCGATTCAGACATCAAAGTCAGTTTTGATTGATGGTGACCGGTTACTGGAATGCAGGTGGGATGAATTTGGGTGAAGCAAGGATTGCCGAAGAGGGCGCCCCGTTTGTAAGCGCGATAGGTGGCGGTGACGTTGCAGCCGCGCGCATTGGTCGAAAGAAAAAAAACATTGCCGTAACCCCCGGTCGCGAGAACTACGGCGTCGCCCGCGAAGGCCTGGATTTCCCCTGTACAAAGATTGCGGGTGATGATGCCCTTGGCATGACCGTCAACCAAAACAAGGTCGAGCATCTCGGTTTGCGGAAACATTTTCACCGTGCCGAGTGAAATTTGGCGGCACAGCGCCTGATAAGCGCCGAGCAAAAGCTGCTGGCCGGTTTGGCCACGGGCGTAAAACGTCCGTGAAACCTGCGCTCCGCCGAAGGAGCGATTGGCGAGGAGCCCGCCATACTCACGCGCGAACGGGACACCCTGCTCGGTGCATTGATCGATGATGAGATTGCTGACTTCAGCCAGCCGGTAAACGTTCGCTTCTCGTGAACGGAAATCGCCACCTTTGATCGTGTCGTAAAACAATCGGAACACGCTGTCGCCGTCATTTTGATAATTTTTGGCAGCGTTGATGCCCCCCTGCGCCGCGATAGAATGAGCGCGACGAGGCGAATCCTGATAACAAAAACATTTCACCCGATAACCAAGCTCGCCCAAGGTGGCCGCGGCCGATCCGCCAGCCAGTCCCGAGCCCACCACGATGATCTCGAATTTCCGGCGATTATTTGGGCTAACCAGACGTGAATTGTTCTTGTGGTTCCGCCATTTTTGCTCGAGCGGCCCGGGCGGAATTTTACCGTCGAGTTTTCCAATCATAAATGCTGTGCCGGTTGGATGAGACCGGCCAAAACTGCGACCGGGATGACGGCGTAACCAACGAAAAGCAGCCAGGCGAAAACGCGCGCCCCAAACGCGAGTTGCGGCGTCAGCCGCTTGTCATTCAAACCGAGCGATTGGAAAAAGCTCGAAGCGCCATGGGTGAGATGAAGGGTGAGCAAAAACAAGCCGACGATGTAAAAGGCCGAGACGTAGACGTTTTGGAATCCGTAAACCATCATCGAATAAACGTCGTAATGATTGAGCGGATCGTTTTTCAACATTGGGAAATGGGCATTGAATTTCCGGCCGGTAAAATGAAGGAGATGAAAAACGACGAAAGCGAGCACAACCAAGCCGCTGACGACCATGTGGCGTGAAGCGTAGCTTGCCTTGATGTAATTCCTTTCTTCGTAGCCCTGCGGACGGGCACGCCGGTTATCGAGCGCGAGGCTGACCGTAAAATAAATGTGGAGGAAAACCGCGACTAGGAGAGTGATCCGCACCGCCCAAAGCAGCGGGCCCAGATCGCGGAGATGTTGTGCATAATCATTGACCCAACGCGGCCCAAGAAAAATTTGCAGATTGCCCAGCAGGTGTCCAATGACGAACAACATCAGAATCACGCCGGTAAGGGCGACGATCATTTTCTTGCCTATGGAAGAGCGATAAAAGCCGGGGAAGTTGGTCACGCCGGCAATACAGTTGTCTTTTTTAATTTAGCGTTCAATTAAGATCGCGCAGAGGCAGCGGACAACATGTCCGCTGGGCGCACAGATCGCCAGCCTGTGTTCCTTGAAGCGCGTCCGGGAACACAGACTTTCCAGTCTGTGCGCCCAGCGGAGTTTTACTCCGCTGCTGCCGCCAACCCTGTCAACATTGTCCGCTGAGCGCGCAGGCTGATAACCTGTGTTCCATTGCCTGCGTGGCGGCTCGTGTCATAATCCGCAGGTCATGTCCATTGTTTCCACCGAGTTGCCGCGACGTTCCTTTGGCGAAACGATGCGGGCCGATGTCTGGTGGACGCAGCCGTTGCTGGTGTTTCTTGGCCTTGGCGCATTTATTGTTTATTCGACCTGGGCGGCATTCCAAGGAGCCCATTATTTTTTTGGTAACTACATCTCGCCATTTTATTCGCCGGAAATCTTTGGCGATTCGCCCCATAGCTGGTTTGGGCCAAAACCGAGCTGGTGGCCGGGCTGGCTTTTATTCTCGCCCGCGCTCTTGATTTTGTGGGCGCCGGGCGGGTTTCGGCTGACCTGCTATTATTATAGGGGCGCCTACTACAAAGCCTTCTGGGCCGACCCGCCGGCCTGTACGGTCGGCGAGCCGCGCAAGACTTACTTGGGCGAACGTTCCTTCCCGCTTATCATGCAGAACGTCCATCGCTATTTTCTTTATCTTGCGCTGATTTTTATCCTGATTCTTTCAATCGACGTTTGGAAGGCGCTTTGGTTTACGGATTCCGCCGGTAAAACTTCCCTTGGCGTTGGTATCGGCACGATTGTGCTGGCTATGAACGTCGTCTTACTGGGCGGCTACACCTTTGGTTGCCATTCGCTCCGGCATTTGATTGGCGGATTTCGCGATGAACTTTCGCGCGCGCCGGCCTGCTACCAAGCCTATCGCTGCGTCAATTGCTTCAATCGCCGCCACATGCTCTGGGCGTGGATGAGTCTGTTCTGGGTCGGCTTCAGCGATCTATACGTACGGCTTTGCTCAATGGGTATCTGGCACGACTTCCGTCTTATTTAGACACTGACAAACCTCTTACCCAGGCTGCGCATTCGGAAAGCGAGGACAACCAACAGAATTCCGAAAAGGAGTGCGTACGCTCCGACCCACCAGATCAAGACCAAGGCGCCAGCGGCCGGTTGAAGCAATAGCACAACTCCAAAAGCAACGGAAGCAATCCCGGCCAAAACAAGCATCCATTCATTGGTGATTAGCTTGCGCAGTTTGATCGCGGCGACGATCTCGAAAATCCCGGTCACCATGGCCCAGCAGGCGATCAAAATGAGTAGCCCGATGGCAGTGATGCCGGGCATGACGAAGGCGAGCAGCCCCGCGAGGATGCCAAGCAATCCACCAAGAATTAAGCTGCCGAACCGAGGGTAGCCTTTTGGAGCTTTGGCCGCGACTGCTAAGGATAGAACTCCGTTCACCAGCGCGAATGCGCCGAACAGCCAGACCAGTGTGATCAAGGTGGCGCCGGGCCAGATAAATGCCAGCACACCGAAGACCACCGCAGCCAAACCGCGCAAAGCCAGCAGCCACCAATTGCGCCTGAGCGTATCGGCAACCGTGCCTGTAATATCAATAGTTCCATTCATCTTTGCTTCCTCCATTTTTTGGATTTCGATTTTCTTTTCCGCGGCAGATTCATCGTCGATGACGAACGCGCCTTCAGCTGTAATTGCTTTTGATCGGTTAGGTCGAGAATAATTTTGGCGCTGTCCTAATTTGCACGAACACTGATCTCCCATGTGCCACCCAGCTTCTAGCCTTTATCATGCGGAAGACAGGCCGCTGCAGAAATCTCAATAGGCTGGAGGCCTGTTTTGCGGACAGGTGCCGGAGACCCGTCTTCCTAGTTCCTTCACGCCAATGGTTGAGCACATTAAAGTTGGCAGTTAGAAGGTCGATGCTTTAAGGCTCATTCAAAGCATGGCTGATTACGAAACCTTTCAGCACGACGTTCTCGTGATTGGTGCGGGCGGGGCGGGGTTGCGCGCGGCCATTGAAGCATCAGCAGCTGGAGTGTCGGTCGGGCTAGTTTGCAAATCGCTTCTGGGCAAGGCGCACACAGTGATGGCGGAAGGCGGGATCGCTGCGGCGCTGGGCAACGTCGACGATCGCGACAATTGGAAAGTGCATTTTGCCGACACGATGCGTGGCGGCCAGTACGTGAACCAATGGCGCATGGCCGAGTTGCACGCGAAAGAAGCGCCGGATCGTGTGCGCGAGCTGGAAGCTTGGGGCGCAGTATTCGATCGCACCAAGGATGGCCGCATTCTTCAGCGCAACTTTGGCGGTCACAAATATCCGCGCCTGGCGCATGTGGGTGATCGGACAGGATTGGAAATGATTCGCACCCTCCAGGACCACGGCGTGCACCAGGGCATCGAGGTTTACATGGAGCACACGATTCTTGCGTTGCTCAAAGATGGTGAACGGGTCGTCGGCGCCTTTGGTTACGAACGCGAGCGCGGCCGGTTCAGAATTTTTCGGGCGAAAGCGATCGTACTCGCCACCGGCGGGATTGGCCGTGCTTACAAAATCACGAGCAACAGTTGGGAATCGACCGGCGATGGTCTCGCGCTAGGCTACGAAGCGGGCGCGGAACTGATCGATATGGAGTTTGTTCAATTTCATCCCACCGGAATGATTTGGCCACCGAGCGTGATGGGAATCCTGGTGACGGAAGGAGTGCGCGGCGAAGGCGGAATTCTCACAAACAAAGACGGACGCCGTTTTATGTTTGAAGCCATTCCAGAAAATTACAAAGCGCAGACCGCGGACAACAAAGAAGAAGGATGGCGCTATTGTCAGGGTGACAAAAACGCGCGGCGACCGCCGGAGTTATTGACGCGCGATCATGTCGCGCGCTGCATTGTGCGCGAAATCAAAGAGGGACGGGGGAGTCCGCACGGTGGCGTTTACCTGGACATTGCCTGGATCAAGCAAAAGCTGCCGAATGCAGCCGACTATATAAAAAGAAAATTGCCGACCATGTATCATCAGTTCAAACAACTGGCGGATATCGACATCACTAAGAAGCCGATGGAAGTCGGCCCGACCACACATTACGCCATGGGCGGAATTCATGTTGATCCCGACACGCAAATGTCGCGCGTGCCCGGTTTATTCGCCGCGGGTGAATGTGCTGCTGGGATTAATGGCGCCAATCGCCTCGGCGGCAATTCCCTTTCTGACATTGTGGTTTTCGGAAAACGTGCCGGCGAATTCGCGGCAAAATTCGCAAAGGAAAATTCGCTGGGGACAATTGACCAGGAAAAAGTCGGTCTGGTCGCGCGCGAAGCCGTCGCACCCTTTGAGCGCAGTGCCGGCGAGAATCCATATCAGGTGCAGAAGGACTTGCAGGAGATGATGCAGGACAACGTCGGCATCGTTCGGAACGAGAGCGAAATGACATCCGCGCTTGATCATCTGAAAACATTTTGGGAGCGCGCCAGTCGCGTGGGCGTTACCGGCCATCGCGAATTCAATCCCGGCTGGCATACTGCGCTCGATCTAAAAAATCTGCTTGTCGTTTCGGAAGCAATAACCCGGGCGGCGCTCGAGCGGAAAGAAAGCCGCGGCGCGCAATTCCGTGAAGATTACCCGAATAAAGACGATACTTTTGCGAAAGTGAATACGATGGTCTGGCGCGGCGATGATAGCTCGACGCAAATCCGATTGGAGCCTTTGCCAGAAATGCCGGATTATCTCCAGCAGGTGATTGAGGAGAATCGTTGAAAGCGAGATTCGAGAATCGAGAACCGTGAATCGGCAATCTACATTTGAAGATTTGGAAGTGTATCGCGCGGCCCTCTCTTTAACTAACAACATCGCAGAAGGTCACGGTAGGTATCACTATTTAGATCAGATCAAGTTCACGCTTCAATCTCGGGGTTCTCTCGAAGAATTGATTGACGACCTGAATGCCTGCCAGGATGAACAATACGTGCCGACCGAACAAATTGCGTCCCTCAAAGCAGAAGGCTGGCGGGTGCGACAACTAATAGACGGTTACATTCGCTATCTGCGTCAGCAAAAAAATGCCTCTTCGACAGTCGAAGGGACGCCACCGAGCTGCGATGATTCATTGGGGCTCGAAGACGATTCACGATTCTCGATTTAACGATTCACGATCTCCAATGAACGCCACTTTCAAAATCTGGCGCGGCGATGCGAGCGGCGGCGGGTTTCGTGATTACACCACCGAAATATCGGAGGGCATGGTTGTGCTCGATGCCGTGCACGACATTCAGCGGACGCAGGCGAACGATCTGGCCTGTCGCTGGAACTGCAAGGCGGGCAAGTGCGGCTCGTGTTCGGCGGAAGTAAACGGGATGCCGAAGCTCATGTGCATGACGCGAATAAGCGATCTGCCACTGGAGCGGCCGATTACGATTGAGCCGATGAAAGCATTCCCAGTCTTGAAAGATTTGATCAACGATGTGTCGTGGAATTTTCGGGTGAAAAAGCAGATTAAGAAATTTAGACCGCGCCCGCCCGATGCGCCGGATGGCACCTGGCGAATGCAACAACAAGACATCGATCGGGTGCAGGAATTCCGGAAATGTATCGAGTGTTTTCTTTGTCAGGATGTTTGCCACGTCTTACGCGATCATCAGATGCACGATCGCTTTATCGGGCCGCGCTTTTTGATTTACGCGGCCGCGCTCGAGATGCACCCGCTCGATACCGAAGATCGGGTGGCGGAATTGCGCGAAGCCCACGGTATCGGCTACTGCAATATCACGAAATGTTGTACCAAGGTTTGTCCGGAGGAGATTCAAATCACGGACAACGGAATTATTCCTTTGAAAGAAAGAGTGGTGGACGAGTTTTATGATCCACTGGGCTGGATTTGGAAGCCCAAAAAGGTGAAAAGTTAAAAGGTTAAAAAGTTAAAAGGGTTAAAAGCGATCTTCCGTTTTAACTTTGTAACGTTGTAACTTTTTAACTGCCAGAAAACAATGCCCGAACTCAAACAGCTTTCCAAAAATGCCATTCCCGCGGCTTTGGAGAAAGCCGAACGCTACCGTCTGCTCAACGAGCCGGCGGAAGCGGAAAGCATTTGTCTCGATGTTTTGGCGGCAGACCCGGAAAACCAGCAGGCATTGGTTACATTGTTGTTGGCAGTGACGGATCGCTTCAGCAAGAGCTATGGAGTGAGCGATACCCAAGCGAAACAAATTCTAACGAGAATCAGAGGCGAGTACGAGCATGCCTATTACAGCGGGATCTTGGCGGAGCGCCGAGCCAAAGCCCAGCTCGCGCGCGGGGCGCCCGGTTGCGGCCATCAGGCTTACGAGGGATTCCGTGAAGCGATGGATTGGTTCGAAAAGGCGGAAGCGGTCCGCCCCGCCGGACATGACGATGCCTTGCTGCGCTGGAACACCTGCGCGCGCATGATCGACAAGAATCATCTTACTGCCCGCGAAGACGAACGAATCGAGCTGCCGCTCGAATAGCTAGCCGGAAGTATCGCTGGCGGTCGCGCCGTCATTCGCGCATGCAATCACTTCGATCTCGACTTTCGCACCTTTCGGCAGCGCCGAAACCTGCACCGTTGAGCGAGCTGGCGGCTGGTTGTTGAAATAAGAGCCATAGATTTCGTTCACGATTTGGAAATTGCCGAGATCGGTAAGAAAGATGGTCGTTTTCAAAACGTCGCCTAAAGAAAGGCCTTCAGATTTCAAAAGGCCCCCGATGTTATCCAGCACTTGCCGGGTTTGGGCACTGATGTCATCCGACACCATCTCGCCACTTTTCGGATTGAGTGGAATTTGGCCACTGCAAAATATGAAATTGCCGGAGCGAATTGCCTGCGAGTAAGGCCCGATGGCGGCGGGCGCATCGGAAGTCGAGATGATTTTCTTCATGCTGCGATGTTAACCCGCATTTTTCGCTGACGCAGCGAAAATGCGCCCGATAGGGCAGCTACTTCTCCAGAAGTAGCTGGGTAACCCAGCCCCTTCTCGCTGTTAGTTTAGCGTCGACCTCAAATTGTAACTGCTAGAATTGCTTCAGAACTCGCTAGAACCCGTGCGCCCTGAAGGGGCTGCTCGGCTTCCCAGCCGAGCGGATATGAAATATCCAGGTTAGCGGCAGCCTCTATCATGTCGAGCCATTGCCCCAGCGAGCCCGTCATCCCGAACCGCGCAGACGGTGAGGGACCTCCCGAGTGGACCATGGCTGCGCAAACTACTTTGTGTAACCTACCATCTTGGGCGGGGTCCCTCGCATGCACTCGGGATGACGGAGGTCGCGGGAGGTGGCAACGAATCCATAAAGGTAACGCGCCGAGGCTCCTGCCCTCCGCCTTCGCTCAGCTACGGCGCGACAAGTCGCTCGAATGACAAATCGCCGAATCTCGGCGATAGTGAAAACGGAATGGTTGGTTGGATTTTAAAGAAAATTTTAGGCTCGAAAAATCAGCGCGAGATCAGGCGAATGGCGCCCATCGTCCGTCAGATCAACGAGTTGGAAGAGAAGTTTCAGAGTTTCTCTGATGATCAACTGCGCGGGCTGACGGCGAGTTGGAAGGAGGAGTTGGCTAAACTGCCCACGCTGGAGGAACAATGGAAACGGCTCGATGAGATTTTGCCGGAGGCGTTCGCGGTTGTAAAAGATGCCGCCCGCCGGCTAACAGAACGCGGGCACACCTTCACCGTTTGCGATCAGCCGATGAAATGGGAAATGGTGCACTTCGACGTCCAGCTCATTGGTGGAATTGTATTGCACCGCGGCAAAATTTCCGAGATGGCGACGGGCGAAGGCAAAACTCTGGTCGCGACGTTGCCGCTTTATTTGAACGCGCTGACCGGACGCGGCGCGCATTTGGTCACGGTAAACGATTACCTGGCGCGACGTGACGCCGAGTGGATGGGCCAGCTCTATAGCTTTCTCGGGCTCACCGTCGGTTGTATTCAGCACGATCAGGAACCGAGCGTTCGCCGCCAGCAATATGCCTGCGATATTACCTATGGTACAAACTCCGAGTTCGGTTTCGATTATTTGCGCGATAACGGAATGGCGACGACGCGCGAGCAGCAGGTGCAGCGCGGCTATAACTACGCCATTGTCGATGAAGTCGATTCCATCCTGATCGACGAAGCACGCACACCGTTAATCATTAGCGGACCAGCAACAATTTCGACGCACCAATACGACAAGTGGAAGCCGCTGGTCGAGCAACTGGTGCGCAAACAGACCATGCTTTGTAATCGCATCGCCACCGACGCCAAGGAAGCGTTCGACGCGGGTAACCTGGAAGAAGGCGGGTTGCTGATGTTCAAAGTGAAGCTCGGTCAGCCGCGCAACAAACAATTGTTGCGCATGATGGAAGATCCGGAAAAGCGCAAGGCCATCGACAAGGCAGAACTGTCGTTTTATCAGGAAACGCGTAAGGAAGAACTTTTTGCGTTGAAGGAAGAGTTGTTCTTTACCATCGACGAAAAATCGCAGGAAGCGGACCTCTCCGAACAGGGGCGATCGTTCATGAATCCGGACGATCCGAACGCCTTCGTGCTCCCGGACTTGATCAGCGAGTTCACTGAGATCGATCTAAATCAGTCGTTGAGCGACGAAGAAAAGGAAAAACAAAAAGGGGAGCGGCAAGAGCTTTGCGACACGCAAGCGGAGCGTATTCACAACATCTCGCAATTGTTGCGCGCCTATTGCTTGTTTGAGAAGGACGTGCAGTACGTTGTGGAAGAAAACAAAGTCGTCATCGTGGACGAATATACCGGCCGCAAAATGCCGGGGCGGCGTTGGAGCGACGGGCTGCATCAGGCGGTGGAAGCAAAGGAAGCGGTTCAGATCGATCGCGAAACGCAAACCCTTGCCACTATTACGATCCAAAATTATTTCCGGCTTTATCAAAAGCTGGCCGGCATGACGGGCACGGCCGAAACGGAAGCGAACGAGTTCCACGACATTTACAAACTCGACGTGTTGGTGATTCCGACCAATCGGCCGGTCGCGCGCAAAGATTCGAACGACCGCATCTACAAGACCCGGCGTGAGAAATACAACGCCGTGATTAACGAGATTAAGGAATGTCACGCCAAGACGCAACCGGTCCTGGTTGGGACGGTGAGTGTGGAAGCAAGCGAGTTACTTTCACGCATGCTCAAGCGCGAAAAAATCCCGCACAATGTCTTGAACGCGAAATATCACATGCAGGAGGCGGAGATTGTCGCGCGCGCTGGTCAAGCCGGAACGGTTACGATTTCAACTAACATGGCGGGACGTGGCACCGATATTAAGCTCGGTTCGGGAGTGGCGGACCGAGGTGGACTTTACGTCATCGGCACCGAACGCCACGAATCGCGCCGAATTGATCGGCAGTTGCGCGGACGTTGTGCGCGCCAGGGAGACCCAGGGGCATCGCGTTTTTATGTCAGCTTCGAAGACGATCTGATGCGAAATTTCGGCGCAGCCGATCGGATGACGAAAATCATGGAACGCTTCGGGTTGGAAGAAGGGCAGGAGCTGGAACACCCATGGTTGAACAAATCGGTGGAAACGGCCCAGAAGCGAGTGGAGCAACGCAATTATCTCATTCGCAAACGCACGCTCGACATGGACGACGTGATGAACAATCAGCGCGAGGTCGTTTATGGTTATCGCAATGAAGTGATCGATAGCGAGGAACCGCGTCCCTTGATTTACGAGGTGATTGCAATGGGTAAATACCACCTTCCCGCTCGGATTAAATAAAGAGCGCGCCCAATTCGAAACGCGCGATCCGGAGGCGAACGCGCAATTTTTGATCGAGAAAATTAAGGACGCCTATCAGCGGAAATCGTCGCACGAAGAACCGACGGCGGTAAAAAGTCTGGAGCGTTACATCATTCTTAACGCGATTGATCGACTTTGGCAGGAGCACTTGTACGCGATGGATGCGTTGCGCGAAGGCGTTTATCTGCGCGCCTATGCCCAAAAAGACCCGCTGATCGAATACAAAGCTGAAGCTTACGACATGTTTGTCGAGCTGATGGCGAACATTAAAAACGAAGTGTTGCACAATCTCTTCCGCAGCACCTCGAACCTGCAGGCATTCGAGAATTTCCTGGCCACACTTCCGCAATTTCTGCTGAAAGAACAGGCTCCTTCGCCAGGATCGCCTGCGCCACAGCATGCTCCTCGTCCGCAACCAGCGATGGCTATGGCCGGAGGAAGCGGCGACGGCGAAATGAAACTCGATCTTGCACCGGTGCGCCGGGAATTGCCGAAAGTCGGCCGCAACGAACCCTGTCCCTGTGGCAGCGGAAAGAAATACAAAAACTGCTGCGGCCGCGTCGCATAGTTTGTGCTTGCAAACATTAGCTGGCGCTATTGCGTTCTTCTCCAATATGCGCCGTCTTGTTTTTCTGCTCATTATTGGGTTCGCGTTGAAATGTTCGGCCGAAGATCTGCCGATGTATCGGCCCGCGCTCATCGGCAAGTCGCCAGAGGCGATTATCAATCGGATTGACGAAAAACTACTGCTGCGCGCAGGGCAAAAAGATGCCGCAGTCATGTTTTGTGCGGCGGTGGAAAAAACGGGCGAAGTAAAATGGAGCGCCACCTACCGGAGCACGCCCGACTCAAGATTGCTCGAGCAGGAAGTGCTGCGAGTGCTGGCTAAGGCGAAAATGATTCCAGCGGTGCGTAATCATCAGCCGATCTCGGTTTTTTATTACGGGACGGTGCTCTTCGAGGTAATTGATAACAAACCGCGGCTGCGCATTTTCGCGAATCAGGAAGAGAGTGAGCTCAAAAAAGAAAACGATTTTGTCGGACCGCAACCTTGTCTTGGCGGGGACTCGAAATTCTCCGGGTTGCATTATCCGAGCGCGCAGCAGGCGCCATTGCCCGTGGATGGCGCGGTCGCGCTTTGGCTTAAGATCGATGGGAGTGGAAATTTGCAGGAGGAAAAAGTGGTTAAGGAATCTCCGCCGCTTTTGGGTTTTGGCGACGCCGCGCTGGATGATTTTGCCAGCGCTAAATTCATTCCGGCGTTTCGTAACGGCAACCCGGTTCCATGCGAAATTACGCTGTCGGTTTATTACAAACCGGGGA
>WNGE01018917.1_pt1 | contig 11986 bp, 11 predicted proteins | sample 5400651 | NCBI WGS metagenome assembly WNGE01 (sample SAMN13153370, study PRJNA577476) | soil metagenome | isolation source: 60 cm soil or saprolite under grassland replicate 2 | place: USA:California | collected 2016-06-15 | reverse complement strand
ACGCAACGGCGAGACGTGCCAATTGCAATGACACTTCCGGCGGTCGTTGTCTCAGCGAGCAAACGATGGATCTCGCAACTACACCGAACTCACGCTCAGCGCGCTCCAGTCCACGGATCTGAGCTTCGAGCGCCGTGCTGGGCGATAGCCCAGACCGGCAGTTGAGGATGGGTGAGTTGCGCACCTCGATGTAGCGGACCCCGTCACGCGCCGCATCCGCGATGAGTTCGTACGCGATCCGCTCGATGGCGTCCGCCGTCTGCATCACCGAGATCGTGATCTCGAACCGGGACAGATACTCCTCGAGGCTGCGCGCGTTGTTGACGCACATGTACTCGCGAAGCTCGTCGGCTGTCGCCCGCGGCATTGGAATCCCCAGATCCCGGCCGAGCTCGATGAGCGTCGCCGGACGAACGGAGCCGTCGAGGTGACAGTGCAGCTCGGCTTTGGGGAGTCTCCGCAGAATATCGGACGTCAGCATCCACGATTCTACCGAATCACGTCCGAAAGCAAAAGCTCGCTAACGTGAGTCGGCGCGCGCTGCAACCGTGCGAAGTATCGCGCCGGCGTAAACCGGTTCAGCCGGCGAGATCGGCAGCCCGCGGCTGTCGGTGACGTTTCGGGATCCGTTGCGGACTGCCTCAGCAAGCTGCGGATCCGCTGCCTCCACGGCGTCGAGAACCGTCGCGGGCGGCGCGACATCCACGGACCCGCCATCGACGTACACCCGATGCAGGCGGTCTTCGCTCATTGCGTCACGAATAGCCGCTTTTCTTTTGGAGCCGTGATGGGTTGCGGCAGCGTCTTGAGGTAAGAAACAAGCGCGTCGAGGTCAGTTAGTCCCAGCGGCGTCTTGCGCGCACCTTCAGGCGGAGCTCTTTCCTCCCCGCCGGTCACCATGAAGTCATTCATCACGACATCGTACGATGCGCTCGGCACAAGTGGCCTGCCGCTACTGAGTGTGAGCGAAACAATTCTCTGCCCGCGAGGCAAAGCGGGGTTGTATCCGATCGTGACACCGCTCACATGATCCCTGAGCTCATCCCGCCCCACTAACCGCTCGAGGTATTCCCGGAGCTGCGCTCCGGTCATGCTCACTCGGTAGAAGCGCACTGTACGTAAGCATCCCTGCTCGTAAACCGGTCCTGATGCCGCCGTTGTTCATCACCGCGACATCGCCCTTCCCAACTGATCGCTGTGCGTCGGCGATGAGATTGCCGACCGCATACTGCGATCCCTCACGCTCAAGCGGCTCCGCAAGCTCGGCGATCCGTCGATTCACGAGCGAAGCGACCTTGGACGTCGCGGCGCGCACCAGCGAATCCACGTCGGGATCCGGAACACTTGATGTCAAAACGACAACGTCGCGCACCTCGACGTTCGCCGGGCCGGACGCGCGGCCAGCCGCGATGGGTATGTCGATGACTCCGACCGCGCGACCACTCGACCGCGCCTGCACGATCGGTATTCCGTTCACCGAATAGTCAACCGGAGTATGCGTATGGCCGCTGACAATGGCGTCCACCTTTTCGGTGATGCGTGCTGCTGTCTGAATGATCTCGCCCTTACAGGCTGCCGTGCCGGCGCTGTCACAGAAGGCGCCGTCATGTTCTACCACGACTACGATTCCTGCCCCGCGCGCTCGAAGCGCATGGGCATGCGCATCAATCGTCTTCGCCGGATCATCGAATCGGAGATCGGCAACGTTCTCCGCGTGAGTAGTCGTCGGGGTCAACGGCGTTGCGACACCGATGATTCCAATTCGCAATGTCCCGCGTCTTACGATCGTATCGTTGGGAATCCACGGAACATCACGCCCGTTTCGATAGCGAATGTTGGCGCCCAGCATAGAGAAGTGCGCCTGTCGCATTCGCGCCCTGAGCGTGTCCTGTCCCCAATCGAACTCGTGATTCCCGATCGCCGCTGCGGTGTACCCCATTCGGTTGTAGTAATCCATCACCGGTCGACCGAACGCGAGATTGGACGCGACTGTGCCCTGAAAGAGATCCCCAGCGTCGAGGAGAATCCATTGACACGGTAACCTGCATTCGCGCCGAGCACGATTTATCTCGGCCGCGGTGTAAGCCGCGCCGCCGCGCAACACTCCACCCGCATCCGGACGCGGCTCGAGCGCGCCGTGAAAATCGTTGGTCGCGATTATCCGGAGTCGAGGCTTGGTCGGATCGATCGCCGCTGACGCTTCCCTGCCGGTGGCGCCGCTGCCTCTGCCATCCGAGGTAGGTGCTCCGGAATAGAGGAGCGACCAATTCCGCTGGAAGTAGTCAGACGGCTTGATCGTGCCGCGTCGCTTTACCTCATCGATCAGGAGCTGTCTCAACTCCTGCTGCTGATCGTACACGACGCGTGCGTCGCGGATCATTGCGTACCCGCCTCCGCCGGTCTGTCGAAAGTTGTTGAGTGCGAACGTGAGGCTGTCGGTTTCGACAACCGGATGGCCCTTCACCGTCAGTGACCTGATGCGAGATCCGATCGGTCGCGTCAGGTCAATCGTGTAATCGGCGCCTGCGACGATGTCGAAGTTGTATCCCGGAATTTTCGGATCGATCGTCGGACCCTCGGGAGTTGCGCCGCTATAGTAACGGCTGCTGAACTCCAGATACTCCCGCAACTGCTTCCCGGAAACTCGGCGACGGTGATGCTCCCGCTATCGAGCTGGGCATCGAGGGTGAAGGCCGGGGTGGAGGCGAGGTCAGCGCCGGCGACGTTACGTTCGACCTCGAGGATGAAATCGATGAGCGGAGTGTCTGCCAATCGCGCGGAGTCACCGCGCCAGGTAACCGGAGTTGTCCCGACGGTGGTGTTAGTGTAGGTCACCGCGCGGCGGTGGGCCGGCTCGACGACCGTGACGAGCGCCGGCTGCTCAGCATGCCGGGTCGCCGGAATCACAATGCCTCGCGAGCCGACGACGCGCCAATGGCCTCGTTCGTTTGCTAGCGAGAGGGTCGCGACCGAGACGCTGGTAGCCCAATTCCTCGGTTGAACCAGGAGCGTGTTTCCAATCCGAAGCTCCGGCTGCTCCTTGTGCGAATGCCCGTAGAGCACCAGATCGATTCCCTCCACCTCGGCCGCAACGCGCCTGGCGACGTTCTCGCTCGGAAGTCCAGTGGCCACCGTATCGTAGCTCGCTGGCTCATCGAGACCCGAGTGCACCGTGACGAGAATGATTTCGGCGCCCGCAGCCCGCGCCTCTCTGACTGCTGCACGAACCGCGGGGACGATGTCGCCAAGTGTTACGCGGCCGCGAACGTTCTCGCGATCCCAGGCCATCACGCCCGGCGTCGTCGCTCCGACGATCGCGATTTTCACTCCGCGCCGCTCGACAATCGTCCATGGACGGAATGCGTGCGATCCGTCCGGGCGTAGCGTGTTTGCCGAGAGCAGCGGAAAGGTGGCCTGCCTCACCGCCCGCTCGAGGTACGGCACTCCGTAGTTATACTCGTGGTTTCCTATCGCCGCTGCGTCATAGTGCATTGCATTCATCGCCGCGATTATCGGGTTCACCGTATCGGTCGCGACACGAGCCGCGACATAGGCGAACGGGTTGCCCTGCAGGATGTCTCCGCCATCCAGAAGAATCACGCGGCCCAGATTCGCAGCGCGAACGGAATCCACGATCGTCGCGGCACGTGTGAGACCGCGCCCCAGCTCGACACTGTCCGTGTAATAGTCCCAGCCTCTGATTCGACCATGTACATCGGTGGTCCCAAGAACGGTGAGGTCGAATGCCCGCGCTCCGGAGGAACCCGTCACTCCTTTCGCTTCCTGCGGATGCGCGCACCCCGCGCACGAAAGCTGGAAGACGACAAACAGCAGCGAACGACTCATCATCTCAGCCGGCCGGCGGTGTCGGTGTAACTGGTTGCAGCAGGTGAACCCAGTAAGCGGTGTCGCCAACGCGCACCCAGCCGTCGCGATCCGCCCAGCCTGGAACCCTGTCGGCCACAACCGCTACGGCGCCACGACGACGGAACAAGTCCAGGAGACGCGTTCGCTCCTCCTTTTGAAGAGACCAGAACCGGTTGGCTTCGTCAGGCATGATCTCGGCAACGATCGTGTCTCGAGCAAGATGCGCCCAGTAGGCGTTCGGAGATCCGCCAATCATTCCGATATTCGAACCCCGCGGCACTCCCAGCTGAGCAACTCGGACGGAGGTCGCGAAATGATTGCTACGCTCGAGCAGCCTATCGACGAACCACATCTGGCCCGCTACCATGACCGCAAAGACCGTCGCCATCGCCAACGGCACAGCCTGGGTATGGCGCTCCGGAGGCTGTGCCTTATCGACTGGCCGTGAGGCCATCCCCGCCAACAGTGCGAGCGATCCGACCATCGCGAAGGGAGCGATGTACCGATCTGAAATCAGGACAAGCGTGTACGCCGACAATCCTGCTGCGGAGGGTACGAGGAGAAACCACGTCTGCCGAGCAGCGAACTCGAGTGCCGGCAATCCGGCAAGGAAACCCATCGTCAAGATGCCCAGCAGCAGCGGATAGAACCACTGGCTGCTTAGATAATCACCCACACTGTTCATCACTCGGCGAAGTTGTTCTCTCACTGTGAAACGCGGCTGAATCCCGTCAAACCAGTAGGAGGGGTCTTGCCATACCTGGTAGGTGCCGTGTATCGGAGTCGCGAACTCATAGACGACAGGTCCATTTGATAGCTTCCTTGTCGGGTGCAGCGGACTGCCGTGGAGCGAATCCCCCTGCCAGTGTGAAATAGGGACGTTGTTTACCTTCCATGCGTAGTTCAGCCGTCCGGCGTCGCCGAATGTCAACCGCTGCTTCGAGTTCGACAGCACCGTTGCCCACGGCCCGGCAATCAGGCCGAAGACAACCGCGGCAATTCCCGCCCCCATCCATCCACGACGTCGACGCAAGACAAGCGCAAACGTTGTCGCCAGAATGACGAGCGAAATCGGAAAGAGCACGGACTTCGCGAAATAGCCGAGGCCCAACGTTACGCCGAGCCCGACGGCGCGCCAAAAAGGGAATGTGTTAGTCCGCTTGAGTCGCAGGAGCAGGGCAGAGGCCACATATATCGAGGCAGCGACGAGAATATCCGGACCAACCCGCCCGAGATTTACCATGACGAGCGATGCGTAGGCGAAAAGCGCATATCCGCAGGCCCACCACCCAGGTCCGAAGACTTTGCTGGAAGCGGGTCCGTTCCCTTGCAGTGTTCTGAACAGCTCGCGCAGGAAGAGATCGTATGCGGCCAGGACGAGGAGGAAGAGAAGGAAGCTGAGCGCGTGTACAGCAGCGAATTCCTGCTGTGGGGACGGGATGAGCAGTACGAGCGGTGCCATGATCCAGGAGTACAACGGACTCCAGAATCCGTTGACTGCGGCGGCCCAGTCGCCGCTTGCGTATGTCCTCGCTACGTCGAGGTAGAAGAGACCATCGTTGTTCATCTCGCTTCGATAGACCCACACCTGAATCGCGCCGAGCAAGGCGACACAGCAACGCATCAGCCAGATGAGTCGAGCTCGCGATCCCGCTCCGCCGGCCGATCCGTTCACGAAGGCAGGCGTCGCATCTTCAGGCTTCATTGGTGCTGTCAGTCTAGTTCAGCCTGACGAATGATCGCGGCATCCCGCGTGCGGAGCTTCCGGCCGCCGGAGCTAAACAACCGGTCGTGGTGAAGACCAAGATGATGCAGGCGGTACCGAAGCGACGTCACCAGGACACCCACTCCATACACGACAGACCTCCGGAAGTTGATCGATGACCCTTCCGGGAAGTAGCGAGTGGGGCAGGAAATCTCACCAATTCGAAATCCGAAATGGTAAGCCTGAGCGAGCATCTGGTTGTCAAACACAAAGTCGTCGGAGCACTCGTGCAGGGGAAGCCGTTCCAGCAGCTCGCGCGTAAAGGTTCGGTACCCTGTATGGTATTCGGAGAGCTTGAGACCAAGTATCAGATTCTCCGCGGCCGTTAGAACGCGATTGAAGAAATACTTGTAGCGCGGCATTCCGCCCGCAATTGCCCCCCGTCCCAAAATGCGAGAGCCGAGAATAACGTCGTATTCGTCGGAAGCAGCGAGCCAGGCCATCGCACCGATGAGCTTCGGCGAGTATTGATAGTCAGGGTGCAGCATCACTACGATGTCTGCACCGCGCGCAAGCGCTTCTCTGTAGCAGGTCTTCTGGTTTGCGCCGTACCCGCGATTCTGCTCGTGGACGATGCAACCAAGGCCGCGCTGTTGCGCGACAGCGACCGTATCGTCGCTCGATGCGTCGTCAACGAGCAGTATCTCGTCGACTATTCCAGGTGGAATCTCGCTGACGGTGCGCTCAAGGGTGCGCGCGGCGTTGTACGCCGGCAGAACCACTATCACCCTGCGCCCGTTGATCATGAGTCTATCGCCATGGTTAAGGCCTTTAAATTAACCTTCGCCAAACTGTGACAATCGGCGAGTTGACCCGCCGGTCGAGCGACGGTGAAGTTTCTCCGATGCAGCAGCCAGTAGTTCAGGGCGATCGCGTGCTCGTCGTCGACGACGAGCCGGATATCGTCGCACTCGTTGCATATCACCTCGCGAAGGCAGGCTTCCGTGTCACCACGGCCGCCAGCGGGCCCGACGCAATCGTACAGGCAAGACGCGAGCGCCCCGCGTTGATCGTGCTCGACTTGATGCTTCCGGGAATGTCGGGCCTCGATGTTCTGACCGCGCTGCGCCGGGACGAGTCGACGCGATCCATCGCCATCCTGCTCCTTACTGCACGGCGCGAGGAATCGGACCGGATCAAGGGCCTTTCGCTCGGAGCGGATGATTACCTCACGAAGCCCTTCAGTCCCGCTGAGCTCGTGCTGAGAGTGAAAGCGATACTCCGTCGCACCGGTTCCCTCGAAAGCCAGGATACGATGAAGATTGGATCGATCCTGATCGATCGTGGAGCGCACTCGGTTGCTGTGGATGATTCGAAGATCGATCTCACTCCCACCGAATACAAACTCCTTCTCCTGCTCGTGGAGCGGCGCGGGCGCGTGCAGAGTCGCGCCCATCTGCTGCAATCCGTGTGGGAGGCCGCACCGGATATCCAGACGAGAACCGTCGACATGCACGTCCAGCGTCTGCGCATGAAGCTTGGCGATGCAGGCGAGATGATCGAGACCGTGAGGGGCTTCGGCTACAGGATCCGACCGGGCAGCTTCGGGAGCGCGTGAGGCTCGGGAGGCGGCTTCAGCTGCTGGCGCTCGCGAGCGTGGCGACGCTGTTCATCACGCTCCTCGTCTTCGTCGATGTTCCGTTTCGGACTCTCGCCTTTTCCGCCGCGATCGCAGCGGCGGTATCACTCGCACTCGCACTCCTTGTTTCGCGTGGCATCGTCGCGCCGCTGACGCAGCTTCGTGACGTGCTGCGCGCTCTCGCAGCCGGTCGCGTCTCTGCGCGCGCACCGCTCGATCTCCCGGCAGAGCTCGGGGAGATCTCGACAGCGGTCAGCCGCCTCGCAGAACAGCTCGAAGGTCAGACGCGGTCACTCCACGGCGAGGACACGCTGGTCTCTGCGATGATGGAAGCGCTCAGTGAGGGTGTGCTGGCGGTGGACAGGAGCCAGCGCGTCGTAAGAATCAACGCCGCTGCGAGGCACTTACTCGGCATTGACACTGCGACTCCCTTCCCCGTCGAGCAGCTCCCACGTCATAGAGAGCTGCACGAGTCACTGCTCGAAGCGCAGCGCGGGGGAAGTCCGGGACCATTCGAGCTTCGTTACTCCGACCGCCTGCTTCTCGTGACCGCGCGGCCGCTTCGTGAACGAGGAGTGGTGCTCGCGCTTTTCGACATGACGACGACGCGCCGCCTCGAGCTTGTTCGGAGGGATTTTGTAGCGAATGTGTCACATGAGCTACGGACTCCGCTGACGGTCATCGGGGGTTTCGCCGAAACTCTCGCCGAAGACGACCCGTCCGTCGAATCCCGCAAGCGGTTCGCCGCGGCGATTCGCGACAATGCTGAGCGAATGCGCAGGATCGTCGACGACCTGCTGGACATCTCGCGTCTCGAATCAGGTGGATGGGTTCCGTCGCTGGCCGATGTCAACATTTCGGCAGTTGCTGAGGACGTCCTAACAGCAATTCGTCCAATCGCCGATGAGAAAGGTCTTCAAATCGAGGTGCGGATCGCAGCGGGCGCAGAGACAATCACCGCAGACAGAGTCGCGGTCGCCCAGATCCTTTCGAACCTGCTCAACAACGCCGTCAGGCACACGTCGCGGGGGAAGGTCGTCGTCGGCTCAGCCGCAGATCCGCGCGGCGTCTGGCTGTCCGTGAGCGACACGGGTGACGGCATCCCGGCGGAGCACCTTTCCCGGATATTCGAGCGTTTCTATAGAGTGGACACGGGACGCGCGCGCGAATCTGGTGGAACGGGGCTTGGGCTCGCGATCGTCAAGCACTTGGTCGAAGCCCACGGCGGAAAGGTGCGGGCCACGAGCGAGATCGGAAAAGGAACGACGATCTCGGCTTTCCTGCCTCGTCAAACATTGGCCGTCTAAGGAAGCGCGGCGTAACTGCACGCGATTGTAACTGGAGCGTAACGGCTTGCGGACGACGTAGCTCGGCGGCTCTTCGACCAGGGATATTTCTCGCGTCTCCTTCAGGCAAGCGAAATGAAATTATCGATCGTCGTATCGACGTCCCTGTTTCTTTGGCCAGGTATTCTCGCAGCGCAAGCGTACCCAGCGCCGGCGCCGCGTGACTCCGCACGTGACAGCGTCGTGGCCAAGGCGCCAAAACCAGCGCCACCACCCCCTCTGGATTTCTCAGGCACTCTGTTCGCCAACTACCAGTATCGCGGCGAGCGCGCAGCGCGGTCCGCCAACAAGTTCGACCTCGAGCGCGCGTACCTCACGTTCCGGGTCGCTGCTGGGGAGCACGCGTCGGTGCGCATCACCGCTGATGTTTTTCAGCAGACTGGATCTGGAGCTGACGCGTACTATCGCGGCTGGACCTTCCGGGCCAAGTACGCTTACCTCCAATACAACTTTCTGAATGGAAAGACGTGGCGTGCATTGGCCCGCGGTGGTCTGTTGCACACCGTTTTCATCGACCACGACGAGCAGTTCTGGCCGCGCTGGGTCTCGCCGACACCCACCGAGCGCGCCGGATTCTTCTCTTCCGCCGACGCCGGTCTCGCTGGCCTCGTGACCATGCCCCGGCTACACGTCGCGGGAGACGGATCGATTCAAGGATTTTGCCGCGCGCTTAACCGTGACGCCGTGGGCATCGACGCCCAAGAGCCCGCTGTCTGCGGTTGCGATCAGTATCTGGGGATACAAGGGCGCCGTCGCAAGCAAGTTCGTCGATGGAGGCATCGGTCAGATCGGGCTGATCGGCGAAGGGCTGCAGCGGGACCGCTGGGGCGTGCACATCGGCAATCTCAATCCACGTCTCACCATTGGAGCTGAATATGCCGAGCGCCTCGAAGAGGGCGAAGCGGGCAGCAACATTCTCGGATCACCGCGAGTCCTCACCGATAGCACCGGGCGTCTTATTGCAGGCTACGGGATCGTACACCCGTTCGCAGCGGGAAACCCGCTCGCGCCACTCGGGGTTCTCGGCCGATACGATCGAGTAACACAGAACGCCGATCGAGGATCGAAGTATGACGTTGTCATCGCCGGCTTGCTCTGGGATGTCAACAAGCGAGTGTCGTTGACCGCCGACTACCAGGAGAACACCCCGCGCGAGCTGTCGACGGTTGCTGCGACGCGCACCTGGTTTCTGCACGCCGTTGCACGCTTCTAAATCACCTCATCGATCTATCCCAACCTGGAGCAATCCGTGAAACGCCTCACTCTAGTTCCTCTCCTCCTCATCGCAATTGCTTGCGGCGGCGACAAGCAGAAAGCCGGTTCGCCTGCCAATGCATCGACTCGCTCGGGATCAGTGGATCTCACGGGCGCCGGCGCGACGTTCCCGTACCCTCTCTATTCCAAGTGGTTTGCCGACTACGCGAACGCTACGGGCATTCGCATCAACTATCAGTCGATCGGTTCCGGTGGCGGAATACGGCAGATCTCGGAGGGCACCGTCGACTTCGGCGCAACCGACGGCCCAATGAGGGATGACGAGCTTGCGAAGGCGAAAGGTCCGATCCTTCACATCCCGACGGTGCTCGGCGCGGATGTAGTGACGTATAACGTTCCCGGTCTGACGAAGCCACTGAACATTACGGGGGACGTCATCGCTGACATCTTCGAGGGCAAGATCAAGAAGTGGAACGACCCGCGAATCGTCGCGCTGAATCCGGGAGCCAAGCTTCCGTCGCAGGATATCCTCGTCGTGCATCGCAGCGACGGGAGCGGCACCACCTACGTTTTCACCGATTATCTGACGGCAGTGAGTCCGAGCTGGAAAGCTGGACCTGGCAAGGGCAAGGAAGTGAGCTGGCCGGTAGGACTCGGCGGCAAGGGCAATGAAGGTGTCTCCGGACAGGTGAAGCAGACGCCTGGCGCCATCGGCTACATCGAGCTGGCGTACGCGAAGCAGAACAACCTTCCTTTTGCTGCAATCAAAAATGCATCGGGAAAGTTCGTCCTTCCATCAGTTGACGCCGTCACGGCGGCCGCAGCAGCCACAGCCGCGAACCTTCCTCCAAATACGGATTACCGCATATCGATTGTGAATGCGCCCGGTGAGAATGCATATCCCATCTCATCGTTCACCTGGCTCCTCGTTTACCAGCAGCAGGCAGACTCGGTGAAAGGGCGCAAGCTCGTAGACTTTCTTCGGTGGGCTCTAACCAATGGAGAGAAGCAAGCGTCCGCACTCGATTACGCACCGCTGCCTGAGAGTATGGTAGCTCGCCTCAAGCAGCGGATCGACTCGATCAAGGTCGGCTCGAGCAGTTGACGGAAGCGACGGCGAAAGAGGTCGGCAGCCGGAGCACCAAGCCGGCTGCCGAGATTCCGCGTCTCGATCTGCGGGCGCTTGGCGATCGTGCCTACCAGATCGCGATAACAGCATTTGCGGCAGCGATACCGCTGCTGCTCATTCTCATCGCGGTTTCGATTCTGGCGGCAGCGTGGCCCGCTCTCACTCGGTCGGGTCTTTCATTTCTGACGCAGAGCAAATGGGATGTGGCCTCCGGAGAGTTCGGAGCCGCGCCCGCTATCTTCGGCACTGTTGTGTCGTCGGCGATCGCACTCGTCATTGCGACGCCGCTTGCTCTCGGTGCTTCGATCTTCCTTTCCGAGATCGCCCCGTCGTGGTTGCGCCAGCCCGTCGCGTTCCTTGTCGATCTGCTTGCAGCAGTGCCAAGCGTAGTGTATGGGCTGTGGGGAATCTTCGTTCTGATTCCCATCCTGCGTGACCCGGTGGGGCCGTTCATCCGCGACACGCTGCATCTGGGTGGTATTCCTCTCTTCGCCGGCCCCAACTACGGCTATAGCATGCTGGCTGCTGGAGTCATACTCGCGATAATGATTCTGCCGTACATCGCCGCGGTGACGCGCGAAGTCCTGCGCGCTGTGCCGCGATCGCAGCGAGAAGCGGCACTCGCGCTCGGTGCGACGAGGTGGGAAACGATCCGTGACGCGGTGATCCCGTATGCCAAATCGGGAATTGTCGGCGGAATAATCCTCGGTCTCGGTCGAGCGCTCGGGGAGACCATGGCTGTCACTATGGTCATCGGCAACCGGCCCGAGATCTCCGCGTCGCTCTTCGCGCCCGGATACACTATGGCTTCGCTCATCGCCAACGAATTCAGTGAAGCGACGAACGACCTGCATCTCTCGGCGTTGATGGCGGTGGGGGCGGTTCTCTTTCTCGTCACGCTCATCGTGAACGCGATCGCCCGGTGGCTCGTATGGCAGGTCGCGCGAGGTCCGTCTCGGTGAGCCGGCGCAGCCGCAGACACCGAACGAGCTTCATCATGCTCGCGCTGACCTATGTTGCGGCTGCGGTCGCAACTCTGCCGCTCGTGCTGATCCTTTTCCATTTGCTGAAGCAGGGTGCCGCCT
>WNGE01013372.1_pt1 | contig 11993 bp, 16 predicted proteins | sample 5400651 | NCBI WGS metagenome assembly WNGE01 (sample SAMN13153370, study PRJNA577476) | soil metagenome | isolation source: 60 cm soil or saprolite under grassland replicate 2 | place: USA:California | collected 2016-06-15 | reverse complement strand
CAGGGGAAGCGAAAAAACTCGGTCTCAATGTGAACGAATACGCTCTAGGTGATCCCCTCTGGCAACGCTACTGGCGCCTCTATTGCGAACTTCGTGTAGCCCTACAGAATCCAGCGCAACGGTTGTACGAGAGCAGGAAAGTCTCTATCGCAGCCTGACCAGTGAAGGTCGCGCGACTTAGGGGCCGACGCTCGGAGGAGAGCGCGTGATTTACGGCTCCGGCGCGTTGGATTCGCGTTACGGAAAGCTCACCGACTTGGTGTGGGCCGTAGTTTCCGTAACGCGAACCGGCCCACGGTCGTCACCCGGCCGATCAGCCTCGGTGTGCCCGACGCGGGTGCGAAGGCTCACGACGCTCCAATCGAGCCACGGCCGACTCGAGTACCGACTTCATCAGCGTCTGATAAGGCACGCCTACCCGGGTCGCCTGTCTTTTGAGCCGTTCAAGCAGATCGGTTGGGACACGAAGCGAGACCGCGACTGTTCGGGGCCGTTCGGAGAAGAGAACGTCGACGTGCTCATCGAATTCCTCGTCCGACATGTCGTCGAATGGATCAGTCCACTTGCTGGCAGTACTCATCGGTAATACCTCCTTGCGGTGCGGCGGCCTGCCTGGCGTGCATGGACTGGGAAGCGGCCAGCGGGGTGGTCGACCCAGACCGCCACAACCAGCCGACCCTTCAACGTGGCACCAACGACTGTGTGGTACTGGACCCCTGCGCGGATCTCGGCAGATTCGATTCGATTCGCATCGTTCATCGCTTCCTCGATGTCGTCGCGGGTGAGATTTCGCTCTGGATGGTCATCCACCAGGTGGCGGAGGTTCGACGCCTCCCAGACCACCGGCCGCGCGTCCATCGATCATTGAGTATATACAATGACCGCTGCCAACGCACTACATAACGCATATACCAATGGTGGGCTGTAGTTTCCGTAACGCGAACCAGATCGAACTGCCAGGCGCGGTGATCCGGATCTGAGTCCTTGAGCCTGGCGTCGCACGCGTGCTACAATACGTCTATGGCGCGAGAGATCACTCAACGAATGCTCCGAAACGACAGCGGCGAGATCATGCGAGGCCTCGATCGCGGGGAATCCTACGTCGTGACCCGTAATGGCGTCCCGGTAGGGGAACTCACACCGATACGCCGGCGCACGTTCGTCTCCGCAGAAGCTCTGCGTAAAGTCTTGGCGGGCGCCCCACGACTTGATCGGACGCGCTTTCGCGAGGACATCGATCGTGTGATCGACCAGGGCGTCAGGCCGCGTGCCTGAGCGTCGTCATCCACGTGGCCTGATCGACACTTCGGTCGCCATCGACCTCCCCGGCGAATCCGATCTGCCATTGGAGGTGGCGGTATCCGCCATCACGCTGGCCGAGCTCGCCGCCGGCCCGCATGCAACAACCGATCCGGCTGAGCGCGCCGCACGCCAAGACCGGCTTCAGCGAATCGAGACAACGTTCGAGGCGCTGCCGTTCGACGGCGCCTCGGCCCGCGCCTATGGGCGCATCTATGCGGCCATCATCGCGGGTGGTCGAAAGGCACGCGGACGGCGCGTCGTCGACCTACTGATCGCGGCGACGGCCGCGGCGGAGACCCTGCCTCTGTACACCCGGAACCCCAACGACTTCAGCGGACTGCAAGGCGTCGTGGAGGTGGTGGCAGTCGTGACCTAACCGGTTCGCGTTATGGAAAGCCGCGCGAACTGATGTGGGCCGCGGTGGACTCGAACCACCTACCTCCGCGTTATCAGCACGGCGCTCTGCCAGTTGAGCTAGCGGCCCGTCAACAGACCCCAGAGCCGGACCAGACCACGGGAGTCTAGCCGGGTCGATTGATTTTACGAAGGCGCCGGAGCCGAGGCGAAGAATGGCGCGGTCAGGTCATGGACGGACGGGTGACGTAGTCCACCGGCTCCGCCGGCCTCGTGAGCGCAAAGGCCGCCATGCCCAGGATGCCCAGGCCCACCAGTTGCAGGACCAGCACCCAGACAAACATGCTCGTGTCCTTCTGCCGCGCAAGCATCAGCAGGGCGGCAACCCACATCGCCACTGTCAAGAGGCCGGCGACCACCATCACGACGTACGCCGCGATCAGCCCGGCCGACGTCGAGCCACTGCCGTGTGCCCCTCGCGACATGGCCGCAATGGCGACCAACGCGGCGAGCCAGACCAGCCAAGCCCCCACATACCAAACGGTGATCGTCCGCTTGCGCACCGCGCAGGTTCCTCAGCTTGTGAACGTGAAAGTGGTCGGCGCTACTTGGCTGATCTGGTCAGTTCGAGAGAGCCTGGCCGCTAGTCCATCACGACCTGCGACCAGGCTCCAAGAGAGGAAGGGCGAGGTTACGGCGAGCCAAGGACTCCCGTTGCCACTCAAACCCCTTCCCAGCCTACCCATGCAGCGCAACATTGGACGCCAAAATCGTTCGAGGCAGATGGCAGGGGCGGAAGGATTCGAACCCTCGGCCCTCGGTTTTGGAGTTTAGTGCCTGGGGTCGATAGCGGTCGATCTCGGTCGGTAGCGAACTCCCGGCGTCGGCCAACGTCGGTGCGGGCCGGCGGCGTTGGCTCCACGGTTTGGCTGTACATCGGGTCCTCCCCACTGCAGGCGCTGGTCGCAGCGGTAGCCCTTAGAGACGAGCTGGAAGGGCATCCTGGTGGCGACCCTGATCCGTCCGGCTCCTCGCCAACAGCGAGAACGTCATCTTTGTCCGGGCTTCCAACTCCTTGCCGATCGCTTGGCGCATCACCGAGAGATTGTTCGCCACGATGTTGGCCACCTGCTTGAGCTCTTCCTCAATTTGTCTCGTCGGGTTCGCCCCACTCCTCCCCGGCTTAGGCGTGCTGCTCGGTACGCTCAGCGTCGAGTGCGCCAGATGGTCAGCATCATCTCGATCTCCGCAGAGACCGTACGTCGAGCGTCGTCTCGATCCATCCCATCCATGAGCAGCCGGTCGTACATAGTGTCCTCGTGGCGGACTGAAGCGGTGACGGCAGCAATGATCGCGCCGTCATCAAGCTCTCGCCCAGCCGCCGATCGTCCAACGCGGCCGCTCCCGCGCTCGCCCGCATGTTCGGCTATGGTCCGGGCCCGAGCCACAGGGCAGTGCGGAAAGAGCTTGAGGACGGCCGTGGCGAACTCGGCCACGAAGACGGCATCGAGGCGTTGGCGACGCTCTTCCGCGCGGACCCGTTGCGCCGCGCGCGCGTCGGCGTCCGCGAGGCACTCAGCCTCCGAGCGCTCCAGAGCGGCCTCCTCGATCAAAACGCCCTGGCGTTCATATCGGCGTCGCGTCCGGCTGAATCTCACCACCACCGCACTCAGCGAGCTGCGCCGCCGCGCACGTCGAGTCAGAGCCGTGTCGCCGGCGGGCAGGAACACGAGATGGTCCAGGTCGGCGCAGTTCATACACGTCGGTCCGGCGTCCTCCATCTTCAGGAGCCAACCGGACTCATGGCACAAGTGACACGTCCAATTCTTGTTCCGGGGGTTGATAACGACGAGGTCGGCGGCCCGTTGACGAGGCTGTTCGATCACCATGGTCATGTTGGCTGATACCCTCCCTCCCTGCGTGATCGACGGAGTCCGCAGGTGACCGTGATCCGCTGCACATCGAAGCTGTTGAAGCTCGTCGCGGGCTCGCCGGTTACGAGAAGCATGGAGCCGGCCGACGGCGACTGGTACGCCAACCTCCTCTGGTTCGATGGCCGAAAGTGCCTGCTGATGACGCATGCGGCCACGCTATTTGGGATGTTCGGACGCACGCGCAGCCGAAGCGTGCTCGGCACAATGACCGACCTGCGATACCAGATCGAGGCAGCCCTCCACCAGTCTGGCGGGCTCAGACATCTCGACTTGGCTCACCTCAATCGATCTTTGCGGCGGATCCCCTTCAGCGCCATCAAGTACGACCGGCCGATCGATCGCGCTCGCGCTCGGCTCGACGGAGAGAAGGGCGGCACAGGGGCGGCGACTTCGCAATCGGTCAGTGAGACAGGCGATCGGATCAATGACTTGCTTGGTCGGTTTCTCGCCGAGCGACGCGAACGGCTTTCCAGCAAGGAGTTGAGGAACTACGAGGCCATCATCGACTTCTTCACGCGCAGCCTCAACGGCTATGCATACGAGAGCCTTTCGCCGCTCGATCGCAAGCGCTGGGAACGCGCCTTCAACGCGGGCGACGAGGATGCCTACTGCAAACTCTTCGGCGCGGGCAGGATTCCGGGTGAGGTTGGAGGCCTTGTGGGCTACTTCATGATCCGCAAGGTCGCCGCCTCCAGCACAGTCGTCGCCTCGACAGGACGTGTGATCAGCGATCTGCTCGACTGGCTTGTCGAGCAGGGCTTAGTGAAACCGGAGGACGTGGCCGACGCCAAGGAGCGAGCAGAGGCCACCAGCTCGGATCTCCCCCGAGCCGAGAAGCTCGCCGGCCTTCTATACGAGCTTGCGGAGCGCTCCACCGTGAATGTCCACGAGATTGCTGATGAGGACTACATCGAGGATCATCTGACCATCAGCCGGGTTGAGCCCGATGCGCTGTGGTTCGAAGGACACAAGGGCGAGATCGGTCCGCTTCAGGTCGGGCAGGCGATCAGCCGGCTTGCTCGACCGGGTTGGTCGGTCAGCATCGTGATGGGTCGAGTCGACGGACGCTGGCACGTGGTGGAAGTTGGCAGCGTCTACCCGGACTGACGAGACTGCGGTCGCCGCCGCGATCGACGCCTACCTGCGCTCAGGGTCCACCGATCCGTTGATGGCGGCTTGGCCCGGCGACCTGCCTGAGAGGGCCGAGCGGTCCCACCGCGATCTTCGCGGCGCGCTCATTCGGGAGGTGCTGCGCCGCACGGCAGGCCGAACGCATGCCCGATTGCCGTCACACGATCTGCGTGAGCTGACGCGGTTCAAGGTGACGCCCATGGTCCAGGGCCTGTTCCCGACCGCCGAGCGCGAGGCCGTCCTGCAGCTGCTCGAACGCTCGGTGATCTTTATCACCAGCGACAACCTCGAGCAGCTTCTGATGAACCAGCGCTGGAACCATACGGCGTGGATGCTCGCCAACCTCCACCTCGGAACGCTAGGAGTCGACCTGCTGGATCCCGACGCCAAGCGGCTGGTTGGGTTGAGCGAGGAGGCCATCTGTTTCGTATCGCCCGTGTACTTCAGCGAACCCGATCCAACATCCGATTTCGTGGTGCATGAGGTGGCGCACATCTTCCACAACCGCAAGCGCCGTGCTGCCGGCCTGCCCGAGACGCGGCGCAGCGAGTGGCTTCTCGACATCGCCTTCCACAAACGCGAAACGTTCGCCTACGCATGCGAATTCTATGCCTGGGTGTTGGAGCATTCGCCGAACGCCGCGGCGAGGCGCCGCCTGGCCGTGGAGATCTGCCGGAAGAAGGCGCTCTCCGACAACCGTGTCGAACCTCAAGAGGTCGCGGACATCGTGCTCGATGCGGCGCAGTCGCGCGCCGGCTGGAAGGTCATCTTGCACCGGTGCGGCAATTCATCGCGAGGAGCCCATCGTTTCGTCTAGGTGGTCGAGAGACCGTAGGCGCAGCCGTCGAGGACGGGATCAGTAGGTCGAACGCCACCTGTGGTGTGGAGCGCACAAGACAGGGATTAACGCAAAGGGACAGGATTCAGAAAATAGGTTGGCCTCGCCCGGCTCGTCCCTAACGCCCGATAGGACTACGGCATTACTCTATGGCGGAGCGATCAAACAGGAGTAGGCCGAGCACGCGCTCGATCTCGGTCAGCACAGCTCGATCGACGCTGCCGCGATAGTCGCGGAGGCGAAGCAGGGAAAGGCTTCGCAGATGTTCAACAGCGGCCCAGCTTGTCTCACGCAGTCCGGACTCCCCCGCGCGCACCTTGACCCGCGATGGATAACCGCGTTGCGCGGTCGTGAGCGGAGCCACGATCACGAGCCCGGCACCGGCGTTGTTGAAGTCGTCGGTGCTGACTACCAGCCCCGGTCTCGTGCCGGCTCCCTGCTCGTGTCCCGTCGGCCGGCCGAAGTCGATGTCCCAGATGTCGCCGCGCTGCGGGCGCGATCTCAATCCGGAATCGGCTCGGCGTCCAGGCCGTCGGCCAGGGTGCCCTCGAAGAGCTCGCGATCGGCGGCCTCCGCGGTTGTGGCAACCGGGTTCTTGGAGACAATCGCCGCGGCTTGGCGGAAGCTTGCCCAGAAGAGGCGGCGACGCTCAGCGCGGATTGCGGCTTCCACCACCTGTGAGATCGGCTGGCCCGTGGCGCGAGCTAGCTCCCGAGCCTCGTCCCGCGCCTTCTGACTGATTCGAATGGTTGTAGTCGACACAGAGATAGTCTACAGGACTGTAGATATCAAAGTCTACTGGCGGGCGGCTATTGCAGCTCCCAGGAAACGGTTGGCCCACTCCTCGCCGCCGATATCGGGCCAATGACCACGAACCGCCCCCGACGGGGCCTGCAGCGTCGTGCGGATTACCCTCGCGTGGTCTTCGGTCTCTATCAAGGATCTTGACTACTTCAGGCAGGTCCATGCGGATCGAGAGGCAGGAACCGTTGTCTGGCCGAACGATTGGCATCCCACCGGCCAGTCGGGTTGAGCTTCCTTCAGACCTTTCTAACCCCCGCCTTCGCGCGCCCAATGCCGATAGGCAGCGATCCACTCTGACCCTGCTGGGGGAGGCTTCGGCAGAGGCAGGTCGAGAATCGATATGGGCTGGCGGATGCCACCACGGTCGCAAATCGCCACGATCCCGCCTCGTCCGCTCTGGGCAATCTTCCTGACGATCACGGTAACTCCGAGAACCCTGGTCTCAAACGGAAGCGCCAGCTTGTCTTCGAGCATCGTGAACAGGCCGGTGGCTTCCTCACCGTCGTTGTAACAGTCGACAGTGGCCTGCTCGATCATCAGATCGAGCCTGGCAGTACTGAGTCGCATCATTGAGACTTGGAGACAACGTAGCGCGAGGCAGACAACAACCGAGGACCCGCGGCAGATCGCTGAGAATATGATCGGTTCTTTTGGGTGCTGTTCGAATGGAAGGCTGCGCAGTTGCAACGGATTCATCCTCCTCACGGTTTTATCTTTGAAAAGACCATCGACGCCGTGGCTCTGGAGTTCGAGTCCGTCCTGGGTCGTTCGACATACATCGCGGAGGTCGGTAGCGACTTGGTGCAGCACCCGTTCCTCGGCCGCCTCGAGCTAGGGTGCTTCGATCCGATTGGGCAACGGCAAGCGGCCTTTTTTTACCGCGATTCAGAAGCTCCGCGATGGACCAGTTAGAGCGGGCCGGACAATTCGAAAGACCGAATGCGACCACAAGAACCGAGGGCTTTGGCTAAACCGAGGCCATTGGGTGCAGGAGTCATCCCCCCAGTTCAGCGGTGTCTGAAAATCGGTCGTCAGCGAGCGAGTTTCGCCGTCTGTTGGCCGTACATCAGGTTCGACGAGTGTGCGGCCCACCGACCCTCAGCCGGCCAGAAACTGGCGATTCTGAATCCGGGCAGTGGCCAAAAGAGGTGGCAGGGGCGGAAGGATTCGAACCCTCGGCCCTCGGTTTTGGAGTTCGTTGCCAGCGGTCGATTGTAGTCGGCAAGGGTAGGTATCGTACTTGAGGGGTCGGCTGAAGTCGGCCCTGGTCGGCGCCGTTGGCTGTACTTCTTGGCTGTACACAAAGTAGATCCCAGAAGGAGGATGAGCTGCCTCTCTAACGGCCAGGCCTACCTGCCCACAGTCATCGTTGCCGTTTGACCAGTTACAGCCCGTGGGATGTCTAAAGCGTCTCGAGAGGGACACGCCCTACCGCATGAGAGCTCATGGATTTGGGACGTAACGCCTATAAGCGTTTAACTACGACGCGGATCGCAGCACGTGTCGGAGCTGGGGCACCGATGGGGCACCCTGCGTTCCCTCTTCGGTCTGGTAGATGCGACAGCCCAAGCTGGCCGGCGCTTCTTGCCCTGCAAATGGGTCGCGGCCGTTGACGACGAACGTCGGCGAGCCGTGAAAGTCGAAACGCTCTGCGTTTTCCAGCGAATCAATGCGCTGAAGCGTGATTTGCACGTCTTCGCGTCCGATGTCGGCCAGCGCTTGCCGCAGCCGCCGTTCAGCCAGTTCCCAGTGCGGACAGCCGTCGAAGAACTGGATGGTGATTTTCACGGCTGCGATGAACCTCGCACTATTTGTGGCCTGGGCCCTCGCTTTTGGTGCTCGCGCCGATGAATTTCTCCGGATCCTTGTCAAAGCTCGCCTTGCAGCCGGCGGAGCAGAAGTAGTAGGGCTTCCCATCATGGACGGAGCGGTACTCGGCGGTGGCAGTATCGACTGTCATGCGACATACGGGATCAATTGCAGTTGTCATGCCTGTCACGTCGTCTCCTTGGCCCGATTGGGCATGTTGGCTGATCGGCGCTGCATCATGTATTTCGACTTCGACCTTAGGCTCAGACGACGATGGGATAGCGACCGATTGAACCGGCCTCGGCTTGAAACCACGAAGGCGGTTCGAGTTCGACACCACTGATAGCGAACTGAGCGCCATCGCTCCCGCCGCGATCATCGGGCTCAAGCGAAGGCCCAAGAACGGATAGAGAATGCCAGCCGCGATGGGAATGCCGACGATGTTGTAGGCAAACGCGAAGAAAAGGTTCTGACGGATGTTGCGCATGGTCGAGCGGCTCAAGCTGATGGCGGTGACGACTCCGGTCAGGGAGCCCGAGATGAGCGTGATGTCCGAGGCCTCGATGGCGATATCCGTCCCTGTGCCGATCGCGATGCCAATATCGGCCTGCGCCAAAGCTGGTGCGTCGTTGATCCCATCGCCAACCATGGCAACGACTCGATTCTCGCCTTGAAGCCGCCGAACCTCTAGTGCCTTCTTGTCGGGCAGAACTTCGGCCAGGACGTGCTCGATGCCTGCCTGGCGCGCAATCGCGGCAGCCGTCTGCTGGTTGTCCCCGGTGATCATCACCACCCCAACACCGAGACGACGAAGGGCCGCAACCGCGGCGACTGAGTCGTCCTTTACTGTGTCGGCGACTCCGATCACGCCGGCCAGCTTGCCATCAACTATGGCCGCCATCGGCGTCTTGCCGTCCGTCGATAGCCGGCCCGCCGGCTCTGCGAAGCCGTCCACGCCGACACCTGCGTCTTCGATGAATCTCTCATTGCCGACCAGGACATGCCGACCGTCGATGATGGCGCGAACACCTTTGCCGGTCACCGACTCGAAGTCCGTCGCTTTGACCAATTCGACGCCACGGGCTTTGGCCCCGGCGACGATGGCAGCTCCGAGGGGGTGCTCGGACGTTTGCTCGGCCGAGGCTACCAGCCGCAGCAGGTCGTCCTCGGTCAGGTCGCCACTGACGATCAGATCAGTAAGAGCTGGTGTGCCGTGCGTAATCGTCCCGGTCTTGTCTAACACGATCGTGTCGATCTTCTGTGCGGTCTCGAGCGCCTCGGCAGAGCGGATGAGGATGCCGTGTTCGGCGCCCTTGCCTGTGCTGACCATGATCGCCAACGGGGTCGCAAGCCCGAGGGCGCAAGGGCAGGCGATGATCAGCACGGCTACCGCGCTGACGAGCGCAAGCGTGAGCGTCGGCGGCGGACCGGCCACGAACCAGACCACGAAAGTTGCGATCGCGATGCTCATAACCACTGGAACGAAGTAGCTCGCGACCACATCAGCGAGTCGCTGGATCGGCGCTTTCGAACTCTGAGCCTGTTCGACCAGCCGGATGATCTGAGCGAGCATCGTGTCCTCGCCGACTCGGGTGGCCCGGAACCGGAAGGCGCCGGTCTGGTTGATGGTTGCCCCGATCACGGTGTCACCGACCTGCTTGGTGGCCGGTATCGATTCACCGGTGACCATCGACTGATCGACAGTTGAGTGACCGTCGATCACCTCACCGTCGACTGGGACCTTTTCACCGGGACGGACCGAGATCACGTCGCCGGGGACAACTTCCTCGACTGGAACGTCTGCCTCTGAACCATCCCGCACGAGACGTGCGGTGCGCGGCTGCATCCCGATCAATTGTCTGATCGCCTCCCCGGTGCCTGCTTTCGCCCGCGCTTCGAAGAGGCGGCCCAGAAGGATCAAGGTGATGATCACGCCGACCACCTCGAGGTACACGCCGCGCAGCTCGGCGGGCAGGGCACCCGGTGCCACCGTCACCAGCAAGCTGTAGCCGTAGGCGGCGGTCGTGCCGACGGTGATAAGTGCGTTCATCTCAGCGCTGCGGTGCGCGATGCTGAGCCAACCGGTTCGGTGAATCGGCCAGCCCGAGTAGAACATCACTGGCGTGATCAGGGCCAACTGCAGCCAGTGGTTGAGGAGCAACGACGGCAACCACGACAGGTGCAGGAAGCCGTCTGACATAGCCGCGAAGAGGACCGGCGCCGTGAGCAGCGCGCCGACGATCACACGGCGGGTGAGATCGGCGATCTCGGCGTTGCGCTCAGCCTCCTCGGTCTTCGCGGCGTCAGCAGGTCGATCCGCATGCCCGCCGTTTGATGACGCGGCGGTTACCGGTCGTGCTGGCAGGGCAGCAATGGCTTTATCCGACGCGGACGCCGGCTCGACGACCAGGGTGCCGTGAACCATGTTCATGCCGCAGGCAAAGCCGAAACGCCCGCTCTTGTCAGGCGTGAACTCGACCGTGGTCTTGGCCATTGCGGGCAGTAACCTGCTCAGCGCGAAGTCGGGAAATACGACGCGCGATGTGCATTCACCGCCCTCTTGGCGGTCGAAAACTATCCTCAGCGGCACGCTTTGGCGAACACGGATCAGGTTCGGCGCGTAGCCGCCCTTGACCAAGACCTGAACTTGCTGCAGTTGGCCGATGAGCTCAGCCTGTCGCGCTTTCTTGGGGCCGAAAAAGAACCATGCCAAGAAGCCAATTAGCACGATCCCGGAAGCGATTACCGCAATGTCAGGGAAATTCACTGCTTATCCACCCGATTGGAAGCCCCCGAGGGCGTCTTCCAATCGCGGAAGCTGCCCGGGCTCAGTCCTTGTCGGAGCTTGCAGCTGGAACCGTCGCCGCCGCACCTCCGCCGTCCTGCCGATCGTGCAGCGCCATCCGAAGCTCATTGACCTGGCTCTCCAATTCCGCGACGCGGGGATCGCTCACCGGCGGCGAGGCATGGCCGTGATCCTTGCGCATCATCATCCACATCATCACGCCCATCGAGACCGGACAGGCCAGCAAGAACAGGTACGGCAGGATATGGTCCACAGGCAACCTCCTCAGGTAACTATCGAGGCATAGTAGCAGGTGCGGGCGGATTAGCCAGGTTCCTATGCCCAGGTAGTAGACTCGTCGCCGTGGCCGCCCCCGTCGACAAGCTCCCGGCTAACGGGTTCTCGGCCAGGTGAGCTTCGATGCATCCACCAACCTTCTGGGCCTGGCCTTCGTCACCGGTGTAACCACCGGTGGACTCAGTTGCCTGGCCGTCCAGGCCGGCCTACTCGCCACGTCAGTCGCCCGCCAGGCCGAGACCGATGTGACGGCCCAACTCGCGATCAGACATGTGATCACGCAGCGCAAAAAGCGCTCGAACCGCCGGTTGACCAAGGAGCAGCGACGCCGGGAGCGCGCGGCGCTTGCGACTCTGGCGCAACCGGAGAAGCCGAAGCGGCGCAATGCGGCCACCCCAATCGCCCTGTTCTTGGGCGCCAAGCTGGTCGCTTACACGGTCCTGGGCATCTTCTTAGGCTGGATCGGCTCTGTCCTCCAACTGAGTCCGTACAGCCGGGCGGCTCTTCAAATTGGGATCGGCATATTCATGCTCGGAACCGCGGCAAGGCTGTTCAACCTGCATCCGATCTTTCGCTACTTCGTAATCGAGCCGCCCCGATTCGTAACTCGCTTCATCCGCCGCTACGCGAAGAACAATGCCAGCACGGTCGCGACCCCATTGTTCCTGGGCACGCTCACGATATTCATCCCGTGCGGGGTAACGCAGGCGATGATGGTGCTCGCCGTCGGCACCGGGTC
>WNGE01009471.1_pt1 | contig 11993 bp, 8 predicted proteins | sample 5400651 | NCBI WGS metagenome assembly WNGE01 (sample SAMN13153370, study PRJNA577476) | soil metagenome | isolation source: 60 cm soil or saprolite under grassland replicate 2 | place: USA:California | collected 2016-06-15 | reverse complement strand
TTCACTTTCAACGCCCAGGATTTCGAGCCGATTACCGGAACGGTGCATCAACCGCCGCCGATCCATCAGACATTTGAGATTCGTGGGTACGTCGTTTGCACCTTCGCGCCACGACTGCTCGATACCCATCCCGAAGCCGTGAAAATTCCGTGGGTGCACGACAACGTGGAGGCGGATGAGGTTTTGTTTTACGTCCGCGGAAATTTTGGGTCGCGTCGCGGAATCGAAAGCGGCTCGATCACATTGCATCCGCGCGGCATTCCGCACGGCCCGCACCCCGGCACGATCATGGCGAGCAAGAATGCCACGCGCACCGAGGAGCTTGCTGTAATGTTCGACACGCAGCACACCCTTGAGCTGACAGAGGAATCGCTCGCACTCGACGATCCAAAATATCCGCAAAGCTGGCTCGATTGACACGGCACATCAGCAGCGCAAGGACAAACACGATTTATGATTCAACAGCGCAATTCCGATCTCGATATCGAAGAGCGGTTAACGCGCGAGACCAATCGCCTGGCAGAAAAGGACCTCGACAGAATCGCGAAGGCCTACGGCGACCTGCTTCAAAGCGTCGGCGAAGATCTGGATCGAGAAGGTCTGCGACGCACGCCGGATCGCGCAGCGCGCGCTTTGGAATTCCTCACCCAGGGGTATCGACAGGACCTCGACGAAATTATTAATGATGCCATTTTCGAATCGGAGGCGAGCGAGATCATTCTCGTCAAGGACATCGAACTTTATTCGATGTGCGAGCATCATCTGCTTCCGTTCATCGGCCGGGCGCACGTAGCTTACATTCCTAACGGCAAAGTGATCGGTCTTTCCAAAGTGGCGCGCATCGTCGATGTTTTCGCGCGCCGATTGCAGATCCAGGAAAATCTCACGACGCAGATTGCTGAGTCGCTCATGCGATGTCTCGAACCCTCCGGGGTCGCCGTGGTCGTAGAGGCCAAACATCTCTGCATGATGATGCGCGGTGTGGAGAAGCAGAACTCGGTCATGAAAACTTCTTGTTTGCTCGGAACTTTCAAAGACGACGCGCGAACGCGCTCGGAATTCCTCTCGCTGCTGAAAGACTAGGAACACAGACTTTATAGTCTGTGCGGCCTGCGGAGTTTCGCTCCGGCGATTCCAAGACATGCGACAGAGCATGTGTTTAGCGCTGAAAGCGCAGAGTTCATTATCAGCCTGGGCCAGCGGCCCAGGAAACGGTGCGATCCGAAAATTCCAGCGCTGCAAGGCGCGATTCAATCACGGCGTTGGTGTCGATGGCGATGAGTCGTGCCTTCAGCGCTTGCTCACTATCCGGCCAAACTTGAAGCGTTGCCACAGGGCTTTCCTAGTCAAGCGCCGTTGGCGTAAACAGACAACGGACAGAATGTCCGCTGCCCGCACAGGGCGCAGCCCTGTGTTCCGACACTTGCGAGCCGGTTTCTAATGTGTTTGCTGTTTTATGCTGTTGACGGTTAGCAAGCGTCTCGAATTTTCGGCGTCACGGCAGTTACACGTCAGGAGTTGGAGTGACGCCAAAAATCTGGCGGTTTTCGGGCCTGAAACCAACGCAAGCTACGGCACGGGTCGCAATTACGTCGCATATTTTGTTTTTACAGGGCCCGTTGATCAAAGCAACGGAATGCTGATTAACATCAGCCAAATCAAGGAGCGAGCCGGCAGAATCGTGCGCGTGCGCTTCGATCACAAATTTCTCAATAAGGACAATCCTTCATTCCGCGACATTGCCACTTTCTATTCAAATGGCATTGGCGAAGCGAACTATTGGTTCGAGTTTTCGGCCGCGCGCAAAACGATGTCGCCTCTCTTGAGTGGCGAGGAAAACACGCGCCTGTTTGGTCCGGCAACTTCGCCCCATGGGCATAATTACCGGGCTCGCTTCACTTTTCGAACGAAAAAACTCGATCCAGAAGTGCCGCTGGTCCGCTACGATGCAATCGATGGTTGTCTATGTTCGTTGCGCGACGAACTCGACCACCGATATCTCAATCAAAACGTCGCCGGCTTAAAGAACCGCCCTATTACTACGGAAAGCTTGGCCGGGTATCTTTACGAACGGGTAAATGCCATGATGCCGTTGCATCGTGTCCGTTTGCACGAGCGCGAAGATTTTTTCTCAGAAGTATGGGATGACGACGCCGTCTTCCTCGGAATGCGGGTGGCTTTCAATGCTGCGCATCGTCTACACGCAGTTGCTCTTTCCGATGCCAAAAATGCGGCGCTCTACGGCAAGTGCAACAATCCGCTTGGTCACGGTCATCGCTATCTGACCGAGACAACGGTTGGCGGTGAGTACGATAGACGCAGTGGAACCCTTTACGATTTTGTCGAATTTAGAAGAGCGATCGAAGAATCGCTTGTGCCATGGCGTGATCGACACCTCGACCTTGAGACCGAAGATTTTCGAGATGTGCCTTCGACGGGTGAAAATATTGTGAGCGCGCTTTGGCCAAAGATCGATAGCCGCCTGGGGCAGCAACTAGTTCGATTGCGTTTATGGGAAACGGCGAATAATCGGTTTACGTTGCGCCGCACGTAACTCCAATTCGGCGTTGGACGTTGGGCGTTGGGCGTTCGACGTTTCTGTCGAGCACAATGAAGCGTTATCTTATCACTGGCGCGAGCCGTGGCATTGGCCGCGCGATTGCCGAGAAGCTAGCCGCGCCTGACGTGACGCTTCTTCTTCACGGCCGAGACACCGTTGCTCTGGCGGATGTCTGTAAGTCCCTGAAAGCAGACTGTGCAAACATTGTTCGTCTGATTCACGATCTCGCTGTCTCATCTGGGGTTTCCGATCTTATCGCTGAGGTTGGAAAGGATCCGCTCGACCTGCTGGTAAACAATGCGGGCATTGCCGTCGTGAAACCGTTCGGAGAAATCACATCTGTCGAGTGGGAGCAGACGCTCGGCGTCAATGTCACTGCGCCATTCTTATTGACGCAGCATTTTGCTCCGCGAATGCCGCCGGGATCGAGCGTGGTAAACATTCTCTCAATCGCGGCGAAAACCGGCTACCCGAACTGGAGCGCCTATTCCATGAGCAAGTTTGCACTCGAGGGATTTTCGCAATCCGTCCGCGAAGAATTACGTGAGCATAAAATTCGCGTCATCAACGTTTACCCTGGCGCGACTGACACGAACATTTGGAATAAAGTCGAAGGCGAATGGCCCCGCGAAAAAATGATCTCGCCGGAGGAAGTTGCCGGGGCGGTCGCCTATGCATTGTCGCGGCCAAACGACGTCGCGCTGGAAAACATTACCTTGTCGAGCCTGACTGGCAGCCTGTGATGACGAGTCGCAAGTTTCCGGCAGAAACAAGTTGTAGCCACGGCTCTGTGAGCCGTTTTCAAAGGAGCAGGATCTTCCCAAGAGGGACCGGCCGCAGGCCGGTGGCTACAGCAGCGAAGAAGGCGTTCATACTATGATCAAGGCGCTCCAAAGCGAGCTCAGCATTAACGTCATCGCGTCGATACTTGTCTCGCTCATCTTTCTGCCATGGGCTTTCTTTGGGGGAAATACAAAGAGCAGCGCCGGAAGTTTTGGCGGAATCTAGAAGAATACGATTTTTATCCGTTCACGATCTCTCGCGAAAACTTTGGGGAATTCAGTCTGAAAGATTTCCGGCTCGGAATGCATTATTTTCTCAAAAACGAAGACCGGACGGCAGCGCGGCAACTGATTTTTATAGGCGAGCAAAATAATGTTCGGAGCCAGCTCGAGCCGGCAGAGCAAAAAGTCTACGCGCAACTGTTCGATAAGTACGATGGCAAGAAAATTGCCGACGACACGACCGAATTTCTCGACAATTACGTGCGGATCGTGCGCCTGATCGGAAAGTCGTTCCCGAATACAGGCATCGAAATCTTGCTCCACAATCTAGCCGACCCGGCGCACTCGCTGATCGTTCTGGAGAACAATGTGACCGGCCGTCACCTCCGCGATGGCACAACCAATCTGCTAATCGATCTCAAGCGCCGCCAGCTTCTCAACGAAGAGAAGTTGAATTACGAGCTGAACATCGGCGCGCGAAAATTCAAATGCACGACGATCCCAATCACGCGCAAGGAATTCGGGATCGTCGGCGCGATCTGCATTAATGTCGATGTGAATTATCTCACGGACGAAGTGCTGGGCAGCACGGAACGCATCGAGGCGTTTTTCAAAAGCCTTTGCCGAACAGATATGCAATTGGATGAAAATATCCTGAGCAAAGATGAGTACGCGAAGGCGCTAAAGGGAAAGCCGCATTTCAAGGATGAAACGCATTAGCTTTGTAGCCTTGTAGAGGAAGCTGACAGCTTTCCATGGGACGACAACGTCGCCCCCGAGAGGTAAACGCAATTACTTCGGCGAGGCGTGCAATGCCGCCTGGTATTCGGGTTTCTTGTGATATTCGACCAGGCGAAATCCCCAACTGATCAGTGTCGAAAAATCCTTCGTGCTCACCTTTTTGCCATTGAGGAACTCCTCAATCCTGGCTTTCAATTCCGGCTGCTGATCAGTCGTGTCGAGGATCTCGAAGATTTCCATCGACAATAACCAGTCTTCCGGGTGTTCGGCTTGTTGGGTTTCCCAAATTTCACCCAGCCGTTTATAGCCAGCCTTGCTCTCGCGAATCTTGCGAACCTGCGCGTAGAGATTTTCAAGGCGCTTGCGTTTCGCATCGGATGGAACTTTGATGGTCCGCTCTTTAGGTACCAGTGCAACCTGGTTGTATGCATCCTTGTCTGCCGCTCCGTTAAAGACCGAACTGATTCGCTCGCCAACGGCCATGTCGTAAGTGCCCCAGTCGGGATCGAACAGGACGCGGTTGCCATATTTCGCAGTGCAATTTGAGAATGTGATCAGCAGCAGCTTTCCGTTGCGGCGCTGCACTTTCTCAACCTTCCCCGAAACCATAATACCGCTGACAAACTCGAGCTTTGCTTTCTTCCCCTCGACAATTCCAAGTGCGTGCAGTTGATCGTTGGTGAGTAGCTCGGGAGACGTCGATGTGTGTCGCCATTTGCCGATGGGTGAACCGAAGCCTTCTTTGTGATAATCGATGCCGTGGCCCTCAAGCTCCTTGTTGCGGAACGCCAGCGCCGTCTTGCCGGTCGTCCGGAGATAGATCGGCAAATTATTTTCGTCGGTGATGACCTCGTCAAAAATACCGCTGACTTGCAGGCCGGAGGAGTATTCGCACGTCGCGATGTTCTTGCATTCGATGGCTTTGTTCATGCCTTCTAGTCCACCGACCATGAACGCCATCTTGTTCGCAAATTCTTCAAGCACGTCAGCGAGATGTTTGAAATCGCGACAAACGAAAAGTTGCGGCTGCTTGGTCGTGATATCGAACGGTACATTGGCCGCGTCGATGGAGTAGGCAATCTTCTTCACCTGCGGCTCGAGACATGAGACCGATTCGCCGATCGATGAAAGTAATCCGGCGCCGTAAATTTTTGGATTCTCGAGCGTCCCGATCAATCCGTACTCGACTGTCCACCAGTGCAAGCGCGAGAGCAGCGCCATCTCCGATGGTTCGCCCAGATTTTTTTGGCGATGTTCGACCAGCTTGGTTGCTTCTTCGACTTCTTTCGGATTGCTGTTCGGCTGCTCCTTCAAGATCGACAAGTGCCGGATCGCTTGATACAACTCGAAATCCTTTTTTGACGACATCGCTTTCGCGCCGACTTCGCCGAAGCGCTGCAAGTAATTCGAATACTCACGATCGACGATAATCGGCGCGTGACCCGCTGCCTCGTGCACAATATCGGGGGCAGGCGTGTACTCGATGTGATGGATTTGCCGCATGTCGCACGCGATGACCAGAACCTTGTAAGCTTGAAATTCCATGAACGCCGCCGGTGGAATAAAACCATCCACCGCCACCGCTCCCCATCCGATCTTCGCCAGAATGTCGTTCATCTCCTGAATGCGCGGGATGCGCTCGAAAGAAATCCCAGTGTTGAGCAGGCCTTGGAAGTAAACCTTGTGCGCATACTCCTTCAGGAAAAAAGTGTTCTGGCGCATGATGAACCGCCAGACCGCGTGATCGACTGAGGTGTAATCGTCGTAACGCTGATCAACTGCGAATTGCAAAAGATGTTTCGGCGTTGCGGCTACGGCCGCGTTATCGAAGCTGATACCGCTGGTTGTTTTCATCGACATCCTCCGTGCGAAATAAAATATGACTCGTTTGCGAAGCGAGCAAGAGTGATTCGCTACAGACGCCGTCGAAATCCGTGTCATCCCGAGTGGCGCGAGGGACCCCACATTAGCTAATTGCCTCAGCCAAATCCGATCGTGTGACGCTGGGTACAGCGTGAGGTTCTTCGCCGTCAGAGCGTGGTTACAATTTGGATCGCCGTGCGCGAATCACGCGTTTCATGATCCAAATCAACGCGAGAATCGCGATCGCCCAGGGCCCGAGGAACGCGATAGCCACGCCAATCATTCGCAAGCTCCACATGATCGCGCTGGCGCTTTGGGTCAGCGTCCGTCGCAAGGTGGCGAACAAGCCGCTCTCGGATGAAACGATGTTACCCTGGCTATAAACCTGGATCGAAATGTCAGCCGGCGCGTTCGCCTCATCGATCTGTGTGCCCGTGCGATCCTGGCGCTGCACAGTTACGTTTTCAACTTTGCCGAGTGAGTTGAGCGATTGCATGAGCGCGGGATAATTTTTCATTGGCACGCGCAGCCAGACGTTTGCCACTTCGCGTCCATCCGAGTCGCGACTAAAAGTCGAGCTGCGAACGCGTCCGCCTTGTCTCTCGGAGAGCGCCCGAAGGTCTTTCGCCTTCGCGTCCACTGACGAGGTGCGAATGCGGAGGTTGGTCTGCTGCAATGGCTGTTCCTGTTCCTCACGTGAGATGGTGACGTTGAGTTCCACCTTGTCGCGTTTGGTCTTTGCATTTTCGGACATGCCGCTGCCGCCTTGAGCGATGCGTTCGGTCTGCGTTTGGAAATTTTCCACACGCCCAAAACCTTTCGTGCGACTGATCACAGCGTCGCTTTCCTCCGGCGCGATCAGCATGCTCATTTGCGCCGAGACGCGTCCGGAATAGTCGCGATTCAGTTGCGCGTTCATGATCTGCACCTTTGGCGACGCGAGGCCTTTGATGTCGTTGTAAACCTTTTCGACCTCAGGCGCGTAAAGGGCGAGCTGAGCGCGCTCGTTGAGCAAAAACGCAGCCGGCTCCTCCATATCTTTTTCAGCCAGCGAAATCGTTACGGTCGCGAATTGCACCAGTGAATCCCAATATTTCAGCTCGCCCTGCATCTTCTCGATCTCTTCCCGCACACGGCCGAGCTCTTTCTCCACTTGAAGCAAATCCGAAACTTTGCCGGTCTTGGTTTTCAGCATGTCGATTAACCGCTGCTCCATCACACGCCCATTCTTTAGCCGCGCGTCGGTGTCGAAATACGCCTTCGTCACGTCCTCGGTGCCGAGCGTCTGGTTCTTTAGTTCGCCGAGTCCGCGAAGCTTTTGCAGAAAATCATCAAGATTTTCCGGCAAAACCTTGACGACGATTTCGCCTTTCAGTTTTCCGTTGGCCTGTTTTTCAGAACTCAAAGTCGCCACATAACCGCGCTCTTCGTTCGCGAAAGCCGTGATTTTTTGCACCGCGTCGTCGAAGCTGACAATTTCGAGCTCGACGGTCGCGTTGCGAATCAATTTGCGATTGGCGAACTCGGGAACAGGCATCTCTGTGGGCTTGGCTGTCGCCTTTTCCGCCGCGGCCGCGTTTGATTGGGCAACAGACATTGGTGCGGCTTTAGCCAAGGTTTCTCTTTTATCCTTCACCTCAGCTGAGAATAGCGACGGCGAAGGCTCTTCTGCGACGCCTCCGTCTCGCGATCGCGCAGCAGCTAATTCGTCTGATTTACCCAAACCAGCAGCTTGCTCTGTTTGTAACGCCGGCGGCTGCGGTGCGGTCAACTCTCCGCTTGCATAGCGTTCACGACTGGGCAGGGGAGCCACGGTCTCACCCGTGATCATTCGTCCGATTTGAACGAGACCGAGCAAGACAGCGGCGATTGCGATGATTTGAACCGGACGGAGGCGCATAAGATCGACAAGCACCTTTGCGAGTCCGCTTCTTTGCGGAATTCGCTTGCGAAAACCGACGAGCATTCGTTGTTCGAAAACGGAATCGGGTTTTTCGGTGGCGAGAGTTTCTTCCAGAATCTTGTTCATAATTTTGTTCTCCTGATGGGCTTTTCGGCAGGCGGCGCATTCGACGAGATGCGCGTGAAGCGTGCCGCGTTCGTCCTCTGAAAGCTCGCCGTGAATATCGGCGGCGAGCCAGTCGTCGATTTCGTCGTGGATGGTTGCCATACTATTATTCAAGTAAAGCGAGAGCGGGTCGAAGTTGTTTGCGCATTGAGCCGAGGGCGCGACCGAGGATCCCGCGCAACGCGCCGTTGCTCAGGCCCAGAATTTTTCAATACTCCGGTAATCCATTTCCTCGAAGTAACGAAGAGTAAGCGCAGCGCGGTGAAGCTCCGGCAGCACGGCAAGGGCGGAATGCAATTGTTGATCTAACTCTGAGCCGTTCGGCTCAGCAGCGGAACCTGGCTCAATTACTTCGTCAATTGTTATCGATAACGGAACTGTGCGGCGTTTTCGAAAGATGTCGTGAGCGCGATGACGGGCGATGGTCGCTAGCCAGGCCGGAAATTTTTCCGGATCGCGCACGCGCCAGCGCGTTTTCCAGGCTTTAACGAGCGCATCCTGAACGACGTCCTCGGCTTCCTCGCGGTTTTGCAGGATGCCATAAGCGATGGCGAAAAGTGTTCGGCTGTGCGTGCGGATGATCATTTCAAATGCTTCTCGATCGCCGTGAATGGCCGCCTGATATTGTTCGCGTTCACTGGCATCCATTGGTTGCGATCTAGGAGACTGTTGAAAAACCCATGCGCATCGCGCGAGAGCAGTTTGGGGCGAATGGCAAGGCGTGAGCGACGAGCATGTTCTTAATAACCTGTGACGAGCGAACAACGCCGCCAGGCGCTCCAAACTGCCATCGCCTGAAGGGTTGCGTTGATTTTTGGCCCGCGCTGCGTTGCTCGTCGGTCACAGATCCATTGCGGATATGCTCTCTCCTCGCGCCTTGCGCAGGCCAAAAATCAATCAGCAACGCGGCGTGCATGGGTTTTTCAACAGTCTCCTCAGCCTAGACGTTTGAGATTGCCATTCCGCGCGAATTTTTTTCACTTACTAACATTTGTCATCCCGAGCAAAGCGAGGGACCTCGCACAGACTTGGTTGATCACACAATGCAGCAAGAACGCGCCAACTTCGATTGTGAGGTCCCTCGCCGTCTGCGGCGCTCGGGATGACAGCGCGGGGAATCAAAAGATGAGCACGGTGTTGCCGACGCTCACAACATCCTTAACGCGGGCGGCATCCCAATTAGCCAGCCGAATGCAGCCGTGGCTGGCAGCACGCCCGATCGTCTCCGGATTGTTCGTTCCGTGAATGCCGATACCCGGTTTGTTCAGACCCATCCAGAGGATGCCGACAAGATTGTTCGGGCCCGGCGGAAGATTGTAGTAGTTTTCGGTCCTTACACCGTAGTTGAGCATTCCTTCATCGTAGCGGAACCACGGCCAAACGGTGGCGCCGAGAATCTTCCACGTGCCAACGGGCGCGGGCAGCGTTTTCGATCCCGGCGTAATCGGAAAGACGCAGACGAGCTGATCGTTGTCGAAGACCTCGAGCAGATGTTCCCCGGTATCGACGAAGACCTTCCGGGTCGCGAATGCGGGATTTTCAGGAACTTTGCCCTCTGCAAATTTTTCGACCTCAAATGGCAAAACATTCGGCACCTTGAGGACTTCGCCCGGTTGCAAATGCTCCCAATTCTTTCCGGGATTGAGTTTCTGAATGTAGGATTCAGCGGAATGATAACGCTCGGCGACAAATTCGAGAAGCGAGGTGTACGGGAGCCATTTCAATTTTGCCTGCTCGGCATGACCGCCTGGAACGTCTCCGATTAATTTCAGGTCTTCCTCTCTGATTGTGTAGGTGGTGTAGGTTAGTGGCACTTGATCGAGCATCCATTGATCGACCGCGCCCGTCTTCGGCATGGCGCGGGCGTGCTTGAATGAAATGAGCGCTTTGCGAAAAAACTCGCCCATTTTCCCATCGATCTTACCGGGTCCGAAATAGTTGTTATCCAAAAAAATTTGTAATCGCGTCGCGGTTTCTTCATCGTAGTTTGGCAAGGCGACGGGATATACTTTTGGCGGGGGAGTAGTCTTCTCTTGCGCGAATGCGTGGATCGAAATCGAGCCAATTGCAAGGATGAGCAAAATGAATTTCATCGGCGGAAGTTATGCGCTGTTAATCTGGCGAGCGCAAATTCTGCAGAGGTCGACTCGCGCCACCGCCGAAGCGCTTCGGCGCGCAGGAAGCCGGACAGCGCAGAGCCCGCGTTGCAAACACCTTTAGAGCCGCGCGTGGCAGAGCGAACGTCTTCAGGCTGTTTTCGACCAGGCACGCAGCACTTCGGCAACACTCCAGGCTTGCGCGATGCAGCCGCCAGGATTGTGCGGTTCTCGGGCATCGAAGACTTCGCTAATTGTGCCGACGCCCGCTTCGTTCAAATGTTCCGGAAACCGCGCCAGAAATTTACGCGCCGTGGCTCGATCGTGCGGATGGACTTTCAACCACGCGTCGATGAAGGGCCCGATCAGCCAGGCCCAAACCGTGCCCTGATGGTAGGCGCCATCGCGTGAACGCAGATCACCGCCATAAATCGGTTTGTATTCCGAGTCGTCCGGCGACAGCGTGCGCAAACCGAGCGCCGTGACCAGTTTTTCTTCCACGATGCCAATGACCGGCTTCCAACGCTGCGCATTGAGGACCGGATGGTCAAGCGAGATGGCGAACAGTTGATTTGGTCGCAATGAGGAGTCATTGCGCGACCCACCTTCAACATCGATAACATCGTAAAGGTAACCACCCTCCGGGAACCAAAACCGTTCGTTGAAAGAGGCACGCGCGCGTTCCGCGTGTTTCTCGTAGCGCACGGCCGCGGCATCGTTGCCACTTTCGCGCAACCAACCTGCAAGCAGGCGAAGAGCGTTGTGCCAAAGCGCGTTAATCTCGACGGCTTTTCCCCGGCGCGGCGTAACGACCCAATCGCCCATCTTCGCATCCATCCAGGTGAGCTGGGAGCCTTTCTCGCCCTCGACGAGTAGGCCGTCGTTTGGATCGACATGGATGTTAAACTTTGTCCCGCGCAAATGGCGCTCCACAATGTCGATTAAGCCCGGCAGAAGCGACTTCAGTGTGTTTCGGTCTTTCGTGCGTTCCAAGTAGCGGTTAAGCGCGTGAAAGAACCAGAGTGTGGCATCGGCCGTGTGATATTTTCCCTCCTTAGCGCCGTCGGGAAACATATTTGGAATTAGTCCATCACGGACGTAACGCCCGAAAGTGCGCAGGATGTAGCCGGCCTCGAGCCAGCGCCCGGTGATCAGCGTAAGACCTTCGAGGCTAATCATAGTATCGCGTCCCCAATCGGTAAACCAATGGTATCCGGCGATTACGGTGCGCACTTCGTCGCCGGCTGCATGTGCGCGCGCGGCTTCCTCAAATCGCCCCGCAGGCGTAATCACAAACTGATCGGCCGCAAGAACGAGCTCGGCAGGAAAATTCTGGCGTGCTTTCGGAATCGCGTCCTGGAGCAGGCGCGCGCGCCGTTCGCGCTCCGCGGCGAGGACATCTTTGGGTGCCAACACGTCGATGATGTCCCATGGCTCCGTCGAGCCGACCAGGGTCGCTGTGTCTTGCTCGGTCAGGTCAGCTCGAAAAAATCCCGGACTCCAGAGTTCGCCTTGATAGTTGTAGCCACGCTGTTGCTCGATCCGATAAACAACCTCGGGAATTTTCGAGGGCGCAATCGTGAAAGCGGATTGACAGCCACAAAGTCGCATCCGCAGCGGCGGCAGTTTTCGACGTGCCGCGGCGATTTCGTAACGGCCGT
>WNGE01014335.1_pt1 | contig 11994 bp, 10 predicted proteins | sample 5400651 | NCBI WGS metagenome assembly WNGE01 (sample SAMN13153370, study PRJNA577476) | soil metagenome | isolation source: 60 cm soil or saprolite under grassland replicate 2 | place: USA:California | collected 2016-06-15 | reverse complement strand
TCAATAATCAGAAATATCCGTATCAAATCGCCTTGTTGGATTGGGGATTGATGGTGGTGTTTCCGCGCGCGGACCGGCTGGCCCTGGTGCAACTGCTTATTGCGGCGGGAATGTCAGATGCAAAGCGCCTGCGGGCAAATGTGGGAGCGCTGGTAGAAGGTGGATTACCCAATGACCCCGCGAAGTTACAAAAGGTTGATGCTCTCGTTGCTGAAGTCATCAAACCAAAGCCAGGATACGGCAGCTTTGATGTGCTGGGAGATTTGCTTGCCGGCTTGATTGAGCAGGGGTATACAACCAAGTTTGACTTGAATATTTTTATTAAGTCTCAGGCCACCATTGCCGGTGAGCTGGTTGAGCTGGATCCGAACCTAAAGCAGGATGACCTGGTAACCAAACAAGTCACTGGACTGGTCAAAAAGGAACTGCCGAAGCGACTAATTTGCATGTTGTTTTGCTACAACTCGCGCAACTACACCAGCATGCTCTCCAACGCCGATGTAATGGCTGTTTCCCATTATAAGAAACCAAAGGAAACCAAGGCTCCCTCGAGCCAGCCTGTCTCGACCTCGAAGCCACAGGTTGCAACACTGAATACGCCATTGAGAGCAGGCAGCAACTAAGCCGTCGAAACCTTCAGATGAAGAATCGAGAATAAGACATGAAATCCGGAGTGATTGCCGTCATAGTTTTCGGCTGTGTTTTTGGCAGCGCAATCATCGGCCTCTTTCTCGGACGGATCTTGCCCGATCGTCATCTCAATAACGATGCGAAAGACATTGTTAAGTTGGCGACCGGCTTGATCGCAACGCTCTCTGCTCTCGTGCTGGGCCTGCTGGTTTCGTCTGCAAAAGGTACGTTCGATCAAGTAAACCAGGAACTAACGCAAAATGCGGTCAGAATCGTCGTCCTAGATCGCGTTCTGGCTCAGTATGGACCAGAGACTAAAGAACTCCGAGCAGCGCTTAAGAACTCTTACACGGTAGCAACTAGCCTGGTAATGTCCGCTAATCAGTCTCAGCAAGACAAGTGGGATTCTCCCGAAGGAGTAGCCCGAGTAGAAAGCTTTCAATCCGCGATTAGAGCGCTGGCGCCAAAGAACGAAGCACAAAAGGAGTTGCAGTCGCGCGCTATTCAGATCTCGCATGACATCGTGAGTTCGCGATGGTTTCTCATTATCCAGAGGGAGGGAACGATCTCTGTTCCGTTGGTCGTGATTATGGTGTTCTGGCTGAGTGTGATTTTTGCAGCCTGGGGTGTGTTCTCGCCTCGTAATCTCGTGGTTGTCGTGGCTCTGCTTGCTTCATCTCTCGCGGTTTCTGGCGCAACTTTTCTGATCCTCGAATTGGACACTCCACTTACCGGGTGGATCCGAGTCTCACCTGTTCCAATTCAAAGGGCCATCTCACATCTTGGTCTGTAGTCGCGGGGGTTTTTGAAAGCTACAGGCTAATCAGGAGAAGTGCGCATACCAACTTGAAGAAGCGTAGTCAAAAAAGTCTTCAACTCAATAAATCGGAGCAACTTAGTCTCGCCGCGTAGCGGCGGTTGAATTTAGCCCGGCCTTTCAAGCCCGGGCTCGGCAGCGCCAACAACATCGTCGCGTCAGCGACGGCTGAAACATTCAATCGTCGCTAAGGCAACGTGACTTCGCTTGCTTCGTCGACCCCGGCCTTGAAAGGCCGGGCTAAATTCAGCCGTCGCTCTGCGACGAAGCAGAACTCATTAGCAACGCTGATCGACTTTTTGGGCATACCAACCTGAAGACGCCCGGGTCAGGTCCCGCAAAAACCGCGGCCGCTTTTAGTGCCATTAGTCGCGAGGCTCAAACCTCTTTTCGGACCGCAGGCGTTTCCGACTGTGTCGTTGGGCCGACTCGATCTCCAGACATCTCTCGCAACCTGTCAAAACTGACAGTTATCTGTGCTCTGCGCCTCCTTTAGGATCGCTTTGTCATTTTCGCTTGGGAGGGTTTTTTAGAAGCCGAACAATTGTTCCAATCCAGCTATCTCCCCCGGAATCAATATCGAATTCGTCTGACGTTTCACCAACAGAAACGTATGTCGCAGGATCATTTCGGAGCAGCAAGGCAAGTTATGGGCGGTGAACAACCGAGCCAGGAGAGCGACGTCGTGCCGACAGTTTTCGTCGTGGACGACGATCCGGCCGTGTTGAAAGGCCTCTCGCGTTTGCTGCGCTCGGTTCGGCTTGAAGCCGCCACTTTCACTTCACCACTGGAGTTTCTTGAACGATTCGACCCAAAAGCACCCAGCTGTCTCGTACTCGATCTCTCGATGCCTGGTTTGAACGGTTTTGAGTTACAAGAGGCACTGATGAAGAAAGGCAGCGCGGTCCCGATCATTTTCCTGACTGGACATGACGATGTCCCCACCAGCGTCGAGGCGATGCAGCGCGGCGCCCTGGATTTTCTCACCAAGCCGGTGAACGACGAGGATCTACTCAAAGCCGTCCTCGCAGCAATTGAGCAGGACCGCATCGCGCGACAAGCCCGTGCTGAGAGTTGAGTGATATCCGAGTACGGCTCGCGCGAAGTTCTCACCTACGTAGTATTCGGCCAGGTGAACAAACAGATCGCATTCGAGCTCGCACCGTGGAAAAACGTTTAAGGTCCATCGCGCCCGGGCGATGGAAAAAATGAGCGTGGATTCCGTGGCCAACCTCGTCCGTTTGACCCGAGCGGCAGAAGAAATATCGGTATTGGCCCAAGGTCCAATATTCAAGCCTCTGCGCTTCTTCTAAGGTCGCCTCGTCTATTTCACCCGTCGGTTTTCTATTAGGAGAGTCAAACAATGTTCCAATCACGTTCACGCAGCTACGTTCTTGTTCTTGCTGCACTGGTTTTAATGGCAATGCCAGTTTTTGGTCAGGAGACTCAAACGGCCGCCGGCGTAGTCGAACCAGCTAAATCCCCCGAATCAATATCGAAATCGTCTGACGTTTCAGCAACCGAAAAGGAACAGAATTCCAGGAAGCCGTCAGCAGTTCCTGAGAAGAAACTCATCGCCGACAAAGCAACGCTGTTGCCAACGGAAACGAAGCCAGCTTCGGTTGATAATCCGGTTGACGCCGGGCAGGCCTCGCCGGCTGCGCAAGATGACACGGCAGAACTCGCGAAGAAAATCAACAATCCCATCTCTTCCCTTATTAGTTTTCCTATTCAGACGAATTTTGACTTTCGCATGGGAACCGGAAGTGGATGGCGCAACACAACCAACGTTCAGCCTGTGATTCCGGTCGCACTTAATAAGGATTGGAACATGATTTCCCGCACCGTAACACCAATCATCCATCAAGGTAACGTGACTGGTCCTGGTCAGAGCCAGTCAGGGTTGGGAGACATTCTGCAGAGTTTGTTCTTTTCGCCAAACAAGTCTGAGCCATTCACCTGGGGCGTTGGTTCGGCGATCCTGGTACCAAGCGCCACGAACAAATTCCTGGGGAACAAACAACTGGGCGTGGGACCGACGGTGGTGGTGTTGAAGCAGGCGCACGGCTGGACCGTTGGCACATTGTGGAATCACGTCTGGCGGGTAGCTGGCGGCAGCGGACGGGCCAAAGTGAACTTTGACTTTATTCAACCGTTCTTAACCTATTCGACTAAGGACGGCTGGAGTTACGGGGTCAACACGGAATCGACTTATGACTGGACCGGCAATCACTGGTCCGTTCCCATTCATTTCACTGTCCAGAAGATAGTTAGATTCGGCAAGCAGCCCGTCCAGTTTGGCGGAGCGATGCGCTGTTGGGCAACCAGTCCCAGCGGCGGACCGGAAGGTTGCGGGATGCGCATCATCGTTACCGCACTCTTTCCCAAGAAGTCAAAGTGAGATCGGGGAGTGCTGCCATGGAGATCGTTCCTTCGCGGCAAGCTGATTGTTGGATCGCGCCCGGGCATGAAAGGGAAAGCCGGTCACTGTAAAGAAGGACTGCTGAGATGGGAAATGCTTCGGGTGCTAACACCCCTGAGATGTCCGACGCGACGAGGCTGGCATTAGACCGCACGGACATGGCCCACGAGCGGACCATGATGGCGTGGATCAGAACGGCCGTATCACTGATCACGTTTGGGTTCACGCTCTACAAGTTTGTTCAATACGTGGAGGGCTCTTAATGATCGGCACCGGACTCGTGGCTTTGTTACTGGCGACGATTTCGCACCGGCGCGCTATGCAGGCATTAAGAGAGAAGTACGTTGAAGTCCCGTACTCATTGGCGGCAGTACTAGCGGCGGTGATCTCGCTTCTTGGCATTCTGGCGTTTATCGCCGTCATCTTCCGGCAGTAAGGATGTTGTCCGTGCTGTCTACCTGTCAAACTTGACAGTTATTTGGTTGGTAGTCGCCTGCTACATTTGTTCGATGTGGTAAGGCCGCAATATGGATGGTTAGTTTGAGTTGAGGTGCGCAGCCCAACTATTTTAGAGAGGACCCAAAATGTCGACCAATCAATATTCACTGGCCAACGATACTCTTCCAGCCAACGCTCCGCCGGGTTTTCACTTGCTGGCCAAGCCGAGCGGCTCCACCTGCAATATCGATTGCACGTATTGCTTCTTCCTGTCCAAGGAAGCGCTGTACCCAAACGAGAAGAGCCGGATGTCTGAGGATACCCTGGAGGTCTACATCCGTCAGTTGATCGAGTCGCACCGCACGCCCCACGTGACCGTGGCGTGGCAGGGCGGCGAACCGACGCTGATGAAACTCGAGTTCTTCAAGCGTTCAGTCGAGCTGGTCGAAAAGTACCGCAAGCCCGGTCAGATTGTGGAACACACCTTCCAAACCAACGGCATCCTGCTCGATGACCAGTGGTGCTCGTTCTTTAAGGAGCACAATTTTCTGGTTGGTCTGAGTGTTGACGGCCCGCGCGAGCTGCACGACGCGTATCGGGTTGACCGCCAAAAGCGAGGCACCTTCGATAAAGTGATGCAGGGCTGGTGTTACCTGCGCAAGCACGGGGTCGAATTCAACATCCTTTGCACGGTCAACGCAGTCAACGAGAAACACGGCCGCACCGTCTATCGCTTCTTCCGCGATGAAATGAAAGCGAAGTGGGTGCAGTTCATCCCGATCATCGAGCGCGCCACCGAAGAGACGCTCGAGATCGCCAACCAGGGTTGGAGCGAGCAGCCAGGCCGTAAGCGCCTGCTGTACACCCAGACCGGGAACCTGGTCACGGAACGTTCTGTCGGCGCGGAACAATACGGCCGCTTCCTTGTAGATATCTTCGAAGAGTGGGTGCGCCACGACGTGGGCCAAGTCTTCGTCCAGCTCTTCGACGTAACCCTCGAGGCCTACTTCGGCCGACATCTGCTGTGCATCCACGCCCCGACTTGCGGCTACGGCCCGGCGCTGGAGTACAACGGTGATGTTTACTCTTGCGATCATTTCGTTGAGCCAAAGTACAAGTTGGGCAACATCCACCAGACGCACCTGGTACAACTCGTGTCGTCGGCCGAACAGCGAAAGTTCGGCGACGACAAGCGCGATACTTTGACGGCGCAGTGCCGGAACTGCGAAGTCAAAAGCTTGTGCAACGGCGGTTGTCCCAAGGACCGTTTTGCGCTCTCGCGCGACGGCGAGCCGGGGCAGAACTATCTCTGTTCAGGTCTGGAGCTGTTTTTTACTCACACGCGTCCGGCGATGCAGTTGATGGCTCAACTGCTAAAGCGAGGCCGTGCGCCTTCCGATGTGATGGCGTTGGTCGCCGCCGAGGACGAAAAACGCGGGGTCTATCAGCCCTGTCCCTGCAGAAGCGGGAGCAAGTTTCGCTTCTGTCACGGCGTCAAGGCGCCACTTTCACCCTTCAGCCGGCTGAGCCCCGCGATGGAAGCTCCACATAAAGGCGAACCGGCAGTTATCAACCGCAAATCAATGGTCCTTTGAAAGGAAGGATGAATCTATGGCAACAAAGAAACCAAACATATTAATCATCTGGGGGGACGATATCGGCTGGTTCAATATCAGCGCCTATAACCATGGCATCATGGGATATAAGACTCCTAACATCGACCGCATCGCGAAGGAAGGTGCGCTGTTCACGGACTGGTATGGGCAGCAGAGCTGCACCGCCGGCCGCGCCGCGTTCATCACCGGCCAGTCGCCAATCCGCACTGGTCTTACCAAGGTTGGCCTGCCGGGTGCGAAGCTCGGCCTCCAGCCGGAAGATCCGACGATCGCTGAATTGCTTAAGCCGCAAGGTTACACCTGCGGCCAGTTCGGCAAGAACCACCTCGGCGACCGCGACGAGTTCCTGCCGACCGTTCACGGCTTTGACGAGTTCTTTGGCAACCTCTATCACTTAAATGCGGAAGAAGAGCCTGAAAATGTGGACTATCCAAAGAATCCCGAGTTCAAGAAGAAGTTTGGACCGCGGGGCGTGCTGCACTCGTTCGCGAATCCGGATGGCACGCAGAGGATTGAAGATACAGGCCCGCTCACCAAGAAGCGCATGGAGACCATCGACCAGGAGGTCTCGGAAAAAGCAATCGACTTCATTGAGCGCAACGTGAAGGAGGACAAGCCCTTCTTCTGCTGGTGGAATTCGACGCGGATGCATATCAATACGCATCTGAGAGCGGAGAGCCAGGGCGTAACCGGCTTGGGTGTCTATCCCGACGGCATGGTGGAGCACGATAATTCCGTCGGCGAGTTGCTCGATAAGATCGACGAGCTGGGCATCGCCGACAACACCATCATTATGTACTCGACCGACAATGGCGCGGAAGAGTTGAGTTGGCCGGACGGCGGCACCACTCCGTTCCGCGGCGAGAAGGACACCAACTGGGAAGGCGGCTGGCGCGTGCCGACCGCGATCCGCTGGCCGGGGGTCATCAAACCGGGCACAGTGTCCAACGAGATCTTCTCGCACCAGGACATGCTGCCTACACTTCTGGCTGCGGCCGGGGAACCGGACATCGTCGAGAAGTGCAAGAAGGGCTATAAGGCCGGGGACAAGACCTACAAGGTGTATCTGGATGGCTTCAACCTCCTCCCGCACCTCAAAGGTGAGGCTCCGAATCCGCGGCCCGGCTTCCTGTACTGGAGTGACGAGGGTGACCTGATGGCGCTCCGCATGGGCAACTGGAAGGTGCACTTCGCCGTGCAGCGTGCAGAAGGCGTGCATGCGTGGCAGGAGCCGCTGGTGAACCTGCGATTTCCGATGCTGGTAAATCTGCGGACCGATCCCTTCGAAAACGCAGAGGTCTGCGCCGACGTCTACTACAACAAGTGGCGCATCGACCACGTTTTCGCCCTTACTCCGTTCGGTGCGTTGGTTGCACAATATATGGCAACTATGAAGGAGTTCCCGCCGAGGCAGGCTCCGGAGAGCTGGAGTCCGGCAGGCTTCCTCGAGAAGCTCCGTCAAAAACAGGAAGCGCTGGAAAGCGCCAAGGGTGTCGGGGTGGCGTAGCGAACTACGAATAGAACGCTCGCTCGGCGGGCGAATACGATAAGCGGCGATCCCCGGCGAACGAAATGGTTTGCCGGGATCTCTGTCATAATACTAAGTACTACGGCACTATGAATAAACAGGACGAAAGCACCGCCGCTGTCTTAGACGTGGTCCAGGATTTTTACGAACGATATCCGTATCCGCCGCCGGTCGAGAGCCTTGAGAAGTATCGCGAACGCTGGAACGATCCGATGCGGCGTCGCGTGGATCATCATCTTTTTTGGCCGGCCAAAACGTTTCGTGAAGACCATTCGATCCTGGTTGCCGGATGTGGTACATCGCAGGCAGCGAAACATGCGCTGCGTTGGCCGCAGGCACAGGTCACAGGCATCGATTTCAGCGCTACGAGTGTCGACTGCACCAATCAACTGAAGCTGAAATACAAGTTGGACAATCTCACTGTTGTTCAACTGCCGGTTGAACGCGTCGCCGAACTCGGCTCGGCATTCGACCAGATAGTCTGTACCGGGGTGCTCCATCATCTTCCAGATCCGGACGCGGGACTCGCGGCCCTGCGGCAGGTATTGAAGCCGGACGGAGCAATGCATCTGATGGTGTATGCCCAATACGGCCGGACCGGCATCTACATGCTGCAAGAGTTTTGTAGAAGGCTCGGTATTGCCGCGACCGATGACGGCATACGCGACCTTATTTCCGCACTTGGTTTGCTTCCGCCGGGCCATCCGCTTGAAACTCTGCTCCGCGAGGCTCCTGATTTCAGAAGCGAAGCCGCACTTGCCGACGCTCTTCTTCATCCGCAGGATCGAGCGTACACGGTGTCGCAATTGTTCGAGTTGCTTGAGAATGGTGGGATGAAATTCGGGCGCTGGATAAAACAGGCGCCTTATTCCGCGTGTGGCGTGATGGAGCAGATCCCGCATTCGGAGCAGCTCGCCAATTTGCCGCCGACCGAGCGATACGCTGCGGTCGAGTTGTTTCGCGGCGCCATGCTCATGCACAGCGTGGTCGCGTATCGCGACGATGCTTCTGAAGATCAAGTAATAGACTTGGACGGTGACGCCTGGCCGGACTATGTTCCGATCCGATTGCCCGACACCATCTGTGTGACGGAGCGGCTGCCGAAAGGCGCCGCAGGAGTATTGATTAACCGGACCCACACCTTTCGCGATATTTATCTGCCTATATCCGTCGCCGAAAAACGTATGTACGAGGCTATCGACGGCAAACTCAGCATCAGTGAATTAGCGGGAGCGAACCAACCCGCTAAGAATGAAATGGTCCGCACGTTTTTTGCACGATTGTATTCGTACGACCAGGTCGTATTCGATGCCTCACAGGTTAGTGCTTAAACAGCGCCGAAGGCGCGGCATTCAGTAGCCGCGGCCGTAAGGCCGTGGAGTCAGTACCATCCGCTTACGCAGGTGGTACTGACTGTGCGGCCTCACGGACGTGGCTATTTAATGACGGTCCTTCGGACCTTAAACCCTGCCACTCGCCACCTGCCCCTCCCCTTATTTCCCTAAGGTCCAATATCTTTCCTTACGCACTTCATTCAATCTTTATCATCGAGTGACAGCTGTAAAAAGTGACAGTTACGAGCAAACCGAGGCGCCACTAGACTGAATTTGACGTCAATGAGGAAAGGCTTGGAGTCTCTCTGCTCCAAAGATTCCCCACGGCGAGTGACAACCAGAGGAGTAAGACCATGAGTAAGACATTTACCATTCTGCACACGAACGACATTCATTCAGCCTTTATCGGAATGGGCCCAGCCGCTGACTACACACCATTCACACTAAATGACGACGCGACCCGCGGTGGGTACGCGCGTCTGGCTACAATAATCGCGCAGAAAAGAGCAGCACGAAATGATCAAGGCCCGGTGCTGGTGCTTGATGCCGGCGACTTCAGCATGGGAACGCCGTTCGCTGCTGCCAGCCGCGAGATCGGCGGCGAGTTGCAAATGATGTCCCGCATGGGTTACGACGCCACCACCTTTGGCAATCATGAGTTCGACCTTGGACCAGAAGGTCTCGGTAAAGCAATTGACGTAGCCAGCAAGGCCGGTCCGATTCCTGCGGTCGTGTCTTCGAATACCAACTTCACCGCCGCCGCCGAAACGCTGTCGGATTTACGGCGGCTATCTGAGAGTGGTGTGATCCGTCGCTACCATGTGATTGAGCGCGGCGGCATTCGCTTCGGCATCTTAGGTGTGCTTGGCAAGGAAGCGATGATTTACACGAGTGGCGGCGCGGTAACTTTCTCCGATGCCCTCGCAGCTGCCAGTGAAGTGGTGACGCTCCTGCGCGAAAAGGAAAAAGTAGATGTGGTTATTGCCTTGAGCCACGGCGGCGTGGAAAAAGACAAGGAAGGGAACTACACAGACGGTGACGATGTTCGATTAGCCGTAGCCGCTCCGGGGATCGACGTTGTCATCGGTGGTCACAGTCATACTAAACTCAACCAGCCGATCATCGTCAACGGTCGCACTCCGGTGGTCCAGACTGGGAAGGAAGGACGGAATCTTGGCGAACTGGTGATCACAATCGATGGTGATACGTTGGCCGTCGAGTCTTACCGACTATTCCCGATCGACGACACCATTGCCGGAGATCAAGCCGTTGCCGCCGAGATAGAAAAACTCAAAGAATCGGTCACCGCGGCTGTGTTCGCGTCGCGCGGTTACAGTATCGATCAGCCGCTGGCGATTACTCCATGTGATCTGCCCAACACTTTTACGGACATCGTCGCTGGGACCCCGCTGGCAAACTTTTGCACCGACGCATTCAGGATCGCCACAAAAGCGGACATCGGTTTCACTGCCAACGGAATGATGCGCGCGCCTCTGATGCGCGGGAAGTCGGGAGTGCTGACGGTTTACGATGTGTTCGCCGTGGCGCCACTTGGTGCCGGTGTTGTGGATCCGACGGCCGGCAGCGCTCTAGTGACCGCTTACTTCACCGGCATCGAGTTGAAACAACTGCTCGAGTTCTTTCTCGTGGAGAGTCCGGCTCACCCTGGCGAGTATTTTCCCCGCACCTCGGGAATGAGATTTCGTTACGACAAGTCGCGCCCGATGTTTGATGTCGTCACGGCCATTGAACTCGGAGACCTCGACCGTGGTTACAACGCTATTGACATCAGTGGTGCGGACGACAGCTTGTACAGTCTCACCTGCCCGCTCATGGTCGGCCTGATTCTTGTAGCAATTCCAAAATACTCCAAGGGCAAGCTGTCACTGGTTCCCAAGAACAAGGACGGTCAGGCTCTGACATCGCGGATTGAAGCACTCGACGACCCTCGCAGCAGCACGGCGCAAATGATGGCGCCGCAGGGACAGGTGGATCAGGGCAGCATTGCCACCAGAGGAGGAAACAACACTGTACACGAGATCAAAGAGTGGCAGGCGATCATGGACCACTTGCGTAGCCTGCCGGTCAAAAGCCCAGGCGAACTGCCGGTGATCCCGGTTGATGAGCGAGCCGCGGAAGTTCGGGCAATCAAAATTGGTTGATGTGTATGACAGAGGAGCCACTCGACGGTTGCCTTCGGATCTCAATTGGGGCAGAGCCGCATAGGTTACGACTGTTTATGCGCTTCGTTGCAAACGCCATGAAGCGCAGATCCGTCTTCACGGGTGCAATCTTGATGCTGGCGCTGAGCATGTGCGCCCTAGCCCAAACACAGGCAGGAGGAGCGCAGACTGGAGGAGACCCACAACAAAGACCGGCGCAAAGCGAGGAAGCCGCGGACTCCAATCCGATGCAGGTTGTCTTCATGCAAATTCGCAGCGAATATACCAACCTGAATGGTGACAACTGGACTGATGCCCTGATCCTTCGTAGCGACCGAGTACTGCTTAAGCACAATCGCTATGGCGGCAAGGTGGGGCTGCTCACGCGTTTCGATATTCCGCTAGTGACGGCGAAGATCGGATCCTCGACCCACACAGGACTTGGGGACATATACATCCAGGCGCTCCAGTTACCCCTACTACACCGACGCCTTGGGTTCTTCGTGGGGGGTGGTGTGTCTATCCCCACGGCAACCTACCAGACCCTGGGCACAGGTAAATGGACGATTGGTCCGATAGCCGGACCACTCATCAACTTCAAGCCCGGCCACTTTGCGTTCGTGAAAGTTCAGTATGGCGCTTCCATTGCCGGACCATCGACGCGTAGGGCTCTGAACTTCCTGGAGGTGACGCCGCTCATGAGCTGGCGTCTGCCGCACCATCGGTGGGTGCTGGTTACGGCTGAGTCACACACTGATTTCAAAAACTCAAACCGCACCTGGTTCAAAGGCGGTGTGCAGGTTGGCCGAGTGTTCAGCAAAAAGGTCGCGGCGTGGATCGAACCCAACGTTTTTTGGGGAGGTACGCGTCCGGGTAGTTTCACCGTGAGGTTAGGCATAGTGAAGAACCGCTGAAAGTGCCGGTGCGTCTGGCACTTTGATTCTCATGGACCAACAACAAACAGGAAGGATCGAAAAGCTCTTCCCGGGATTGGCATCGCTGTCGCGCTATGACCGATCGTGGTTGCCGAACGATTTGCTCGCCGGC
>WNGE01019243.1_pt1 | contig 11996 bp, 10 predicted proteins | sample 5400651 | NCBI WGS metagenome assembly WNGE01 (sample SAMN13153370, study PRJNA577476) | soil metagenome | isolation source: 60 cm soil or saprolite under grassland replicate 2 | place: USA:California | collected 2016-06-15 | reverse complement strand
ATCGGACTCGTCCTCATCGTCGACGCGCGGCATGGGCTTGCTGCTTCCGATCGTGACCTGCTCGCCGGATTCCTGCCGAGCGGGCGTCCCGTCCTCGTCCTTGCGAGCAAGATGGACAAGCTCTCGACTTTGGCGCAGATGCGGGCCGCGAGTGACATTGTGCGATCGATCGCCGCCGAGTTTCCACCTTACGCAGCGCAGGTCGCAGTGATTGCGTTTTCAGTGCCGCGACGGATCGGCATCGAGGCCGCCGAAGCGGTGCTTGCCGACTGGCTCGGGCTCGATCGCTCGCTTCGGCCGTCACCCGGCCACGCAAGGCGTTTGCCCAAAGAAAAGGCCCCGCGATCAAGGGGAGTGCCGCGGGGCCCGAAACGCCCGTCGCAGGATTGATCGCTGCGAGGGCACCCGCTCAGGGAGGAAAGCGGGAGACGTTGCCGTCTACATTCATAGACCGCGGATGATTGCGCCGAGTTCCGAAAATAATTCTTACGTGTCGATCCGCGAGGGTGGAGGGAGATTTCCATACCGTCCGCCTGTTACGATTCCGCAGCGTCCTACAGCATCGCTCCGCGGTTCCTACATTCTCGGATGCGCTCAAGTGGTGGAGGCGCGATGATGGATCGCAACGCTTTGATGCCGCGGCGACCGAACGGCTACGATGTGCGACGGTCCGGCGTACCGGGCAGCGCTCAGCATGGGAGTGACGATCATGGCTTTTGACTTTTCGGGGCGATTTCCCGCAACGCGGATGCGGCGGATGCGGCGCGACGATTTTTCGCGCCGGCTGATGCGCGAACATCGGCTCCTACCCGACGATCTCATTTATCCGGTATTCGTCCTCGACGGTGCCAAACGCGAAGAGCCGGTTCCTTCGTTGCCGGGAATCTCGCGCAAGAGCCTCGATCTCCTGCTTCACGACGCCGAGCGCTGCATGAAGCTCGGTGTGCCGGCGCTCGCGCTTTTCCCCGTGATCGCACCGGCGCAGAAGTCGTTGGATGCGTCCGAAGCTTGGCATTCCGAGGGGCTCGTGCCGCGGGTCGTCCGCGCACTGAAGCAGCGATTTCCGGAACTCGGCGTCATCACCGACGTCGCCCTCGATCCCTATACGAGCCACGGACAGGACGGGCTCATCGATGACACCGGCTATGTGATGAACGACGCAACCGTCGCGGCGCTCACCCGCCAAGCGCTTTGCCACGCTGCCGCGGGCGCCGACATGGTTGCGCCGTCGGACATGATGGACGGCCGCATCGGCACGATCCGGAACGCGCTCGATGAAAACGGCTTCCAGCGGACGCGGATTCTCGCCTACGCGGCCAAATACGCATCGTCATTCTACGGCCCGTTTCGCGATGCCGTCGGGTCGGCCGGCACGCTCGGCGGCGGCAACAAGTACACCTACCAGATGGATCCGGGCAACAGTGACGAGGCGCTGTGGGAGGTTCACCTCGACCTGGACGAGGGCGCCGACATGGTGATGATCAAGCCGGGCCTGCCGTATCTCGACATCGTCCGGCGCGTCAAGGAGACGTTCGGCGCGCCGACCGCGGTCTACCAGGTCTCCGGCGAGTACGCGATGCTGAAGGCTGCCGCCGCGAATGGCTGGCTCGACGAGCGGGCCTGCGTGCTCGAAGCGCTGCTCGCGATGAAGCGCGCCGGCGCGGATGCGATTCTCACCTATTTCGCGCTGACGGCCGCCACCTGGCTCGTGGAAGGGAAGCGCTGAGGTTGCTTCAAGCGGGCGGTGACAGCAGCGCTTCCACCGCTGTGGCTTCGAGCCGCGGCTCATCGTCGCGCCGCGGCCGGTTACGGCGCTGCTGTGGCGTGACAATCAGGATACGCACGCCGATGCGCGGCGTTTCGACGAGCAGATGTGCACCGGTGTCGGCATCGCGGGAGGGGAGCGCCGCGTAGCGGATACCGGCATTCGCAAGCGCGATTTCGACGGCCTTCGCGTCGTCGGCAACGACCTCCAGCCGGAGGTCACTGTGCTCCGTTGCCCAACCTGCGGCGACGCCGCCGACGAGCAGCGGGGACCAGGCCGCGAGCCGCTTCATCCACGCAAGCGCTTGGGTGCGCTGCGAGCGCAGCGTCGCCGCATGGGCTTCGCCGCCGAAGAGCGCGTGATGCGCGGAGAGTGCCTCCTCGATTTCCGCATCCGACGGGAACGACGCGGACGCCGCCAGCATCAGCTGCCGCGCCGCCTTGCGCTTCGCCAGCGACCAATCGGTGAGGCCATGCTCGACGATCAGCCGGGCCGCCGTCTGGGCGATTCGCAGGCGATCCTCGCCCACGGGTGCGACGGGTCATCAGAAGATCTGGTCGCGAATGTCTTTGGCCGGCGCTCCGGAAGCGGCCGGCGCCAGGCTTTCGTCGCGCCCGCGGGGCGGGAATTCGGAATAGAAATATTCGGTGAGCGCACTCGAATCGTCGCGCAATCCCGATTCGGCCTGGATCCGCACCGCCACCACGCCCTCGGGCATCGGCAACTCGGCCACCGGCGTCCCCTTCAACGCCTTTGCCATATAGGAAATCCAGATCGGGAGCGCGGCCTGCGAGCCGGTTTCGCCCGGGCCGAGCGTCTTCGGCTGATCGAAGCCGATCCACGCGACGCCGACCATCGCGGCGTTGAAACCGCAGAACCAGGCATCGACGAAGTCGTTGGTCGTGCCGGTCTTGCCCGCGAGATCGGTGCGGTTGAGGCTCATCGCGCGGGTCGCCGTCCCGATGCGGACGACGTCCTTCAGGAGCGAAGTCATGATCCACGCATTGCGCGGATCGAGTGCGCGCTCGGCGTCTTCGCCGGCGATGGCCGGCTTCGCTTCGGACAGGACGTTGCCTCTGGCATCGACGATCTTCGCAATGAGATAGGGCGTGATCCGGTAACCGCCGTTGGCGAATACGCCGTAGGCGCCCACCATCTGCAGCGGCGTGACCGAGCCCGCGCCCAGGCCCATCGTCAGATACGGCGGATGCAGCTTGGGGTCGAAGCCGAAACGGGCGATGTAGTCCTGCGCATACTGCGGACCGATCGCCTGCAGCACGCGGACGGTGACGAGGTTCTTCGACTTCGCCAGCGCCATCCGCACCCGCATCGGGCCTTCGAACTTGCCGTCATAGTTCTTGGGCTCCCAGTCCTCGCCACCGGCCTGCGCTGCCGGAACGAAGAACGGGGCATCGTTGACGACGGTCGCCGGGGTGAAGCCTTTTTCCAGCGCCGCCGAATAGATGAACGGCTTGAACGCCGACCCGGGCTGGCGCTGGGCCTGCGTGATGTGATTGAACTTGTTGCGCTCGAAGTCGAAGCCGCCGACGAGCGACAGCAGCGCGCCGTCGCTGGGCCGGATCGAGACGAAGGCCGACTCGACCTGTGGCATCTGGACGATCCCCCAACGGCCCTTGTCTTCGCGCATGAGCCGAATGACGGCGCCGCGCCGGATCCGTGTCGATGCAGCGGCCTTGTCGCCGAGCGAGCGAGCGACGAAGCGAAGCCCATCGCCCGTGACGTCCACCGTCTCGCCGTCGACCAGCACCGCCTTGACGTCAGTGGGGGTCGCCTCGAGCACGACGGCCGGTACGAAACCGTCACTTTCTGCCGCATCCTGGAACACCTTTTCCAGCACGGCATCCCGCTCGCTCGCGTCATCGGGCAGGCTCACGAAGGCTTCAGGACCGCGGTAACCATGCCGGCGATCGTAGTCGAGCACGCCGCGCCTCATGGCCGCATAGGCGGCCTCCTGGTCGGCCTTCCTGATCGTCGTGTAGACGGTCAGGCCCTTGGTGTAGGCGTCCTCGCCATAGGCGTCGAACACGACCTGCCGCGCCATCTCGGCGACGTATTCGGCGTGGGTCGGGATGACCTCGCGCAATCCCTGCCGGACGACCAGTGGCGCAGATTGTGCTTCCCGATACTGGTCGTCATTGAGGAACCGGAGCTCATGCATTCTGTGCAAGACATAGAGCTGGCGGGTCTTCGCCCGGCGCGGGTTGCTGACCGGGTTGAACGCCGACGGCGCCTTCGGCAAGCCCGCCAGCATCGCGGCTTCGGCGGCGGTCACGTCCTTCAGCGACTTGCCGAAATAGATCTGGGCGGCCGCAGCGAAGCCGTAGGCGCGCTGGCCGAGGAAAATCTGGTTGATGTAGAGCTGGAGGATTTCGTCCTTGGTCAGGTTCGCCTCGATCTTCCAGGCGAGCAGCACCTCCCGCAGCTTGCGGGTGATCGTCTTTTCCCGGGTGAGGAAGAAGTTTCGGGCGACCTGCATCGTGATCGTCCCGGCCCCTTGCTGACTGCCGCTCGCGACGTTGGTGGCGGCCGCGCGGAGCACGCTGATGTAGTCTACACCCCCATGCGAATAGAAACGCTCATCCTCAGCGGCCAGAATGGCCTTTTTCATGACATCCGGGACTTCGGCCATCGTGACCACGGCCCGGCGCTCCTCGCCGAATTCACCCAGGAGGTCGCCCTCGACGGAAACGACGCGAAGCGGGATCTTCGGCTGATAGTCGGTCAGGCTTTCGAGTGAGGGGAGCGTCGGATAAAGGAGTGCCAGCACGAACGCCCCGAGCAGGGCGCCAACGACCGCCAAGCCAAGCAGGACGGACCCGATATAGAGGAGCCACCGTTTTAGCATGGAGGAATAAAACTTGCTGGACCGGAGGGGTGGAACCCCCAATTATAGGCGGGCTTACAACAACACAATGCCCGAGAAGCAAACAATTTGACAAGATTCATAGTTGCTGCCAACCTTTAATGTAAATTATCAGCATTGCGCCACAGGGACGGCCATGATCGGTGAAAAGCTTGGTTCGGCGCTGGACTTCTTTACTACAAAGTCACCCGCGCTGGTCGGCGTTGACATCAGCTCGACGTCGATCAAGCTGGTCGAGCTCGCCGACGCGGGCAAGGGTGTTGTCCGCCTCGAGCGGTACGTGGTCGAGTCGCTTCCCAAGGATGTCGTCACCGACGGCAACATCGCGAACCTCGACCAGGTGAGCGATGGCCTGAAGCGCGCCTGGAAGCGCCTGGGGAGCCGCAACCGGAACTGTGCTCTCGCGCTGCCGGCGGCCATGGTGATCACCAAGAAGATCATTGTTCCTTCCGGCCAGAAGGAAGAGGACCTCGAGCTCACGGTCGAAGCCGAAGCCAACCAGTACATCCCCTTCGCGTTGGACGAGGTCAACCTCGATTTCCAGATCCTCGGTCCTGCGCCCAACAACCCGGACGAAGTCGAGATTCTGATCGCCGCCTCGCGCAAGGAAAAGGTCGAGGATCGGGTCGCCATCGCCGAGGCCGCCGGATTGAAGCCCCGGGTCATGGACGTTGAGAGTTACGCAACCCAGGAAGCGTTCCGTCTGATTGCGCCGGCGCTGCCCGCGTCGGGCCGCGACCAGAACATCGCGCTGGTCGACATCGGCGCCCATGTCACGCACTTCTACGTGCTGCGCAACGACCAGTTCCTTTTCTCGCGCGACCAGGCCTTCGGCGGCAACCAGCTTACTTACGACATCCAGCGCGCGTTCAACCTGTCGCCGGAAGAAGCCGAGTCGGCCAAGAAGAACCAGGGACTGCCGGAGAACTACGACGCCGACGTCCTGCAGCCGTTCATGGAAACGCTCGCGCTGGAGGTCACGCGCGCGCTGCAGTTCTTCTTCACCTCGACCTCGTACAACCAGGTCGACCAGATCGTGCTCGCCGGCGGCGGCGCGCTGCTCCCGGGGCTGGACGAGCTCGTCGCCAAGCGCGCCGGTGTGGCCACCGTCGTCGCCAATCCGTTCGCGACGATGTCCACGTCCGACCATATCCGTCCGCGGCAGCTCGCGCAGGATGCGCCGGTGCTGCTGATCGCGTGCGGACTCGCCATGCGGAGCTTCGAATGATCCGCATCAACCTGCTGCCGCACCGCGAGCAGAAGCGGCAGGCGCGCCAGCGTCAGTTCGTCTCGGTCGCGATCGGCCTGTCCATCCTGGCGTTGGCGGTGGTCGCGCTGGTGCACGTCATTTTCCTGGCCCAGATCGAGAACCAGCAGAGCCGCAACAAGCTGCTCAAGGACGAGATCGCGAAGCTCGACGAGCAGATCAAGGAAATCGACAAGCTCCGCGAGCAGACACAGGCGCTCCTTTCACGCAAGCAGGTCGTCGAGACGCTGCAGACGAATCGGACCGAGGCGGTCCATCTGCTCGACCAGATGGTGCGGCAGCTTCCGGACGGCGTGTATTTGCGCACCTTGAAGCAGGTCGGCACCAGGGTCACGGTGATTGGTTACGCCCAGTCGAACGCCCGCGTCTCGACGCTGATGCGCAACATCGAAGCCTCGCCGTGGCTCACCCAGCCGGAGCTCATCGAAATCAAGGCGGTGCCGGCGCCGGGGGCGAGAGACAAGGACGCGCGCGTGAATGAGTTCACGCTCGCCTTCCAGATGAAGCGCGACGCGCCGCCGGCGGATGCCAAAGCCCCGCCGCCGGCGAAGGGCGCGGCACCCGGCAAGGCGGCGCCGCCAGCAGCGAAAGGACCCGCGGTATGACGCTCGACGACATTCGCCGGCTCAATATCCGCGACGTCGGCAACTGGCCGCTCTACGCCAAGTTCGGTCTGCTCACGATCCTGGTGCTGGCGATTCTCGCCGCGGGCGCGGCGCTCGACTGGAAGGACCAATACGACACGCTCGAGCGCGCGAAGGACGACGAGGTAAAGCTCAAGGAACAGTACGGCGTCAAGAAGGCAAAGGCAGTCAACTACGACCTGTACGTTCAGCAGCTCAAGGAAATCGAGCAGTCGTTCGGCGCCTTGCTGAAGCAGCTGCCGAACAAGGCCGAGATGGATGCGCTGCTCACCGACATCAACCAGGCCGGACTCGGGCGCGGGCTTCAGTTCGAGCTCTTCAAGCCGGCCCCGCAAGAGCGGATGGCCGACTTCTACGCCGAGCTTCCGATCACCGTCAAGATCACCGGCGGCTACCACGACATGGGCGCGTTTGCGAGCGACGTCGCGCAGCTGCCGCGGATCGTCACGCTGAACGATGTCGCCGTCGTCAACGACAAGGGCGTGCTGACGATGGAAGCGGTGGCCAAGACGTTCCGCTACCTGGACGAGGAAGAAATCGCGAAGCAGCGCAAGGCGGCGAAGGACGCCAAGGACAAGGGCAAGAAATGAAGTACCGGCTGATAATCGCGGCAGGCGTGATCCTCGTTCTCGCCGCATGCAGCGGCGAGAGCCACCAGGATCTCCGCGCCTGGATGACGGAGCAGGGAAAGGGCGCCAAGGGCAAGCTCGATCCGCTGCCGCAGATGCGACCGTACGAGCCGTTCGCTTACAACGCGTTCGACCTGCCGGATCCGTTCAAGCCGCGCAAGATCGAGCCGACCAAGGGTGCGAGCAAGCTGGCCCCGGATCTCACCCGGCGCAAGGAGCCGCTTGAATCCTATCCGCTGGAATCGCTCAACATGGTCGGCACGCTGGAAAAGGGAAAGACGGTGTACGCGCTGGTGCGCACGCCGGACAGAGACCTCTATCAGGTGCGTCAGGGAAATTACGTCGGTCAGAACTACGGCGTTGTGATCGGGGTCAGCGACAGCGAAATCCGCTTGAAGGAACTGGTACAGGACGGCGCCGGCGATTGGACGGAACGGTCCAGCACGTTGCAGCTCGTGCAAGCCGGCGATACCAAGACACAGGAGCGAAGAAAATGAGCGCGTTCGTCTGCGTTGGCTTCATCGCACGCCCGGGGCCGATCGCCCGCGGCGCGCTCGCGTGGCTCACCGCCGCGCTCGTGGCGGTCGTGTCGAGTGCGGCATACGCGCAGGCGCCCAATTCCATCGAATCGGTGGTCGTCTCGAAAGGCACCTCCGGCAACACCATCGTGAAGTTCGTGCTGAAGGCGCCGCCGGCCAATCCACCCGCCGGTTTCGCCATTGCAAGCCCGCCACGGCTCGCGCTCGATTTCCTCGACACGACGAATGGCCTCGGCAGCTCCCAGCGGGTGATCGACGATCCGGCGCTGCGCAGTCTCAACGTGATCCAGGCCGGCAACCGCACGCGCGTCGTGTTCAACCTCAACCGGCCGCAGACTTTCCAGACCAGCGTCGAAGGCAACGCCGTGCTCGTGACGCTGTTCGATCAGGGAGAACGGCTGGACGCGAAGACCCAGGTCGTGCAGCGTTTCGCCGAAGCCCGTCCCGGCGACACGACCCACGCGCTGCGCGACGTCGATTTCCGGCGCGGCACCAATGGCGAAGGCCGGATCGTCGTCGACCTCTCCGACAACGCCACCGGCATCGACATCCGGCAGCAGGGCAAGAACCTCATCGTCGACTTCATCAAGACGACGCTGCCGCGCAACCTCGAGCGCCGCCTCGATGTGCAGGACTTCGGCACGCCCATCGTCGCCGTCGATACGTTCAACCAGGGCGGCAATACGCGCATGGTCATCGAGCCCAAGGGCATCTGGGAGCACTCGGCGTATCAGACCGACACCCGGTTCATCCTCGAAGTGAAACCGGTGCAGGAAGATCCGAACAAGCTGATCCAGGGCACCAAGCAGGGCTACAAGGGCGAGAAGCTGTCGCTCAACTTCCAGAACGTCGAGGTTCGCGCAGTGCTGCAGGTGATCGCGGACTTCACCGGCCTCAACATCATCACCAGCGACACGGTGACGGGCAGCCTGACGCTGCGGTTGAAGGACATCCCCTGGGATCAGGCGCTCGACATCATCTTCGGCGCCGGAGCGGGACAGACGCGGACGACCGGCGGCCAGGGCTCGATCCTGTCCGATCGCGGCGTGGCGCTCGTTGACCCGCGAACCAACATCCTGTTCGTGTCCGATACGGCCTCGCGCCTGGAGGAAGTGCGCAAGATCATCCGCCAGCTCGACACGCCGATCCGCCAGGTCGTGATCGAGGCGCGGATCGTCATCGCCAGCGACAAGTTCAGCAAGCAGTTGGGCGTGCGCTTCGGCGCGCAGACGGGATTCACGTTCGACAACAAGAAGTATGCGGGCGGCCAGGGCGGCAGCCTCGACACTCAGCCCGTCGTGCATCTGAACGGAACCCAGCTCGTCAGAGACACCCGTACGCAGACGCCATTCGAGCTCGCGTCGGGCATCGCCAGTGCCGGCTACTCCGATTCGCCGCAGTTGAACGTCAACCTGCCCGTGATCAATCCGGCCGGCCAGCTCGCGCTGACGCTCATCAATCTGGGCAGCGGAAACCTGATCAACCTCGAGCTCTCCGCGCTCGAAGCCGATACGCGCGGCAAGGTGATCTCGAGTCCGCGCGTCGTTACCGCCGACAACCAGAAGGCTCATATCGAGCAGGGCACGGAAATCCCGTATGTGACGCCGGGCAGCGCGAATTCGCCTGCGACCGTCGCATTCAAGAAGGCGGTGCTGCGGCTCGAGGTGACGCCACAGATCACTCCCGACAACCGGATCATCATGACGGTGGAAGTCCGCAAGGACAGCGTCGGTCAGTTCGTCCAGCTGGGCGGCGGCTTCCAGGTTCCGTCGATCGACACCCGCAACGTGCTCACGCAGATCCATGTGAACAACGGAGATACGGCGGTCATCGGCGGCATTTTCGAAGAGACGATCACCAACACCGTCGAGAAGGTCCCGCTGCTGGGCGACATCCCGTTCCTCGGCTATCTGTTCAAGACGACCGGTCGAACGAGCGACAAGCAGGAGCTCCTGATCTTCCTCACGCCGCGCGTCGTCAAGGACACGATCAACACGGTCAAGTGACGCATTTGTCCAAGAGCGGCCCGCCGCAGGACGGGTCGCGATTGGAAACAAATGCGTCATCCCCGCGGCTTCAGGCGGGGATCCGGAGTCGTTCAGCAGAGACCCAAAAGACGCTGGGTTCCCGCCTGCGCGGGAACGACGGAGTGTGGGCACAGCGCGGCTCCTTGATCGCTGTCCCGTGAGCATCGCCGCTGCCGTTGCTGCAGCGAATAATCTACAATGCTCCGATGCACTTGCATCGCGGCAATCTGTTCCTCGTAGGCCTGCCGGGCGCGGGAAAATCGACGCTCGGACGCTCGCTCGCCCGGCGACTCGGCATGCCCTTCGTCGATGCCGACACGGAACTCGAGCGCAGGCTCGGCGTCACGATTCCGACGATCTTCGAGATCGAGGGCGAGGCGGCCTTTCGCGATCGCGAGGAAGCGTCCCTGGCCGAGCTCGTCGTGCGCACCGGCATCGTGCTCGCCACGGGCGGGGGAGCGGTGATCCGCCCCGCGAATCGCGAGCGGCTAAAGGCAAATGGGACCGTCGTCTACCTGCATGCCGAGCCGGCGACACTGCGCGAGCGCACGCGGAAGAGCCATCATCGGCCCCTGCTCAATACTGCCGATCCGTTCGCGCGGCTCATGGAGCTCTACGCGCAACGTGATCGGCTTTATCGGGAAGTCGCCGATGTCGTTCTCGAGTCCGATCGTGATCACGTGAGCCGTTTTGCGATGAACCTCCTGGCCGAGCAAAGCCGGACGCAGCGTGCCTGACCCCGTCCGGACCCTCGAGGTCGCGCTGGGAGAGCGCAGCTATCCGATCTGGATCGGCGCGGGCATCCTCGGCGAGGCGGGATCGCTGCTTGCGGCCCGCCTTCGCTCGCCCCGTGCGGTGATTGTCACCAACCCCGTGGTCGCGCGCTGGTGGGTGGCGCCGCTCCGTGCGAGCCTCGCGAGCAGCAACATCGCCGCGGATACGATCCTCGTCCCCGACGGCGAGGTGCACAAGACGTGGGCGACGTTACACGACGTGCTGACGCGCCTCCTCGAACAGAAAGCGGAACGCGCAACCACCCTGATCGCGCTCGGCGGCGGCGTCATCGGCGACCTCGCCGGATTTGCGGCGGCGATTTACCAGCGCGGCATGCCGTTCGTGCAGGTTCCGACGACACTGCTCGCGCACGTCGACTCGTCGGTGGGCGGAAAGACCGGGGTCAACCATGCGCTCGGGAAGAACATGATCGGCGCGTTTCATCAACCGCGCGCCGTCCTGATCGATACCGATTGCCTGCGCACGCTCCCGGATCGCGAGCTCGCCGGCGGCCTTGCCGAGGTCATCAAGTACGGAGCGATTCGCGACCGCGCATTCTTCGAGTGGCTGGAAGCGAATATCGATCGATTGCTCGCCCGCGATACCGGGGCTCTCACGCACGCGATAGGAGAGAGCTGCCGGATCAAGGCGGCGATCGTCGCCGCCGACGAGCGCGAGGCTGGCGAACGCGCGCTCCTCAATCTCGGCCACACCTTCGGCCACGCGATCGAAGCTGGCGTCGGCTACGGCGAATGGCTGCACGGCGAGGCCGTTGCCGCGGGCATGGTCATGGCCGCCGAGCTCTCGGCCCGGTGCGGCGCGTTGCCAAAAGCCGATGTCGATCGGTTGCGGGCGTTGCTGTACCGCGCCCGGTTGCCGGTTGCCGGCGCGCCGCTCGGCGCGGCCCGCTATCTCACGCTGATGCGTCGCGACAAGAAGGTCGCCGAGGGGGCGATGCGCTTCGTTCTGCTGCGCTCGCTGGGCGATGCGTTCGTCACGTCCGATGTCGCAGAGACGGACCTCGCAGCGGTCCTTCCCTGATTCGCGCGCCGACCCGACTGCACAAAAAACGGCGCCCGTAGGCGCCGTTTTCATTCTGTAGCGAGCAAAACACCCGCGGATTGTCACGGACAGAAGATTGTCGCAGTAACCGTCTTCGCCGGCGTGCTCGAATCGGCAACGACCACCGGGTGCGAGCCCGGGGACGGCGCCACCGCGTAGGTGACTTTCGTCGTGCCGGGCGACGTGGCGACGGGGTTGGGGGTGGCCGTGCCGCCCGGCGCCGTGACGCTGAACGGAGGCGTACCGCCCGAAATCACGAAATCGAATCCCGAGGCGATCGTGCAATTGGCAACCGGTGTCGTTGCGGAACCGTACGTGGCCGGCGCGATCACCAAAGTTGCGGGCGCGGGCGGCGTCCCCGTCCCGAGGAGATTGTGCAAGTTGGCTGTCGTTTGCAGGCCGACC
>WNGE01009578.1_pt1 | contig 11996 bp, 10 predicted proteins | sample 5400651 | NCBI WGS metagenome assembly WNGE01 (sample SAMN13153370, study PRJNA577476) | soil metagenome | isolation source: 60 cm soil or saprolite under grassland replicate 2 | place: USA:California | collected 2016-06-15 | reverse complement strand
CCGGCCGCTTGCTTTGCCAAAGCCTGCCGGCGCCAGAGCAAGCCCCCACGGTGCGTTCATCCACGGTCCATTCTCGAACCTCTGGAGCAGTACTCCATTCGAATCAAACGCATCGACAAAACCAAGTTTTGGTCCCGCCACTTCATCTTCCTTATCTTCATCCTGCTTGGCGAAGGCGACGAAAATCTTGCCATTGATGGTTTGCACATTGAACGGCGCGAACCCGGTGGGAATATTTGGATCGGTGAAAGCTCCCGGCGGAACGGAAACCTGTATGTAGCTAGTGGACTGTAACAGTTGAATTGCTAGCACCAATTCGGTTCGAGACGTCAGTGTATTTCCATTTGATCGGCCGCGACGTCTCGTTGTAGCGGCGGATATACTTCATGAGTTTTCGTTTTAGATCTGTGACCGAGGTGAAGACGCCGCGAGCAATTACATCGCGTTCGACCTTGGCGAACCAGAGTTCAACTTGGTTAAGCCAGGAAGAGTAGGTCGGCGTGTAGTGCATCTTCACCTTAGGATGAGAGCCCAAAAACTGTTGGACAAGTTTGGTTTTATGAGCCGAGAAGTTATCCGCAATGATATGAATCTCGCGCCCCCGAGGCTGACTGGCCACGACGTCAGCGAGAAAGGCGACGAACTCCTGACTGGTATGGCGCGGAGCCGTGCTTCCAATGACTTCTCCAGTTTTGGTGTTCAGCGCGGCGTACAGAGAGAGAGTGCCGTGACGGTAATACTCGAATCCATGTCGCTCTGCTCTGCCGGGCGCCAGCGGCAATACCGGATCCAGTCGGTCCAACGCCTGAACGCTGGTCTTTTCATCAACGCAGAAAACGACCGCATGTTGCGGCGGCTTCACATACAGGCCAATAACGTCGGCCGCTTTCTGCTCAAAGTCGGGATCGTCGGACATCATGTAACGCTCGATCCGTTGGGGCTGAAGTCGCGCTCGTTTCCAGACTCGGGCCACCATCATGTGATGAACGCCCAGGTGTTCGGCCAGTTTGCGCGTGCTCCAGTGCGTCGAACCGTCGCGCGGCTTCCGGCGCGTCCATTCCAAAATCTTGGCTTCCATTTTCGGCGTCCGCTTTTCCACGGCGCGACCGGGATGCCGGGCGTACAAACCGGACAGACGGTCCTGCAGGAAGCGCTGCTTCCAACGCACGATAAAGGTCGCGTCGCAAGGCAACTCTGCCTGGATCGTCTGGTAGGATTTTCCTTCGGCCAACATCAGAATCAAACGTGCCCGCCGTACCTCGCCCGCCGGCAATGTCCGAGACCGAGCCCGGGCGCGAAGTTCATTTTCTTCCGAGGCAGTCAATCGAACCGTTTCGTTGGACATGCCTCATGATACTGTATAGTACTAGCGTATTCAACGTTACAGTCCACTAGTTGTTCGTGTGAATTGGGATCGTTGTCATTTGCCGTCGTGCCATTGGTACTCGGCTCGTACTGCTCGTCTCGAATCAACAGATATGCGCGCCCTGGGTTTCGACATAGACGGCATAAAGCGACTGGCTTGCCGTCATGAACAGGCGGTTTCGCTTTGGCCCTCCGAAGCAAACATTGCTGCAAATCTCCGGCAGAAGGATCTGCCCGATACGCTGGCTGTCAGGCGCGAAGATATGAACACCATCATAGCCCTCGCCCACCCAACCAGCGCCGGCCCAGATGTTTCCGTCCGTGTCGGCGCGGATGCCGTCAGCGCCGCCGGCAAAGCTTCCATCCTTCATCTTTTGTTTCATCACTACGAACGTGCGGCTGTTGACTATCTTCTTTCCATCAATAACATCCCACACGGTAATGTTCTTCGGCGTGCGGTCCTGGCGTCGATGCGATATACGGCTTCTTTCAAGAAAAGGTCACCCTTGTTTCCTTCATAGTTCACCATGCTGCCGTAGCCTGGATCGGTAAACCATATGCCGCCATCGGGATGCACCACGATATCGTTCGGCGCGTTAAAGGGTTTTCCCTGCCACTTGTCTGCGAGCACGGTAATGCTGCCATTGTGTTCATAACGCACCACCCGTCGAGTGGCGTGCTCGCATGAAAGCAGACGACCCTCCCAATCAAATGTGTTTCCGTTGGTGTTATTCGATGGGTTCCGAAACCGGCTTACATGCCCATCTTCGTCAAGCCATCGATGCTGTGTGTCGTTGGGTATGTCACTCCAGATTAAGTATCTGCCCGAGCTGTTCCAGGCAGGGCCTTCAGCCCAGGACATTCTGGTGAATAGCCGCTGTATCGCGGTGTTGCCCAGCTTGTATTTGGCGAACCTCTTGTCGAGCACAAGAATGTCTCGATCGGGATAACGAGTGGGTGAAGCGCCCTGCCCATAGTCCCGATTTTGACTAAACGCCGCAGTCCCCACCGTGGCCGCCAGAGTTCCGGCAATAAAACCACGGCGGCCCAACTCTAACTTTTTGATCTTGATATCTTCAGGTTTCAAGTCCGGTCCTCAGTTCAAAACTCATGACAACAAGTCAGGCAAGATCAACGATCTTATATTGGAGTGTAATCGGATCCACAGTCCCGGATTTTCATCGAGTTGGCACGCGCGCGTCTTCGCATCGCTGGCAATTCGCGTTTCGAGTACTCGGCGATAGCTCGCCTTCTTTGCGGGAGCCGTATCGGCATCGACGATCGACTGCACGATTCGCTTCGCGCTTAAGATCGCGGCCGGCCCCAGGGTAAGAATGTGCGTGGCGCGTCGGCACTCGGCTTCATCTTCCGGATCAACAGTCGTGCCGCCGGCTTTGAACTTTGTGATGTGATGCTCGAGGATCTGCGGCGATATCGGAATCATCCCTGCGATCGATTCAGCATTCGCGCCCGAGCAGGATCTGATATAGGCCAGATGCGAAGCATTATCAGGCTCAGGCCCATGGCCCAGAAAAAGATGTCAATTCCGCCCAGGGCTTCTAATTTGTCGACGTAACCGATCAGTTCATTTTCAAGATTCGGCACATCTGTCCGGATCGGAGTGAAGCTCTTTACCTGACGAAAGAATTCGGGACCGAGCAGGCGTTCGAAATCACGGACGAAGCTCAGACTGTTATCCATGTGCATCGGTGCCAGCGCGTCCTGCGTGAACACATGCAAGCGGCGCAGAAGATGGTCCTCGCCGGCGCGCGCCCGTTCCCCGAGTAAGCGGTGAAAAGCCTGTGCTCCACGCCCGCCCAGTAGAATAATCACCAGGTCTCCACTCTTCTGATGGGCGGCGGCTTCAAGTTCCGCGAGCATCGCCCGACCTACGTCGGCTTCAGATTCGAGGATTTCCGGGCGAAGCTCCTGCACCAATAGATTTGTTGGATCACTTTTGGCTGGTCTGGTCAACCAGATGTTGGCGTCGAACTGGCGGCGACTGATTCGCGCGGCGTTGGCACCGGCCAGGTTTGGATCCATAGCCTTTGTCTTTGTCTCTGTGCTAATCATACGAGCACGATAATCGATCGGCTTTTGTCTTGCCAGGAGTTATGGGGTTCAGCTCAACCAGCCGCGGAGCGGCGGACGAGTTTAGCCCCGGGTGAGCGAGCGCAGCAGCGAGCGTAACCCGGGGATCACGTCCCCTAAAAATCTGAGCCCGCTTTAGCGGGCGACAGAGAACGAACCTTGTATTAGCAAAACAATCATGTGACGGTTGAATGCGAGCACCCGGTCGCATCCACCACCCCAGCGGGGCAGCCCCGCTGGGGGAGCCCGGTCCGCTCCTGGTTCTGTACCGAGTAGCAACCCAACAACAGTTAGAAGGTGAGCTTCAATGCCATCTGTCCGATCCGAGGATCGGCGGCCGTTTGAAGCGATCCAAAGCGGCTCAGATTGTTGAATCTGGCAAAGTTGTTCACCGTGCTTTCGTCGCTCAGGAAGTTGACGTGGTTAAAGACGTTGAAGAATTCGGCGCGAAACTGCAACTTCACGCGTTCAGTGATCGAGAAATTCTTCGAGAGTCCCATGTCCCAGGCATAGAAGCCGGGGAAACGCACGCTCCCTTTACCGGCGTTACCGAAGGTGTTGGTTGGATTGGTCGCGAAAGAAGCCGGATTCAGCCAGTCCCTGCAGGGCAACGCTGTGCCGGACCGCGCGCAAGCGCCGGGACCATACGGGCTTCCAGTTACCACCGCCCGGTCTTGTCCGATACCCGTCTTGGAGTTATCTGATCCGGACAAGACCGTAGCCGGCCGGCCGGTCTGGGCTTGGACTAGTCCGCTCAATTGCCATCCGCCCAGGACATTTCGCATTAAAGAGTTCTGTCCCGTTAGCCGTGGCAGTTCCCAAACCCACGATCCGACAAACCGATGCTTGTGGTCGAACTCTGAAGGTCCGTAGTCGAACTGGTGTCGCAGGGGATCATCCCAGGGCCGAGCTGACGAAGTATCGAAGCCGGTGACGCCGGCGCCTGGAGGAAGATCGTCCAGACTCTTTGACCAGGTGTAATTTGCCAGGATCATTAATCCATGCGTCATGCGCTTCTCAGCCGACAACTGCAGCGAGTTGTAGTTTCCATTGATGTCCTGTAGATCCTGTTGCACGGTGCTGAACAGCGAACTGCCGGCTATAAGATTGAGCCTGGTATCTGCCGCTCCCCCGACTGGTTTTGGGTTCAGGTTCAGCGTTTCGGTCAAGTGTCTGCTCAGCGAGCCAACGTAAGCAGCGCGAACCAAAACATTCCGCGGTAATTGCCGTTCGATTGCCAGATTATAGTTGTACAAGGTCGGGGGTTGGTACTTATTAACCGGATCCCAGCTCAAGACAAATGTATTCGAACCGAAGGCAATGTTCGCCGCCGGGGGATAAGTAAAAGGAAAAGGATAGGCCGCGCCTTGTGATGTGCAACCTTGAAGCGCCTGCGTGGCTGCCAGGGTGCAGAGCGGGTCACTGAAGGTGCCGGGCTTAACCGTGGTGAGCGTGCTCAACACGAACTGCGGACTAAAGGGCGTCAGGTCCACAAACCGATTGTTGATGATGCCCGGTATTCGGGTATCGTAAAAAATTCCGAAGCCACCACGGATGCTGGTCTTACCATCGCCGAAAACATCATAGGCAAAGCCCAACCGCGGCGCGAAGCTACTGTAGTTCGGGCGGACTCCGTTCGTTGGGACACCTGCGTCGCCTGGAAAGAACACACCCGGAGGCGCGTTAGGAAATTGTTTGGAACGTACGCCCGCAATCAGGTCCGCTAGCCGAAACTGTTCCTGGCGTCCCTTGATTTCGCGCCAGGGAAGGGCCGGCTCCCAACGCAGGCCGAGATTCAGCATTAGTCGGCGATTGAAGCGATAGTTGTCCTGGACATAGAGGCCAATGAAGGTGTTGCGATTGTTCTTGAATTCTCCCGCACCCTGACGAAGCGCCAGGTTTCCGCTGTAATCACATAATCTGCCGGCCAGAAAGTTCTGGAAGAGAGGCGTGCTTGACGGCTGACCAGGACACACCTTGGCAAAGCTGAACTCAGCCGGTTGAAAGAACTGATTGTCGAGGTCAACCCGACTGCGCTCGATCACACCACCGATGCGTACGTCGTGCTTTCCCTTTACCCAGCTCAGATCATCGCTCCAGCTTAGATTGTTGCGGATGAAACTCGCCTGCGGGTTGTCGCCGAAGCTGAAGCCGCTTTCGATTCGTATCTGCTGAATAGCCTTTTCCGGCGACTGGAAGGGAAGGTTAACCCCCAGATCTTTAACGTTTAATGCGTCGGCCGCGGGACCGCGCGTGGCATTCTCCGGCGCATAGCTGAACCTGAAATCATTTATCAGAGTGGATCTGAAAACGTGTGTCCAATGGACCAGGTAGTTTTGAGACTTGATGGTCGAACCGTCTGAATACGTCAGGAAATTATTGGCGTCGAAGACCGCATTCCTTTTGAAGTGATCGTAAAAGTAGCGAAACGTTAACTGGTTCTTTTGGGAAAAGGAATGATCCCCGCGCGCCGTGATTTCCCGAAAATCCTGCTGATCCGGCCGTGCGAAACTCGCATGGTTGGATGAGTCACCTATCGGTATATGCTTCAGTAGCTCGATGACCGCTGGATCCGTCGCCGTGGCTCGCAGGGCGGCACTGGGCACAGTCGCTTGGTTTCCCTGAAGCAGATTGCGTTGGATGGTTTGCTGATAGGCGCCAAAGAAGAACGTACGATCGTGGATGATGGGACCACCGAACGTGCCGCCAAACTGATTGCGCTTGAGCTGATCTTTCTTCGCGGCGGCCCAGTTTCTCGCATTAAAGGCCGCGTTTCGCAGAAACTCAAAACCACTACCGTGGAATTGGTTGCTACCGGATTTGGTTATTACATTGACTACGCCGCCGGCGTTCTGGCCGTATTGCGCGCTGTAGTTGCTCGTCTGCACGCTGAATTCCTGCAGCGCATCCGGCATGGGAAAGGGTTGATTGACGTTTGTATATTCGTCGACGTTGTTGCCTCCGTCCAGCTGGTAGCTAACCTGGTTCTGCCGCGAACCGTTGGTCACAATCGCCACTGCTCCGGGAAATGTCTTGGTGGCGCCCTGCAAAGCCCCTCCGGCGAAAGTACTGGTCGGACTGTTTGGATTGGTGGGATAGCTCACGGCGCCGGCAACCAGCAGAGTAAGTTCCGCCGCGTTGCGGCCGTTCAAAGGAAGCTCTGTGATGCGCTGTTGTTCGATAACCTGCTTCAACGCCGACGTGGTGGTATCGACTTGCCCAGTGCTGACATCCGTCACAGTAACCGTCTCCGTTACCGCGCCCACCTGCATGCTTACATTCATCGCAAGAGTTTGATCCGCAAGCAACGTAGCTCCTTTTTGAAGAAAAGTGCGGAAACCAGCGAGCTCGACCATCAGGTCGTACTGCGCCGGACGAAGCGAGTCGAGAACATAATATCCCTCAGCGTTCGTAGTAGTCGTGCGCGAGAAGCCTTTTCCCTCTTCGGTTGCAGTGACCTTTGCGTTGGCGACTATGGCGCCAGAAGGATCCGTAACCGTGCCGACGATGCGGCCGAAGCCTTGCGCGTGGGCCGGCGCAGCAAAGGCGAGTATGCACAGAAGGAACAAACCAAAAAAGGTAAAACTTCTCATGGTCAATCTCCTTTTCATTGAGCCCGGGTCCTGGCCGGCTCTTCGTCTCCACCGGCGATCTGCGTCGGAACTTTAGTAGTCCGTCGAATCGCCGGCGGCTGTTACTGCTTCGTTTTGGACTTCCTGCGGGAAATCATCCCCTGCGTTGCATTTCGCCCTGGGGGGTCTATCGCGAACAGCGACTGGAGAAATTAGAACTACTTGTTGATATCGAAAGCATGTCAGGTCTGACATACCGCTGTGCTGATTGAATCGAATGTAGTTCGACAACATTCAGCCCTCGCTACTGGCTTGCACAATGCCAAGTGGTCTGACCACTGCTAGAAAACGGCGCTCCTTTTATCATGTCCGCTTTGTCCGGTCAAGCTTTTTGTTTGAGAAATGGACAAATAGCTTAGAACCCATCGCAAGCCCTCAATATCGGCAGCAATGACTCTTGACAGTTTCCAGCCAGCGATGATAAACGTGACGGACTCGCTGCGGCGGTCCAGGAAATTGTATGACCTCTATTAAGCTCGGTACTTTTCGGGTGGTCAGACCAGCTGAGACTGGCTTGATGGCTGAGCAAGTCGTTATTCAGGTCCGCGATATGATTCGCGAGGGTACGCTGCGACCTGGTGACCGGTTACCGCCCGAACGGGAATTTGCCAAGCGCTTGGGCATTAGCAGGGCAAGCCTCCGTGTCGGCCTGCGTTTTCTCGCGGCGATCGGCGTCCTGACGTCACGTCACGGATCCGGCAGTTATATCGCCGACGGTCCGCCCGCCCTGGACAGCGAACCGCTCAGCATGCTCGCCGCACTTCACGGATTTACGACGGAGAAGATGTTTGAGGCCAGACGCCTGGTTGAAGTGGCGGTAGCAGGTCTGGCTGCGGAGAATGCCACGGATGATGACCTTCGGATAATGGCCGAAGAAGTAGCCGAGACTTATGCAGCGCTCCACAATCCGCAGGAATACCTTGTCCATGACTTTGGCTTTCATCGCGCGGTCGCGGCCGCTTCCGGGAATCCCATTCTCGCGACGTTCATGAAAATGGTAACGGACGTTCTTCATCAACGGCGGTCCAAGACAATCGGTCGATCCCGTGACCTCAAAGAGTCCGCAGAAATGCATCGGAAGATCTATCGAGCCATTCGCGCGCGCGATGTCGAAGCGGCGCGAAAGGCAATGAGTGAGCACTTGATTCTGGCGGAGCGAGCATTAGTGTCGGAGGAGGTCTCAGAGACTCCACCTGAACCGGTTCTGAGCGTCGAAGGTAGTTCATCAAATGGAAAACTCAAGACAACTAACTCACCACGAGCGCGTAAGAAAGCGTCATCGAATAATTGAAAAGGCTTGCGCAAATTGACTCCAGCGAAAACTTAGATAGGTTTGGAGTCAGACGGGAAAGTGCGAAAGCCCTTTCTTCACCAAAAGACAAGCTTGTTGATAAAGTCAGCAGATTCGACGGAGATAGCGATGAAAAAAAAGAGAACGCTTTCGGGCATACTGGGGTCTATTCTTCTGGTTGCTTCGCTCTGCGCTGGCATCCTAACGAGCAATCACCCGACGCTCGCGAACGTAGCCGACTTTGATTATTCAATCGCCCCCGACAACGCCGGCGTTTTCGATGTTAAAGCGTTTGGAGCAAAAGGCGATGGAAAAGCGCTCGACACACCGGCAATTGACCGCACCATTGACGCTGCCGCTGCCGCCGGAGGCGGAACGGTTTGGTTTCCCGCAGGCACCTACCGTTGTTTCTCGATTCATCTGAAGAGCAACATTGCTTTGTACCTGGGACCCGGCGCCACGATCCTCGCCGCCGATCCCAAAGATGGGGATGGCAAGTATGATCCACCGGAACCTAACCAGTGGGATCAGTATCAGGACTTCGGTCACAGCCACTGGCACAACAGTCTGATATGGGGAGAGAATCTCGAGAACATTTCGATCGTTGGCCCGGGTCGTATCTGGGGAAAGGGACTGGTGCGCAGTGGCAGCCAGTCACGCACGAAGGAACAGAATGACGCGCTGGGAAACGCGCCCTCGGACCCGAGAGGTGGATCTTTCGGTTATCCCAACCCGCGCGACGCGGTCGAACCGGGCTGGGGTAACAAATCGATTAGTTTGAAACTCTGCCGCAACGTGATCATTCGTGACATCTCAATTCTGCACGGCGGGCACTTCGCAATTCTCGCTACCGGTGTTGATAATCTCACGATCGACAATATTAAGATTGACACCAACCGCGATGGGATCGACGTCGACGCTTGCAAAAACGTCCGCATCTCAAACTGTAGTGTTAACTCGCCTTTCGATGATGGCATCTGTCCGAAGAGTTCATACGCGCTTGGCTACGCACGCGCGACGGAGAACGTGACCATTATAAACTGTCAGGTGAGCGGCTATGACGAAGGAACTTTTCTCAACGGCACCTACAAGCGCGAGTTTAGAAACCAGAGCGGCACTTTCAGTCCTACCGGCCGAATCAAGTTCGGTACCGAATCAAATGGCGGCTTTAAAAACATCACGGTTTCCAATTGCGTCTTCGATTATTGCCGCGGGCTTGCGCTCGAAGCCGTCGACGGTGCATTGCTCGAAGATGTCACCATCACGAATATCACAATGCGCGACATCAGTAACTCGCCGTTTTTTTTGCGTTTGGGCTTCCGCGGGCGCGGACCTAAAGAAAAGACCATGGTGGGCGCTTTACGACGGGTGATTATCAGCAACGTCGTTGTCTATAACGCCGACCCAAAATACGCTTCGATTATCAGCGGCATCCCCGGTCATTCGATCGAGGATGTGCGGCTGAGCAATATACGGATCTACTATCAGGGAGGCGGCACAAAAGATCAGGCTGCGCTTGACCCACCTGAGAAGGAAGATACATATCCGGAGCCGACGATGTTCGGTGTGTTGCCCGCCTATGGCTTCTTCATTCGTCACGTCAAAGCGCTAAGCATGAACGATGTCGAGGTCAGTTATCTAAGAGAAGATGCGCGGCCGCCGTTTGTTATGAACGATATTAAGGGCGCGGACTTTTATCGACTGCGGGCGCAGCACGCTGTAGATTTGCCAACATTTGTTTTGAAGAATGTCGAGGACTTCAACCTTCAGCAGAGCTGGCCACTGCCCGATACTCGCTTTGAGCGCGCTGAATCCAGGAGGCTGTAACAGCGAAGAACGGGTGATCATTTAAGCGTCAAGCGCTCCCGACGACAATTAAGTTAAAATTACCGCCCGAAGGCGACACCTGCATGGGGAAGTCGTCCGCCTTTCGGAAATCCTCGCGCGAGTGCCGGCATTGTGTCGCCGGAAAGACCTCAGCGTCTCACCTCCGCTATTGCCACCTTATTCACTCCGCTGCACGCCAAAAAGAGCTTATTGTCAGGCGTGGCAACCATGTTGCGCACGACTCCGCCGCCGGAAGGAATGGGCCAGGTTTGAAAGGACTTCGTCTTTGGATTGAAGGCAACGACCGTATTTGGCTTCACACCAGATTCGCTGTACCAAACAATGCCATCTGAAGTCGAAGCGATCCCGTAGGGATGCGAGTTTGGTCCGCCGGGGGATGCCCACTCCTCGGTTTTACCGGTTTTTGGGTCGAGTCTCCCGATGAAACCGCGCGCAAAGTCACTGTAGTAGATCAAGCCGTCAGGATTGTTCGCGATTCTGCGTGGGCGTGCGCTTTGGTTCGGCAATACGAGTTCAGTAACATTAAGCGTTTTTGGATCAATCTTCCCGATCTTATTGCTGCCAAATTCGCAAAAGTATGCGGCGCTGTCTGGCCCAATGATGATGCCATAAGGCAGCGCGTGCAGGGTGGGTACATCCTTGAGGGTAATCTTGCCGGTCTTCACATCCAATTTTCCCACAAGGTTGCCTTCCTGAATAGTGAAGAAGATCATTCCCTCCTGGTCGAACACCAGGCTATGCGGATCGCGCGCACGCGGATCGGGCATCGGGTATTCCGTTACTTCACCGGTGCGCGGATCGAGTTTGCCAATGTAAGCCTTGAAATTCGCCGTGAACCAAATGTCGCCTTCTCTATCGGCAGCAAGTCCGTGCGGTCCGGAGTCGGGCGTTTTCAACGGATACTCCTTAATCTCGCCCGACTTTGGATCCAGTCGGCCCAGTTTGTTTGCTAACTGTCCCGTGTACCACAACGCGCCATCCGGAGCCACCGCGGGATCGTGCGGACGGGAATTCGGGGTCGGCACATCGTATTCTCGAATGGCGACTTTTATGTCGTTAGCAACAGGTTGAGACGCACAAAAAACAAAGAATGGAAAGAGAAAGAGAAAAAGAATCTTATTCAGCATGAAGTTGTACCTCCTCTTGTGAAATTATCAGTCCATCTTTAGAGAGGCTTCAAGTCACACCTTGAGTTGCTTCTTTAGTTACCCTATTTCCGAGGTAGGGACGATGATTAGTTAAGGTAATTGATGGCTGGGGAAAAATATTGACCGCGAAAGATCTATCGCATTATCGTATGTCTAGAATAATCAGATAGATCTGAATGTTTCTGCTCGATGAGCAAACCGAGAATGCTCTCATCGGAGGAGGGGAAATTGTCATCGAGCAAATAAGAGGAGGGCAATGATGGATTCGAACAGCACGCGCCGTCAGTTTATTCGCACAACCACGATAATCAGTGCAGGCCTGTTATTAGGAGGCTGTCGAGGTGGGGCCGGAACAAACTCGCAAACAAGGGCGAGCAATGAATCTTCTGCGAAAGCGGACGAGAATCAGATGGGAGGTGAAGTTACCGCCACTGAAGATCTGATGCGCGAACACGGAGTACTGAGACGTGCCTTGCTGGTCTACAGTGGGGCGGCCGTCAAACTCCGCGCTAATCCTTCCGCAATCGTTCCTGACGCCCTGCAGAAGACTGCGAAACTCTTCCGCGCGTTCGGCGAGGAGTATCACGAGAAAAAACTTGAAGAAGCTTTCATCTTCCCGGC
>WNGE01033751.1_pt1 | contig 11998 bp, 11 predicted proteins | sample 5400651 | NCBI WGS metagenome assembly WNGE01 (sample SAMN13153370, study PRJNA577476) | soil metagenome | isolation source: 60 cm soil or saprolite under grassland replicate 2 | place: USA:California | collected 2016-06-15 | reverse complement strand
CTGCTGCCCGACGAACGGCACGCCCTGCGCGATTCGTTGCACCGGCTCATCGACGCGTCCCGAGCCGAGGAGCCCGAGCTGTCCTACACCGAACACCTCGGCCGCGCTCTGGACTACCGGCAGTGGTTCGCCTTCCGGGTCCGCTACAGCCGTCCCGAGCTCGACGGCCGCTGGCTGGACCTGCACAAGCGCTCGCCGTTGTCGCAGGGCGAGCAGAAGGTGGTGTGCTACCTGCCCCTGTTCGCCGCCGCGGCGGCGCACTTCAGCTCAGTCGCCGGAGCGGCTCCGCACGCGCCCCGGTTCGTCCTGCTCGACGACGCGTTTCCGAAGATCGACGTGCGGACCCACCCGCTGCTGTTCGGGCTGCTCGTCGACCTGGATCTGGACTTCCTGATCACCAGCGAGCGGCTGTGGGGCGACCACGACACGGTGCCGGCGCTCGCCATCTACGAGGCGCTGCGCGATCCGTCCGAGCGCGGCATCGCCCAGTACCAGCACCGCTGGGACGGTCAACGGCTGCACACCGTCGGGGCCGGATGAGCGAGCTCCCGGCCTGGCTCGCCGACCCGGCGCTCTCCCGACTGTGGGACGGCGCCCGGGCCAGGCTGGAGCGCAGCCATCTCACCCCGGGCGGGCGCGTGGTGCTGGCCGATCTGCAGCGCGCGGAGCGGCACGCGCTCGCCAGCCTGCTCGCCCGGCCGATCGTCAGCGACCGGGTCAGTATCGACCTCGCCGAACTGGACCAGGCGCTCGCGCGGCGCTCCCCCTACACTGGGCTGGCGCCGACCGTGGTCGCGGTCACCGGGCAACCACTGCACGACCGTCGCGCGGAACGGTCCGCGAGCGCCGCGGCCCGCGAAGCTCCGCTCACCCTGGCCCGTGAGCTGCTCACCGCCGCGCGCCCAGAGGTCGGCTGGGGCGAGGCGTGGCTGGGCGGTATGCGACGCTCGGGCCTGCTGACCCGCGCGGACGAGGCCACCGCCGCCGTCCGGCGAGCGGTCACCGCGCTGACGACGATCCTGCCTGCCGGACGGGCCCGCACGTCGCGCACCGACCTCGCGGCATCGATCACCGGCGACGCCCACGGCCTGGACGACGGCACCGTCGTCGCCCAGCTCGTGCTGCGCGCGCTGGCCCTCGACGCGGGCGTCGAGCTGCCGGCCGCCGCCGTGGCGCGCCGCGGCCTGTGGGAGCGCTATGGCGTGCAAGCCGACTCCGTATCGAGCACCTGCCTGGCCTTGGGGCTGCGCGCCGGCGGCGACACCCCCGCAGCGCGGCGACTCCGGCTTGCCGCTGACGCGGGCGACCCCATGCACATCACGCCGCGCGACCTGCGCACACTCGAACTCGCCGCCCACGGCGACGTCCTCGTCTGCGAGAACCCGCGAGTCCTCGAGGCGATGGCCGAACGCGTCGGCGGTTCGATACCCACGGTGTGTACGGCCGGCCAGCCGGCGCTGATCGTCCTGGACGTTCTGCACCAGGTGGCACGGTCCGGCGCCACGCTGCGCTACCACGGCGACTTCGACTGGCCGGGCCTGGCCATCGCGAACCGGCTCGTGGCCGAGGTGGGCGTCGTGCCCTGGCTGATGCGCGCGGCCGACTACGACGCCGCGGTACACCGGACACCGGCCGCGCTGCCGCTGGCCGGAACGCCGGTGGTCGCGTCGTGGGACGCCGCGCTGCACACCGTGATGGGCCGCCACGGGGTCGCCGTGCACGAGGAGTCCGTGCTGGACGATCTCCTGTGCGACGTCACCTCGTTGTCGACGCTCGCGTGACCCCGCTCCAGGTGCAGCCGCCGGCCGCGGATCTCCCGATCGGCCTGGCTTGGCTGGGCGGTCAGCGCGAGCGCCGCTCACTGCAGCTGCGACTCGCGGTGCATGTGCCGTGCCGCTTCATTCGCCTCATTCGTCATAGGATTATTGGCTGGATGTCTAGTCGTAGATCGCGGGCCTGCCGACCATCTGGATGTCGGCTGCCCAGGCGGTCGCCGGCCAAGATCTGCCGTGGGACGGCCGGGCGATGGGACGGCTGCTCGTGCGCGGACCGTGGATCGCCGACTCCTACCTGGGCAGGGACGGCGCGGCCCATTTCAGCGACGACGGCTGGTTCATCACCGCCGACATGGCAATCCGCTCGCCGGATTCCCCGCCTGATCAGGAGGTATTCGATGCGCTCCCGCACAGCTCTCGTGGCCGCCGTCGCCGCGCTCACCGCGGCATGGCTGCCGGCCACCGCAGCCCATGCCGTGCCGTACGGTCACTGCGTGCGGCAGGCGAACCTCACCGTGCCTGGCGCTGCGCTGCAGACGACGGCCTGCCTCGACGACCTCACCACCCACGCGCTTGTCGGCACCCCCTACACCGATCCGTCGGACTGGGCCGGGTTGCACGCGGCTGGCACCCAGAACCCGAGCGGGGTGCCGGGCATCCAGGTCGACGGCTACTTCCCGGACGCCTCGCACCTGAACACCAACCACGGCTGGAACCACGACGCGCAGTTCGTGATCCGGCTGCCGGACCACTGGAACGGCGGGCTGGTCGTCACCGGAGCGCCCGGCGTCCGCAAGCAGTATTCGCTGGACTTCCTGATCTCCGACTGGGTACTGGCCCAGGGCTACGGGTTCGCCTCGACCGACAAGGGCAACTCCGGCGTCAACTTCTACACCGACGGGCGCCGTCCCGGCGACGCGATCGTCGAGTGGAACCAGCGCGTCACCCAGCTCACCCGCGCCGCCAAGGCGGTCGTCGCGCAGCGGTACGGCCACGCGCCGCGCCGCACCTACATGACCGGCATCTCCAACGGCGGCTACCTCACCCGCTGGCAACTCGAACACAATCCAGAGCTGTACGACGGCGGCGTCGACTGGGAGGGCACGCTGTTCCGGCCGGACGGGCCGAACCTGTTCACCTACCTGCCGACCGCGGTCGCCTACACCCTCGGCCAGGCCAGCCATGACCAGATGATCGCCGCCGGGTTCACCCCGGGCACCGAGTTCCTGTGGCCGTACCACCAGGCCGTCTACTGGAGTCTGACACAGAAGATCTACCGGGCCGAGTTCGACCCGACCTACGACCCGAACTGCCCCGGCCCGGCACTCACCGGCACGGTCAGCGAAATCCTGGCACCGTGCCCGTCCGACGCGTCCTATGACTACGCGGCGCGCCCGGCCGCGGTACACGACGCAGTGGGGCGGGTGTCGCTCACCGGCAACATCGGCAAGCCGCTGCTCACCCTGCACGGCTCGCTCGACACGCTGCTGCCCATCGGCACCGACTCCGACGTCTACGCCGGCATGGTCGCCGGCCGGGGCCACGCGGACCGGTTCCGCTACTACGTGATCGACGGCGGCAACCACGTCGACGGTCTCTATGACGCCTTCCCGACGCAGCTACGCCCGATCCTGCCGTGCTACCGGGCCGCCTTGGACGCGATGGTCGCCTGGGTCGAGCAGGGCACGCCTCCACCGCCGAGCGGGGTGGTCGCCAAGCCGGCGGACGGCGACGTGGTCAACACCTGCTCTCTGAGCTGAGGTGGAGGACCCGGCGCGTAGCGGCTCGCTGCCAGGGACGGCGGCAGCGACCGCGACTACCGTGGCCGTGTTGACAACGCGGCCGGGAAGGGAATCGCTGATGGACCTGGGTCTGCACTACTGGACGTTCTCGACGCCCGCCGAGGAGGCGGCGATCGGGCCGACGCTGGCCGAGACCGCGCGGATTGCCGACGACGGTGGGATCGCCTCGTTCACCGTGATGGATCACTACTTTCAGATGGACCAGGCTGGCTCTGCCGACGAGCCGATGCTGGAGGCGTACACGACGCTGGGCTATCTCGCCGCATTGACACAGCGCGTCAGGCTCGGAGTGCTCGTGACCGGCGTGATGTATCGGCATCCCGGGCCGCTGGCGAAGATCGTCACGACGCTCGACGTGCTCTCCGGCGGCCGCGCACAGCTCGGCATCGGCGCGTCCTGGTACGAACGGGAGCAGCGCGCGTTGGGTGTACCGGTGGTCCCGGTGCTCGAGCGGTTCGAACGGCTCGAGGAGACGCTGCAGATCTGCCTGCAGATGTGGAGCGACAACAACGGCCCGTTCCGGGGCCGCCACTACCGGCTCGCCGAGACATTGTGCTCGCCGCGTCCCCTCACCCGGCCCCGCCCGCCGATCCGGGTCGGGGGTGGCGGCGAAAAGAAGACGCTGCTGCTCGTCGCTCGCTACGCCGAGGCCTGCAACGTGTTCGCCAGCAGCCCGGACGACGTCGCGCACAAGCTCGACGTGGGCTGACCGGGTGGTCCCCCGAATGAACACCATCGCCTGACGAACTCGTTCCGACCACCAGCCCGCAGCGCTAGCGTGCAGCGCAGCAGCAACGGCAGGAGGAACGATGAGGATCGCGGTGATCGGCACCGGCAAGATCGGCGGCACTCTCGGACGGGCGTGGGCCGGCGCCGGGCACCAGGTGACGTTCGGGTCACGTCATCCCGGGGGCACGAGCGTCGCCACAGACACCGGCGCCGCCGTAACCGACATCGGCGACGCCCTCGACGCGGCCGAGGTGGTGTTGCTTGCGCTACCGGGCCGATCGGTCGGCGAACTGCTCACTGAGCACGCTGCCCGCCTTGACGGCAATCTCGTCATCGACGCCACCAATCAGGTCGGCGCCGCCGGGGCGAACGCGGCGGCCGCAATTGCCGCGGCCGCACCCGCTGCTCGGTACGTGCGAGCATTCAACACGCTGGGTTGGGAGAACTTCGCGCAGCCACTGTTCGACGGTGTGCCCGCCGATCTGTTCTTCTCCGCTCCCGCCTCCGACCGATCTGTCGTGGAGCAGCTCATCTCCGATGTTGGATTACGACCCGCCTACCTCGGCGACGGCAGACAGGACGTCGTCGACGGGGTGCTGCCGCTGTGGTTGACGCTGGTTCAGGTTCGCGGCGGCAACCGCCACTTGGCCTTCCGGATACTCGAGCGCTGACTCTTTGGAGCACTGAGTGCGGCGAGCGAACCTGGCCGCGCTGCTCTTAGGCATCCCTCCTCGATGCGTTGTCGGCCATCACTGAGCTGGGACCGTTAGGCTCGGACAGCCCGGTGGTCAGCAGCTCGGGATGCCGAGCTCGTGCCGAGCGGGCCAGCGCGACCAGGTTGCGCTTCGTGAGCTCGGGTTCATGGATTCGGCTGAGCAGGCCCTCTTGCTGATCGACGAGCAGCAGCATCGTGTTTGTCGGTTGTGATCGCCTCGACGGGAACCGGCCCGACTTCAGCTGGCATAACGTCCCTCTCTGTCAAGCCCTACGAGGGGTGCGCCCGCCGTCGGGGATGTCGAACAGGTTGCAGGCATCGCCGCAGCGGGCCACCAGGCGCAGTGTCTCCTGCTCGCCGGTGCCGCCGATCAGGATCGGCGGATGGGGCCGCTGCACAGGCCCGGGGCTGTCGAGCGGGTGCTGCAACTGGTAGTGCATCCCGTCGAAGGCCGTCTCGTCGCTGGACCACCGGCGGGCCGCGATCTGCAGGGTCTCCTCGAGCCGTTCGAACCGTTCGGCGACCGCAGGCAGCGGCAGCCCCATCGCCTGCGCCTCCTGCTCCTGGTAGCCGGCGCCGATGCCTAGCCAGGCCCGGCCACCGGTGAGCACGTCCAGGGTCGTGACGGCCTTGACGAGCAGCGCGCGGACGCCTGACCGCGCTGACCATCGTGCCGAGCCGAACCCGCCGGCTCTGTGCGGCAAGAAATCCCAGTGTCGTGTGCGCCTCGAGCATGTCGGTGTCCGCGGCCGGAACGGTCGGGTCGGCCTGGATGAGATGGTCGACCAGCCACACCGTGTCGATGCCCGCCTCGTCGGCGGTCCGAACCAATCGCGCGAGTTCACCGCCGACCGCAATGGGACCGCTCGGCCACGAGTAGTCGGTCACCCCCGATGCTGACCCGCATCGCAAACCCCCGGCGCGAGACCCGGGGGAACCGTTGCGGCGCAACCGGCGACGATTCGTCTGAGCCTGAATCATTGCCAGGCCGGCGGCGACGGTCGAATGTCGTTTGTCGGCTGCGCCGCAAGGTTGCTGATCCCGAGGGTGGGTCGGTGACGAATAGCGGCGAAGGAGGACGCGTATGCGAACCGGTCGCATCGACAGGGGGTTCGTGATCCACGCTGGCGAGAGTGTGCCGGGGTTCGCTCCGGACGTGAAGGCGTCGGCCGGTGTGACCGGCGGCAGTCTCACGGTGATGACGTTGACGGTCGATGGCGGGCCGCCGAGGCATACGCACACCCGTGAGGACGAGAGCATCTTCCTATTTACCGGAGAGTTGTCTGTGGAATGCGGTGGGGACGAGTTCCGCGCCGAGGCCGGCTCGCTCGTGTTCTTGCCGCGAGGTGTCCCGCACGCCTTCTACTCCGTGAAGGGTCGGGCCACTGGGTTGTTGATCGTGACGCCCGGCGGGATCGAGGAGTACTTCGCCCAGTTGCATGCCGCCGAGACCGCAGAGCAGGTCGACGCTGTCATGGCGGCGTACGGGATCGTGCGCTCGTGAGTCGGCGCCCCAAGTCGAGCGGAGAGCAAGGTGGCATTGACCGATCTGCTGGGCGTCATCGTCGTGTCCGACATGGTCGCGGCTCGCTTGGTACGAGCGGCTTCGGGGTCGTCCGACGCATAGTCGCCACTCCAGAGGAGGAGATTTCGATGGGCGGAAAGAGTTCCCGGCGACCACCCAAGCGCGTGCTGTTCCCGCTTGCCGTGGCCGGGCTGGTCGCAGTGGCGCGGCGCGCACGACGACGCGCGGCGGGATCAGGCACCGACGAGAAGCCGACCGACGTGGGGTACATGCGGGCCATGCACAACGCGTTGCGCCGCGATCTGGCACGCCTGGAGTCCGCGGCGGTTAGCCACGATGACGGGATGCCGATCACACGCGGGCTGCGAGAGGGTTGGCCCGAGTTCCGCGCCCGCCTTGACCGGCACCACCTCGCCGAGGACGAGGACCTGTGGCCTGTGCTGCGGCGTCAACTCGCTACGCCGCAGGATCAGCTCTTGGTCGACCGCATGGTCGAGGAGCATCGCGACTTGTCGGTGGCCATCGCGACGGTCGATGATGCGGTCACGCACGGCACGAACGTGGCAGCGGCGGTCGGGGCACTGGCCAGCGGCCTTCGCGATCACCTCGAGGACGAGGAGCGGCGCGTCCTGCCCTTGCTCGAACGACACCTCTCCCGGAATCAGTGGCGGGCGTTCCTGGTGACCGAGCGGAGCAAAACGCCGGTGCGAGATCGGCCCGACTTCCTCGGATGGGTCCTTCACGACGCCGACGACGTTGATACCCAGGCTGTGCTGGCCGAACTTCCGCCACCGGGTCGGCTCGTCTACCGGCACATCATCAGACCTCGCTACGCGGCGCGGCGGCGCCGGGCGGATCAACTTCGCCTGGAACGAGCCGGTCGTAAATGCGTGACGCGCAGTCTCGGCGTACGTACCCGTCTCGGACGTGGCGCGCGGCAGACCGTTTGATGTCACACAACACACTCAACCGCTCGCGCCGCAACGCTCCCCGGCCCTGGACGTAAAGCGCCCGGTAGATCGCCTTCTGCGAGATCCGTATCGACTCACCATCGGCGAAGTCCACCCGCAGGCGGTGCCCGATCTGCTCCGGACTCCACGACGTCGCACAGCGACGGGTCCTTGCGCGGCCCGTGCCGACGGCCGATCCACACGATGTCTGGGGCCCGGCACCGGCGTGCCGTCCGGACACTTGACCAGGCCACCGAGCCGGTCCCTGCACGTAGCCTGCTCCCACGCGTGGCGGCGTTGCGCCGCAACTCGCGCGAGATCGTTGACGGCGAGCGGCCGAGACGTCGCGCGATCTCACGCACACCGGCGTGCTCGGCGCGCAGGATCGCGATTTTCCCTCGCGTTCGGCGAGCGACAAGTACCGGCCCGACAACGCACGGAAGCTGTGCGGCGGCAGGCGCCGTGTTCGCGGAACAACCGCGTGCCGACCACACCAGACACACCGGTACGAATGCCGGCGTCCTCGCTCGTCTTCCCCGCGCGATCGCGCCCCAGAACTGCTGCACATGGTCCCGCCGCCACACCGGCGGCCGGGCTCGACACCGCACCCGCGTCACGTTTGATGTCACAACACCGCTCACGCGCTCAGACGTGAAGCCAGTCAGCGCAGCAGTTGACGCAGAGAAGCGCTGTAAAATAAGGTGATTCTCATTGTGGGGCGGGTGGGAATCGAACCCAGGACCAAGGGATTATGAGACCCCGTATCCGCGGCTCCAGGACCATCTACAGCCGATTCCGCTTGTGTTTCAGGGCGCTGAGCCCCCATGACGCTTGTGTTTCAGGGCGCTGAGCCCCCATGAGCCACTCCGATCAACGCAGTTTCGCGCCACGTTTGATGCCACGCACGAAGACCCGCACCTCGCCCGGAGCGCGTGACTGTCGGACGGCGACGAGCCTCCGCTGTAGCCCACTGACTGCGGCTGCCCTGGCTTCGGGACAAGGGGGCTGACCCCGGCGCGTCACCACACTGCCAGTGAGCGGGCTGGGCAGGTAACGGGAGGAATCGGGCGTCGCCACTGGGCATGACTGGCGCCGATGTGGGCGTCAACGGCAACAGTGGGCACGAGTTTGGGGCCCAAATTGGGGCCCGGCCAGCACGAGCGGCCTGCCGTCGCGATATTCCGCGGGATCGGCGAGGCCCCGGTCGAGCGCGTTCCTACTCCGCGACGCCGTTCGAGCCGCTCGCATCGACCGCTATTTGCCCTGTTGTGTAAGGGGATTCGCGTACACAACGTGATCACGATGTGACCGGTCCGATCAATGTAAGGTGTCCGCATTCGACTGGTAGCCGGTATGGGCATCCATGCCGAACCGGGGGCGCTACATGCGAGGACGGCACTCGCGACACGACCGGGCGCGCCGGGGCGTGCCGGTCTCGCTGCTCATCGGCCTGCTCGTCGTCGCCGTGGCCGCGACCATCGGGGTCGTCGTGCTGTGGCGTCATGGAACCAGCAAGCACGGCGCGAATCCGCAGTCGCCGACGCTGAGCCCCACGCCCCCATGCATCGGCGCGCTGCCGCTTCGCGTGGACGCCTCGCCGAGCATCGCGGCGCCGGTCGCGGCCATCGCTCGGAGCTGGACGGCGACCCACCCGTCCGCCGGCGGGAGATGCGTGCAGATCACCGTCAAGGGCTTCGAATCGGCAACCGAAGAGCGGCGCCTTGCCAGCACGCCGGCGGCCGACACCACACTCTGGATCCCGGACTCCTCGTTGTGGGCACAGCGCCTCGCCGCCGACGAGGCCGAGGTGGCGGGCAACACCGTCCGAGTGGATCTCGGTTCGCCGATCGCGACGTCCCCCCTCGTGCTCGTCGCCGCGCCGGCCGTGGCGGCAAGACTGCGTGATGTCGCGTGGAGCGGAGTCGTATCCGGGACGCCGCCGACGACCATCCCGGACCCGACCGTCAACACCGAGGGCCTGCTCAGCCTGCTCGCCATGCGCTCCGCCGGAGGCGGGCGCGGCAAGGCGATGCCGAACGCCCAGCTCATCGGCGTCATGGTCGCGGTGAGCCACGCAGACCTGCCGAACGCCGCGGCCGGGTTCGCCAACCTCACGGCTGCTCCGGCCTCGGCGCCGGTCTTCACGGCGAGCGAGCAACAAGTGATCAACGCCAACAAGGCCGCCGGGTCCACCGCAGCGACGGCGCTCTATCCGAGCGAAGGAACACTCAGCCTGGACTACCCCGTGGTACGGCCGGCCCACACCGACGACCCGAGCGCGCTCACCGCCGCCGCGGAAGCCTTCGAGCAGCAGCTACGCACCCCGGCCGCCATCGCGCGGTTCGCCGCCGCGGGGCTACGCGACGGCGCGGGTGGCCCGCTACGCGCTGCCGTCGACGGTGTCGAGGCGGGCAAGGTCGCCCAGCTGCCCGGGCCGGACAGCGCCGATGCGTTCGACACGATGCGGATGTGGAGTGCGGCCTCCCAGGACTCCCGGCTGCTCGCCGTGATCGATGTTTCCGGCTCGATGACCGACCGGACCGCCAACGGCCAGACCAAGATCCAAATCGTGGCCGGAGCGGTGCAGGCCGCGCAGGGATTCTTCCCGGTCAGCGGCGTGATCGGCCTGTGGGCGTTCTCCACCAACCAGACGCCCACCACCGACTGGGTGCAACTAGTGCCGCTCGGACCGCTCAACGCCAAGGTCGGCAATGTGACCCGCCGGCAGGCCATACTCGCTGCCGCCGCGAGCATGCCCCGCCGCGTCCGCGGTAACACCGCCCTTTACGACACCACGCTGGCGGCGTTCGAGCTGGTGCGCAACACCTACGACCCGTCCAAGGTGAACAGCGTCGTGCTGTTCACCGATGGCCGGAACATCGATCCCGGAGGGCTCACGCTTGGCCAGCTGCTCGCCGCGCTGCGGTCGCAGGTCGACCCGGCCCGCCCGGTGCCAATCATCACCATCGGCACCGGCGCCGACATCGACGTTCCAGCGCTACAGGCAATCTCCGCGGCGACTGGCGGCAAGACCTACGTCGTCAAGGATCCACGCGACATCCGCAACGTCTTCCTGGACGCGATCCTGCAGCGGGAATGCCGCCCGAACTGCTGAGACCCGACGCTGAGCGACCGCCTTGAGAGGCCGGTAATGCAGGAGATCCTGCGTTTCTGCAGTGTCCTACAGTGGCATTTGTCGTGATCTCTCGGGTCTCCAGGGCCCCTGGTAACCCGCAGTTCATCCGACGAACCATCCCGCGGCGACGCGGCCACACCGCGCGAGTCCGGCGCCGGCGAACTCGGACGTGTCTGGATCTCTACTCACCCGCCGCACCCCTGATCGAATCGCGGACGGCACCGCGGCCTGGCCGAACGCGCAATCAACGGACTACCTCCTCGCATTGCCCCGCGGCGGCCGGTTCAAAACCCGATTGCGTCCAATGCGCGGGCTCAAGCTGCTGTCGTCAGCTCAGACCGTCGCCGCCGGTCACGCCTTCGTGCAGAACCTGCGCCGGGGCAGTACGAATTCACCGCCGACGTTGTGGCACGCGATCGCGTACGCGCCGCCTTCACCGCGCTCGCCGCGTCCATCTGACCCGAATCCACGGCATGGACAACCTCGATTCTCCTTACAGGCCAGGCACTTTCTGCATCTCACACGCCGAACCCGACCCAACTAGTCGCGGATTCGGGTCTGCGGGGACTCTAAGAAACTTGGTGTAACTCCTGAACGCTAGGAGGCACACCCCTATGTCTGAGAAGAACGAGGCCGCTGCGGCGGTCGCCGAGGAGTCGCTGGCCGGCGGCGACGCGGTGGATGCGGTCCATGAGCAAGTGATCCAGCAGCTGGCCGACCGGGCCCGGGCGGAGGGGCTGCATCTGACTGGGGAGGGTGGGCTGTTGTCCGGTTGACCAAGACCGTCCTCGAGTCGGCGCTGGAGGGCGAGCTGGACGATCACCTCGGCTACGTCAAGCATGATCCGGCCGGCCGCAACGGGCAGGACTCTCGCAACGGTCGGCGCGGCAACACGGTGCTCACCGACATCGGCCCAGTGGAGATCGCGGTGCCGCGGGATCGAGACGGCAGCTTCGACCCGCAGATCGTCAAGAAGTGCCGAGGTCTACGGCGCGCAAGTGTCCAAGCAGACCATCTCGACGATCACCGACCGAGTGCTGGAGGGGATGGCCACCTGGCAGTCCCGGCCGCTGGATGCGGTCTACCCAGTGCTCTTGATCGACTGCGTGAACGTGAAGATCCGCGACGGGAACGTGGCCAACCGACCGATCTACGTGGCGCTCGCGGTGACCGTGGCTGGCACCCTGGACATCCTCGGGTTGTGGGCCGGTGAGCACGGCGACGGGGAGGGCGCGAAGTCACGCACGTCGGCGCGGATGCGAAGAACCGGATGCTGGCCCAGGCGCTGCGGATCGCTTTCGACGCCGAGACGGAAGGGCGATCATGAGCGTCACGGTGGGCTATCACTGGCACCTGCGGCGGCTGA
>WNGE01012436.1_pt1 | contig 11998 bp, 7 predicted proteins | sample 5400651 | NCBI WGS metagenome assembly WNGE01 (sample SAMN13153370, study PRJNA577476) | soil metagenome | isolation source: 60 cm soil or saprolite under grassland replicate 2 | place: USA:California | collected 2016-06-15 | reverse complement strand
GCCGGCCGCTCGCTCCAGCGCGAGCCAGTCCCAACGTCGCAGTCTGCCGGCGCGATCTCCTCGGCGGCTTGATCCACGAGTACGAACTCGCCGCATGACGCCAAGAATGACCACGACAGAATTTCTGCACCCTACGCGTCGCCGTGCGTCGCGCGTACCAGAAATGTGTCCGAAATGTGTCCGCGTGTTCTTGGAGCAGACAACAACAAAGTGCTGATTTGCAGGCACTTTAGCTAAGCCCTCTGACGGACTCGAACCGTCGACCCCCTCCTTACCATGGAGGTTCACGTGCGGTGCTGGCGGGCACGGCCGGGCACTCGCGGTCACGTTTTTCCTACAAATCGGGCCTTCAGGCTGTGTCTTGGGTGTCCGCGCGTGCCCGTGCGTGGCTGAGCTGATGTACCCGTCTCGTACCCGCGGTCTGTTGTCTGTTCTTAAAACAAGCAACGGATGGAGCGCAGACCGATCCTCTGGGCGGGCGAGTGACGTGGCCAGCGAAGTTGATGAGGTGACGCGTCTCTTCTGAGAGGCCCAGTGCCTTCTGCCGCGTGAGGCTGGCGACCGGCTTTCACGCGGCCCGACGATGCGTAAAGCTTCGTCGTTAGGTGTTGGCCAACAGGTGTTGACCGTTCAGCGAAGGGAGACCCTGATGAGTGAGCTTCCTGATCGGACCGAGGTGCTGGTGGTAGGTGCGGGCCCGGTGGGGTTGGCGGTTGCCGCCTCGTTGGCCGGGCATGGCCATGACGTCACGGTGGTTGAGCGGCAGGCGGCAGGGGCGAATACCTCGCGCGCCGCTGTCGTGCACGCGCGGACCCTCGAGATGCTCGAGCGGATCGGCGTCTCGAAGCGACTGGCGGGGCTCGGTATCAAGGCTCGGCAGTTCAGCATCCGCGATGGGGATCGCGAGCTCGTCCCTGTCCGGTTCGACCAGCTGTCAACGGTGTATCCGTACACGCTGATGGTCCCACAGAACATCACCGAGCAGGTCCTGCTCGACCGCCTCGAGGAACTCGGCGGCAGCGTCCACCGGCCGTACGTCGCCTCCGGGGTGAGCCAGACCGCCGACGCTGCCGAGGTCACGCTGGACAGCGGCGAGATGATCAAGGCTCAGTACGTCGTTGCGGCCGACGGCATGAACAGCACGATCCGCGACCTGGCCGGACTCGGGGACGACGGCAACGATGCGCTGGAGCTGTCCTTCGCGCTGGCTGACGTCCGGGTGGACGGCGGCCTGCCGGCGGACGAGGTCCTGCTGTTCTTCTCCAAACCCGGCATGTTGGTCGTGGCGCCGCTCCCGGACGGGTCGTTCCGGCTCGTGGCCGAAGTCGACGATGCGCCGGAGCAGCCGGACGTCGCCTTTGCGCAGCGACTGCTGAACGCTCGGGGTCCGCGTCGCACGACGGTGAGCGTGACTGAAGTGATCTGGGGATCCAGGTTTCGGATCCACGAGCGGGTGGCGCACCAGTACCGGGCCGGGCGGGTTCTGCTCGCCGGCGACGCCGCACATACGCACAGCCCGGCAGGAGGGCAAGGCATGAACCTCGGCCTGCGTGATGCGGTGACGCTCGGAGATGCGCTGTCGGTCGCGCTGCGGGAAGGTCGCGACGACAAGCTCGACGAGTATGCGGCCGGCAGTCGTGCTGAGGCCATGCGTGTGGTCGCACTTGCCCACCGGCTGACCCGACTGGCCACTGCCCCGGCCGCGGTTCGCCCGCTTCGCAATGCCGCGCTACGCCTCCTCGGACTCATGCCGGCCTTCCGTCGCCGCCTGGCCGAGCAACTCTCCGCCCTCGGCCACCGCTGAGGCAGACGGCGGAACAGTCACTGCTGTACTAGCCAGAGCCCGTAGGGTTCGGTAATTCGATCCTGCTGCAAATCCAGGGAATCCGAAACAGATGACTGAGTTTGTGAACCCCACGCGCGCCGGTGGCGGCAGCCGCGGGAGCTCGTCGCTGGGAGCTTCTGTCAGCGGGGGACGGTGTCGCGGCCGCGACTCGGTAGCGCCCTGGATTAGCGATCTGCTACTACGCTTGTGCCTCCACCGAGGGGGAGGAGCGACATGAGTCTGAAGATTCTCGCCGCGGCCGTGCTCGCCGGGCTCGTGATCCCGGCCGGGGCCGCCGCCGCGCCGACCGCAGGCGCAAACGTCCTCGTCGACCAGGACCACGGCCTCAAATTCCCGCAGAACAAGCAAAACGAGAATTCGATCACTCGCGACCCGTTTAGCGGAGTGCTGATCGCCGGCGCGAACGATGAGATCGGGCTCAACCTCTGCCGCGGTGCGACGGCGCCGCTCACGAGCCCGTGTCCGTTCACGCCCGGCGTGAGCCTCTCCGGCTACTACCGCTCGACGGACGGCGGCGCCAGCTGGAGCGGCGGATTGCTGCCGACGGGCTCGGGCTACGTCCCCGGCGGCGACCCGTCGCTCGACTACGGCCCGCGCCGCTGCGCGGACGGAACGTTCAGCTGGGCGTGCGGCGTCGTCGTTTACTTCGCGAGTCTCGGAGACCCGTACCCCGAGTTCGCCGGCGAGCAGGTGCTCATCCACCGCTCCTACGACGACGGCGCGACCTGGTCGCCACCGTCGGTCGCTACGTCGACCGACAACAAGTCGAACTTCGACGACCACGAGTGGATCGCCGTCGACCGGTCGAGTGCGCACTTCGGGCGGCTGTACTTGTTCTGGGCCGTCTATTGCAACACGTGCTCCGGCAACGGCAACGTCAAGCTCTACGTCGCACACTCCGACAACGAGGGCCGCACCTTCACGGCCGCGCTGAAGGTCGGAGGAACGGCGTTCAACCTCGTTCAGGGCCAGCGCGAGACGGGCCAGATGGCCGTCTCGTCGACCGGCGTCGTCGAGGTCTTCTGGCCCGAGCACGCCGACTCGAAGGGCAAGTACCCGACGACGCAGGTGGTCGCGGTCTCGACCGACGGCGGCGAGAGCTTCACGTCACCGATTCCGATCTCGCAGGTCACGGATTACCCGCTGACCGGCACGCCTTTCGACGTCGTCGACCTCTTCAACCGCGTGCCGGGGATGAGCGCGCGCGTCGACTGTTATCCGCACCCGGCGTCCGATCCGTCGAGCGCGCGGGTGTACGTCGTCTGGTGCGACTTCGCCGGCGGTCACGGGGTCGTCAAGGCTGCCGTCTCGTCGAACGGGGTCGACTGGACGAACTTGGGGACGATCGCGGACGTGCGCGGGCGGAATGCGTTCTTCCCGGCGGTCGCGGTTGCGCCGAACGGGACGGTCGCGGTGACCTTCGACGCGCTGACCGCGCCGCCTGCGGACGATCCCTGGTCGACGGGAGTGCAGGTGTACGACAACTACTACGTCGAGTCGACGGACGGCGGCGCGAGCGTCACGGCGCCGCTGCGAGTCACACGGGATGCGTCGCGCTGCCAGGCCGTTGACGCCTACCGCGACGCGGTGTACGCGGGATCCAAGACGGCGGTAGCACCGAATCCGGACGTCGACTGCGCCACGAGCTTCGGCAACACGGATACCGAGTTCGCAGCGGTTAGCTATTAGCCGCAGGGGGCGGCCGCTCCCTTTCTCGAGGGAGCGGCAGCCCGCACTTTGCGCGAAGGGTTCGCAAATTCGGTCGTCGTCGATTTGCAGTGGAATCGCGCCGGAGGCCACGACGCCTGACCGGCGGACCGGGTGGGGGCTTCGCCGTCGAAGAGCTGAGCAGTTGCTCGGCCGAGAACCTAAGTGGCGCCGGGAGGCGAGCTCGCCGTCATCGGCCACCCCGAGGGGGACTAAGAAATCACAGGCAAACGCTCATGGCGCCCGCTCGGTCCGCTCTCCTGTGTCCGCCGCGATGCGGAAGTTGTGGCCGAAATACGGAGGTCGCGGAGTCAGATTTCCCTGGGAATCCGCCACGACCGAGTTTACGAACCCTACGAGCAAGCCGGACTCGAACCGGCGACCTCCTGGGTGCGATAACGACGAAACGAGGTGCTGCGCGGTGGCTTCGGCTTGTTCAAGCCATTCTCGCGGCTCTTGGTTCGCTCAGGTTCTCTCAGTTTGGTAGCACGGTAAGTAGCACGGCCCGCAGACGAATGCCGCGCGTGGCTCGCGTTACGCGGCGCCGGAGGCGATGAAGGCCGCGAGCAGGAACTCGAGCTGGAGCTCGCCGCTCTCGTACCGGGCGACGAACTCCCGGATACTCGCGAGCGTGTCCCGGGCGAGAAGGTTGGCTTCCTCGAGCTGTTGCAGGAAGACGGTGGTTCAGCATCTGCCGCAGCGCCGCCGCATCATCGACGGCGGTTTCGCGACCGCGCGTCGGACTCCCAAACGCGCCCGATGGGGTCGCGGTCCGCATGCCCGACCTTCAGCAGCATGTCGTCGGAGTAGCGGAGCCGATGCGGGTCGAACTCTCGGATCAGCGCGACAAGCGCGTGTTGGAGCTCCGTCAGCCTCGGGTTCGGCTGAGTGGTGGCGAGATCGCGGATCTCGCCCTCGAGCCGGGTGAACCAGCGCCTGAACTCGGGCTCACGACGCTCGAGGAAAGTCGCGTAGCCGATGCAGTGCGACACTCCGTCCTCCCGCTCGATCATGCGTTCACCGATCGCCCGCTGCTCGCCGCGCCAGGTCAGGAACGGGCGACCGAGACGCGGATCGTGCGATTGAAAGAGCTCGACGATCCGCCGCTGGTGTTGCGCGACAGCGCGCGTTCTCTTCGAGTCGCCGAAGCTGAGGAACTGGATCTCGCGGTGCAGGATTTCGCTCCACCCGAAGTACTGCGCCACGACGTAGAGCGTGTTCTCCAGCGCGTACGACCGCTGTGCCTCGTCTCCGGCGACGTAGTACTTCGGGAGGAACCCGAGCTCGATGATGTTGTACAGGCGCCCTTGCAGCTCGTACGCGGCACTCGAGAGCGGCTCGCGGAACTTCGCGAGCACGGAGTTTGCCTCGTTGCGCGCGGCGACCGTCGTCGACCGGAGCTGCCCGTAGAGCGAGAGCGCGGCGCTGACGATCGCGCCCGCGAGAGCGCGGCGCTGACGATCGCGCCCGCGAGGGCGATCAAGGCGATCGTCAGCTCAGGATCCATCTTCAGCGAGGACGAATCGCGTCACGAGGGCGCTGCTGGAATCGCGAGCGTCGCCTCGTCGTTGTCGTGGCGCGCATCGGCCCGTCGGTCGGCTGGAACGACCTCGACGCGGATGAGCAGGGCGCCGGCCCCGGGTCCACGGCGCGGCAGCACGACACGAGCCGTTTCGGTTGCGCCGACCGCGAGCGGACGCACGCCCGCGTACGAAACTGCCCCGTCGGAGGCCGAGACCCGCAGCTGCGCCGGTTTCGACGACCGGACGCCGGCGTTCGTGACGCGAGCCGTCACGACTGACTCGGCCGGCTCTGCAACGACGCGCGCGGTGACCGCGAGGTCGGGCTCAAGCTTCCAGATGAACGACATGCCATCGTCACCGGCACTCACGAGGCGGCTCCCGTCGCGCTCGAACGCGAGCGACTCGACACGGGAGCCGGCACCTCTCAAAAGGACGGCGAGCCGTCGCCCATCCGACGACCAGAGCTGCACGGTGCCGTCGTCGGTCCCGGTCGCAACGACGCCGCCGTCCGGACTGAAACGGGTGACCGTGGCCGGCCGCGTGTGGCGGAGCGTCGCGAGACGTCGGCCGTGGAACGACCAGATTGGCGCGTTCTTCGTCCCGGCGATCACGATCTTGTCGCCGGAGATATCGGCGAGGCGATCCAGGTCGGGGAATCCGCCCTCGTCGAAGCTCGCGATGTGCGGAGGTGCGCCACCGAGCTGCGTGGCGTGCCAGGTCCGCGTGTTCCACAGGACCGCGCGGTGAGGAGCGACGGCGAGGAGCCAGCTTCCGTCCGGCGTGAACTGGATGTCGGCCGGTGACCGTCGAATCCGAAGCCGCGCCCTCAACGTGTGACTTCGGACGTCCCAGACCTGAATCGAGCTGTGGCCGCTCGCCGCGAGGAGTCGGCCGTCGGCGCTAATCGTCACCGTATCCTCGGCGTGAACTCGACCGAGGACCGCGAGCCGCTTCCCGCTCGGGACATCCCACAGGTCTGCGGAGCCGGTAGAGCTGGCAGCCACGACCTTCCGGCCGTCGCCCGTGAAGGTGAGGCTGTTGAAGTTGCCGCGTGCGTCGAGCCGGAAACGAGGGTTCGGGCTCACGCCGTTCCAGATCCCTCCCCAGCCGTCGGCGGCCTCGACGCCGATTGCGTCGCCACGCGGGCTGAAGACGACGCGCGTCATCCCGTTGTTCACGTCCGGCCGCAGGACGTGGAGTTGTCTTCCGGTGGCCGCGTTGGCGACGATAACCGAGTTGTCGAGGCTCGCGGTTGTCACGCGGTGACCGCGCGGGCCGAAGTCGGCCGAAGTGACAGAATCGTGGTGCGACGGGAGCATCGCAGCGAAGAACGGCGACTTCGCGGCCCTCGCCGCGGCGTTCTTCTGGTCTTGACGGAATTTCCTCTGCTGCTCGAGCTCGAGCTCGTGGAGATTCTGCGTCAGGCGCTCGTTCGAGCGATGCTGCCTGTAGATGACCACCGCTCCTGCGCTCGCTGCCGCCACCACGACCGCGAGAACGAGTGCCACGGCACGGATGCCGCGACGGCGTCGGACGTAGCGGCGTCGCCAGTCGAGGATTCCCTCGGCAAGGCGATCGTGGAAGATCTCGTAGCTCGTGCTTTCGGTCGTGTCTCCGGGCGAGGAGACCGTACGGAGAATCCGCTGTTCGCCGCCGGCAAGCGTCGCGAGCACGGGCGTGATTTCCTCCTCCTTCTGCTTCGACCACTTCGCAAGCGCCGACGGCGGAAGTGCGATCTTCGTGCCGGCAGGTGTGACGAGGTACTCCAGGAGCTTCGCCGCGCGGTTTCGCCGACGCCTGGGAAGCGCGCGCATGACCTCGTCGAAGTGACGGCGGGCGATCTGTTCCGCACCACCCAGCCGGTTCAACGTGTCGAGATGCAGGATCGAGGAGCCGCGGCGGCGCTCTTCCTCCCACAGGCGGATCATGACGAGCTGCAGGTATGGCGCCTCGACGCTTCCCCCGGCCCGTTCCGGCTCCGCCGAGTCGACTAGACCTCGTCCGACATTGCCGATCCGCACCGCCCGTGCGTTCGCTTCGGCGACGACTGCGTCGACGAGCTTCGGCTCGAGCGTGACCTTCTCGCCGGCGGTCTCGTCTCGCTCGTTCCAACGCGCGATCGGCTTTTCGATCGCCTCGCGCGCGGCGTCCGCGTCGAGATGGTCGATGCGGAGCAGGTTCTGCCACATGTCGACGCTCGGATCGTCGAAACGGTCGAGCTTCGCCAGCGCGTCCTCGCGGATCGAGATGAGGACGTTGACCGCCGTCCCGCGGTCCGCGATCAGATCCGACAACGCGTCGACGAACGCCAACCCGCCCGGCCTCGTCTCGTGGTACATGAAGTACTCGTCGAACTGATCGAGCATGAGGAGGACGCGGCCGCCGGCGCGGCCGGCCCAGCCTGACACGATCTCCGCAAGCGAGCCGGTCAGGGTGTCCGGCGGCGGCGACGGCCAAAGCCGCGCCGCCACCGTCCTGAGGCCCGCGTCGACGCCGGCGACAGGATCACCGCTCCAGCTCGAGACGATCGCGGGGAGAAGCTCGGGCTGGCCCAGGAGCTCGAGATTCTGCCGGGCGATCTTGAAGAGGCCGTGGCCAACGCCCGCCCGCAGAACGGAGCTCTTGCCGACGCCGCTCGGGCCGTACATCAGTGTGACGCGGTACGCGAGGAGGTGGTCGGTGATGATGCCGCACCACGTCGTGCGACCGAAGAAGTAGTCTGCGTCTTCCTCCGTGTACGGCAAGAGGCCCTGATAGGGCGTCGTTCTCGCGCGCGTCGCGTCCTGCTGCGGAAGTTCGTCGACCTGCTCGACCGTGGTCACAGCAGCCGCGCCTTCATCCCCTCCACCCACTCCTCGAGCCGGACCGCCACGATCTCGACGCCGTGCCTGTCCCAAAACTTCTCGTCGATCGGGTCCGGGTCCTTCTCGATCGCCCAGGACGTGAAGGTGCGGGTCTGCTGCGACCAGATGTGGTGCAGGATCACGCGCAGGTTCCAGTCGCGCATCGCGTAGCCCAGGAAGAGGAAGTGGCTGGAGCTCATCTTCGCCATCAGCGCGGCGGGGATGAGGTTGTAGACGTTCGTCCGCGCGACGTAGTCGATGTAGTGGTCCTCGGTGATGACGTAGCTGTCGGCCAGCTCGTCCTCGCGGACGACGGCTCCATGGATCTTGAGCAGCACCGTTCGCTCGCCGAGAGCGAAGCCGCGGTAGGTCTTCGGCACCGGCGTGCGTCTGCCGTCGGGTCGTACGTGGAGGAACCTCCCCGCCTGTCCTCGCGCGGCCGCGTAGTAGAGGACGTCGATGGGTTCGCCGATCGCGGCGAACGCGCGCTCGAGCGCGTCGTCGTAATTCGTCGTGATGATGAATTGGCAGGCGTTTTCGACTCCACGCTTGCGAAGCGCACCGGGGATCGCTGCGAGCAAGTGGTGCAGAGCGTTCGGCTCGTAATCCCCGGCGAAAAGATTGCGGAGCTTCTCGAACAGGACCGCTTCGCCCCCCCCGAGCAGGTCGACGTACTGCGAGATCCGCGACAGATCTCGTAACTCGCCGGCGAGATGCGGATACCCCTCCGCGAGGTACTCCGCGAGCTCGCTTCCGGTCGGCAGGTAATGGTCTTTGAGCCAATCGACGTTGTCGGGCCGGCCGCACAGGTTCGCGCCGGCGCCGAGGAAGGGGATGACCTTCGCGGCCACGATCCGCGTGCAGACGAAGTCCAGGTGTGTCTGGAGCGGGCTCGGTTGAGTTGCCTGCGGCTGCGCGGGTCCGGCGCTCATGGTTCTCCGGCCCTCGTCGCCGCCGTAGGAAGCGACCGAGGGAGTCTCAAGTGCAAACGCAACTTCGGTTGATTGAACCGCAGGGGCCCTTTCGTTTCAAGGCGCCCGATGAGCGTCACGAGCTGCGGCTCGCGAGCGTCGCGCACGCGCTGCGCCGTGTTCAGCAGCAGGGTGAGCTCCTGGTCGCGTCCGATCAGCGGCGTCTGTCCCGTTTGCACGACGTCGACACCCAGCTCTGACCGTGGTGCGATCGCTTCCCACGCTCGAATCGCGCCGGCCTTTCCCTTCGCCTCCACCGCTCCTGCATCGCGGTAATCGATGAGGTCGCGAGTGGCGCGGTAGGTCGCCTCGCCGACGAGGATCACGTTCACCGGCGTCGCTGAGCAGGTAGTAGCGGTCGGGATGAAGCTCTTGAACCGTTCGCCGCCTCCCTATCGCCGCTGCCCATCTAGTTATTTGCCTATTTTGACAACACAGCGCACAAAGGTTCGACTTAGGCGCGCGAGATTACGTTCAGGCGTGCGTACGGTCGGATGCGTCAGGTCGTCGCCGAGCCTAGTCCACGGCGAGCAAGTCGCCCGCGCGCGCGAGGAACGCCTCCGCATGGGGGTGCGACTCGAGCACTACTGGTCGCCTTGAGCGCGCGGCGTCCAGCGCTCCACCGGCTTGGGCCGGGGGCACGTTCGGGTTTGCGTTGCGCGGCCTACGGGTTCATGTCATCGAAGTAGCTGCCGCACATGGCGGAAGAGATGCGGCAGAGGTACTTCACTCCCAGACCTTCGTCTGCGCGCGTCGCTTCCTCATCTCGGCGAGTGGAAGTGTGCCAGTCTTTCGTTAGGTCTGCGAACGCGCGCAGGTTCCACGTGCCAACGATGATGTTGCCGCGGGTCGCCTTCGCCGGTACCGGCACTTGATCGAGTGCGGCCTCGAGGCGCCCCGCCACGGCGGTGACTGCAGGCGGGGGAGCCTTGATGTCCGGCTCTGGTGGCATGCGGCCTCCTCCTAAACCTCGTCGACGTGGGTAATCATGCTGCGATCGACCGACCGTTTCAACCGACCGAAGCCCCGATTTGCAGGAGCCGAGCTAAGCGGCGCACTTCGCGTCTCCTTGCGGCCACGTCGAGCGCCGTTCCAGCTGCATTTCTCAGTGCTGGCGACTGCGGACGTCAGCGGCCGGACATCGCCCGTGGAATAGTCCTCTCGAGCTCAACAAGCGGCCACTGGTTGACGGTTGGTGTAATTCAACCCTTTGGAGCGCGCCCGCTGTCGTGCACGTGATGGCTGAGCAGCGGTGGCTCAACAAGGCCTCGTGGCCCTTGCTGTACTCCGCATGCGTGGAGCGGCACGGGCACTCCAGCTCGCTAGCCACGCCTGTCCGGGCTCATCGCGGCGCGTCGCTACGGCGACTGGAGAGTCTGGATTCTCGCGACCGGCTCTCGAGCCGGTGAGAGCACGGGCGCTGCGTGCGAGCACGGGAAGTTCTCCTGATGCGACCAGCTTGCGGAAGACGTCGTCACGGCTTCGTGGATGCGCGAGGCCATCGATGACGCGGCTGTCGGGGACACTCGCGAAGTACCGCCGAAGGCCATCGGCCACAACTCTCATCCTTTCGGGCCGAGTCCGTTGTCTTGTCGTGCCGCCGGACGAGTAGTAGGCCATGCAGCTCAGTATCGGATCGATCCACTGTCCGTTGAACAGCCCGTTGAGGGTGGAGGATGGATTTCGCTGTGAGGCGAGTTCGCCGCTGTCGTAGAGCTTTTGTCCTAGCTGTAGATCGCGAAGCATGCGCTCATACCCAATGGGCGGAGCCGGCTCCTCGTACACGAGGCCCGGAAGCCGGAGAAGGTTCTGGCTGAGCTCAAAGCTGCCATCCGGGAGCAGTAAGAGCGTCACGACCGTAGCCCGCCGCCGCATTGCGGTGGCAGCGACTCGGAGCGAGCCGAGGATTGGCGATTGGATCTCGATCTCGAAGGCGTTGGCAGGCGCCTCGGTCAGCACGTGGCGGACGCGGCCGACGTCAGACATTGATCCCTTAAGTCGGCGCGGCTTGAAATTCCTTCGCGCTCCTTGCGTGATCAACGTGCATCGGAGCGAGTCGAGCAGATCCGTCGGCCTACCTTTCCATCGGCTCCCGTCAACGGCAAGAACAAGCGAAACGGGACGCAGCCCCAACTCCGCTGGATCCTTCGCCGCGACGATTCCGCTGGACTCCGGGAAAACGTCATTTGCCAGGTCGAATGGTTTGAGCCCGATAATTGGAAGAACAGTTGACAACGCGCCCGCCTGAACCGGGGCCATCTTCTTGGATATTGCGGCAACGGTCGGCCGAGCTGGCAGCGGCTGGCTCAGCCGCTGCCGCGCAGCCAGAAGGCGATGTTGGCTAGCGCTTGGCTGCGGCGCCCCGCTGACGTCGAACTCCTCGATCACTCGAGCGAAAGCCTTGGCGCGGTGCGTCGCGACACCATCTACTAGGTGCTGGTAAGACGAGATCGAAGGTGCCGGCCTGGGAACGGATCGCGTCAGCAGGCTGCCAAGGTGGTTGGCGGCGGTGACGGGTGTGCCCATGTCTGGAATCGACCCGTCACGGTGGCGGCAGAATCGAAGCAGGATCGTCTTGATGATCGCGCAGTGTTCGAAGACAGTCGACGATGCACTGCCTGGTTCGACCCAAGGCGAGACGACGAGCGCAGGGACGCGAGGGCCGTACGTTTGGAACCCGCTTGAGGGATCCGGCGCCTCCGGCGGGACCACGTGGTCGAAAAATCCGCCATGCTCGTGGTAGGTGATGACGAGGAGCGTCTTCTCCCACGTCGGGCTTGCCGCGATCGCGTGGAAAACATGTAAGACGAGTTCTTGGCCAAAGATGACATCCGCAGGAGGGTGGTCGCTATTCAATCCGCCAAGGCTGAAGCTGAGAGCGATGAAGCTTGGGTCAATCCAGGAGACTCCCGGAAGATTCCCTGCAGGCTGCAGCTTGGAGGAAGCTCGGCCTCTGCAAGGGGGTAGGCCGAGGATGTCCCGCGCGCCGTGGATTTTCGGCGGCGGTCCCGGTGTGATGGTCAGACGCTGAGGACGATAGCGGCCTCCTTGGTCGAAGTGTGAGCGGCGTCGACGGAGTGACGGCCACGGTTGTGCTCGCGTTCGATC
>WNGE01007361.1_pt1 | contig 11999 bp, 12 predicted proteins | sample 5400651 | NCBI WGS metagenome assembly WNGE01 (sample SAMN13153370, study PRJNA577476) | soil metagenome | isolation source: 60 cm soil or saprolite under grassland replicate 2 | place: USA:California | collected 2016-06-15 | reverse complement strand
CGATCTACCGGCATGGTCATGATGGCGAGACGGAAAACCCCTGGCGCTACGTGTTTCTGAGTTTCTTTCGCGACGACGTCGGTGCGATCAAACGTGAGCTGCGCAAGCGCAAGAACGGCGATCTCTTCTGGGGCAACATTGAGCTAACAGCATTCGCTACCATGCTTTTGGTGATGGCAATTATTGTTCCGACAAGTCCGATTCACTTCATCAACTGGCGGTTCATGCTGTTTTTCCTGCCGTTTTGGTATCTCGGCCATTGCTTCAGCTATTTAAATGGCTATTACCGTCACTACGGGGCGAACCCTGACAAACCGATTGCCTGGGGCGTGAGCAGCTACGGAAAAATCTATAACTGGCTTTTCTTTTACAATGGCTATCACGCCGAGCACCATTTCCGTCCGAAAGTGCACTGGACGAAGATGGAAAGGTTTCGGCAAAGCATTGCCGATTTGCAGAAACAGGAAGGCGTCCGCACCATCAAGCGCGCGCACATGCTCGGTTTTCTCGATCCCGATCTACCGAAACGCGGCGAACGCGAGAGCGCTGAGGTAGGGGCGATTGACCTCAATCGCCCACGGGCGGTTCGGTGAACCGCCCTACTTATTCGCAAAGCTCGCGCGCAGTTTTTCCTTCTTCGCTTCAGAGTCTTCCTGCAAGCGGCGGATTTCTGATGCAAGCTGCCGCTCCAGCGATTCCACTTCCTCGAGCTTCCCGGCGGTTTGTGCTTTGCGAATCTGATCTTTCAGGAAAAGCTCTTTCTCCGCGATCTTTGCTCGGTACACCGAATCCATTTCCGCGATTTCTTTCTTCTGGTCTTCGGTGAGCGAGAGCGACGGCGAACTCTTTTCGAGCCGTTCCATCGCCAGTTCGTAAGCCGATTTCATTCTCGATCTTACCTCCTGAATCAATCGACGCATTGCATGTCGGAAATCAATTCTTAAATTGTGTTAGTGCATTCACCGATCAAACTGCTGAGCATCGATTTCGACGGGACGCTGGTTTCCCGCGTTAGCGAACCCGTTCTCGACACGCAGTGTATGGAATTCATTCGTGAATTGCAGGGCGCCGGCGCGATCTGGGCGATCAACACGGGCCGTTCTGTTGATCTGCTCGAATCCGGCCTCGCGGATTTCGCATTCCCTATCCGCCCGGACTTTATCCTCACGACTGAGCGCGATGTTTTTCGTCCCGGACGAAACGGAGACAACTGGGAACCGTTTGGCGACTGGAACGCGCGCTGCGCGCGCGATCACGCGGAGTTGTTTTCTTCGGTTGAGACGGTCATTGCTGAGTTCGTGGATTTCGTAACTCAAAAAACTAAAGCGCGTCTCCTTTACAATTGCGAAGGGCTCGAAGGTCTGGTTGCAGGGAACGACGAAGAAATGGAGCGCATCACGGACTTTATCAAACGAGCGCGGGCCGAGCATCCGAAGTTGGATTACCAGCGCAACACAGTTTATCTGCGTTTTTGTCACGCTGATTATCACAAAGGAGCAGCGCTCGGCGAGCTGGCGCGTCTTTTAGAAGTTCCACGTGAACATATTTTCGCGTCGGGCGATCATCACAACGACATCTCAATGTTAGATGGAAGAGTGGCAGCGATGCCGTCGTGCCCGGCCAACGCAATTCCGGAGGTGCGAAATGCGGTGCGCAACGCGGGCGGTTACGTCGCGCAGAAAGCCTGCGGCGCCGGCGTTCATGAAGCGCTCTTGCATTTCGCGAGCCCCGAAAGCTTTCGGGGTTGAAGCGTTAAGGCGCTAAACGGAATTGTAGTGGAGCCAAATCACCAGTGTACATTTGCGCTGGATCCGGCCGCCCCAGGAGTGACGCGTCCCTCATCCGACATTTTTTCTCCCGGGACAGTCGCAGTCGATTGAGACGTCGATCCACTGGTGGTTGGTTCTTCACCTGACGTGGCACAAGCGGAGAGCAAAAGTGCGATCAGCAAAAGCAAAACGCCTGTCAGTGCGGCTTGTTTGATCACCGATGCCGAACCTATCCATGGACATTTCCGATGCAACCACCCGTCCTGTGAAGAGTAACCGACAAACACCAGCTGACGGCAATAACCCACCTTTTTTTGCAATGCTCAGCTGTAGCGGCGCTCTATGACCGCCGAAACATAAATTCAGGATCCCGAGAGAAACGGGCGCGGTCGCAGACTGCCGCTACAGTGACACGTTGCGCCGCAATTCAAAAGTGACTACCGCTCATTCCACTGTCGCCGGGAGCATACGTTGGGCGTTGGAAGTGCGCTGCGGGAGCCGTCACGCCTTCAGGCGGTTCAGTAACGACCCCTTCCTCTTTGGACGACGCACAAGCGCAAAGCACGCACCCAATTACCAAAGCAACCACTCCGGACAAGGCAGCACGTTTTTTCACGGGGGAGAACGTACCAATCGCAGATTCAGATGCAACTATCGCCGGTTAAGGATGGATTACCAAAGCAAGGCTGTCAGGAAAAAATTTTTGCGCGAAATGCGAAGCTCGCCTTTAGTTCGACATGGCCGAGTACGAGGGGGAGCCTGAACGCATCTGGGATGAGTACGAGTGGGAGCGTTTCCTTCAGCAGCAGGACGGCAAGACTGAAAAGTACATGCAGCTGCTCGAAACGTACCTGGATGATCCTGAGCGTGACGAGATCATCGCGCGCGAAATGGGTTGGACACAGCTGTTAGACGCCAAAGATTGGAGCTCGGAAGTCGATGCGTTGCTGGACGAGGGACTGGCCGAACAGGACGAGACCGACATCGAGAATATAAGTAGATCAGCAGACACATTTGAGGAGCATGACCTGTATCGCGCTGCCTTTGCGCTCACCATCTGGATCGATCAACTGTTCGACGAAAATGCTTCATTCCAGAACGAACCGGCAGCAGTTAAGTTGGCTACACACGCTGCTCTGGCCAGCGCAAAGCTGGCAGCGGCGTTGAGCGGTGACAACCTCGATGAAATCGGGATGACCATCGCGTATCTAAAGCGTGCCTTGAAGGCGATTACGATTTCGATGGAAGCTGCGGCGCAACTACGGACACCCGAGAGGAAGATCACGCCTTCGCAATATGCAGCACTACAACACCGACTCTTTCGCGTGCGAGACGGCATTATTACGTTGATGGGCGAATATCGCAGCGAGTGGCGTCGCCGGTTCGGCCCCGAAAACTTTCGGGGTTGAACGAAATAAGGACGGATCCCGTCCAATCATGCAAACAGAAGCGACTCCGGCTCAGGCCGATGTATCGGAATTGGACTTGGTGAGACGATGCCAGGCCGGTGATACCGAAGCATTCGACGAGCTGGTAAGCCGCTACCGGACACGCGTGTTTGGCATGATTTACAATATGGTTCATAGCGAGCAGGACGCCTGGGACCTGGCTCAAGACAGCTTCTTAAAAGCGTGGAAATCGATTAAGCGGTTTCGGGGACGCTCGTCCTTTTACACATGGATTTATCGGATCGTTATGAACGTGACGATCGATTGGCTGCGCAAAAAGCAGATCAAAGGCGCTGGCACCGAGTTCGACGACGCCATTCAGTTGAGGCAAGTCGATCCCGCGTCCAAAACTGTTCCCAAAACAGAAGCGCTGCCTTACGAGACAATGGAGCGAGATGAGGTCCGTGTCCGGATCGATAAGGCAATCGCCCAACTCTCGCCCGAACAGCGCGCGGTTATTTTGATGAAGGAGATCGACGACATGCAATATCACGAGATCGCAGAAGCTCTGGGCTGCTCCATCGGCACGGTCATGTCGCGTCTGTTTTATGCCCGCAAGAAATTGCAAACTCTACTGAGGGACGTTTATGAAAACATTTGAGGAAAAATGGACAGCATGGGTGGACGGGCAGCTCAGCGGGAGAGAACTGGCAGAATTCGAAGCCTCACTTCCGGACAAAGCTGCTGCGGAAGCTGAAAGAGCCAGCGCACAAAAACTTGGCACGCTTTTGAAGCGGGAGCTAGGCGCTCGAACGCTGACGAACGAAGAGTTTTTCAGTCATCAACTCCGCGAACGAATCGCCCAGGAAGGTGGGGAAATCTCTCGGGCACCAGGCGGCCGCCGCATAGAACGGTCCACGTGGTGGACTATCCCTCGTCTCTTGTGGACCAGCACTGTATCGCTCGCTGTCTTTTTAGCTTGTACGGTTCTCGTCATGCGCGAGAAAAATCCGACTGAGGAATCGCAATACCTTACGCAAATTCTAAACGCCCGCGTTGATCCGGTAGTCAGTCCGAACGCGACGGTCTCAATTTTTGAGGTAAAACAAGACCGCGTGACGGTGCTTTGGACCGAGGGATTGCAAAGTTTGCCCCCTGATTACGCGGCCAAATAATCGCTCATGGGTCGTGCGCGCGCATTATTGGTTGTTGCTATCGCCTTTGCGATCACCGGTGCAACCAGTCTGTATGGCGCGGAAAACGTTTGGAGCGGGCTTGTCATCGCGGAAAACGTTGCAAAGCCGCAACCGATTCCACCGGAATTGACGCGCATCGAGGGATCACTGAAAAAATTTTTCGGCTACAATCAATTTCAGGTGATCGGTCAATCGCAAAAGGCACTCAAGACTGGGCAGGAAGATTGGCTTGCCACCAGCAAATTTTTTGGGCTGCACGTTGATGCGCAAGGTGAAACCGAGGCAGGCTACGTTTTGAACCTGAAACTTTACAAAGAGAAAGAACTCTTGCTGGAAACAGATGCCAAGCTTAGCAAGCGCAGTCCATTGGTCATCAAAGGGCCGCAAGTTGGAGGGGGACAGTTGCTGCTGGTGCTGGTTGTGCAGTAAGCGGTAGGGTTCGACCGCCGGGCGCAACCATCTTAGCATTCAGATGCAAACGCCAACCTGAGCTGTTTATTGCGACAAATGCTTGCCCATCGGGTTTTTCTCGCAGGTTTATTATCCGTTACCTTTCCTGCTATTATGTCCGCAGAAAAACCGTTCAGCTTCAACGAGACGCCGGGGAAATTGCCAAAAGAGGTCGTCCCGGTGGAGTACTCCATTCGGATAGTTCCCAACATCGACAGATTTGCTTTTACCGGAATGGAAACGATAAAGCTGAGCGTTCGCAGTCCAGTTCGCCAACTGGTACTTAACGCGCTCGAACTCGAAATCACAGAAGCATCCGTAGATGACGTCGCGCTGCCGAAATCTGCGATCAAGATCGACAAGAAAAAAGAACTGCTCACGCTGGCGTTACTGTCAGAACTTAAGCCTGGCGATCATACGCTTGCCCTGCGTTTCGAAGGCAAAATCAATGAAGCAGGGCAGGGCCTCTTCTACATGCGTTATCAAGAGCATGGCAGCGGCGCGACCAAGCTCATGCTCGGAACTCAATTCGAAGCGACCGATGCTCGCCGATTTTTCCCCTGCTGGGACGAACCAGCTTTTCGCGCGCGATTTCAGTTGACGACCGTTGTTCCGGAAAATTGGCTGGCCATATCGAATATGCCCGTCGAGAGCGAGAAAAAAATCGCTGACGGGAAGGAGGTGCGTTTTGCCGCAACTCCGCCGATGTCGAGTTACCTGAATGTTTTCGTTGCTGGCGAGCTCGATTTGATCGAATCGCGAGGCGGTCCGACCCAGATTCGGGTAATCACGACGAAAGGCAAAGCAGAACTAGGCCGCTACGCCCTCGAAGCTACGGCGCAGATTCTGCAATATTACAACGATTATTTCGGCGTGCCGTATCCATTGCCGAAGCTGGATCAAATCGCGCTGCCGGGCGGTTTTGGTGGCGCGATGGAAAACTGGGGCGGGATCACTTATTACGAGTCAGCGCTTTTGTTTGATCCGAAAAACTCCTCGACAGAAACGAAGCAAAACATCTACGAGGTGCTTGCGCACGAGATGGCGCACCAATGGTTCGGTAACCTCGTGACCATGGCTTGGTGGGACAATCTCTGGCTCAACGAAGGGTTCGCATCGTGGATGGGCACTAAATGCACGGCGCATTTTAATCCCCAATGGGAAGTCTGGCTGAGACGCGAATCACCACGGGACCCGACGAGGCGTGTTGGAATTGCCAAGGAGGCGGCGATGGAAGGTGATGCGAGATCGACCACGCATCCGATTCAGCAGTTGATCGCGACGGAGGCGGAAGCTAACAGCGCTTTTGATGACATTACCTACAAGAAAGGTCAGTCGTTTCTGCGGATGTTGGAAAGTTTTCTTGGCGAAGATGTTTTCCGCGATGGAATTCGCCGGTACATCACCGCCCACAAGTACTCGAACTCGACCACCGCGGATTTGTGGAGCGCGCTTTCGGAAGCTTCAAAGAAACCGGTCGGCGAGATCGCTGCCGGCTGGACGCAGCAGCCCGGATTTCCAATCGTAAAAGTTAAACGAGAGGCAGATGGAAAGGTCCGGCTCACACAGGAGCGTTTCACCGTAAACTTCGAAAACGCACCGCCGCTGGAGTGGAAGATTCCACTTACATATACGGTGATCGGACAAGCGCCTGCGACTTTGTTGATGACCAACGCAAGAGATATTCTCGAGAACATTCCCGCGGATCGCGCGCTTAAATTGAATGTAAATGGCGCCGGCAATTACCGCGTCGAATATGACGAGCCATCCTGGAATTTATTGATGCAAGCTTTGCCGAAACTCGGCGTGGAGGATCGCGTGAATCTTTTGAGCGATTCGTGGGCGCTGGTCGGAGCCAATCGTGCGCCCGTGTCGCGCTATTTCGGGTTGGTCGAGAAATTGCCCAGTTCCACCGAGCTCGCAGAACGTGGGCAGATCATCAATGTGGTGGATTTCGTGAATGGGTTGCTCGTCGGCAATCCCGAGCGCGAAAAATTTCAGCGCTACGCCCGCTCGCTTTTGCGTCCAGCCTTCGATTCGCTCGGCTGGAAATCTAAGGAAGGGGAGCCGCCGACTGCCGGAAGTTTGCGCGCGAGTTTGATTAACGCTCTGGGAGATTTAGACGATCGCGAAATTATCGCTGGCTGTCGCGAACGGTTCGCAAAATATCTGGCAAACCGGGCATCGCTTGCACCTGATCTGCGACCGCCAGTTTTTGCGGTCGTCGGCCGTTATGCCGACGAAAAGACTTGGACCAAACTACATGAACTCGGTCTCAAAACGACGAGCATCGGAGAAAAACAAAATTATTACGACGCGCTTGCTTGCGCGACCGATCCGGGATTGGTGAAGAGGACTCTTGCGATTGCGCTCACGGATGAGCTGCCAACGAGCCGGGCTGTCTTTCTAGTTTCGAGAGTCGCGCGCGAAAGCGGTCATCCGGACATTGCTTGGGAATTCGCCAGGGTGAATATGAAAGCGTTGCGTGCGAAGACTGATGCGGCGGGCGCAAACCGCTACGCGCCGAGTCTGTTTACGTTCTTCTCTGATGACTCGCGCGCCACTCAACTAAAAACTTACGCCAAAACGAATTTGCCTCTGGCAAGCGGTCCTGAAGTGGCCAAGGTTGTCGATGAAATCCAGTTTCGCGCTGAATTCAAAAAGCGTCCCGTGTCGCAACTGAACGCTTGGATCGAAAAGAAAAAGCGCTGATCCTCCTATGGCGACAACGCTGGTCCTCGATTACGAGCAAGAGCAGGAGCAGGAATAAGAGTTACTGATGACCGATCTGTCCGCCGTAGCCTTGGCGTAGGCGGATCACTCGTCACTCTTTTCTGGTGGGGTGATCCACAAACGCATCGGGATCATGGATGATTCGACGAAACCATGACGTCGGAAAAATTCCTGCGCGACGTTTTCGGGGCGGTCAGTCAACAGAGTTATCCGCAAGAAATTTTTCTTCTTTGCGAAATCGATGGCGTAGTTGAGAAGCTTTGCTCCGTAGCCGTGGCCCTGGTATTGCTTATGCACCACGAGGTCCTCGAGGAGCATAACGAAACCGCCTTCGGCCGTACTAATCGTAAACAGCAGATTGATCATGCCCACGATCGCGCCGTCCCGACGCAGCACGAAAACGCGTCCGCGACTGGGTTGTTCGAAAATGAGCCGCAACCCGCGAAGCTGTTTGTCCTTGTCGGGTCGGAAGTCGCTTTCTTGAGCAAACAATTCGCCCAGCAACAACGACAATTCGTCCAAATCGGCTTCGGTTGCCGGTTCGATTACGATGTTTTCGCTCATCCGTTCGGTTGTTTATCCCAAAAAATCGGTGTCCTGGCAATCGGAAGATCGAGCGCCGGAGCGCGCCCCGCAATTGACAATGCCGTACTCACTCCTACTGTAACCGCTCTTAAAATCGCGTCGCGATCTGTTTCGGTTTTATGAAACGCACTTACCAGCCATCCAAGCGAACGCGGAAGCGTCAGCACGGTTTTCGCGCCCGAATGCGAACCAAGGGCGGGCGCGCGATCCTCGCACGACGCCGACAGCGGGGCCGCAAGCGACTGCTTCCGAAACGCGTCGAGAGGCATTACGTTCGCCATACGCAAGCTTGATTTTCGAAATTCGAAATTCGAGAGTGGCAATTGTTTCGGATTTCGATATTCGGACTTCGGATTTAATTCGGCATCTTCGCTTAAATCAGCACATCTTAATATCCCGCGCATTATGATCCAATCTTCACGTCTTCGTCCGCTTCTCCTTTCCGCTTTGTTCGCACTTGGCTTGGTGGCGGAGCCGCTCTTACCGGGCAGCTTGCAGGCGTCAGAGGAGAAAAAGATTGAGTTCCCCGCTGCCAGCCAGCACTCGGTGGTAAAACAGCGTGTCGGGTTGACGGATGTCGAGATAGATTATTCGCGCCCAAACAAGAACGACCGCGAGATCTTCGGTGGCCTGGTGCCTTACGGTAAGCTTTGGCGCACGGGCGCCAACGCGGTCACAAAAATTAAGTTTAGCAAACCGGTAACGCTCGGCGGCAAAGAGATCCCGGCCGGTGAGTACGCACTCTTCACGATCCCGACAGCGGACGAGTGGACGATCATTGTTTCGAAGGACGCGAAGGTGCAAAGCGCGGCCGACTATAAGCAAGAGAACGATGCCGCGCGTCTCACGGCGAAGCCGGAACCCATTCCGGTCACAATCGAGACGTTCACCATCGAGCTAGCTGATGTGAAAGGCGCGTCCGCAATGCTCAATTTCCTTTGGGATAGAACGCGCGTTCCGGTGAAGCTGACCACGGGCGATGTCGAGCAGGTCAGCAAGCAACTCGATGCAGTCGTTAGCTCAGCGACTCCGCTCGATCCGCGCACAGCTTATCAGGCTGCGGCCTTCTACTACGATAACAATAAGGACATGAACCAGGCAGCGAAGTGGATTGACCAGGCACTGGAGAAGAACCCTAATGCCTACTTTATGCACTACAAGAAGGCGCAAATTCAGGCGAGGCTTGGCAATAAGAAAGAGGCCATTGCCTCAGCGCAAAAGGCGATCTACATCCTCAAGAAAGACCAAGCGCCGGACGAGTCCGCGATCAGGAATGCGCAGCAGATCATCGACAGTTCGAAGTAAGGGTCAGCTACCACCTTGTCGCTTCACTTTGCGGTGTGCATCCCCCGCGCGGTTTTCCAGATGTCTAAAACTTTCGGCAAATAAATTCTCCATGCGACCGATACATTTCGTGCTACCAATTTGCTACGGATTTTGGAGTGCACGAAAATACACGTTTGTGCAGCATTTACCTGGGTAAAGGCATTTGCACCGTTAGCTCAATTGGCAGAGCAAGTGACTCTTAATCACTGGGTTGCAGGTTCGATTCCTGCACGGTGCATTTGATCTTTATTGTGGCTGAGCGACTTCTTGTTTTGAATAGATTGGAGAATCTCAACCGGTCACGCCTAGCCGGCGGCAACTACATGGCCATACAACGTTTCATATCGCGGGACAATGCGATCTGCTGAAAACGTTTCGATCGCGCGACTGCGACTCCGTTTACCTAGTTGTCGTGCGAGATTTGGCGATTCGATCAACGCGTCCAAGCCAGCGGCAGCTGCAACTACATCACCGAACGCATACAGAGGACAAGCGTCTCCTATGACTTCGGGAATGCCGCCGACGCCGAATGCCACAACAGGTTTACCGTAAAACATCGTTTCTAGAATGCTCAGACCAAAGCTTTCGTATTCGGATGTGTAGAGTCCCGCATCTGCGGCCTGCAAATACTCGTCCACGGCAGCTGTGTTTTGGCGGAGAACAACAACATCCCGAAGCGACAGTTCATCGAGCAGCGGTTCGTAGGGATCGAAAGGGCCGCCTGCTAAAACGAATAATCGAAGGCGTCGCCGATTCTTCGACGCGGCAATCGTCCGCAATAGTAGATCGACGCGTTTAACGGGTCGCAAACTCGACATGTGTAGTACAAGAAATTCGTCGGTTACGCCGAAATCGCTTCGAACTTCCTCACGACTTCTCTTCGGTTTGTTCGGAGTGAAGAAATTCGGAATGACTTCAATCGGTCGTTTCAAACGAAAGATTTCCTGTGTTTGAGTCCGAAGACTTTCTGAAACTGCCGTCACGGCATCCGAATGCACGAGGGCATGCTCGATGGCGGTGCGATAATCGGGATCCTGCCCCAGCAGAGTGGTATCCGTTCCATGCAAAGTTGTCACGATGCGCGGAGCTGACGGTCCTACGATCTGCGAGGCTAAACAGGCCGCGAGCGCGTGCGGCACCGCGTAATGCACATGAAAAAGATCGAGCTGCTGCGAACGTGCTACCTCCGCCATTTTCACGGCCAGCGGGAGAGTGTAGTCGGGGCAGGGAAACAAAGGGTTGTGCGCAACTTCGACCCGATGGAAATGAAGACCCTCCTGCGGCAGGTCTAGCCGAACCGGTTGAGCATAACTAAAAAAGTAAACGTCATGACCCCGACGCGCCAGTTCGGACCCGAGGGCTGTCGCCAAAATCCCACTCCCGCCGATCAACGGGAAACATGCAATCCCAATTCTAAACGGTCCCCGTTCCATCACAGCTCTGTATAAGCTTTGTCGAAGTCGGAAATCTCGTCGCGCTTGACGAATTTCACATTGGGCGCATCCGCCTTATTGATATATTGCTGCTCGCTCGCACCTGCGACGTAATGAGTGCATCGAATCACCGATTGCATCCAATGGAAACGCGTATCGCGGGTCGGGCTGATTTGCTCAGGACCGAATTCTTCCCCGGGAATCTCCACAAACCGATTGCCTCCTTTGTGCAGTAACAATTTCCCCTCGCGATAACGTGCGCGAACGATCTCGCCTTCATAGCGCTGATCGACAAAATAGTCCGAGACCGCCACCGCACGCGCCCTGAATTGAGGTGCACTGGATCGCTCCACCTGTACGCCTTCCAGCAGCTCCATTCGCCCGTACATCTCGAGGCAGAAGTCCGCTACATTTGCACATTTCGTTTGTTTGAAGTGCTCTACCAAAGAGGGCTGCACGTAATTTGGAAGCTGCCGCGCAGTTTTCTCGTGCCATTCCAGAAGAACACGTTTGGCGTAGAGAGGTGAAAACTGCCTTTGAATCCGATTCTCGAACTGAAAGTTTAGTGCTACTTCCCGGTTGCTCTGTTGGTCTCGCAACGTCGTAATCGTCTCGCGCGGGTCGTGATCGCTGTCGTGAAAGAAAAAGACGATTTCGCCGCCAATTTCCTTTTGGAGACGGCGGGCGGTCAGAATCTTAGCGAACAAAAAGCGCTTCGGAAAAAATCCGCACGGTTGTTGACCGAAACAAATAATCGGGTGCTCCATCCCTTGGAACCAGTTTCATGCCCCAGCGGAAGATTGCGCGCCGCGGAAGATCGTCTTCTGCAGGACCGGGGCCAGGACTAGTACGGCCGCACAACCAATAAAATTATACCAGAGATAACCAATATTGGTCGCAGCGAACAGGATAAAGACAAGCGCTTGCGCAAAGAGCGCCGCGAAAAACACCGCCGAGCCGGTAGCCCGCCGAATAAAAAAAGCTGCCAGAAAAAGACCGAGGATACTTCCATAGAACACGGAACCCAGAATGTTGCCTGCTTCGATCAGATTTTCGACCAAACTGGCAAACGAAGCGACCCCGATGGCGATCAAACCCCACGCTGCTGTCAGCGCTTTC
>WNGE01007359.1_pt1 | contig 11999 bp, 10 predicted proteins | sample 5400651 | NCBI WGS metagenome assembly WNGE01 (sample SAMN13153370, study PRJNA577476) | soil metagenome | isolation source: 60 cm soil or saprolite under grassland replicate 2 | place: USA:California | collected 2016-06-15 | reverse complement strand
GCAGCGATGCTTGTATCAAGCAGCGGGATCAAATAGAAAGGCGTTTGGCACAACGCCTCTACAATCCATGGCCGTTCAAAATGCTTTTCCACCAACACACTTCTCCGTCGCAATTGTTGGTGCGCTGATCGGCATCGTAATTCTGTTGTTTGGCCGAAAGTTGTTTTGGCTGTGCGTGGCGGCGGTCGGATTCGCGGCAGGCGTCGAGATCGCGCCGCACCTTGTGAATGAGCCTTCGCCACTGCTAGCGCTGACCGTTGCGCTTGTTCTTGGTTTACTTGGCGCTTTGCTCGCGTTGTTCCTTCAGAAAATTGCGATTGCCGTTCTCGGATTCCTCGCAGGCGGCAAACTTGCCGGCGCGATCGCCGCCGCGTTTTTTGTTCACTACGCGCAATACTCCACCTTCATCTTTCTGGCGGGCGGAATTATTGGCGCAATACTGCTGCTCGTTTTATTTGATTGGGCGCTGATCGTTGTCTCCTCTCTTATCGGCGCGCACCTGATTCAAAGTGCGATCGTACTTCCGGCGTCCGGATCGACCATCGTATTCATCGCGCTTACGATCATTGGTATCGTGATTCAAGCGGCGTCGCTGCGGAGAAGCGAGGTATAGGCGCGTATTGTTTTTTGCTGACAAATCAAAACGTAATCACAAGAATCGCTCCATGAATTCTCAGAGAACCGGATTACGCGTCGCGAGCTTCCTGTTTGCAATCTTTGCAATTGGACATCTCATCCGACTGATTAAGAACGTCCAAGTTACTGTCGGGACGCAAACGATTCCTATGGGCGTAAGCTGGATCGCTCTCATCGTTGCCGCCGTTCTCTGTATTTGGTTGTGGCGACTCTCATCAAAACCAGGAATCTGAAGCGCATTGCTGCATCGTTCGCCCGCCGCGCCAAGCCTTGGCGGAGACGGATTATTTTCCAAGCCAATCAGCCGGCACGTCCACGTAGGATCGATCCAACTCAGTGATTGATGCGCAGCCGAGCAGTTTAAGAGTGCGAACCAAATCGGTGCGCAGGATTTCGATGGCTCGCGCAACACCAGAGCCACCAGCCGCGCCCAGCCCATAAGCGTAAGCGCGCCCGACCATCACTGCTCGAGCGCCCAGGCACAGCGCTTTGACAATATCGCTGCCTCGACGAATACCACTATCGAGCAGGACCTCGATACGATCGCCTGCGCTTGTCACAATTTCAGGCAAAATACGCAGAGTCGCTGCGACACCATCGAGTTGGCGGCCACCGTGATTGGAAACGACGAGCGCGTTTGCTCCCACGTCTACTGCGCGACGGGCGTCGTCTCCGGTGTGTACTCCTTTTATCACAATGGCCCCGCCCCATGCTTGACGGATCCAGCTGAGATCATCCCAAGTCACGGCTGCGTGCTCGAGAGCAGCAGTAACATCGGCATACAGCATCGGCCCTTTTCCAGGGATAACGACATTCTGGAATTTCATTAACCCACCATCAGCTAGAAACGCAGCAAGCCAGCGAGGTTTTATCAGTAACTGACTAACAAACGGCAGCTTCGATCCCAGGTTGCCGCCCAGAAGTTCTTTAACGCCGTTTCGGAGATCGCGTTCCCGCATGCCGGCCACAGCCGTGTCGATTGTCACGACTAAAGCCGAAAAGCCGGCGGCTTTCGCTCGTTCTATAGCCGAAAGCGCGCAATCGCGTCCACCCACAAGATAAAGCTGATACCAAAGCAGTCCCTTCGACGCCGCGGCAACATCCTCCAAGCGACAGCCAGACAGTGTTGAAAGCGCATACGCGATTCCGGCAGCGCCAGCGGCGCTCGCGGCAGCTTCCTCGCCGCGTGGATACATGAGTCGGCTACTACCGACAGGCGCAAGGATCAAGGGCATGGACAAGGATCTACCGAGCACAGACATGCTCAGATCGCATGCCGGTGTCGCGACTGCGCAACGCGGCCGGAACGTCACTTCTTCAAACGCGTGACAGTTAGCGCGCAATGTCCGTTCGTCTTCCGCGCCGCCATCGATGTAGTCAAATACGACCCGCGGAAGCCTGCGTTTTGCCGCGCGTCGCAGGTCTTCAATGTTCAAAACGCGCGGCGGCTCAACCGATCGAGCCTTGTCATGTTGAGCGGAGCGAAACATCTCGGACTATTGGTTTGGCCAGCAGGTTAAAAGACATAATCTGAGATTCTTCGCTCCGCTCAGAATGACAAGAGGAATGCGTCTCAGTGGCGAAAATGCCGGACGCCAGTGAAGAGCATCGCCATGTTGCGCTCGTTCGCGGCAGCGATCACTTCGTCGTCGCGGACTGATCCGCCCGGTTGAATGGCGCATGTCGCGCCGGCCTCGGCTGCCGCAATCAAGCCATCGGGAAATGGGAAAAACGCGTCGCTCGCAACTGCGCTGCCTTTGAGCGAGAGCCCAGCCTCTTTCGCTTTCCAGATCGCAATGCGCGACGCATCGATGCGCGACATCTGTCCCGCGCCGATGCCAAGTGTCCGGTCCGCCTTCGCATAAACAATTGCGTTTGATTTTACATGTTTAACCACTCGCGACCCAAACAACATCGCTTTCAGTTCCGCTTTGGTCGGTCGCCTCTTTGTGACGATGTTCCGCGTAGCTTCCTCTGCAACATCCGCGTCCTGGACCAGCACACCTCCGCAGACAGAACGCATATCGACCGCGGGTCTTGCAGTTGTTGCTGAGGTCGCCAATCGAATCAAGCGCAGGTTTTTTTTCTTCTGCAAAACGCTGCGCGCTTCTGGCTCAAAATCTGGCGCAATGATCACCTCGCTGAAGATCTCGCTGATCATTTTCGCCAGCGCTTCGGTCAACGGACGGTTGCATATGATAATTCCGCCAAAGGGCGCCTGTTTGTCCGTGGCAAACGCCTTGTTCCAAGCCTTGCGAAGATCGGCATCCGAGCCCACACCACACGGGTTGGTATGCTTCAGTATCGCGACGGTCGGCTCTTCGAATTCGGCAATCAAATTTGTCGCCGCGCTGATGTCGAGAATGTTATTAAAAGAAAGTTCCTTGCCGTGGAGTTTTTCGAAGTGCTTGTCGAAATCGCCGTAGAGCGCGGCGGTTTGGTGCGGATTTTCTCCGTAACGCAACCGTGTCACCAGCGGAAGCGAAAGTGAAAACGACGCATCCGTTGTCTGCTCCCTGTTCAGGAAGTTGCCAATCGCGCGATCATATTCACCGGTCCTGATAAAGGCTTTAATGGCGAGGCGCTCGCGCAGTTTAAGTGTGGTTTCCCCGTTGTTATCCCGTATGTTTTCGAGCACCGCGTCGTAATCTGCCGGATCGACCACCACCGTGACCGATTCATAGTTCTTTGCCGCGCTGCGAATCATCGACGGACCGCCGATGTCGATATTCTCAATCGCTTCGGCGAGAGTGACGTCTGGTTTGGCAATGGTCGCTTCGAATGGATAAAGGTTGACCACCACCAGATCGATCGGCTCGAAGCCACATTCGCGGGCTTCGGCCTCGTGTTTCTCGTTGCCACGTTTGTAGAGAAGACCGCCATGCACACGCGGATGCAAAGTCTTTACACGTCCTTCCAGCACTTCCGGAAACGCGGTGAAGCTCGAGATCTCGCGCACTGGAATTTTCTCCTTCTTCAGCAAGTCTGCCGTCCCTCCGGTAGAAATAATGTCCACGCCCTGGCTTTCTAGCGCGCGGGCAAGCGCGGCGATACCGGTTTTGTCGGAAACGGAAATGAGAGCGCGGGTGATTTTCATGCAAACGTGATCCGAAATTCGAGAATCGTTACATCGTCTTTCGAGTTACGAATCTCGATTCACGAATAACGCGGGTCGCGTCAGCGATCCAGAATCACATTCCTGGCCGCCGGATAAAGTACCGGGCAGCAACCGATCGTTTCGCAAAATGCTTTGCTAAAGTGACTCAGGCTCGAGTAACCAACTTCTGTGGCGGCTTCGGTAACGTTATAACGCCCGGTGCGCAATAATTCAGCTGCGCGTTCCATTCGCAAATTGCGCAAGTATTGCGGAATAGTCAGACCCACTTCGCGCGAAAAAATTCTGCTTAAGTAGAACGGACTGCAACCCACTTCCTGTCCTATCATTTCGAGTGTAGGCGGATTAGCCAGGTCGCGGGCGAGCAGCTCTTTCGACCGCTCGACGCGTTCGCGGGCGACGCGTTTTTGCCGCATACAGAAAAATTCCGGGTTCTTTGGCGCGAAAAGAAAATGCGCCATGAGTTCCAGGGCCTTGCCTTGGTACCAGAGAATCTGGGCTGCTTTTGCTACCGGCGGCTCCGCCAAACTGGCGACGACGCTGCGCTGCTGCATCGTCATCGGGCGCGCCGGTGCGACTACGTTTTCGTCTTTGTCTCCGAATACGATGCGGCGAATCTGCGGCTCGAGGTCGGTTTCATTCCGCACAAATTGCTTTTGCAAATGTCCGCGCGAGAATTCCAGCGTCACGAACTGGTGATGATCGTGTGCGCGCCGGGACGCCGGCAGCGGTTCACCCGCGATCGCATAATAACCACAATTGCCAGGAACATAGTCGCTCCGCGCCCGACGTTCAGTGCCTACTGCTCCGTGGCCGTCGAGATTCAAACAAAACTCCAGGCTATTTGGATGGAAAGTGCGTCCCCAGTTAAAGGAATGCTCGGTGTGAAAATCGTGCCACTCAACGGCGACCCCGATTTTATCCACGTCACCATACAAGGGGCGCCATCCACCTTTCACTTCACGCCAGGCATGTTGCTCGGCTGCGCAACCAGGACTCATCTCGCCTAATTACGGATGTTGCCCAGCCGAATGCAAGGCCGGCTTCTTCTCCTCCAGTGCGGCACGGTCCCACTTCCCCAGTTTGGAGGCGGCGTCGTAGGCGCTCTGGGCAAAGTCGAGAAGAACGTCATCTGGTTTTTCAGCTGTGCGCACCGTGTCGTAAGGCAATATGAATTCGCGCAGTTTGACCTCGTAGAAAGCCGCATCCGGCTGAATTTTCGCCTCTGCGAACCCAGCTGGTTCCGGATAGGCATAGGAATAGAAGAGTGGTGTCGGCGCAGCCGCGTTGCCTGGCCAAAAACCCAGGCTGCTAACTTCCTGCGAGTAGGCTTCGCGCGTGATCGCGTCCGGCAAATGCGGCACTCCTCCAGGATGGGGCGGCGCTGGCCGTCCGGAGAAACGCGTCACCGCCAGATCAAAACTGCCCCAGAAAAAATGCACCGGACTGCACTTGCCACAGAAACGCGAGCGAAATTCCTTAAAGACGCGATCGCTTTGCACGAGCACACGCCAAAACCGGTTCGCATATTCGGGGTCATAAGAGCGATGTTCTTCATCTTGGTCAAACGGGATCGGATTCTCAATCTCGTTAGGCGTCATATTAATGGTCACAGGTAATTTCATCTCAGCTAGCGCATTCATCACTTCACGATAAAATTTCGCCACCGGCTGCGGGCGCAGTTTCAACACTCGTACCGCACCATCGCTTTTAAGGATGCGCAATTCGTGATCGATGAAATCGAAACGGATTTCGAATGTCGATGTGCCATGAGGAATCGGTGAAGTCGTTAGGCCGCGTGATGTGACGTAGAGCGTGACGTGCCAGGAGTGGTTCGTCCATGGACTTAGCGTCAGTCGAATCTTGCCGATAATCTGAGTCCACATGTGCAGCGTGATCGCGGTATCTTTCCACTCTGCGAAAGGCAGCGCTGGCCATGAATGAGATGTACCGTTCACTTTAACTGCTGCTACCCGCGGTTGATGAAATCGGAAAACGAGCGCTTCACCCTGTCAAACATACCTCGCGCTTCGTCCTGCGTCCGGTGAAAAGTATCCTTGATACGCCTTTTGACGCTGCTGAAGGGGCCGTGTTCCTCGTCTGTGTCGTAATCGTTCTCTACATCTTCCATTGTCGCGCCGGCAAACATTCCTTCCGTGCGCTTCACCGTGCCTCGCATCGCTCCGATATGAATTGTACCTACCGGACGGGACGATCGGCCTAAAAGAGTGATGATCCACACCGGCTCACCGCGCTCATCTGTGCGCAACGCATAATCGACGGTTGCAAAAGTCGCATGTGATAGGTCCGCCGTGTGGCTCGCGACTTCATAGGCGCCGCTGGAATCAAGATTCAACTGTGAGGTGTCGATCATCGCACCTTCGGCGGAACCTGCCACAGACCGGCCTGGCCTGTGTTCGGAATCAATCTTTCCATCGGCGACCTCCACTTGACGCACACCGCGACCGTCAGGGTCTTCCAACACGATTTTCCATTTTTTCGGCTGCGGATTGCCTTTCACGCCGGTAATCGACACGACGTGATTTAGAGCACCCCGGCCCAATTGAGAGCCGACTACGCGCAACGCTTCGTATGCAGTCGCGTTTTCCTGCGCGAGCGCAGGCGTGGCGACAACTAAAAGTGCACCCAAAAATTTCCACATAGAGAAAATTGAACAGCGGTTTGGTGCGCTGTCCATCAGGTTTTGGAGTGCGGCGATATGTCGCCGCTTTCAAAAGCGCGGACCATGTCCCCGCATTCCGAAATGGCCTACCCTTGACCCGAAAACCCCTGCTCGTGAAAGCCTTCGGAGTTCGGGGTTGAATGAACGTCCCGAATCTGCTCAGATTCTCCAGAGCAGTTAATGAAAAAACAGACGGTCGAGTTCAGTAGTCACACTGCCAATCTGGCCTTGATGCGACACTGCGTGCGCGATTTTCTCAACGGTTATCCGCTGTCGGAAAAAGAGCGGCTACTGATGGTACTTGGCGTGGATGAAGCATGCACGAACGTTATCCGTTACGCTTACCGCTTGCGCGATGATCAACTGATTTGCCTGCAAATGGAAGGATTGCGCAAGTGCGTGCGCGTACGTCTGCGCGATTACGGCGAACAGGTTTCGCCGCACGAAATGAAGGGTCGCGCTTATGATATGATCAAACCAGGTGGGCTGGGCTTGTATCTCATTCGCAATGCCTTTGACGAAGTCGATTACATTCACAAACGCCACGGCACGGAGCTGGTGCTGACGAAGAATTTGGACAATGACGCGCGCGATCACGCAGACTCTGGGTAGCGCACGCGTCTCGCGTGCTGGCGACTGCGTCCCGCAATCGCGAACTTTTCTCGAAGGCATCCCTTCTCGCGTATTCCATATCTATAGCAAAGATTGTTTCGGCCCGACGCCGAAACCAGCACGCGAGACGCATGCGCTACCCAGGCAAATTCAACTCGCACCGTGCGCACTTCACCTACCAATGTTATCAAGTCATCTGAGGTCCTAATGAAACCACCAGAACCAGACGCCGCCTTTGAAATTTCGCTGCGGCCACCGGCCTTCAGCGAGTTCACCGGCCAGATGAAAGTTCGCGAGCGTCTGGAGTTGATGGTGGAAGCTGCAAAGAAGCGCGGTGACGTGCTCGAACACATCTTGCTAAGCGGTCCGTCCGGTCTCGGCAAGACAACGCTGGCGTTCATCATCGCAAATGCGATGAATGTGAACATCAAGAATACCAGTGGCCCTGTGATTGAGAAGGCCGGGGAACTGGCCGGTCTTTTAACGAGCCTCGAAAAAGGCGACGTCCTGTTCATCGACGAGATCCACAGGCTCCAGCCGACCATTGAAGAATATCTTTATCCGGCGATGGAAGATTACCGGCTCGACATCATCATCGACCAGGGACCCCAGGCGCGCAGCTTGCGTCTGAATCTGCCGAAGTTCACACTGATCGGCGCTACCACGCGCGCCGGAATGGTGAGCGCGCCCCTCCGATCGCGTTTTGGAATGACGGCGCGCCTCGATTATTATCACGCCGAAGAAATGCAGAAAATCATCGCGCGTAGTGCGCGGTTGCTTGGCGTCGAAATTGATTCAGCTGGCGCAGCCGAGATCGCTGCGCGCACACGTGGCACGCCGCGGACGGCGAACAATCTGTTGCGCTGGGTGCGCGATTATGTGCAGGTGAAAGCTGAGGGAAGGATCACCGCAGAGCTGGCCGATCGCGCCCTCACCATGCTCGAGATCGATCGCGATGGGTTCGATCAATGGGACAAGCGGATCATCGAAACGTTAATTCACAAATTTAATGGTGGTCCAGTCGGTTTGAACTCGCTGGCAGTCGCAATTGGCGAAGAAGCCGGGACAATCGAAGAAGTGAACGAGCCATATCTCATCATGGAAGGTTACATTAAACGCACGCCGCAAGGCCGTGTCGCCACGCCCAATGCCTATCGCAAGCTCGGGCTTAAGCCGCCGAGCGGTGGCCAGGCGGAATTGTTTCGCGAGGCGTAATCGAATCGTGATTGGTAATGCGAGATTGTAATCGGTAATTCGTGATTTGTGATTCGATGTTACGATGTAACGCTTTAACGAATTACGCGTCCCCATGCAGCTAACCAGCGATCTCTTCCCGCAGACATCGAAGGTTTTCACTGTCGGCGAACTAACCCGACAAATCCGCGGCGCGCTCGAAACAAAATTCCGCACAGTCTGGGTCCAGGGTGAAATTTCGAATTACAAACTGCATCCGAGCGGACATCAATATTTCACACTTAAAGACCAGCGCGCCCAGATCGCGTGCGTTATTTGGCGCGACACCATGGCACCGCCGCGACAACCTCTCGTCGATGGAACCCAGCTGCAGATTTATGGCACCGTCACGGTTTTCGAAGCGCGCGGACAATATCAGCTCAATGTTCAGATTCTTCAGCCGCGCGGAGTCGGTCTACTCCAGGTAAAATTTGAAGCGCTCAAGCGCAAACTCGAAGCCGAAGGATTGTTCGCGCCGGAACGCAAACGGCCGTTACCAAAATTTCCGCGGCGAATTGGAATCGTCACCTCGCCGAGCGGGGCAGCTATTCGCGATATGCTGAACGTGCTACGCCGTCGCGCGCCGTGGTTGCAGATTCTGATCGACCCGGTCCGTGTGCAGGGAACAGGCGCCGCACAAGAGATCGCTGTTGCCATCCGCGAACTCGGCCAATCTACAGAGGCGTTTGCGCCCCTCGATCTGATCGTGGTGACCCGCGGCGGCGGGAGCATCGAAGACTTATGGGAATTCAACGAAGAGATTGTCGCTCGCGCAATATTCAATTGCGGAGTGCCAGTTGTCTCTGCAGTCGGTCACGAAATCGATTTTACCATCTGCGATTTCGTCGCCGACTTGCGCGCGCCTACACCGAGTGCCGCCGCGGAATTGATCGTGCCCGATATTTTCGATCTTCAACGACGGCTCGACGGTTGCACGCGGGCGCTTTCGCGCCAGTTGCTAAGCCGAGTGCGGGACGCACAACAACGTCTCGATCATGCGCGCGAGACGTTGCAGCGTTGCCTCGCACACAAGATTGACAGCTATAAGCGCAACCTGGCCCACATCACGAGCGCGTTACAAGCACGCAATCCCGCGCGCGAGCTCATGGTGCGGCGCAATCGTTTCGCGGATTTGCATCGGCGCCTGGTTGCTTCTCCCGCACGATTGTTGGAGAACGCGAGACACCGTTTCGAAGGCATCGAAGGAATCCTGCGCGTACTAGGCCCTGACGCGACCTTGCGCCGCGGATACAGCATCACGATGAACGAACGCGGAAAAATCATCCGAACGGTCGCAGCAGTCCGGCCAAAGATGAAAATTCGCACACATGTGAGCGATGGCGAATTTAGCTCGGAGATACAGTAGAGCCACGGAAGCGATCACACCTTCCGTAGCATCGAGTTAATAGTGGCTTCCGAGTCCAGGCTGCTCGGATGAGCCCGGGGTATACACTGGCCTGCTGTACACCGGTGTTTCAGGCAGCCCTCTTTGTTGAGTGTGCTTATTGGTATCAACCACAGTCTCCGAATAGGGAGTGTTGGCGGCGCAACCGCAAAGCAGTCCGGATAGAAGTAAATTGAGCAACAGGCGGACTTTCATCGTTTGATTCCTCATCATTGCATAATTTAGCGAAAGACGAAATTAAGCGAAGCACTTTTGGAGCGAATTACGCAGCCTCCTCGGTGCGCGCTCCTTCGCGTTTGGGTTGACATGGATACCTTTAAGTCGATTCCAGTACGCGATGTCGATGAATGCCAACGCACGGAGTAGAAGAGTTCGCTTGATTGCCAACGGTAAGGTAGCCGGAAATGAAGCGCTACGGATTGCAGTCGTCGGGCAACGAGAAGTGGGGCATTGCATCGAAGTACGAGTGACTCGGGAAAAGGGAGACGCGCAACGGTTTGCGTCAGAAGCAGGCGAAGTGGATTTGCTGATTGCTGCGGGCGGGGACGGTACACTGAACGAGGTCGTTCACGGCTTAATGAATTTGCCCAGGAAGGCACGACCGGTTTTCGGATTAGTTCCATTAGGGACCGCAAATGACTTTGCCACCGGATGCGGGATTCCGCGTGACCCGGAAACCGCGCTGGCGCTCTGTCTGGAAGGTGAAGCCGTACCGATCGATGTCGGTAAGGCCAATGAGCATTGGTTCCTGAATGTAGCTAGCGCCGGTTTTGGCGCCGAAGTTACGGCGACCACTTCGCCCGAACTCAAACGCTTGCTTGGCCCTGCCGCCTACACCGTGATGGGTGCAATTCTAGCGATGAACTTTCATCATTATCACGGAAGGCTCATATTGCCGGGCCGGGAAATCACTGGCAGCGGCCCAGTCGCGATCGTTGGCAATGGGCGCCAGACAGGCGGCAGTTTTCAAGTCGCTCCCCGCGCACGTATTGACGACGGTTTGCTCGACGTGCTGGTCGTGCGTCATATTCCGGCGACGGCGGCGCTCACTGCGGCGAGAGAGCTTCAACAGCTTTCACCCGATGGCGAGTATATTTCCTATTGGCAAACCCCCTGGGTGGAAGTCCATTCCGAAGAAACGATTCCCGTCAATCTGGATGGCGAGCCGGTACGGTTTTCGAGCGTCCGGTACGAAGCGGTACCGAAGGCGATTCACCTGGTTGTTCCGCCGGATTGTCCCTTGCTATCGGCAACCGCGAAGTAGAGATCCAAATTATCTCGCCAGCCTAAACGCCAGGGTCGCCAGCGGTGGCAAATGAATAAGGATGGAATGTTCGCGGCCCATCCAAGGAACATCCTGCGTTTGGACGCCGCCGAAGTTTCCTACGTTACTGCCCCCATATGTTTCCGCATCGGTGTTGATGAGCTCATGATAAAAGCCGGATTCAGGAACTCCCAACCGATAATCATAGCGCACGACTGGCGTTGCGTTGACAACAAAGGCTACGGTATCGCCCTCGTGTGATCTTCGCAGGAACGAGACGACGCTGTTATCGGCGTCGTGTAGATCGATCCAATCAAATCCTTCGTAGCTATCATCGAGTTGCCAAAGCGCCGGTTCGCTTTTGTAAATATAATTCAGATGTTGGACCAGCCGGCGAACACCGTCATGCCGAGGAAGACTAACGAGTTGCCAGTCAAGGCTCGTGTCGTGGTTCCATTCGTTGGACTGCCCGAATTCACCGCCCATGAAAAGCAACTTCTTGCCGGGATGTCCGTACATCCACGCCAGAAACATCCGGAGATTGGCGAACTTCTGCCATTCGTCCCCCGGCATCTTGGATAACAACGAGCGTTTGCCGTATACCACTTCATCGTGGCTGAGCACCAGAATGAAATTCTCCTGGAAGGCGTAGAGCAGCGAGAAGGTAATGTTACCGTGATGATAACGCCGGTAAACCGGGTCGATGCTCATGTATTGCAGGAAATCGTGCATCCAGCCCATGTTCCATTTGAAACCGAACCCGAGCCCGCCCAGATAAGTCGGACGCGATACGCCGGGCCAGTCGGTTGATTCCTCGGCGATGGTCATGATTCCGGGGAAACGCTCGTAACAAACTTCGTTAAAACGTTTCAAGAAATAGATGGCGTCGAGGTTCTCGCGACCGCCGTAAACGTTTGGGATCCATTGGCCCGGCTTTCGCGAATAGTCGAGGTAAAGCATTGAAGCCACAGCGTCCACGCGCAGCCCGTCGATGTGATATTTGTCCAGCCAGAAGAGTGCATTCCCGATGAGGAAATTGCGCACTTCGTTG
>WNGE01010447.1_pt1 | contig 12003 bp, 16 predicted proteins | sample 5400651 | NCBI WGS metagenome assembly WNGE01 (sample SAMN13153370, study PRJNA577476) | soil metagenome | isolation source: 60 cm soil or saprolite under grassland replicate 2 | place: USA:California | collected 2016-06-15 | reverse complement strand
CATTTATGCTGGCGTTTCGCATGCCGTCCTGACCGATGTTGCGATATCGCGTTTGCAAAAATCGAAAATCGAGGAATTAATAACGACCAACAGCACGCCTGTGCGTTCGGTGGACGGATTTAAAACCACCGTGCTCTGCATCTCCGAGCTTCTGGGCGAGGGCATGAAGCGGATTCATAATGATGAGTCCGTCTCATCGCTGTTCAACATCGATAACGAAACAAATGGCAAGACAAGTTAAACTGAAAGCCGAGCGACGGCAGGCCACCGGCCGATCCGCAGTGCGCAAATTAAAAGCGCGGGGCGTCGTCCCGGCGATCATTTACGGGGCGAAAGACAAACCGCAGCCCTTGCAGGTTTCTGCCCGCGATATTAATGCGATGTTGAGCCACGCTTCCGGGGAGAACATTCTCGTCGAGCTCGAAATCGCCGGCGAAAAATCGAATCGTACGGCGCTCGTCCAGGAAATTCAACATTCACCGGTGGGTGGCGCTGTTTTGCATATCGATTTTCACGCGGTGTCGATGGATCAAGCCATTCAAACCGATGTGCCTCTTGAGCCGATCGGCGTCCCCGAGGGCGTGAAAACTTTCGGCGGCTTGCTCGAACAAAGTTTGCGTTCGCTGGCAATTGAATGTTTGCCGCGCGATTTGCCGGACCGGATAACTGTCGATGTATCCAAGCTTAATATCGGCGATTCGATTCACGTTCGCGACATTCAACTTCCGTCAGGAGTCGCCGCAAAAGTGCAAGTGGACCTCACGGCCTTTTCTGTCCTCGCGCCGGTGGTGGAAGAAGAACCGGTGGTTGCTGAGGCCGAAGCTGCGGCCGGGCCTGAAGTGATCAAGGAGAAGAAGGAAGAAGGCGAGGCCGCCGCCGCGGCGCCTGGAGCGAAAGAAGGAGCTCCAAAAGAAAAGGCATCTGCTCCGAAAGAAAAGGAGCAGAAGAAGTAATCCATTTTGGATCCATTCGACTTCGCTCCGCTTCGCTCAGGACAGGTTTTTGGATTTTCGATTTTGGATTGAGCGGATGTGGAAGAAAAAACTCCACAGATTCGCTTGATTGCAGGCTTGGGAAATCCCGGCCCGGAATACGCAGGCACGCGCCACAACGTCGGGTTTCTCGTGGTTGATCATCTGGCCGAACAATTTGGATCGACATGGGAAAGATCGACAAAGTGGGACGCTGTCGTAACGAAATGCGGCGGAGTGTTTTTGCTCAAGCCGATGAGCTTCATGAATCGAAGCGGTCATCCTCTTTTCGCGATCGCGCAATTTTACAAAATCGATCCCGCGGAAATTCTTGTCGTGCTCGATGATTTGGCCCTGCCGCTCGGCCGCCTTCGTTTACGGGCGGATGGGGGCTCGGGCGGTCACAACGGTCTCGAATCGACGCGCCCCGCGACGGCGGGGTCGATTATGTGCTCAGCCGGTTTTTTGAAGAGGAAAAGCCGCTCGTTAGATCGACAATCGATCACGCCGCGGAAGCAGTGAAATGCGCGATTGACAACGGTCTTGTTTCCGCGATGAACACTTTCAACAAAGCTGAAGAATTATGAAGAACCGTTATGAAGCCTTGCTCGTGCTCAATACGCAAGGTAAGGAAGAGACCGCCCACGACATCGTCGAGCGATTGGAATCCGAATTTAAAAAGGAAGGCGCCGAGGTTGAGCAGGTGCAAAAAATGGACAAACGCCAGTTTTCCTACGTCGCCGGTGCGCTCGACTCCGGGTTTTACGTCAATTTTGTCTTCCACGCCGACCCACAACTGATCACGAAGCTGCGTTCGAAATTTGAGCTCGATCCCGAAATCTACCGCCAGCATTACCAGCGGCTGCGCGCGAAAGCGGAGAAAAAGGAGCGGGCGCCGAAAAAGTTGGCGAGAGACAAATAAATTCGCTATAACCGGCGCATGGCCAGTTTCAACAAAGTCATCCTGCTCGGAAATCTCACGCGCGATCCGGAGGTGCGTTACACGCCGAAAGGCAGCGCGGTTTGCGATCTCGGTCTAGCGGTCAATCGCCAATACACGCTCGACAGCGGCGAAAAGCGCGAAGAGGTCACGTATGTCGATGTTGTATTATGGGCGCGGCTGGCGGAGATCGCCGGCGAATATTTAAAAAAGGGCCGGCCAGTCTTCATCGAAGGCCGTCTGCAACTCGATACTTGGGACGACAAACAAAGCGGGCAAAAACGGAGTAAACTGCGCGTGATTGGCGAAACGATGCAATTGCTCGGCAGCCGCCCGCCTGGAACCGGCGCAGCTTCGGAGTCCAGTGAGCAAGATCGACAATCGCGTCCGAGCGCAAAATCGGCCGCACCGCCGCCAAAATCAGGCGCGCCGGCCGAGCCAGACGACGACGAGATTCCATTCTGATTTATCGGTAGGGCGAGACTCCGTCGAGCCGACTAATTTCGACGGCTCCGCAGAGCGTCGGCCTACTGGGTGAATAAGCGATGAACGCCACCGAAGCTTGCATCGCGCTTAACATGCTGCCGACTGTTGGGCCGGTGCGGTTGCGGAAGTTGCTGGAGGTTTTCAAAGATCCACCGCGTATACTGGCCGCGAAGCGCAGCGAACTTCGCGTGGTCGAAGGGATTGGAAACGAAGTCGCCGACCAGATTTCAAATTGGGAATCGATTGTCGACCTTGCGGCGGAGCTAGAACGCGTCCGCGAGTTTGGGGCGAGCGTTATCACACAGGGATCACCATCCTATCCAAAATCGCTGCGCGAAATTCACGCGCCGCCGATCGTACTTTACGTTTGGGGTGAACTGGAGGATCGCGATCATCACGCCATTGGGATAATCGGTGCGCGGCGCACCACGCATTACGGCACGGAGTCGGCGAAAAAGCTGGCCTACCAACTTGCCTACGCGGGTTTGACAGTCATCAGCGGTCTGGCGCGCGGCATCGATACGGCCGCTCATCAGGGCGCGTTGGCGGCGAAAGGACGAACTATGGCAGTGATCGGCTCGGGTTTGTCGAAGCTTTATCCGCCCGAGAATCGCGGCTTGGCCGACAAGATTCGTGACGGAAATGGTGCAATCGTTTCGGAATTTTCCATGGAAATCGAACCGGATCGTCAAACTTTTCCGATGCGCAACCGGATTATCGCCGGTTGGAGTCATGGGATTCTCGTTGTCGAAGCTGGGCTGAACAGTGGCGCGTTGATCACCGCGTCCCAGGCGCTCGAGCAAGGCCGCTCAGTTTACGCCGTGCCCGGTCACATTAACGCGCCGAGCGCGATGGGGTCGAATCGTCTTATTCAGCAAGGCGCGAAGCTCGTCATGGACGCGAGTGATGTTCTCGATGATCTGCAAATTCTTTTGCCGGAAACAAAGCCATCTCCGGAAGCGGCGGCACGTCCCTTGCCGCCGCTTACGGAGGACGAGCGCCGCGTTTACGCAGCGATTGATTCGACTGAAACGCCCATCGATCAGATCGCCGCCAAATGCGATTTGCCAAGTGCGATCGTCTCTTCTACTCTCCTCCGCCTCGAGCTAAAGCGGCTGGTGAAACAGTTGCCCGGGAAATACTTTGTAAAATTGGGGTAAAGCTGACTTCGTTAGGCAAGGTTGCAGGCGCGTAACGTGCTCCGACTTGCAAAACGCCCGCATCTGCGGTTCGATTGCACGCTTCATGTCCAAATCACTGATCATTGCCGAAAAGCCGAGCGTGGCGCGCGATCTTGCCCGCGCGCTGGGCAAGTTCAAGCACGGGGAGGATTTTTTTGAAAACGAGCAATACGTGATTTCATGGTCCGTCGGACACGTCGTGGAACTTCAGATGCCGGAGGACATCGACAAAAAAAAATACGGTTTCTGGCGGCTCGAGACGCTTCCCATTATCCCGGACAAGTTTGAGCTTAAACCGAGCGAGCACTCAACGGATCGCTTCAACGTCCTGAAAAAGCTCATCGCTCGCAAAGATTTCGAGCAGCTCATCAACGCTTGCGACGCGGGGCGCGAAGGCGAGTTGATTTTCACCAATCTTTGCCGGCTCGCGAAAAACAAGCATCCGGTCAAACGTCTCTGGCTGCAATCGATGACGCCGCAGGCCATTCGCGACGGTTTTCAAAATTTGCGCGACGGTTCGGAAATGGCCGGTCTGGCCGATGCCGCGCGTTCTCGCAGCGAGAGCGACTGGCTCATTGGCATCAACGGCACGCGCGCCATTACGAAACGCATGTTCGGTTCGCGCGGGGGCAACGTCGCCTCGGTCGGCCGCGTGCAAACGCCAACCCTTGCGCTGGTTTACGCGCGCGAGTTGGAGATCCGGAGTTTCAAGCCGCGCGGCTATTGGCGGGTTACTGCGGAATTCGAAATCACGAAGGGCGAATACGAAGGCACATATCAGCGTCCCGACTTCAAGAAGAACGGCGACGAGCACGACCGTATCGACCGCATTTGGGATCAGGCGGCGGCGGAAGCGATTGTTGCCGAGTGCCAGGGTCAGCCGGTCGCGAGGGTTTCCGAAGAAAAGAAGGCCAGCTCGCAAATCGCGCCGCGGTTGTACGACCTAACGACACTACAGCGCGAGGCGAACCGTTGGTGCGGTTTCTCGGCCAAGCGCACGCTGGATATCGCGCAGGCGCTCTACGAAAAGCATAAAATGCTGACCTATCCGCGCACCGACTCGCGGGCCTTGCCGGAGGATTATCTCCCGGTCGTTAGGCGGACTCTCGAGAATCTTTCCGGTGTGCTGCAAAGTCACGCACAAAAAGCGCTGGAGAAAAATTGGGTGCAGTTCAACAAACGCATCTTCAACAACGCGCAAATCAGCGATCACTTCGCCATTATCCCGACGACGTTGGAAGCGAAGAGCCTGAACGACGCGGAAGCGAAAATTTTTGATATGGTCGCGCGGCGTTTCGTGGCGGCATTTTATCCCGTGGCGGAATTCGACGTCACGACGCGCCTAAGCCAAATCGGGGTGCACACGTTCAAGACGGAAGGCAAAGTCATGACCTCTGCTGGTTGGCGGGAGGTTTACAGCAAGAGCGCGATCACTGACGACTCCACGCAAGGCAAGGCGTTGCCGGCGCTGAGCGCAGAGGATAAGCGCCAGGCGAAAACGCTCGACGCCACGTTGCAAACCGAGGCGACGAAACCGCCGCCGCGTTACACAGAAGCGACGTTGCTCTTCGCGATGGAGACAGCGGGAAAATTCGTCGAGGACGAAGAGTTGGCCGAAGCAATGAAGGAGCGCGGACTCGGCACGCCGGCGACGCGCGCGGACACGATCGATGGATTGATTCGCCAAAAGTACATGGATCGCCAGCAGCGTGATCTGGTTCCGACCGCGAAGGCGGAACAACTCATTCAGTTCCTGACCGCGGTGAAAGCGACCGACATCACGAGTCCCGCCATGACAGGCGAATGGGCACATCAATTGCGCCTAATGGAGCAGGGGAAATTTCCGCGCGAGAAATTCATGGCCGAAATCGTCGAGGAGACAAAAGGCATCGTAGAGCGTGTAAAAGGATTCGAGGAAGACGATTCCGTCGCTCGCACCACGGATATTATTTCACCCACCGACGGCAAGCCGCTGCGTGAGACGTTGCGCGGATACAAATCACAAGATGGTGAGCTTATGATCTACAAGGTCATTGGCGGCCGCAAAATGGAGGAGTCCGAAGTACGCGAGCTGGTCGAGAGAGGCGTCGTCGGTCCGCTCGACGGTTTCATTTCGGCCAAGACCCGCGCCAGCTTCGCCGCCACGCTCAAGCTCGTGAAAGACGAGAAAAAGGGAAAGTGGAAAGCCGAGTACGATTTTGGCGACAAGGTCGATCTCGGTTCCGTCGAGCCGTTCTGGACCGATCCCGCGACGGGCGCGGAATTGTGCGAAGTCGGCTCGAGCTACGTGCTGCGCAAACGCGAGAATGGGGAATGGAAGCAAGTGTTCCGCGTTCCTCGTCTCATGTGTAAAAAAGAGGTCTCACGCGAGCAAGCCGTGCAGCTCGTCGAAAAGGGCAAAACCGATTTGATCAAGGGTTTCATCTCGAAGAAAGGTCGACCGTTCGATGCGTTTCTCTTGCGCAACGATGCAAAGATCCGTTGGGAATTTCCACCACGGGCCCCTAAAACCGGAAAGGACGGCAAGCCTGTCGAACGCAAAGCGCGGGCGAAAGTCGATCTCTCCAAGGCCAAAGTCATCGGCGAAAGCAAAGTGCACGGCGGCGAGCTGGTCGAGGTGGACGACGCCTACTACGTCCGCAAGCCAGACCAGGACAACCGGCAAGTCTTCAAGTTGACAAAGAAACTTTGCGAGCACGACATCACACTGGATGAAGTGAAGGAACTGCTCTCCGAAGGAAAATCGCAGCTCATCGAGAATTTCGTTTCCAAGCGTGGCAACAAATTCGCGGCCTACCTAAAGCTCTCAGCGAAGAAAGACAAAGCCGAGTTCGAATTTCCTCCGCGTTGAACGTTTTTTTCGCGACGCACAAAGTTTAGTCTGTCGATCCAATCGCAGCTCAATTCAAGAATCGACAATTTCATTCAGCTACGAAGTCTGTAGGGGAAAAGGGTTGCCCTCCCGATGTGGAGGGCTAACAGCTTTCCCTACAGTTCTTTCGTTGGACCATTGAATCGAACAATCAAACCGTAAACACGCATTGACGCCACAATGTGTAGTGTGGTAGTTAGTGTCGTAACACTATGCGTTGCCCCAAGTGCGGGTCTCGTGATGATAAGGTCATCGATTCGCGCCAATCTCGGGATAGTTCCAGTATCCGCCGCCGCCGCGAATGCCTAAGCTGCGGCTATCGCTTCACCACTTACGAAGAAATCGAGCGCTCGGATCTGCGTGTCGTGAAACGCGATCGCACGCATGAGCCGTTCGATCGGCGCAAACTGGCCGGCAGCATCGCGAAGGCGTTTGAGAAACGCTCGACCAGCCTCGTTACGCTGGAACAAGTTGTCGATGAAATCGTGCATGATCTCGAGACCGGCGGTCGCGAAGTGCAATCGGCGAACATCGGCGCGAAAGTGCTGGAGAAACTGCGCGGCATCGATGAGGTGGCGTATCTACGTTACGCCTCGGTGCATCGGCGCTTTGAAGATGTCGATCAATTTGTCGATGCCATTCAGGCGCTGGGCCGGCGCGTGAGACCGGACACGAAACAGCGCGAATTATTTCCGCCGGAACAAGTCAATCATGGTCGCGTTTAAAGAAGAATTTCCATATCTTCGCTGTGATTCCGGGCAGCTCTTCGAGTTCAACCGCGATTGGCTGCACGCGGCGATCACGCGGGCAGCGGACCAGGCGGGCTATCCGAGCTGGTGGCTCACCGATCACGTGACCGAGAGCATCGCGTTTTACTTGCACCTGCGAAATGATGAAAGCGTTGTCGCGTTTAGCCAACTCTCACAAACCGTGCGCTACGTCCTGAAAGTTATCGGTTACAAAGAGATCATCCCCTACTTCAGCCCGGCGCCGCCGCCCATTTCCATTTCATTGTTGGAAATTGCGCACGAAGCAGGGACAGGTTACGAACTCGCCTTTTTCGATTGTCTGGAAAAGCGAATCAATGCACTGGTGGAAACGGGCGTGGACAATTTGCAGCTTTGCTCGCTGCAAGCTTGCGTGAAACATTTGCGCGGCGTGAAAACGTGGACGCGCGCCTGCGATTCCTTGCGCGAGGAAATTGTCTGCTTCATTCGCGAGCGGCTGATATCGACCACAACCACGATTGAGCGCCTGAAATGTTCGCTGCGCTGATTAAGGGCCATGACGATCTTTGAAAAAATCATCGCACGTGAGATTCCGGCCAAGATCATTTGGGAAGATGACGACGCGATCGCGTTTCACGACGTCAATCCGCAGGCGCCGGTTCACGTGCTGATCGTTCCAAAAAAAGTGATCCCACGTTTGGCCGGAGCAACCGAGGCCGAGCGTGCGCTGCTCGGAAAACTTTTGCTCGTGGCGGGCGATCTTGCGAAAAAACTCAGCGTCGAAAAGAGCGGTTATCGAGTTGTGATTAACAGCGGCCCGGACGCAGGCGAAAGCGTTCCGCATTTGCATGTCCATTTGTTAGGCAAGCGCGCGCTCGCCTGGCCGCCCGGTTGATTGTCGATCTTGCCGCGTCGTAGATCGACAATCGGCAAGCTCAAAATCTGATTGTTCGCTTTCTTCGCGCCGCTGTATAACCGACACGCCATGCCGCCGACACTCGAAACTGTTCGCCCGATTGAACTGGCCGAGGTCCGAGACGCGCGCACTCGAATCGCAAAGACGATCCTGCGCACACCGCTGATTCGTCTCGAACTCGGTCCGGATTTTCCCGACATCCGATTGAAGCTGGAAAATCTGCAACCGATCAATGCCTACAAATTGCGCGGCGCGGCCAATTCCGTGGCGATGCTCTCCGAATCTGAGCGCAAGCGCGGCGTGTGGACGATCAGTGCGGGGAATGCAGGACAAGGTGTCGCTTACGCGGCGAGACAGGCAGGTGTGCCCTGCACCGTTGTTGTGATCGAGACGGCGCCGGAATCCAAGATCGAAAGGATGCGAGCGCTAGGCGCAAAGCTCATTCCGGTTCCATACGATCTTGCCTGGAAGGCGCTCGAGGAGCGGTCGTATCCCAGGGCCGAAGGAACGTTTGTGCATCCGTTCGACGATCACAATTTCATCGCCGGTCATGGGACGATGGGTCTCGAGATTCTTGAAGACGTGCCTGAAACCGCAGCCGTCATCGCCAGCATCGGCGGCGGCGGACTTATCACCGGCGTCGGCAGCGCAATCAAGGCGCTCAAGCCCGAGATCAAGATTTTTGGCGTCGAACCGGAGACAGCTGCGCCCGCCGCGCTTTCATTTGCAAAAGGATCGCCACAAGTGTTCACGAACTTCAAGCAGTCGTTCGTAGACGGCGCCGGCGGTCAAAGCATGTTCCCGCGAATGTGGGAGCGCATGAAACCGGTCGTCGACGATTACATCGTCGTCAGCTTGGACGAAACGAAGAAAGCGATGCGATTGATGGCGGAGAAAGTGCGAATCATTTCCGAAGGCGCAGGCGCTCTGCCGGTCGCGGCTGCCTTGACCGGAAAAGCCGGCAACGGTCCGATCGTCGCGATCGTCTCTGGTGGCAACATCGACATGAAAAAGTTCTGCGGGCTGATTGGCATCTCAGCCAGCTAAGCGGATGAAATTGCCATCACGTATCATTCGTACGCTCGGCGGAATATTCGACCGGGTCCTGTCGAAAATAGCGCTGCAGCTCGGCGTAGAGTTTTGGATGACGGGCCCGCAGGGCGCAGGGTCGCTCAAAGAAAGCCTCGGTGGACACCGCAAAAAACTCGGCGGGATTAGTGGCTCCGTAGGTGTCGAGAAGAGTTGGAATTCCCGTCTCATCGGCGGACCGCAGCGAGGCAAACTCGGTTCTCATTACTTCGCGCCAGGATAATTGCTGCTCGCGCGTCACCAAACCCGGCACTCCATCGGCTGCATAATTTTCGTAGTCGAGTTGATGGGCAAATTCGTGAAAGACAACGTTCTTGCCATCGGAAGGATCACCGGCGCCGGATTTGGTGGCGTCCCATGAAAGCACCATCGATCCCAACGTGCGGCCCGTTTCGCCCAGCCGAGTCATCCTGCCTTCTTCCCACACAGGGCCTTCGACTGGCCGTTTTTCTTCCACGCTGTATGTAGAAGGGTAAACTAGAATTGTGAGTAAGCGCGGGAAGTAGTCGGTCTTGCGGTGCAATAACAGAAGACAAGCTTGCGCTGCGATCGTCACGCGGATCTCATCAGTCAGTTCAAGGCCACCACAACCTTCGAAACGTTTTTCGGCGAGAAATACCTGGATGTTGCCAAGAAGCTCGGCCTGGTCGCTCGCGGACAGCCGGCGGAAGAACGGAACGTTGCTTTCGACGGTGGCCAGCCAGTCCTTTGGAAACGGCTGTGCTCGGAGCCGCCGCCGCCGCTGCTTCATCAAACCGAACATCAGATCGGAATCTAGGTGTGTCGTCGCTCAGCGCCCATCGAAATAGTTTCGAAATCGGTTGGAGAAAGGATCGACACGTCAAAAAGTCTGGCGCGCAGTGTAATTGGCAGCGCATAATAGAATTCAATTCACTACTGGAGGTTTTTGATATGAACACCATGCCTATATCGCGACGTAGATTTACGCAATTGTTAGGCGCGGGCGCGGCCTGCGCCATTGTTAAGCCCGCATTTTCTTTGGCCGTTGAGCCGGCTGCAAGATCGACAAGTACGAGCGCTGTGCGCTTGAGCTCAAACGAAAATCCGTACGGGCCTTCGCCCAAAGCGTTCAAAGCGATGGTCGACGCTTTCGATCTGGCTTGTCGCTACCCCGATGAGCAGAACGGTCTGCTGATTGATGCGGTGGCGAAAATCAACCGCGTCAATCGCGATCAGATCTTACTCGGCGACGGCTCGAGCGAGATTCTCCAACTGTGCGCGGACACGTTCACTGGACCCACGCGCGGTAAACTAGTGGCAGCCGATCCGACTTTTGAAGCGATCCTCAATAACGCGGCGATCAATGGCGCCGAGGTCGTGAAAGTTCCGCTCACTTCGAGCTTCAGTCATGATCTCCCAAAGATGTCGGCCGCGGCCAAGCAAGGGCTCATTTACATTTGCAATCCGAACAATCCGACCGCCAGCATCACGCCGAAGAGTGAAGTGCGTGAGTTTATCGCGAAAGCTCCGCGCCAGACGATGATTCTGGTGGACGAAGCTTACTTCCACTACGCCGACAGCCCCGACTACGAAAGCGCGATTCCGCTGATCAAGGATACAGCGTCAACATCATGGCCCTGGCGGCGGCGATCGCGAACCTGAACGATCCGGATCAAGTCGCAAACGGCCAGCGTCTGAATAGCGAAGCGAAAGCATTCGTGAGCGGCGAGCTCGACAAGATGGGTTACAAACAAATCCCCTCGCAAGCCAACTTCATTATGATCGACATGAAACGACCGGTCGTGCCGCTCATCCAGGCGTTGAAGCAACGTAACGTCCAAGTTGGCCGATTATTCCCGGCACTGCCAAACCACATGCGTGTCACGATCGGTAAGAAAAACGAGATGGAATCTTTCCTGTCAGCGTTTCGCCAAGTTGCAGCCTGATTCTCGGCCGGCTCAGACTCCTGGCCGACGTGGAGTGCGCCGTGGTGGATGTTTTCTGCGTATATCCACCCTAACTCTGCTGCGGCTACGTGGTCTTTGGCTTTATCTCACCGGCCAAGAGCTTGTTTAAATTTTCGCCTACGCCAAGTTCGCCGCCCCACGTTTGCAAGTAGTTCCGATCGAGCAAGCCCGACTGAACCGCAACCACACCAGCGGCATCGCCAATTTGCCGCTCGGAGGGCGCGAGTAAATCCCAATGAAGTTTGTGCAAGATCACGTCCTCGGCAGTGGCAATCCAGGCGCGTTCGCCCAAAAAGTTCACGCTGAGACGACGTTGAAACATCGACATCTCAAACGGGTTGGGGCGCAACATCCAGAAATCAATTTTCAAAGCTGACCGCTGATCGATCGCATTGAATTGATACGGTGGCGCCAGTGCCGCTCGCACCGCCGGCTCATCGAGATAAAAATCGTCGCGAAACTCATGAAGCAAACTCGGAATTGACTGGAGCGGAAGTTGCACCACGAAATCGAGATCGTGCGTCGTGCGGGGGATGCCCCAATAGTTGCTCGCCATCGAACCGGTGAGCAGATATGCAATTCTAGCGCGATTGAGCCGCCGCACGGCATCAATGGTAAGCTCCTGTTCCGTCACAAGCGTTGAGCCAGAGCGATCCGTTCCCGCAAGAGCCGCTCCACGTCGTCAGCGCTCGCATTGGGATGTTGATGGCGGATGCCGGCGCGCGCGATATCGCACGAAAGCTCGTGCAGATCGAGCGCCAGCTTCAATCGCTCTTCGCCAGTCATGGCACGATATTTTTCAATCTGCGCGTCAAGCGCCGCTTGCGGCGTCATGAAAAGATTTTAACGGTCTTATACTCGAGCGCATCATCTTTTGCATCGACATGATGAT
>WNGE01010275.1_pt1 | contig 12003 bp, 16 predicted proteins | sample 5400651 | NCBI WGS metagenome assembly WNGE01 (sample SAMN13153370, study PRJNA577476) | soil metagenome | isolation source: 60 cm soil or saprolite under grassland replicate 2 | place: USA:California | collected 2016-06-15 | reverse complement strand
ATTTGCCACTTCTCACCCACTAGAGCAGGCATTTCGTCGATTCGCGAACCGGCTGTGACCGGCTACGACCGGTTGCCGCCCGGCACAGCTTGTGTGGTAGGTGTGGTGTCTAGATCGACAACGCAGTCGCACAGTTGATTGTTTGTTTCTCCTTGCGCGGCCGATCCGGGCGAGCATGAGAGCGCTTGCGGTGACTCCGGTGATGCCGAGAGTGATCAGGCGCGGGTCGGACTTGTGGAGGCCGAAGATCGTCCAGCAGGACACCTCGCCAAAGACGAGCATCCAAGTTCCGCGTGAGATGCCCGTGGGGTGATCTGTTCGGTAGGCGGTCCAGATCGAAGGCGTGACTTGGAGGGCGAAGGCTGCCGTGAGCAGCGTTCCCAGGCCGGTACGGCCGGCGGCGGTGAATGCCGCGATGAGAAGCGCGATCCAGGTGCCGACCAGCACGGTCGGCCGCCCCTTTGCCCGTCCGCGCAGGAAAAGCATCGTCGCCAGAGTGCCGGCGAGAAGGGTCGCGGAAGAGGACGGCACAAGCGCCGTCCAGTACGCTGAGAGCGCGAAGTAGGCGAGCCATGCGGCGTTGTTAACGCTGGTGAGTGTCGCCCACGACCAGGAGACGCCCGCGGCGTCGTCCGTCGCCCGCAATTTGATGATCTGGGGCAGGAACTGAGGAATCGCGAACGCCTTTGCCGCGATCGGCGCGTAGTCGACGACATCACCCATGACCTATTCCCTGCCTCCAGCTCGAGAAAGCTGACTTGAGAAAACTACGTCAGCGAGACGGGCGCTTTCTTACAGATTTGCGCTGAGACCGGGGATCGCCTGCAATGATCTTCGCTATCGACGCGATTGATCGAGAGATCGTTGCTGAGCTTGAGGCGGAGGGGCGGCTCACCGTGACCGCGCTCGCCGATCGCGTTAGGCTCAGCGTCGCCCCCTGCCACCGACGGCTGCGCGAGCTGGAACGGGTGGGGGTGATCCGCGGGTATCGAGCCGTCGTCGATCCCGCCGCGCTTGGTCTCGGCTTCGAGGTCCTGGTGTACGTGACGATGGAACGAGAAGACGGGGGTGCAGCGGTTGACCTCGACGATCGTGATGAAACGCGTCGTCGACGAGCGACCCTTCCCCCTCTCCCCACAGCAAACTCGCGCGCCACGGAGGCGCTAACTCGGCCGAGACGCTGCCGTCCTATCGCTCGCCGAGACCGAGCTGATCGTACGAAGGCGTTCAAGCCGTGCGCACGCTGGTCGCAGAGCGGCAGGCGTTGCGCGAGCACGACCCGAGCCGCGTCGAACTCGAGCGAACCGGCTCGAGCTCGCGCGCCGGCAACTGCAGCTTTCCGATGTCCTGATCGATCGTTACCTTCGCCGCGGAGAACGCGACGCCGCCTAACCTCCAATGTCGAGATGCGATGAAGGTCGCGATCCTCGACGACTGGTTCGACACGCTGCGCACGCTCGAGTGCTTCGAGAAGCTTGCCGGCCACGAGGTCACGGTCTTCACCGACCATGTCCAGGACACGGATGCCCTCGCCGAGCGGCTCGCCGCATTCGACGCGCTCGTCCTGATCCGCGAGCGCACCGAGATCCGCGCGCCGCTGCTCGAGCGCCTGCCGAACCTGCGCCTGATCAGCCAGCGCAGCGTCTACCCGCACATCGACGTCGACGCCTGTACGCGCCTGGGGGTCACGGTCTGCTCGAACCTGCACGCCGGCTCGCCGTCGTACTCGACTGCCGAGCTGACCTGGGCGCTGGTGCTCGCCGCGGTGCGTCAGATCCCGCAGCAGGTCGCGTCGCTCAGGGCCGGCCGCTGGCAGGCCGGCGTCGGCCACTCGCTGCTCGGCAAGACGCTCGGCCTGTACGGCTACGGCCGCATCGCGAAGGTCGTGGCTGGCTACGGCGCTGCGTTCGGCATGCGGGTGCTCGTCTGGGCGCGCGCCGAGTCGCTCGAGCGGGCGCGCGCGGACGGCCGCGAGACCGCGCCCACGAAGGAGGACTTCTTTGCCGAGTGCGACGTCCTCTCGCTGCACATGCGGCTCGTCCCCGCGACGCGAGGGATCGTCACGGAAGCGGACCTGGCGCGAATGAAGCCGACCGCGCTGTTCGTCAACACGAGCCGCGCCGGGCTGATCGAGCCGGGCGCGCTCGTCGCCGCGCTGCAGGGCGGACGCCCAGGGATGGCGGCGCTCGACGTCTTCGAGGAGGAGCCGCTGCGCGACCCGAGCCAGCCGCTGCTCACCATGGACAACGTCCTCTGCACGCCCCACATCGGTTACGTCACCCACGAGGAATGGGAGCTGCAGTTCGCCGACGTCTTCGACCAGATCAACGCCTTCGCCGCCGGCGCGCCCATCAACGTCGTCAACCCATGGCCGACAACGTCGACAGCCTGATCCTCGACCTCCTCGAGTGGATCGGGCCTACCCCTCGCCTCTCAGCGCTGCTAGACGGGCCGCATTCTGGCCGACCTCATGGAGGGACTGGGTCTTCGCGATGTGACCCTCCGCTTCAACGACTGGTACGGAGCGCAGGTGACGATTACCGATAACGTTCCATAGACTCAGCGAAGCCAGTGGCGCTGGTTCATCACCGCGATGAACCTCTGCCCGCTCATGGGGCGGTCTTCGCGGCGGCCTGACATTGAGTTCGGCAATGTCACGGACTCAGGCTCGGCCTTGGGGCGTTCATGCCATCTGAAGCGCGGGCTGGGTGCCGCTCGTCAGTCCGTCCGTGACGGCGAAGCCGCGGGACTCGAGTCGGAGACTGAGTCATGCGCGAACGACACACGCCATATGCTGACGACACACGCCCACAGCTCGCGTGCGAGGAAGGAGCGCGATGGTTCAGCGCCCGGGCGCGGGCGACAGTTCGAGGCTCATCCGCGGAGCACTTCCGAACCGAGTCGATGCCTGACCGGTGATCTCGAAGCCAAGCCGCTCATAGAAGCCCAACGCGTTCGGGTTCGCGATCACATCGACATAGCTCGCGCCCGAAGCGGCTGCGCGCGTCGCGACGTTGTCGACGAGCAGTCGACCGACTCCCAGCCGCATCGAATCCGGTTCCACGAACAGGTCAGCGAGCTCGCACCTGCCGTCCCTGACCGGCAGCACCACCGAGAAGCCAAGACGCCGCCCTGAAGCATCGACGGCAACTCGCACGCGTCCATCCGCGATTGCCTGATGCGGTGGCTCGATTGCATCCGGATTCGCCGCAAGCTGCGCGCGGTGCTCCTCCCATACATCCGAAGAGCGACGCTGGAGCGCCTCCAGAGCGGACGCTTCGTCCGGCCGGGCATTTCGAATCAGCTCAACTACGGCCACCACGTACCGAACCTACAGACGCAGTGAAGCAGGTGCGATATAGCCAACATCAACGCGCACGGCTGGTTCGAAGTACTGGCGCACGTCTGCGCGCAAATGGCGGTCCTCGAGGGCGGACGTGAGCGAGGACCACGGACGGCGCCCGCTCACCGAGCTGTGCACGAGCATGACCACGGGGCCGTCACCGGACTGGCCGTACCCGACGCCGTGCGGCGCGGCAGCGTCGTGCGCGGTCGGCGTCACGTCAGCCCTCGTCTCGGCCTTCGACCGGTCTCGGGGTCGACGCCGGGCTGGCCGGAGACGAACACGAATCCTCCAGCGCGCACACCCTGCGAGTAGGGCCCGATCTGGTTCGGCAGTCCGGGGCCGCTCACGATCTGCCGTTCCATCTCTCTTCCTCCGCAGTTAGGCGGCTGAAGGGGTGGTAGAAGGCGTCGAGCGCACGTTCGCGCGGGACGCTGAAGAGCAGCGCTTCTTCGATTGCGGGTTGCAAGACCTCCACGTAGGTGGTGTTGTCGTTGGGGCTCCAGTAGAGCGTGACCACGATGCCGCCACTGAGGCGGCGGGCGAGCTCGCGGCAGTGTGCGAGTGAGGGTGCCGCGGTGTCGTGGAGGGCCGCCTTCTCGGCGGTCGTCTCGGTGAGAGGCTTGCTCACGGTGCTCAGTCCTTTCTCCATCGTTGTGCTGCGCCGGCGCATAGGAGAGGGCCGGCGAGCGCGACCCCCTCCTGCTGGTGATGCGGCCTAGTACCCGTTGCCGCCGTACCCGCCCGGTGCCGGATTGCCGGTGCTGCTGGTCTTCTCGACCTGGGCTCCGGCGGCTGAGAGGGCATCCCACTCGGCGCCGAACGCGTTGACTCCCTCGCCGTTTGTCTGTCCCTTGCTCGTGTCCTGGACGAACGTGTAGAGGGGGTGGTGGTTGTAGGTGACCTGCAGGCGTCCGTCTGCGCGCCTGGTCGTTCCGAGCAGCGATGCCTTTGCTCCGGCGGCCGCGCGCGGCTTGCCGGAGGTGATGAGAGGCGGCCAGAAGCTGGCGCACTGGCCGGCGCAGCTGCTCCTTCCGTGCTTGTCCTTGGCGAAGAGATAGAGGGTGTGGCCGCGTCCGTCGACGAGGATCCGGCCCAGCGGCGAGCTCGCCGCCGCGACCTTCGCAGCGCCGCTCGCTGAATGACTCGATGCCAGCGCGCTGCCCAGACCGACGGTGAGCGTCAGGGCGGCAGCGATTGCGCCGGTGGTGAGAAGCAGACCTTTCATGTGGGATGGCTCCTTTGCTCGCGACTCCACGGTCGCGCGTGGTGGGTGCTGTCATCCCACAAGGACTCCGTGGCGGCGCCGATATTCCCGGCCGTACGGTCGGTCCTTTCGAGATCCCTGCGCGGCCGCCCGATGTCTGTCGGCGCGCGGGTGAAAGGTCAGCGCTGCGCTCGCGGCGTGCAGCTACTGGGTTGAGGCGATGAGAGCGCCGCCGGCGACGACAAGCAACCCGGAGGCGATCATGCGTCGGCCGATCATCTCGCCGCGTCCGACAACCAGGGCTGCGAGCAGTACTGCCCAGAGCGATCCAGTCGCGTTCAGCGGCGCCACGACGGTGACGCGGCCGCGGTCAAACGCTTCCAGCAGCGCACCGTAGGCGAGAGCCAGGACGAGGCCGGCCGGCACAAACGCACGAACAACGGTCGGCAGGCCGCCGAGGCGTCGACGTCGCTGGATCAGGAGGTACACGAAGATGAACGCCGCGGCGGCGAGCAGGGTCGCTGCGCTGGCGAGCATTGGTGGTGGGCGGTTGTCTGTCGCGGCTGCGCGGAGGAGGTTGTCGCGTGTAGCGAATAAGCCGGCGCAGAGGAGCGCGAGTGCCGCTCCCAGCTTGCGGAACTGTGCGGGTCGTGTCCGTTCGCGGGCGATCGAGACGCCGCCGAAGACGATCAATGCGGTCCCGACGAGGAGTAGAGGACGAAACGGCTCGCCGAGCAGCGTCAGGGCGATCAGGACCGAGAGCAGGGGTGAGACGCCCATGAGGATTGCGGCGCGAGACGGCCCGGCGTCCCGCACGGCAAGCGTCAGGAAGAGCTGCGATGCACCCGGCGCCAGCAGCCCGACCGCCAGGAAGGGCCACAAGGTCTCCAGGTCGATCCCGCTGCGCGCGACCGATGGTGCGGCGAGGCCGCCGGAGGCGAGAACGGCCACGAGAGCGACCGCGAGCGTCCCCAGCTGTGGGTCGGTGCTTCGATCGAGCCCGAAGCGCGTGGCGACGGTCATGGACCCGAACCCTGCGCCGGCAAGCACTGCGAGAAGCGCAGCCGTCATCCCAGAACTTTATCAGATAGCTTTCTAGAAAGTAATCTGGATGTCTATTCTTTACCTCGAAATGGAGGAGGGAGCAGTAGCGGAGAGAGAGAGTCCGCGTCTTGATCGGTCTTCTTTCGCGGTCATCGGGGCTCGACTGCGGTGTCGTTGACGCGCGAAGGCTCTCGTTGGTCGACATGACTCTGGCCGAGCACGTCGCCAATCAGAAGCGACTGCTCGGCGGGCTTGAACGGAAGGAACGCGCCGAGCTCGCGCGACTCCGCGAGAAGCTGGCGCTGTCCCTTGGCGACCAGCCGAGCGTCGTGCCACGCGGCGAGCTGCCCGCGGTCAAGCTCGCCTAGAACCGGGCTGCTCAACGGGGTTTGTGCCGACTCTCGGGATGGCGGGGCAATCCGTCGTCGGGGATCGGCTCCCACGGCGCCGCGTAGGCGACGAACTGGCGGACGCTCGGCCGGACTCCGGGATCGTCGTCGAAGGCCCCCATCCGGATGCCGATCGGATCGGTGTGGCTTGGGTTACGGCCAAACAGCGACGAGCCGCAGTCGCCGCAGAACCACTTCTCGCCGCCGTCGTCAGGCGCCCAAAAACGAAGCCTTTCCTCGCCGGCAACGATCCGAAACGAGCCGGGCGCGGGGTGCGCGTTCGCCGACGCTGCCGCTCCGCTGCGACGCTGGCAGCGCTTGCAATGGCAATAGCTGGCGCCGGCGAGCGGCTCGGTCACCTCGAAGCGCACGGCCCCGCAGTTGCAGCCACCCGTGAGTGGGAGCTCGGTCATCCCGAGAAGACCCCTTCCTGCGAGTCGGTGCCAAGGCGCTGTGCACGTTCTGGTAGGCGCAGCACTCCATGCGCGAGGATCGCCACCGGACCGGCCACCTCGCAACACTCAATCACGTTTTCCCGTTGAGCTCCACACCCGTGCGCCGAGGCGCGACAGGTTCGGTAGCGCTCGTCGGCTTGAGGTCAGCCGGCGAGTTGGATGAATCCGCCGACGATTGTTCCGTAGGCGATGTGGCCGAGGATGGTCACGAGCGGGGTTTGCCGTCCGTAGTTGAGCATGAGGAATCCGGGCGCCTCGAGGAGTGGCGAGGAGGCGGCGCCGGTGAGCGGACTGCCCATGCGGGGGTGGAGGAGCGGGAGCAGCGTGTTGACGAGGGCGGTGCTGGCGAAGAGTCCGTGGGCGGCGCCGAAGAGGGCGCCCACCCACCAGCCGCTTTGGTTGATGGCGAGGAAGGTCGCATAGTAGATGAGTGCGAACAGCATCCCGAAGACGAAGTGCAGGAGGTAGCCGAGCGCTTTTGCGCGGCTGCGGTTGATGGTGAGCGCGGTGCCGAGCAGGAACGGGAGGTCGATGCGGGTGAGTTTCAGCTCGTTCGCGGCGCGCAGGGCGGTGGTGAGGACGAGGGTTCCGACGAAGCCGCCTGCAAGAGCGCCGTAGATGCTCATTGCTCGGTCTCGGCGAGCGCGGCGGCGGCGCTGATCAGCGCCAGGTGGCTGAGCCCTTGCGGCATGTTGCCGAGGAAGGCGCCGCTGCCGGGGTCGATCTCCTCGCTGTAGAGGCCGACGTCGTTGGCGACCGTGACGAGGTCGTTCATCAGCTCGCTCGCCTGCTCGCGGTCTCCCCGGCGCGCGAGAGCCTCGACGAGCCAGAAGGAGCAGGCGAGAAAGGCGCCTTCGCTACCGGGGAGGCCGTCGTCGCCGCTGTAGCGCCGCACGAGCGGGCCATCTCGGAGTTCGCGGCTGATGGCGTCGATCGTTGAGCGCAGGCGCGGGTCGCGCGGGCTGGCGTACTGGTGGAGGACGGCGAGGAGGAGGCTGGCGTCGAGATCGTCGCTGCCGGCGGCGCGGAGATAGCTGCGCTTTTCCTCCGACCAGCAGTGCGCCTCGACGAAGGCGCGGATGGCGGCCGCCTCGCTGCGCCAGCGGGGGAGGTGTCGCGTTGGGATCAGGTTCTGTTCGGCGAGGGCGTTTGCGCGATCGAGCGCGACGGCGCACATCATCTTCGACTGCGTGAAGTGCGCGGGCTCGCTGCGTACTTCCCAGATGCCGGCGTCGGGGCGTCGCCAGTTTGCGCAGACGAAGTCGGCGAAGGAAGCGAGTCGGCGCCCGACGTCGCGGTCGATCCGGTTGCCGGCGTTCGCATACAGCCAGGCTGTCTGCAGCAGCTCGCCGTAGGTGTCCAGTTGCAGTTGCTCGGCGGCGTCGTTGCCGATGTGGACCGGGCGGGAGCCGCGGTAGCCGGCGAGTGGCAGGGTGCGTTCGGGGGTTCGGGTGCCGCCGTCGAGGCGGTGGAGGACGTGCAGTCGTGGTGCGGTCAGTTGGGTGGCGTGCATCAGCCACCAGAGGTACGCCTGCGCTTCTGCGGGGCAGCCGAGCTGAAGGAAAGCGTCGATCGCGAAGGCGCTGTCGCGCAGCCAGGAGTAGCGGTAGTCCCAGTTGCGCTGGCCGCCGATCAGTTCGGGCAGCGAGGTGGTCGCCGCTGCCGTGATCGCGCCGGTCGGGGCGAAGACGAGCAGCTTGAGCGCGAGCGCGCTGCGGATCACCATTTCTTGCCAGGGGCCGTTGTAGGTGCGCCGCTCGCTCCAGCGCCGCCAGGTCGCACAGGTGTGCCGGAAGCGGTTGTCGAGTTCGTCGGAGGTCGGGAAGATAAGCGGTTCTTGGTGGGCGAAGGACAGCGCGAGCAGCGCGCTCTGTCCTGCCTCGATGACGAAGCGGCCGTTCCATCCGTCGGACACATGCTCTGGATCGCCCGCCGCTCCGAGGGAGATGAGGCCGATGGCGTCGCTTCCGCTGCTGGCGGTGGGATACCCGGCCCTATGCCCGAACCGCGGGGTGGTGCGCGCGTAGTCGAAGCGTGGCTCGAGTCGCCATCGAAGCGGTACGCGACCCGACAGACCCTGGACGCGCCGCTGCAACTCGCGGAACGGCTCCAGCCTGCCGTTGGGAAGCGTCAAGGCATCGCTCACCGTGACCGCGCCGCGCTCGGTCTGGAACGTCGTCTCGAGCACATTGGTGCCGGGCAGGTAGCGGCGCGAGGCCGAGAACGGCAGCTCCGGCTCGAGCAGGAACGAGCCGCCGCGGTCTCGGTCGAGGATGGCCGCAAAGACCGCCGGCGAGTCGAGGTTGGGTAAAGGCAGCCAGTCGATGGCGCCGTCGCGGGCGACAAGTGCGACCGTGCGGCCGTCGCCCATCGCGGCGTAGTCGCGAAGCGGCGCGTACCCGTCGACGCGCTTCGGGATGTCGGATGGGCGGATGCGTTCTTGCACGCTGCTCACCCGGGCTGGGGAGCAGATCGCCGTCCATAGTGGCGCTGGCGACCTGCCCCCTCGCTGCCGCTCAGCGGCGGCGCCGCAGTGGCGGGTCGTAGACGGACGCGAGCCGGCCGAGCACAAGCGCGGCTCCCATCAACCCGAGGTCACGGACGGCGACGTCGTAGTACTCGCCGTAGCTGAACAGGTTGATGACGATCCCGGCCAGCCAGGCAGCGACGATGTAGGCGGCGTAGCGGGGCTTCAGCAGCACGAGGATCCCCGCGAGGATCTCGACGCCGCCGACGCCGTACATCACCTGCTGGGGCGTGCCGGGCAGGATGTTGTGGATCCAGTCGGCCAGGTACTTCGGCCAGTAGACGAGCCCGTTGAAGTACTTGTCGATCCCCATCGTCAGAGGGATCGCTGTGAAGGCGAGCCGCAGCATCCAGAACGCCTGGTAGCGCGGATCGCGCAGATCGTGCGGCGCGACAGCTGCAGGCTGCGCCTGGACGCTCGGACTGAGCGGTGCCGCGCGCTCGCGGAGTTGGCTGGTGGCCATTGCTCTCTCCTCCTTGTCGCGGATCACACAAGGGATTGCCCCGCCGGCGTTTCGCCAAACCTTGTTGGTGATAGAAGCTATGCATGGACGCCCCTTGTGCAGCGGGGCTCTCCGACCTCGACGCGCTCGCCGCGCTCGGGGACCGGACGCGGCGGCAGCTGTATGAGTTCGTGGTGGAGAGTGTTCGGCCGGTCGGCCGGGATGAGGCGGCGGAGGCGGCGCAGATCGATCGCTCGCTTGCCGCCTACCACCTCGACAAGCTGGTCGAGCGCGGCCTGCTCGAGGCGAGCTACGGCCGCCCGCCGGGGAGGGCGGGACCTGGGGCCGGCCGGCCGGCGAAGCTGTACCGGCGCACCCGACGCGAGTTCGTCTTGCGCGCTCCGGCCCGCGATTACCGGCTGCTGGCCGAACTGCTCGTCCGTGCGGCCGACGAGTCAAACCCAGAAGTGAAGACGGCGATCGAGGAGGCCGCCCGCGAACTCGGCTACAACCTGGGTGACGCCGCACGTCGCAGCGGAGCGGACAATCAGGACGCACTGCAGGCGCTTCTGCGGGCGCGCGGTTATGAGCCGGTGGAGACTGAACCCGGGCTGCTGCGGCTGCGTAACTGCCCCTTCGAGGCCGTCGCGGGCCGCTACCCAGCGATCGTCTGCGGCCTCAACCTGGCCTTGATCGAGGGCATGCTCGCCGGGCTTGGCGCCGACCCGACGAGCGCGCTGCTCGAGCCACAAGACGGCGTCTGCTGCGTGGCGATCCGGACAGGCGTCGCCCGGCGGGACGCGACGCGCGACGCGACCTCATAGAGGCTCAAAGCGGCGAGGTCGTCTCAGCGTCGGCAGGAGGCACGCGATGAGGCCGATCGTGCGCGAAGAAATCACCAGCCGGATCGAGCGGCTCTCCGCGCTCGACGCACTTGCCGAGCCGTTACAGCAGGCGGTGCGCGCTGCGGTCCCGCAGGAGTCCGAGCTGAAGGACGCACTGACTGGGATCTGGCTCGGGCATCCGCTCCATCCACCATTGACCGACCTCGTGCTAGGCGCCTGCACGAGTGCGCTGCTGCTCGACCTGCTCGCCGGCCAGGAGGGGGAGCACCCCGCCGATCTGCTCGTCGCCGCCGGAGTCATCGCCGCGGTGCCCACCGCGGCCGCCGGTCTCTCCGACTGGGCCGAATTGCGTGGCGGCAGCCGCCGGGTCGGCAGCGTTCATGCCCTCGGCAATACGTGTGGCTCGGGGGCCACCTGTCGTTCGCGCGGGGCGTCGGCGTCAACCAGACCGCATTCGAAGATGCCCCAAGCGACTGGAGAGCGGACGGATTCCGGCTCTAGGCTGCTCCGGGTGATACCGCGAGATCGGCCCAGACGAGGCGGTGGTCGGACGCCGACCACTCTCCGTCTCCGAGTGTGAGTGCTCCCGAGCCGGCGACGGTGAGGCCACGGTAGAGGAGACATGAGCTTCATCAAGACCGCATAGTCAGAGCACCCTGACGGTGCTTGTCGTTGGCGATCTCACTGCGTTCTGGTAACCGGCTTCTTGAATGCCCGACTACCGTTACGAACTCCGCCGAGGCGATGATCTGATCGCCACCGGGCACCTCACTCGTGAGCAGCCGCTCGAAGTCGGCGACCGGATCAGCATCGGCACGAGCTCCGGCATCGTCCGGGCTGTTGACCCCGTGCTTCACGAGCGCGAGCTGCACCTCGTCGTTCGGCGGGGGAGCGTTGTCCGAGGGTACTGTGGCGTCGTTCGCGGTTGTAGAAGACGTCGATGTAGTCGAAGACCTCGGTGCGGAGCTCGCCTTCGAGAGTCTGACCACGGTCGGGTCCGTTCGGTTCGCTGTGTGGTGGATCAACGTCCTTGCGTTGGTCGCGCTTCGCCTCGGTTTTCTCGGGACACCCGAAGCGGGTCGAGCGGAGCCTCAGCCGTGGGTCTGTACCCGATATTCGCCACGATCCAGAAGCGTTGGTTGCGCTCGATCACTTGTTCGACCTCGGGCCAGACGTGCTCGCTGGTCGGAGCGACAAAGAAGCGTGCTTGGTCGCGGCGAACCGCCTCGTACTCATTGGTGGATAGCGTGATCCGCTCGGCGCAGGTGTCGTTGGCGCACTCGCAGATCCACTCGCCCATCGGCATCACGAGGCTGAAGCCCTCGTTTACTTCCTTCACCCGTTCGTTGACCTCGCGGAACAAGGCATGGTTTGTCGCCGCGCGTGCTTCGCGGTCGTACAGATCCGGGCCAGACATGCCGAAACCTCCCATCTGCTCGCCGCCGGACGGGCCGGGGTTCGACTCTCGAAGCGCTCCGCCGCTCGGCGGCGCAGTCTTGAGAGATGGGAGGGCACCCAAGGACCGCGCCTCGGTCTGAAAAACATCGTAGCGCGCCGCCGCCAAGGAGGCCACGTAACCGCCACCAGTCGCTTGACAGCCTCTGCCGCGGCCGGAGGTCGACAGCGCCGACACCCGCGCACGCCGGCTGCGCGTGACCAGGCGCGGGGCACGGCTCGCGCCGCGGGCGATCGCGATCGTCGAGCAGGTCGACTTCCGATTCTTCGCCAACCTCCCGCGAACCGAAGCCCTG
>WNGE01007356.1_pt1 | contig 12003 bp, 9 predicted proteins | sample 5400651 | NCBI WGS metagenome assembly WNGE01 (sample SAMN13153370, study PRJNA577476) | soil metagenome | isolation source: 60 cm soil or saprolite under grassland replicate 2 | place: USA:California | collected 2016-06-15 | reverse complement strand
TCGATGCCAAACTGACGCCGGAGCGCGGTGGCGGCCAAATGCTCTCGTTTTGGCTGCGTCTTTAAACAGAACCAGACCGGCTCAGGAACTAGCGCTAGTGACGCGGATGATTGGGTCACACTCCCAACTACGGAATTGGCAATTGCAAGTTCCGAAAAATCGTAAAGTTTTCCGTCGTATATTTGGCTCGTCGGGCGAGCACGCTAATAAGCGTCACATCGGCAGCGCCTTATGCCTCAAACTGGATCAAGGAGCCGGCAAAGATGGCTATATGGCCCTGCCCAAATCAGGAATCTCCAACAAGCATCTGCTTCAATCGTTTCCGGCGGTGGCAAGGAGTCCGCCGTCAAGTTGCACGCAATCTGCCGCGTGCACCGCGCCTGTTGGCCGCTAAAGTAGCAAACGATACCGCTGACCACAGGTCACAGGACAACAGGACAAAAGAGCTATGGGAGATTGCACAACGGTGATGATTAGACTCATCCCCTTGTCGATTGGTCGATTGTCCGTGGTCTGGTAGTCTTGCAAACGGCATGGGCAAACGAACAGCGCAAAAGAGAAAAGCTGGTGGGTCTACCGCAGCCAAGAGACAAAACGCCATGCCGCTCAAGCATTCTACAACCTTCGGGCGACCCGATCTCCTCATCCTTCTCGGGCTGGCGGTAATGACGTTTGGGATTTACGCGCAAGTGATCGGGCATCAGTTCATCACTCTCGATGACGGGTGGTATATCAAGGACAACTCAATGGTGAATTGCGGAGTTACGCTTGCGGGACTCGCTTGGGCATTCACCACTTTTCACGAGGGAAACTGGCATCCACTGACATGGATTGCACATATGATCGACAGCCAACTCTTCGGCATGAACGCAGGTGGTCACCTGCTGGTTAACGCACTGATTCATTTGGCAAACACATTGCTTGTCTTCTGATTTCTGTCGCGAACAACACATGCTCGATGGCCAAGCGCGCTGGTCGCGGCGCTTTTTGCGTTTCATCCGTTGCACGTGGAGTCGGTCGCTTGGGCGGCTGAACGCAAAGATACGCTCTCGACATTCTTCGGGCTGCTTTCGCTCATCTCTTACACACGCTATGCCGAGGGGCACTCACGAAAGTGGTATGCTTGGACTGCCCTAACGCTGACGCTGGGCCTGCTGGCCAAACCGATGCTGGTGACCTGGCCGTTTGTAATGTTGCTGCTCGACTACTGGCCGTTGCGCCGCCTGTCACAATCGACAAGCCGAAAGAACTTCCTCGTTTCGATTGCGCCACTGCTGCGCGAGAAACTGCCGCTCTTTGCTATTGTAGCTGCTTCCTGCGTCATCACTTTTTTTGCGCAGTCTCATGGAGGCGCTGTGCGCACATTCAAAGATGTTCCTATTGCGTTACGACTGTTGAACGCGCTTGTCTCGTATGCGAAATACTTACTGCTCATGTTCTGACCGCACGATCTGGCCGTCTATTATCCATTCACGCCGACCGGCATACCGGCCTGGCAGATCGTCGGTGCGGCGTTCCTGGTGATTGGGATTACGGCATCCTGCCTTTTTCAACGGAAAATCCGACCTTACCTCATCGCAGGCTGGCTTTGGTTGCTGGGAACACTGGTTCCGGTTATCGGACTCGTTCAGGTCGGCGGGCAAACTATGGCGGACCGCTACTTCTATATTCCGTCAATCGGTTTACTCACTGCGGTCGTGTTCGGATTAGCGGACATCGCCAAAACACGACGCGTTGCGCCGTCGCTCAGCGCAGCGATAGCCAGCGTGGTTCTACTGGTTCTTGCTACTCTTACGAACGCGCAGATTCATCTCTGGAGTGATAGCTTCACCTTGTTTAAGCACGCGCTCGCGGTCACTCCACCTAATCTCATCATAGAAAACAGCCTGGGCATTGCCATGGATAATAGCGGCAGGTACGATGAAGCGGCGGCGCATTTTGAGAAGGCCCTGCAAGTCCAGCGCGATCACCACGAGGTCCTGGTGAATATGGGCGTTACCCGTTACCACCAAGGCCAGATGCCAGAAGCCATCGAGTATTACCAAGCGGCAATCCGTTCGCAGCCGGACGCGCCCGAAGCGCACGTGCAGCTGGGTCTGGCCCTGTGGAAGCAGAACCGTAACGAAGCCGCGTACGATGAAGTGCGCCGTGCGTCACAGTTGGCACCAAAAGACGCAAACATCCGGAACTATCTCGGAATCGCGCTGGGGCGGTTGGGCAGATTCCCGGAGGCCATTGATCAACTTCACGAGGCGCAGCGGTTGAATCCCAATGGTGCGGAGGTTCATTACAATCTGGGATTGGCCCTCCTCGCATCCGGGAAGCCCCAGGAGAGCATCCCGGAATTCGAAACAGCGCTGCGTCTCAAGCCAGAGTTGAAAGGCGCGGCCGACAATCTGCGCCGTGCTCAAGCACAATTGAAGTGACGCGCTTGCCCCGCAAGGCTGCCTTTGGAACGGGGCCGTTCGCTTCATAGGTTGGTTGGATCCGGGCGTGGAAGTAAACTGTATGCTGTCTGCATTTCGGCAGAATTCTTCTTCAAGCCCCTCGCCGCGCCGCGCCCGGAGCGCGCGGCATCGGCAGAGGAACCTTCTTGAGTCACCGTCGGCTAATTGTAGCCGTGCCCAGTGGTAACAGCGCTGTCTCCTATCGCAAGCCCGCTTCGCATTTCGCAAAAGCGCCTTGCTGAGCGTCAGCTCGCAGGCTTTTAGTCCGAACTTCTCGAACTCGTAGAGATCACCTCTGTCTGGCCCGGACAAGCACTTGGTGATGTAACCCACGCCTGTTAACACCGGGTTGAACTGTCGAACACGAGCCATTCCACCACCCAACTTTTCCCACTTGTGCGTCATCCAATAACAAGTGGTCAAATGGATGCAATGCGCGGGAAATCCTGCGAGATGGAAGTGAAAGTGCCTACGACCCGTTAATTCTCCGCCTTCCATGCGCAAGCACCGCGGAAGATGCGGGAAGTACACCCGAAGCTGCTTGGCCGACTGTCTCAGCCGGGCAAAGAACATATTGAAGCATCGCGTTCTCTACGTCACGTCATCCTTAAACGTGATTGTTCCAAACAGCTGCCATGACTGCTGTATCAATATGTGGACTTCGGGTGCTTCCATCGTGAAAAATTATTTTGGAGTCGCCAAACGCGCATCGAATTGGAACCGCGGACCACGGCCCGGCCGAATCTCGAAAACATGAAAATCGAAAGCCTTCTCGATTGGATGCTCTTTAATGGTCAAATTCTTCCTGTGGAAGAACGACTTCGACCATGTTTCTCAAACGCGAGTCGACATCGGCATCAATACAGATCAGGGTCACTGCGCGACGCGACCTGAGCGCTTCGATTGATACGGAGAATCCTCGACAGCAATGCAGATCCCTCTAAATTGTATCTTCTTGTTGCCCCTTTTCCACGCTCCGAACGATCGCCAGCACCGTGGTTTTCAAGCGGCCGGAAGACGCTTCCAGGATTTGATGATTTCCACCAGCTGCGCACTATAGGCAAACGTTTTCGATAAGTCTGCGGGAACTGCTTCGGCATGGTGCGCGATACAGGGTTCGAAGTTTGGGATTGGAAGCCTCACCGCAAGCGAGCGGCGGCAGTTGGATCGCGAGCGCGAACGGTTGCTGAAAAACTTGGAGTAGACGGTAGCCGTCGTCCGGCTTGCCGTTATCTTTTATCGAGGCGCGACTCGATTATCTCGCACAACACATGCAGCAAAAGCTGGTGGGCTTCCTGAACTCGCGTCGTTGAATCGCTTTTGACTAGGAGATCGAGATCAGCAATGCCGATCGTCGATCCGCCATCGCGCCCGAGAAATGCGATCGTTTTCAGCTTGCGCGCTTTTGCTTCCTCCAGTGCGCGAATCAAATTCTTCGATTTTCCGGAAGTAGTCAGGCAGATGAGCACATCCCCCGACTGAGCAAACGCTGCCACCTGACGCGCAAAAATTTCATCGAAGCCGTAATCATTCGCTGCGGCGGTCAGAATTCCGCTATCGCTTGCGAGACAAATCGCCGGAAGCGCCGTTCGATCGTTGGCAAAACGTACGACCAACTCCGTCGCGAAATGGGATGCGTCAGCCGCGCTGCCGCCGTTCCCGCACACCAGCAATTTGTTTCCCGCACGCAAACATTGATCTGCTGCCTTTCCAATCTGCGCATCAAGATCGACAAGCGACTGCAAAGTCTTCGTTGCGGCGGTAATCGCTTCATGGAGTTGAAGAAGATGAGACATGGCGTCGGCGCTCGATTGGGATGAATGGCCGTTGATACAGCTTTTCAGCGCCTGAAGCAAAACGCCGCTGCAAACACTTCGCAAACGAAGACTGTTTGCTCAAGGTGCCCGTGAGCTTTGTCCTCAGTAAGTTGGTCTTCCCGACACGGGTGGGGCAAGAGTATGAAACGGCGGAACGCTAGGTGAAATCACACCTTGCCTCGGCGATCCGGCAGAATCAGCCTAAAAGGAAATATTCGAGCCGCCGCCGGGATTGGATGTGACCAAGAACTGGGCATTAGCATTTAACCCCGGCATTCTAATTGTAGCTACTTGGTGGCCATATCTGGAGACACTTAGCATCCCAGTAATAGGATCATATTGCGCGGTTGTTCCCTTCGGATCTAGATTTGTGAAGTTCAATATATCGCCAGAGTGAAAATTTTTAACCGTAATACCGTCCAGATTAGAAGTTATATCTTGAATTTCATTACTGTTTGGCCCGGCTATGACGACATCGGATCCACCACCAGGCCTAATAAGATTGTTATAGACGCTGCCCTGGATCACCTCTCCCAGGCTACTGCCCTCAATCAGATATTGCTGATTCGGGTCAAGCCGATAAATCGTGGTGCCAGCCGGGTTTGTGCCCTCCTGGTAACGCGCATTGTGAATGCCAATGAAGCCGGCGTCTCCGTTGTCGTACACAGTTATTGTGCCGTCAGCATTCTCACTGCTCAACACACTCGTGGAATGACCCCCGCCACCTAGGTGTTGCATTCGAACAATATCGCCGGGCATCACTAACCTAAACCAGTTCTTGACGGGGTTGGGCCCGACGCCCGTATACACGATTCGCCAGAAGCCTCCCTGCACGTTGTTTGTTGGATCGAGCTGAGCGTCCGGTAGGGGCATCGCCGTGCCGGCGGCGGCAGCCACGTCGTCAGCTATCCAATTGCAAAGGTTTGTGTTGGGAACGTCTGGAAAGGTCGCATTTAAGCTGTTGGCTGAGGCAACGATATCAGCCGGTTTGGGTTTCCCTGGTGTCGATCCCACAGCTTTAGCTACGGACGGATCGACAGTCCACACGCTATAGGTGACGATTTCTGACTCGGGACCCGAGCTAGCTTGCGTAACCCGGGCGTTGAATTGAGCCGGAGAAGAGATGTTATTCCCGACCAGCAGCTCAACATTGTCCGTGGCTCTGACTCTATACGTCTTGGAGGTCATCTGCTCGCCGTTTACAAACCACGCTGGGGAAACGGGCAATTTCCCCCAATATTTGTGGTCCGTTGGTTTGTTTTTCGGGTGACCAGGACGCAGTAGCGTGATGGTATAGAACCCAGGAGTCGAAGTGCCGAACGACCGGGAAAAAATGGCTTGCAGCGACACCTTGCTACCTCTGGACGCGATCACCGGTACGGGCATCGACTGCTGTAAGTAAGTTCTGCCCTGGGGTAAGTAGGTGACGAGCGTGCCCCCTTTCCCGTCGCTGCTGAGACCAAAGTCACTTCCCGTTAGGGCCGGAACGGTCGGCGGATGGGTTAGGGACAGGCTTTCCTCATCAATGGTCTGAACATTAATCTGAGCAAGGATATCGCCCGTCTGATTTTGTCCCGCATAAAGCGTGAGTACTCGACCCATGGACGAAGGGTGTACGCCCACGGATTGAGCTTGGATCCCCGGGAAATCCATTCGGGCACCTGCCACTGGGGTAAACCCAAGTGTTCCAAGAAACGCTATGGGGTTGGCGATCGAAATTCGGCCCGTACCGTCGGCGAAATCGATTCGCTGGCCGGACTGGACGGCCCCTTTGATGGAGAGCTGGCCACCAGATTCGAGGCTAAGAATACCGCGTCCTCCAAGAGTCACGCCTTCAGCCATGTCAGCAGCCCCTTCGATCTCAATGATGGGAACGATAATGTCTTTGTCGGTGACGACTCTTTTTGTAACAATGTTTCGCCCCTTGAAAAACAAAGAGCTTTCCTGGGTGACCAAGCCCTTGACCTCGGGCTTGACGCTTTTTCTTGAAGACGCGACGGTTCCAAGCTCGTCGGTTGCGTCGATATCCGTTTTCGCGCGGGAATCAGTAAGAGTGAATGTACCGTCTCCTGCATCGATTGTTAGGGAGCCGCCCATCGCCTCAACCGTGATGGTCCCCTCCACACCCTTTTTCTCCTCTTTTTTCCCGGCAAGAGCAAAGGATACGTTGCCCTGACAGGACAGCGTGGCGTTAACCGGAGATGGGCCAGGAGCTCCGCCCGTGACGGTTAGGCTCCCTTCGGTGAAGTTAACTGACGCGGCGCCCAAAGTAACTGAGCCGCCGTCGGGGCTCCCAAGCGCGATTTGTACGTCTTTGATGTGCTGGTCTGAAATTGTCGGTGAGTTCGAAGTGCCTGATGGAATGGCAGCAGTGTCACCGCTTTGAGGGATACCGTTGGGTTTCCAATTGGCGGGATCCTCCCAGTGGCTATCGACTGCACCTGTCCATGTATACGTGGGACTTGCCAAATGACCCTCTAGGAGAGCAACGCCGGTGGTATTGTTTACACCGCGTACGATCGCGGTGTAGTTACCAGGTGGCAGGGTCGCATTAATCACGGACTCGTTTCGATCCCCAGGAGCTAACCCGCTGATGAGGATATCGCGGACCTGGTCGGCGGCAATAATCCCGCCGGTCGCCGTATGCTGCCAGTTATCATTAGAAGCAATTAAAGCTCCCTTGCTGTCATACAGTTCCAGCGTCGGATCGGCCAGTGTATTGGGAATACCATATTTGCTGAGCTCAGGGCCAATGGCGCGCAGAACTACCCCCTTTGGTTGAGTCCCTTGAAGCGTGAAACCGCCAATCATCACGTTGTCACCAGTCTGGACATAACCGCGGGTACTGATGTTGCCTAGAAATGAACTAGGTTCCGGGCTAAGATCGTACACTTCCACGAGCGCAACTCCGGTCATGTTGTTTACGCCACGGACGATCGCAGTGTAGTTGCCTGCTGGCAGATCCGCGATGATTGCTGACTCAAAGGGGTCGCCCGGAGCGTAGCCGCTGGCTTGAATCTCGTGGACTTGATTACTGGTGATAATCCCACCGATGATCGTCGTCGCCCAGTTGTTATTAGAGGCAATCAATGCTCCCGTGCCGTCGTGCAGCTCCAACCTAGGATTAGCCAGTGCATCGGGAACGCCATACTGAGTAAGCTCTGGGCCAATCGCCCGAATAATGACCCTCTTACGTTCGGCTCCTTCAACAATGAAGCCGCCGATCACCACGTTGTCGCCTGTCTGAACGAAGGCGCGCGTGCTGATATTAGCGAGCGTCGATTCAGTAACGGTAGTTGCAGTCGTGGCGATCACACGGACACTGGTGTCCACGAGACAAACGACGATGAACAACGGTAGAAGAAGTAGTCTTTTCATATTAGGAGGGTTGAGACTGCGTATTTTTGCGCTGGATCGTTTGTAAGGGGGAGGGGTCCAAATTTTAGGACTTGGTTTTGCGGTTCACTGATGTTCTGAGGGATCTGCCGGACGAAGTTCTCGAAAATTTTAAAAATCTCTCAGAAACGACCGAGCGGTGATGGACTAAATCGGTGGTTTCGGTGAATGTGTTCGTCATTTCTTACGGCTAGAGAGTAATTGGTTCTATGTTTGTGCGAGCGAGCCATTCGCTCACGGGTTGCCCTGCGGAAAGCGGGTCAGGTGGAGCTCCCAGGGGGAAATGCCTAAACAACTTGGCGCGCGCCGATGCTGCCGCCCCCACTGGTACAGTGTCAATAACAAAACTTTGCAGGCGGTTCTGACCCAAATCCGACAACTGACCGGCAACGAAGCTGCATTGCCTAATGAAGAAACGGATTGTCACTCCGTGTCGGCCCCGAGCTTACGGGGAACGCGGCGCGAGGCCGTTTTGGAGCGGGTTATCATGCGAAACTATTATGCATTTCACGGTCTCCGCTCCGCGCACGATGGATAATGCCGCTAAGGATTGGAACTGGCGATACGAATGCGAGCGTTCCGTTTTGGAATTATATACCAATTGGCGAAGTAAGGCAGCGCGGCCACGCCGAAGCGACCGCCAGGCCTACGCCAACGCCTAAGCCAAAGCAATTTATCGGCGGTGAATTCGGCGAGACGTTATTCAATCCAAACAACCCGAGCATTGTATATAACCTGGAGCCGGTCGGAAAACGCCACCAGGAACTCCACACCTTTATCCAGCGGTTTGATGGCAGCACATGGACTTCTATCGCGAATGGTTTTGTAACTTCCGATTTCCCCTTCTCGATAGAAATCGCAAGCGACGCAGCAGCTTGGAGGGCGCTTGAATTCGATCCATCCACATCCGAAGGACTGTTGTATGGTGCGGTTCGGGTGTATGCCTGGACGCAGAGCAGCAACACCTTTACCCCCATCAGCTGCGACCTTGTCAACGCGAAGAGAGATACAACATCGTTTATTTCGGCAATTGGGATCGCGCAATCCAATCCGAATTGGGTTTATGTCGGCACATCTGAAGCAACCCTTTTTCTCACCACTGATCGCATCCACTGGAATAAGGTCCAGGGACTAACGCTCCCGACTTCATCGGTCGTTGCGAAAATACAAGTTGACCCAACAAATCCGGAGATCGCCATCATTGGAGTTCAAGAAGCATTTGGCGCAGGTCGTGTTTGGATCACCGAGGACGGCGGAACCAGTTGGTTCGACATAACCACCGATTTACCGGCCGGTCTACAGGTCTACACGGTTGCTGTTGATTGGGGTTCTTCACATCCCAGCGTGTTTCTTGGAACAGACCGGTCGGTTTTCAACACAAGGCTCCGGCGCGGGCGAATGTCCGGATTAAACGTGAATCACATCACCTGGCGTCGTTTCCGAAAGGGATTGCCCCAGACACTGATTTCGGATCTCGTCATTTCGCCCACACAACGTCTGATGACGGCTGCGGCCTACGGACGAGGCATATTCCAGGTACTACTGCCCTAGCACCACGTTTTCTGGATAGAGAGGAAAGATGGTGCGCGATAGAGGGTTCGAACCTCTGACCCCTACCGTGTCAAGGTGATCCGAAGCTCTGAGTGCAGGAAGTTCCCTGGGTAAACAATTCGATATGGCTCCATGCTGCCCCATGCAAACCAGCAAAATGCTACAATGAAATGCTACAGTGGTCGAGAACTCGTGACGGTGCAAACCTCCTTTATAGTTCCCTGACTGGTGAGTATGAGTGCGCTTGAGCGAGAGCCAGTAGCCGGCGCCGTGTGTGCAGAAGTTCGACGTCATAACTCCGACTGTATTCGCCGACAGATATTGACGCAGGCTCAAACGGGGACACAGATCCCACCAAGCTGTAAGGAGACGAGTCTCTTCTCGACTAATCGGCAACGTAGAAAAACCGATGAAAACGAAAAATTCACGTTTCGATAGCTCAGTTGCTCGCTACTACCCGGCCGTTTACAGTTTCGCCAGCCGCTTGACCGATGATCCCCGCGAAGCGGTTGCGCTCACGCGCGACGCATTCCGCAGTTCTCAAAAACAACTTCGGAATCTTCGCGATCAAACTGCGGTTGCGACAACATTGATATCCGCAGTCATCCGGGCGAGTGTTATCGCCGCTTGATCTGGCCTGCACGATTGGGATTCTCTACTGCCTGAAATTGGCTTCTCAGAAGGCCGGCAGTTTTCCGAAAAGGAACTGAAACGGAATTGGACTGCGCGCGGCCCACGCGTTCTCGTCGTGTTTCGCTTCGGGAAACGCCAGGTAAAACAATTCCGATCCGGGACGGTATCCTTTCCAGATGAGCCGGTCTCTCATGCTGCGTGTGGGTTCGTAGTTGTCGGCTGGCCAGCCGCTATCGAGATAGATCCGGAGTTTTCTCTTCGGCTCGACGAAGACGCGCTCGAGTAGATCGTCCCGGTATGCAAACGTGCTCGAAAGGCACGCGACCTTGCCGAAGACGTCAGGCCATTGCCATCCAAGATAAAAGGAGACAACGCCTCCAAGGGACGAGCCCATAACGGCCGTGTTCGCAGGGTCCGCAAGCGTCCGGTACTTCGCGTCGATCAATGGTTTGAGCGTTTCGACAAGAAACCGGCCGTAATCTTCGTAGCCGGGCAACGTGTACTCGGTCATCCGCTCGTTAGGATAAATTCCGACAACGATCACCTCCTCGATCACGTTCATCCGATCGAGCACGCCGAGGACCTCGTCAGTCCTCCAGGTGTTGCCGAGAAACGCCTCTTCCTTGAGAAAAAGATTTTGGCCATCGTGCATGTAGAGGACCGGGTATTTCTTGAGAGTGTTCTCGTGGTAACCGGGAGGTAGGAACACGCGGAACCGATGCTCACGCCCAGCGGCACTGGCGAGCGGAGGCATCAGCTCGCAGATGCTACAGCGAGTGTCTTCTCTAAAGTATGGATGGATGTCGAGCGGCGCGCCTGAGGTCGCGACCGCCAGGAAATTTTCTCCGCGCGCCCATTGCGCGGTATTGTCTCGCAGGAGAACCGGTTTGAAGTAGAAGTATGGGCGCTCTGTCTCGATCGCGAATTTGGACACGTAGTCATTTTGGCCAACAGGCTCGATATTGCCGTCCCAATTCTGCTCTGTGCGAAGCACCATTTTCGCATCATCGGTGGGATATACGACGCGAATCGTTTGTTTGTGCATCGCCCGTCTCTCCTTCGTCACGATCGCATAGACACGACTTCATCGTGCAATGCGCGAGCGATCTCTTTGCGATTGCCAACGCGAATTTTTGAATGAGAAAACGAGCACTTGGAACGGATTTCGCGCTTTAAAAAAAGGTTAAGGAGATGAGACACTAAAGTCATGTCCCCCCAGTAGCAGACCTCATCGGCAACCGAACCATGATCGAGTGCATATCCAACAGTGCCGACAGCGACCGGACAACGAAGTTGGACGGCTGATTCCAACAGGGATGACTTGAATGGCAATACGGTCGAGCCGCCGGAACTTGTCCCTTCAGGGAACAAAACGACGGGCAGACCGGTAGTGATCGCTGCGTGTATTCGAGTTACGGCAAGGGGTGCAGCCAAGGGGCGCTGGCGATCGACAAAGATTGTGCCGGCTGCGTGTGCCAACCAGCCGAACAAGGGCCATCCAGCGACATCGCGTTTGGCGACGAAAATGCAAGGTCTGATCGAGCTAAGGACAATGATGTCAAGGTAACTCAGATGATTGCAAACGAGCAGACCAGATCGCGGCATTGCGCCGTGCGTGGTCACGCGAATACCGAGCACGCGACACGCAAAGCGGCACCAACGATGAAGCCATTCGGTGCGCGCGGTGAGACGGCGCTCTCGCCCAACGAATAGAATGACCGCCACGATTTCCGCGAGCGCGCACGCGGAGAAAAATACCACCGCGAAAGCGCGCCACGCAGCAAGCAAAGTTGTCACCGGGATCCTTGATCCCGGTCTTCCAGCATCACCGATGTCGGCTACAGGAGCAGAAGAGGCGTTCATCTCAGGAAATGCGCGCGGACGATCATCGGCAGCGCATGAAGATCGAGCAGGGTAAGGAAGTCGATCGTGCCAAACTCCCGATCCATTGCGGGCGGGCCACAGATTTTTGCGCCGATGGACAAGTACGCGCGCATGAGCTTCGGCGGCGGCGTGCATGATGCTGACACAAGATCGACATCTACTCTGAGCGCTGGATGCGGCACAGTTCGCCACTTGGGCCTAGCGAGATGCTTGCCCCGCAACAGCTCATACATCGCCACGCCTTCCATCGGATCTTGCGACGTAAGCGAGCTACA
>WNGE01007355.1_pt1 | contig 12003 bp, 14 predicted proteins | sample 5400651 | NCBI WGS metagenome assembly WNGE01 (sample SAMN13153370, study PRJNA577476) | soil metagenome | isolation source: 60 cm soil or saprolite under grassland replicate 2 | place: USA:California | collected 2016-06-15 | reverse complement strand
ACCCCGCCTTGGGAAATTACGAATCAGTTGCTCTACCACTGAGCTACCCCGGCGTTTCGAGAACTTACGCGACAGTCATACCCTCATGCGCCCGATCTTGCGCCCGATCAGAGTCGCTCCCGCACTGGGGGCGCGCTTCGGTCTTCGCCATCTCTCCGCGCAGGCGCTTCGGACTCAAGTGGCTGTATCGCATGGTCATGGCGAGTGTAGCGTGGCCGAGGATCTGCTGCAAGGACGGTAGCGCCCCTCCGCGCATCACGTACCAGCTTGCGAAGTGGTGCCGGGTGTCGTGGAAATGGAACCCGCGATCTAGCTTGGCCTCCCTCACGGCATTCTCGAAGGCGGTGCGCATTTTGCCGACCGACCACACGCGGCCCTCGCGCAGGCCAGGAAGGCTGCTCAAGGCAGTATAGACCGCCTGCCTCATGGGTACCTCGCGACGCTTGCCACTCTTGGTTAGTACCGGTTAGCGGATGCCGGAATTACCCAGGAGGTCGCTGGCGGCTGCCCCAGATCGCCGCGAAGTTTGCGCGTCCGTCTGAGGGACCGAGAATCGGTGGTGGCAGGGATCCTCCACGCGGAGAGCGCTGTCGCCGCCGCCGAGGTCGTGGAGTGGATCAACGTGCGTGGGTGCCCGAGTTCCAGCGCGGGTCCGACGTGCTGATCAAGACCCTCAAGCGCGTCTGCAGGAGCAGTACACGAAGCGGTGAGCGCCCCTATCCCACGACTCGGCGAATGTAGGGCACGCGCTGGATCAGGAGCGTGACCACCAGCGCGCCGAGAAAGGCAAGCAGGGCGTGCAATGCGATGGTGGCCCCCGCGGAATTGGCGTACAAGTCACCCGTCCAGCCTGCCACCACGTCCAGCGTGGCCCGGTGCGCCAGGTAGATGCCGAACGCTGCGCCACCCATGAGCCTGATCCAGCGATTCGGTGCGCCGACGGTGCGGGGCGAGCAAAGGTGCTGGATGAGCAGGAAGGCGGCGACGGACTGGGCGACGACGGCCGCGCCCGTGTACTCGTAGAGAGCGAGGGAGCGGTAGTCGGATGGCCCCCACCGGGCGAAGCGCATGCCGGTGCCGATCGTGATGGCGGCGCAGGCGAGGGTGAAGGCGGCGGCGGCCACGCCGAGCCGCCGCGGCGTCAGGGCGACGTCCCGCAGCAGAAAACCCATGACGAAGTATCCGACGTATGGCAGGAAGAGGGTGACGGCGTTCACCCGCCAATACTCGTGGGGGATCCCGCACGATGCGAGCACCACCAGGAGAGCGGCCAAAGCCCATCCGGCCGAGGGCGACGTCCGGATGAGCGTTTCGCGGAGCAGCGGCGCGACCGCATACAGGCCGAGGATCACGAACAGGAAATACAGGTGGGTCTCGACCAATCCTGCCAGCAGCGACCCTCGGACCGACTCGACCGTCACCCGCTGCTCGTGGTACAGGGCGGCCCAGAGGAAGTAAAAGACCGTCCACACCACAAGGGGAACACCGACGCGAAGGAGGCGCCGGCTGTAGAAGGCCGACAGGGATCCGCGGCGGGCTGCGTCGAGGGCCAGGGCTCCGCTGAGCATCAGGAAGACGGGCACCGCCCATCGGCACGACGCGTCGATAGCGTTGGCGATCCACCACTGACCAGAGGCCAGCGAATCGTAACGGACAACGCCTGAGGCCGAGGCATGGAGGAGCGCGACCGCCGCCACGGCGACCACGCGCATGCCATCCGCGTAGCCGAGGTATGTCCGTTCCAGGATGGGACGGGGAAGTCGGCCTTCGGAATCGTCATGCGCTGCCGGCACGGTGGCCTTCCCGGTCATGGTGGCTAGCGACATATGTGATCGAGCTCGGGGGGCGCCCCTGCGACCAAGGGAGGGATGACCACCCCCCGCGCCTCAGCGACCTGCAGCAGGAAGGTAGCATCGCCCGCCCCGGCAACGTCCGTTACGTACGCCGGATCCTGGGCCGCTGATTCGAGTCCGATCAGCGTGACTCCGTCGGCTCGATAGGCACGGAGAAGGTCTGCGAGCATCAGCGCGTCGAAAGGCTCCGCATGGAGCAGGAGGATGTGTTTGACCTGTCGCTTGAACAGCTGCGCGGAGAGCTCGCGGGCCCAAGCCAGGCGAACCTTCGACACCTCCAGGAATTTGTCCCTCAGGCGCGCGATGGCCGGGCGGTCATTCCTGGCCACGCAGCGGATGTAGGCGCCGTTCCACTCCCAGTGCTCGACGTAGACTGTGACATGAGCCACGCGGTAACCGCGAGAGACGAGCCACCGCCGGACGGCGCTCTGCTTGTCGAGGCTGTTCCCCTGGTGCAGGTAGGGATACCGGAAGTACCTCTCGGGCCGTGGCGGAGACCAGCGGGCGAGCAAGGCCTCGTTCCGCTCGACATCGGCGACGAATTCATCGGCCGTCACCCGATCGAGATCGAGGTGGGAGAGCGTATGGTTGCCGAGCAGAAACCCGCCCTTGCGCCAGGTCCGCAGCACCTCCTCGAGCTCAGGGCTGTCCCGTACTCGTCCGCCGTTGGCGAAGCCGTACACGCCCGGGACAGCGTGCTGGCGGAGAGCCTGCATCATCTGCCGGACGATCGACAAGCGGGTCATGCCGGGCGGCAACGGCCCGCTTCCCGGCAGATCGTCTACTGTGACCGCCAGCTCCGTGCGGGCCACCGCCGACGCGGGGAAGAGGCAGACGACGGCGGCGAGGGAGCAGATCAGCGCCGCGAGCGCCCGCTTCCGGCGGCGGGGGGCCTCAGTCGAGCTCGAACGCATCCTTGTAGCTCCGTCGAAGGTTCTCCGACTGATCGTCCTTCCGCAGGAGGCAGTTACCGATCGCCAGCACCTCGATCTCGGTGCCCATGAAGCAACGGAAGGCGTCCTCCGGGGTGCAGACGATGGGCTCGCCACGGACATTGAAGCTGGTGTTCACGAGGACCGGGCACCCGGTGCGCGACTTGAAGGCGGTGAGCAGCGCGTGGAAGCGGGGATTGGTCTCCCGGTCCACGGTCTGCAGGCGCGCCGAGTAGTCGACGTGCGTTACGGCCGGGATCTCCGACCGGGACACATTCAGCTTGTCGATGCCGAAGAGCGCTTCCTCGTCCAGGGTCATGGACCAGCGGCGATGCTTCGCAACCTCCGCGACCAGGAGCATGTACGGGCTGTCCCCGGCAAATTCGAACCACTCGCCGACGTCTTCGCGCAAGACGGCGGGGGCGAAGGGGCGGAAAGATTCCCGATACTTCACGCGCAGGTTGAGGCTCTTCTGCATCGTCGGTGAACGCGGATCGGCAAGGATGGACCGGCTGCCGAGCGCACGCGGGCCGAACTCCATGCGGCCCTGGAACCACCCGACCGCTTTTTCCTGGGCGAGGGCGTCGGCGACCGCTCCGATCAGCGCGGACTCGTCGTCGACGGTGGTGAAGACGGCGCCGGCCGCACGCAGTCTCCGCTCGATGTCGGCTTGATCGAAGGACGGCCCAAGGTAGGCTCCCTGCATCGCATCGCGGCCGTCGCGGTGTCGCCGCTCTCCTCCGAGGAAGAGATGGGTGGCGGCCAGAGCCGCCCCGAGGGCGCCCCCGGCATCGCCGGCCGCGGGCTGTATCCAGATGTCGCGGAATCGACCGGCTCGCAGGACCTTGCCGTTCGCCACACAGTTGAGGGCGACCCCTCCCGCCAGACAGAGGTGCGGTACCCCGGTCTCCCTGGCCAGGGCGTCGGTCATGCGGAGCACGATCTCCTCGGTGACGGCTTGAATCGAGGCGGCGAGGTCCATGTGGCGTGAGGTGAGGCGCTCTGAAGGATCCCGGGGCGCACCATCGAAGAGCCGATGGAACTTGTCGCTGGTCATGCGAAGGCCGGTGCAGTAGTCGAAGTACGTCAGGTCGAGCCGGAACGAGCCGTCCTCCTTCAGGTCCACGAGATGATCGAGGATCACCTTCGCGTAACGCGGTTGACCGTACGGAGCCAGGCCCATGACCTTGTACTCACCAGAATTGACCTTGAAGCCCGTGTAGTAGGTGAAGGCGGAATACAAGAGGCCGAGGGAGTGCGGGAAGTGGATTTCCTTCAGCGTCGTGAGGTGATGGCCCCGGCCGAGAGCCACCGACGTGGTGGCCCATTCGCCCACGCCGTCCATGGTCAGGACCACCGCTTCCTCGAAAGGCGAGGCAAAGAACGCGCTGGCGGCATGGCTTTGATGGTGCTCGGTAAAGAGCAACCGCCTACTCCAGTCGACGTCGCCGGACAGCCGGGTCAACTCGCGGATGAGCAGGCGCTTTTGAAAGAGCTTCTCGCGGCTCCAGAGCGGTATCGCCATCCGGAAGGACCGGAAGCCCGCCGGCGCAAGGGCCATGTAGGTCTCGAGCAGTCGCTCGAACTTGAGGAAGGGCTTATCGTAGAAGGCTACGTGGTCGATGTCTCCGAGCGACACCTGAGCCGCGTCGAGACAGTACTGGATCGCGTGGCGCGGAAATCGGGCATCATGCTTCTTCCGCGTGAAGCGTTCCTCCTGGGCCGCGGCCACGATCTGCCCGTCTTCGACGAGGGCCGCCGCGCTGTCATGGTAGAAGGCGGAGAGTCCCAGTACACGCACGGCCACCCCTCCTTTCAGAAGATCGTGTAGATGAAGGGGGCGATCGCGCTGCCGTAGCTCAGGGCGAGCAGGGTCCCCACGAGGAGCAGTATCAGCATGACGGGCCAGAGCCAGAACTTTCGTCTCGTCAGCATGAAAGTCAGAAACTCGCGCAGGATGTCCATGCCGTCCTCTCAGAACTGGTTCTTCATGGTGTCGGGCGCCGGCCCCGGGGGGCGGCGCTCCAGCCAATAGGTGGTGGCGAGGGGATCGAACTTGAGCCGGAGGAGGTCGCGACCCGTCCGCCGCAACATCCACGCGAGCGGCGTGACGACGCCGTAGAAGATCACGGCCATGAGAACGAAGCTCACCACGGTGTTGGCGGCGAACCCGAAGGCCATCCAGATGCGGTTCAAGGGACGCAGCCACCGCGATCGCGCGAGGGTGACGACCAGCAGGGTCGCAGCCGCCGCGAGGGCCCAGGGGCGAACGCTTCCGCCGCGGACCAACGGCCCGAGACCGATCGCCGTCAGCGCGGTGGTGAACACGAAGCCCACCGACCGGTCGGAGGGCAGCGGGACGGCCTCGTCGGCCTCGAGACGCTCGTGGTGGTGCTCGACCCCGGGCTTGCCGGGGCTGCAGGTGGCTGGCATCTCTGTCACCTCCCGATGCGAAGATCCGAGACGAGCTTCGCGGCCATCGCTCGGTTCGCCTCTCCTGAATTGTGAAGGTCAAGCTCGGAGACGCGATACCGAAGGTCGTGCGCGTCCAGGAGGCGAGCGTAATCGAGGGAGGATACGCCTTCCCGGGCGAGAGCAGAGCGCATCTCCTCGAGGACCTGGAGCTGGGGGGCGTTGTACGCCTGCCCCAGGACGACGTAGAAGCCGCGGAGCCGGACCTGCCGGGCGAGCCTTCGGCCGCCCTCCGCGAGTACCTTGGCCGTGAGGCGATAGTCTCGATCCCTATACCGAGGCGGCAGGTCGACACCCAGGAAGGAAACCAGGTTGGACCTGTTCCAGAAGTAGTAGAGCAGCGTGGTGAGGGGCCGACCGTGGGCGAAATCCCCGGCGGCGACGAGTCCGCCATCCGGTGCCACCTGGTAGTAGGGAAAGTGTCGGCCCCACCCTGTGCTCACTGTGCTCGATCCGATCACGCGCGCGATGTGCGCCGGGATGAGGAAGAAGAACGCGTAGCCTTCCGGCTCCGACACCTCCTGGGCGAAGCGGCGTACCTTGAGCAGCTCCAGCATGTGCGGTGGGCCATAGCCCGGGACGCCGTAGTTGTACGGCCGATAGGCCGCGGCCAGCTCACCCGCGTAGTAGGGAAGCGTATCGGACTGCCCCAAGCCCTCCCCAAAGGTATTCGAATCGCCAAAGAAGAGCAGGAAGGACCGGCGAGCCGGGAGGGGTGTGGTGGGAGTGCGGCGTCGCCCCCGCTCGTCGATCTCGTAGATGACGCTATAGACCTCCGCGCTTCCCTCCGTTCGCTGGTGGCGCGCCACCACGGAAGGAGCGAGTGCATACCCCAGTGTCGCATCGGGACGGTAAAACGTCGGGCCCTGGAGTGCCACGGGCTCGCCGCGAACCGGCGCAGGTGTGGGAGCCAGGGCCCATACCGCTGCTTCGACCGCTCCGATTAGACTGACGAAGACGGCGAGATTGACGAGAAAGATCCTTGGAAGGGTGGCGAGGGCGAGCAGGAGCAGGGTCAGAAGCGAGGGGAGCACAACAAGCGCGTGGAACGACAGGGGACTCTCGAGAAGACGGTCCAGATTGACCGAAGAGAAGCCGCTGATGTACAGCCAGGCCGCGACCACGGCCCCGGACACGGCTCCCGCGGCGAGGAATCCTACTCGCCAGCGCGCCGCCGCCATCTTCCCTCCCGCGCCGGCGGACGCCGAATCACCGACGGGGGCTCCCACACGCAAGCTCGAGAGGCCGGTGAGGCGAGCGCGAATGCCGTGGTCGGCGTTCATGCGGCTACGTCCTCCTGTCCCGAGAGAAGCTCGCGGACCTGTCTCGACACCACCGCCACCGGCGAGCGGTCGGCCGCGCCGCTCATGCTCCTGCCCCGCGGTCGGGCTCGACGGCCGCCATCGAGCCTGCTGGCGCGCTCGTCGTGAGGATCCTGGACGCGCGGATTCCCATCCCCCTCGCGAAGTCGCTCCAGCACTCGCGAGGCCCGATGAAGTGAACGATTGCGTAGGCGAGGAAGGCCGCGTTAGCGAAGGCGAACCCCGCATGCAGGGGTCTGCCGCGCAGCAGCTCGTAGACCATCCCCGCGAGCCAGTTCGCGAGGATGACGATCTCGGCGATCACGTACCGAGGGGGGGCCGCGGTGCGCCCCTGGATCTTGGGCGTACGGCCGAAAGGACTCTTCTTGCCTGTGCACGCCTGGCGAACAGACAGGAGAACGCCCCCCAGGTTCACGGGGATCAGCATGAGATTGAGAGCGAACACGCGAAGGACATCGCCCGCTCCATAGCCGCTCAGGCGAAGATCGCGAGCGTAGAGGGCAAAGTACGGTAGCGCTGTCAGGGGCAGCCACGGACCTCGCAGGTCGTCGTCGAAGGGGAGGGTGAGAATCAAGAGCAGACCCGAGTTCACCACGGCGAGCGAGGCGAGGTAGTGGCACCGCATGAAGCCCTCTCGAAGGGCGGTCATCAGGCTGGGCCTGGTCGCGAGGTATCGGATCAGCTTGGGCAGGATCAGCAGACCGCCATTCGCCCACCGTCGCCGCTGGATCAGCAGAGATCCGAAGTCCTGCGGCGTGGCGCTGAAGGCGAGGCGTTCAGGGTAGTTGTGAAGCCGCCAACCGCGGACAATGAGGTCGACCGTCGACTCCGTGTCCTCGATGACCGTCCGGTCCTGAATGTATCGGCGAATTCGATAGCCGCGCTCCGTGTAGATCTCGGCGATGTCCTCGAGGGCTGCCCGGCGCGCGAGGGCATTGGCGCCCACCCAGAAGGTCGCCCCGTAGGCGGTGAAACCCTGATGGATGACGTACTGGATGTCGGTGGTAGCGCCGGCGACCCGTTCAAGCGCACCCGGCGCGTTGGGGAAGGCGCTGTAGGGTGTCTGTACCACCGCGATCGTCTCGTTCCCCGGCCGGGCGAGGACATGGGACAGGCGCAGCGTGTAGTCGGGAGCAATGACGCTGTCGGCATCGAGCATCAAGATGTAGTCGGTATCAGGCACGGAGAGGTCCGCACCCTCCGATCCCGACGGCTCGAGGAGCATCTGATCGGCTACCGCCGCGAATCGCCAGTGCCGTCCGAAGAGGGCGATGTAGCTGTTGAGATTCATCGCCTTGTTCGGCTCGTGGGAGAGGTTGGCGAAGCGCTTCCGCTCGAAGCTGCTCACGTCGACGCGGAAGCGGGCGACCAGGCGCTCGTACGCCTCGAGGAGATCTTGCGGCCGGGGCCATCCGGGGCGGAGAGCCTCCCCGTCCAGGCGGTCTGCTTTCTCGCGGTACTCGCGCGCCGGCCGGCCGAAGGTCAGCTCGACGAAGAGCGCGTCGGCATGGTCGACGGCAGCGTAGGCAATCTCCTCCTCCTCGAACCAGGTGGCCGCGTCCAGGTAGAGCTGGGCAAGACCCTGCCGCTCTTCTTGCGGATCGAGTGGGCCGAGGGCGATCCGGGCACGAAGGCCGTCGAGCGCGTCGCCGAAGTGCTCGGCGGGCTTTCCCAGTGACTCCTGCAATTCGCCCGGCAGAGCGCGCGCCGCCATCAGCCGCTCGACGTCCTGCGGGTGCGTCGGGTGAGAAGGATCGTCGATGAGGAGCACGAGACGGCGGTTCGGATAGTCCTGAAGGGCGGCCGATAGGAGCGTCCTGCGCACCACCCCCGGATCTTCTTTGTAGGACGGGACGAGGATACTCACCGCCGGCACGTCCCGACGTTGAAAGAAGCAGTGAAGCTCTTGCTCGCCGGCAGGTCGGTGGGACAGCAGTCGCCGGAGATACCCGATACGAGCCAGCTGATAGACGAGCCCGCCATAGATCAGGAAGCCGACGATCCCCAGAAAGAGCGCCTGACCGAGGCTCGTGCCCCATCGATGCGACGCAGCCTCCTCCACGACCGTCCAGGCGATTGGGCCGAGGGCAAGGAGCGAGGCGATGAGACTGATACAGATGCCGGCGCGGGTCAGGGTGAGCTCCCGGCGAAGACGCCGGGAGCTCGGGTTCCACGGGGACGGCTCGCTATCTTCCGCGCGGTCAGTCATGGCGACTGTCAGACGGCCTCCGTTGTCGTGAGATGCGACTGTGATTCAGATGAAGCTTCGCAAAACTTTCGGACGAGCAAGCCCGAGGCTGCTGCACTTGCCGCGCGCGTGAGCTGAGCCGACGTCTTCGTCGCGCGGGGAGATGTCGCCCACGAGGGGAATTTGCATCCCCTGTGCCACTGCCGTCGCAGCGAGATCGCGTCCTCGAAGCATCGAACTCATTGACTTCTTCAGCCGATCACGTACGCGCTCCGTCTCGGCCACGCTCAAGCGTGTTGTCCTCCCTGACGTTACACTGTCACTTTCCTGACGGTCGACGACTCCCGTCCGTCGCAGGGATCGACGCAAGAAGCATGCAAGACTCCGATGCGCTTAGTTCTCATGAGCATGGGAGGCGACACGCGGGGAGCCTTCCGCTATGTGGCAAGAATTCCGATAGTCCGGCGCCGCGGAGATATGCGTCAGGGCAGTTAGGCCCGGCCAAGTGCCAGAACCTCTCGATCAGCGAGGTGTCAGTACCGCTCGGTCGCTACGCTTGGGAGAGAACCCTCGGAGGGAAACGCGATGGGTAAAAAACGCAAGCGAAGGGCCACGAGGCGCTCGAGGGTGCAGTCGGCGCACCGAAGCCAGATGAAGCCATGGGCGAGGACTCCTCCGCACGTGAGCAACTCGCCGAACTCCTGCTCGACGAAGCGCGGGTGGAACTGGACCGCGCCGCCGCGCCGGTGCGTGATGCCGGTCGTCTTCTGATGGTCGACGAGGACCTCGCCGGGCACGCCTGCGATGGCCACCTGCCCGGGGACCTCGAGGCCCTCGCCAGGTTAATGGTCCATGGCGCCGTGCTCCGTCCCGAGGCGCACGCCCTCTGTGAGCCACGCTACTGGCTCACTTTCTGGCTCACGGACGGGCATCATTCTCGGCCACCCCTACTGCGTGGAGACGCACGAGCTGATGGGCGGCGGCATCCTCGCTGGCGAGCTCACGAGAATCATTGGACTCCCGCGGTCGCCCCCCATTCAGGAGGCCTTGGTCGACGCATTGGCTCGTGGGTCGAAGACGTCCGGAAAACACGCGATGAACGTCGAGGACTTCTTCTCATGGGCCACCTGACTCTCAAACATCTGCTGGGCGGCACTGCACTGAGCCCGCGTCTCGTAACCATCGCGCGGGAACCAGAAGACCGGCCCGGTCGAAGCGGACGTGCTCGGGGAACCGAACCAGATAATCCAACCAGCGGCCAGTGAGAACCCAAGCCGGCTCACCGACAGGTGGAGACCCTGGCACATCATGATTGCCACCGGCTATTTCTCCTCATGGTTTCAGACAATGGGCACCTCCCCGTGATGGCGATGAGCTGTGAACTCCGAGGCGGTGATGCATACGGATAGGGATCGGTCCAAATTTGTTCTCAATCGCTTTAGGGATGCACTTCTGACCGGCACTGGCGACCACCGATCCGGACGGCAATCACGTCTGCGATAAAAGACAAGACCAACCTCCTCCGCTACACTCGCGCCTGTTCCCAATGGCAGAACTTTGATCCTGGATAATATGAGTTCGGATTCCTTCTTAAGGGCACGCTAAATCAGCACGGCGCATTTTCGGTTCAGGTTCATCCATCAGGGCTTCAGTGTGTACTCGAAGCAGAAAGCATACCAACGCCGGTGTGCATACCAACCCGATCGCCCCGGCTAGTTATGAGAGATTTCTCGGTCGTCTTTTTCGCTCAATTTAGCCTCGCTAGGCAAAATTGTGCCCAACTGGGGGCCTTCCTCTTCCTGTTTGGGAGAATTCCACAGGATCTCCATGGTGTCAGGATTGGGTAGGCTCGGAGATTTCGAGCTTGCCGCCACGATGCGGTCCGCTGCACCGCTGCTCGTCGGATTCTTCTTTGGGTGGCCGGCCGATGCCAGTTATCGTATTTGTGTTCCCGAGGCACGGCATGTCTTGGGCCCGGAGAACAGTCAATGGTTTCTTGCGGCATTGTCTCGGGGTGCCCAGGATCTTGGTCGATGGACGAAAGAAATGGGGAGCATCTGCGCAGTTGAGCGCCGCGGTGATCACCGTTCGGGACGGGCAGGTACCGATCGCTGTGCAGCCGTAATAGGAGGTCTATGAGACCCGGTTGAGGGTGAGGCAGAGAAGTGCGGCTCAGATGCAACCGCTGAAAGCGAAGACACGTTGTCGTTCCGGGGACGCGTCCTATGATCCGAAAGGTGGTTCCGGTGTTGGGCATCCTGGTCGTGCCTGTTGTGCCGGCCCAGGCCGGCGACGCGTATATCGGGGGCCGTGGCATCGGCGGCGGTTCGGTCGGTGCGCGCACGCTCGATCAGTACCCGATCATTCCCCTCGAGAGAGTTGCCGTCTGTGCGTCGCCCATATGGACTGGGCACCATGCGTGGCAATCGAGGTGGCTGCCATCACCGACCGGGGCCGCCATTGCTCCGAGGCCTCGCTCCTCGGAGGGTGGGCGGCGCGAACTCCCGACGCGGTGGCTCTGGTGGCGCCAGGTTACCGCCCTCTAACGTACGGACGGCTGGTCGCACAGATGGAGAGTCACGTGCACGGTCATCGTCGTGCGGCGGGAGCGAGGATAGCAGGAATTCACTCGCGCATCAGCGTCTCGATCTCCTCGCGATGAGCGCTGAAGCCCAGAAAGACACGCTCGTCGATGAGCACGGTGGGCACGGCCAGGCGGCCGGCGAGGCGGAACACTTCCTGGCTGGCCTCGGGGTCGCGCCCGACATCTCGCACCTCCACCGCCGCGCCGCGCGCTTGAAAGAATGCCAGCGCGGCCTCGCCGTCGGCGATGCCTTCCATGGTAAAGAGCAGTACCTTCTTCACGATCCTCCAACCATACCATTTCGCGTGGGCATCGGCCTGTTGTTAGCAAGTGAAATGACCGCTCGGGTTTGACACGTGAATTGACCGCATCAGGGTGAGGGTCAGGCCGGCGCGAGGGCGCGGCGGCGCGGTTTCGAGGCGCGAGGGGTGGGGCGGCGGGCCGGTAACGGGCTCAGGAGCGACGATCGCGACGTGAGCAAGGGGTGAGGTACAGGGGGCAGAGGCGTGAGCACGCGGCTCGGGCGGGGCGCGATGGGCGCCGCGAGGCACCGGCCCCGGGCGTCGTAGTGGCCGAAGCACCGCGCGCCGAACCACACGCAGTGGAGACCATCGAGGTGGCGGCGCACGAGGACGCGCAACCCCGCACAGGT
>WNGE01007354.1_pt1 | contig 12004 bp, 12 predicted proteins | sample 5400651 | NCBI WGS metagenome assembly WNGE01 (sample SAMN13153370, study PRJNA577476) | soil metagenome | isolation source: 60 cm soil or saprolite under grassland replicate 2 | place: USA:California | collected 2016-06-15 | reverse complement strand
GTCCCGACGGGCACGCCCTTCGTCGCCGGGGGCCCCCGGACCGGTCCGGACGGGGGCATCTACTCGGCGGGCCCCTACTACGTGGCCGACTGGGGCAACGGGTCGTATGTCATCCTGAAGCGCAACCCCAACTACCATGGGCCCCGGCCTCATCTCCTCGACGCCATCGCCATCAGGGAGGACGCTGCCGCGAGTGCCGCACTGGATCGCGTCCAGAATCGGGGGTGGGACGGCATCACCAGCTTGCCCGACCCCGTGCTCGAGCCCGGCAGCCTGGTGGACCAGCAGTGGGGGACGGGAAGCGTCGCCGCGACAAGGGGCGACCAACGGTACTTCCTCACACCGGAACTGGGGATCCGGTTCATCGCGTTTAATTCGAGCCGGGGGATATTTGCCGACGAGCGCGTCCGTCGGGCCGCATCCCTGGCCCTCGACCGCGATGCCCTGGCCGCTGCGTGGGCGGGTATCCCCACCGATCAGCTGTTGCCTTCGGCCGTTCCCGGCTATCGGGACCAGGACCTGTATCCCCTATCGGGATCGGTCGGCGAAGCCAAGGCCCTCATGCACGGCCGCACTGGGATTGCCGTGATGGCGATCCCTTCGGGCTGCGAACCGTGCACCGAAGCTGCGCAGTTGGTCCGTGCCGACCTCGCTGCGATCGGGATCCGGGTTCGGGTGAGGGCGCTCGACGATCTGAAGGGAACTCTCGATTCCGGAGCGGAGTTCGATCTGGTGGATGCCAACACCGAGATTCTCTATCCAGACGCGGGGAGCTTCCTCGCTCAGATGCTCCGGGATATTCCTCGCGGATGGCTCCCACCCGGCGTCAAGACGAAGATCGACGGCGTGGCGACGCTGAGCGGAGATGCACGCCAGTCTGCGGCTGGGCGGGTCGCCGATGAGTTCGCCACCCATGAGGTGCCAGTCGCTGCGTACAGCGTTCCGCAGACGAGTCAGTTCATCGGCCCAAGGATCGGGTGTCGGCTGTTCACGTCGTTCGGGTACGGATTGGACCTGGCAGCTCTTTGCATGAACGGATCAGCTTCCTGAGGACTCTCTCTTCACGATACGCAGGCTGCGCTTCGCGGAGGCGGACGGGAATCGAACCCGCCAGCCGGCTCTCGCCGGCTCACCGGTCTTGAAGACCGGGACATCAGATGACAGGAGGGCCCCAGGACAGAGAAGCGCCGGCCAAGGCTACCCATCAGCACTCGGGCGCGAGCGCCGCGTTTGGCCGGGCGACCAAGTGCGCGTTTGATACCGCTGTTCAGAGAAGATGAGTTCGCTGGGAGCCCGCATGGCCTGGAGCGAGGGTCTCCGCTCGGACGCAAGGGTCGATCCTTCCCTGGGCTTGCGACGCAGTTTCAGGGCCGAAGGCTTTCAAGTTTCTCCTGCCCGAAGCAATGCCCGGCAAGTTCGTTCGCACACCGTTCGCACACACCATGCGTTCTCGGGCGTCACTCGACCGCACGGGGCATCACGAGGGTTAGTGCAAAGGCGCACGTCAACGGCACTGTTTGACATGAGCCGACGCTGCCTGTCAGGCGATGCACCTAGTCCTAAGCCCGGCCCGTCTGCCAGTTCCGGCACTCTCGCGAAGGGACCACGCAGGCAAGGATATATAGGTGGGGCTGGCGGTGGTCATCGCGATTCACCTCCCCAGGCTTCTGCGACGGCCGGGTCGTCGGTGAAGCCGATGGATGCGTGGGACCCGTCGCAGAAGGGCTTGTTCTGCGACGCCCCGCAGCGACAGAGGGTGACCCGGTTCCGGACCTCGTAGGGCGTGCCGTCGGCCGACACGACGGGGATCCCACCCCGCACCCACAGCGGACCGCTCACACCCTCCTGGGGGTCCTCGATCACGCCGATCGACGGCTCGAGCGTGGGCTCTCCGGCCGGCTCCCCACCCTCCCGGTCCTTCCACACGACGAGCCGGCCCGAAGGACAACGCGCCGCCTCCCGCTCGGTCAGGGCCTCGGCGGCCGGATCGTCCCGCCGGACCAGGTTCCAGATCTGCCCGCGAGCGTCGCAGAACCGGGCGTACGAACAGAAGGATGGCGCGTCGGTGAGCGTGCGGCGGGGCCCGGGATACACCCCCGCCTGCTCCAGGTAGGGCGTTCGCTCGGCGGTCTCCGTTCCGTCGAAGCCGTTCCGCTCATGCGTGCCGTCGCAGAAGGGCTTGTTCGACGAGCCCCCGCACCGACACAGCCGGTACCGCTGGGAAACGTCGAACACCTGACCCTGGCGCCACTCCCACGACTCGCCGTGCTCGTTCGGCTCGATGATGAATTTCGAGAGCGGAGCTCCGCCCTCGACCTGGTACGGACCATCCTTGGTGACTGTGATCCGCATCGCCGGCCGCTCCGTCTCGTCCAGGACGACCCCTCCTTAATGGCTCGATCGCAGCTCGGCGACCCACTCCCGGAGCCGCGGAAGATGCTCGGCGTAGTGCTCGGCCCCCGACTTGCTGATCCAGAACGCGGCGTCGGGAGTCAGCGCGGGGAGGGCCTGCCACGCCTGGAGCATGCGGGTGCGGGCCGCCCAGGCCTGGGCCTGGACGGTCCTGAGCGGCAGGTCTCCCATGGCCTCGAGGAACTGCTCGTTCATCGCGTCCACGTCGATCTCCTCGGGCCGGTAGGTGCCCACGAGGATCCGCTCCAGAACCACCCCGGCCTCGGCCAGCCAGGCTCCGATGTGTGCGAGGACATCCTTCGCGCACCACCCCTCCGGGTAGTACCCGGGCTGTTCGGCCTGGTCCGGAGACAGGGAGTCGAGCAGCGCGTGCAGCTCCTCCCAGCCGGCGTCCTCGGCCGCCAGGAGCTCGGAGGCCGACGTCGCCGTGCCTCCCGATGGCGCCTGCTCGTTCATGCCCACCAGTATCGGGCTTCCGGCGGAACGCGTTGGGCCGCCGCACGATCCGCGGGGCATAGGATTCGCCCATGGCCTGGCGCGTGTTCGGGCAGTCCCTGGTCACGCTCCTGGTCATCATGGATCCGCTCGGAGGTGTCCCGGTGTTCCTGTCCCTGTCCCGGGGCCTCGACGAACGGCACCGGAACAGGGCCGCGTATGTGGCGGTGGGGGTGGCGGCGGCCGTGCTCGCGTCCTTCGCCGCATTCGGCGAGGCGCTGCTTCGGTACCTGTCGATCAGCCTGGAGAGCCTGATGGTCGCGGGGGGCGTCCTGCTGTTCGTGGTCGCGCTGGAGATGCTACGAGGGGCTGGCAGCTCCGTGGAGAGCACCGAGGGCGTCAGCATCGCCCTCGTTCCGCTCGGGACGCCGCTCCTGGCCGGGCCCGGCGCGATCGTGGCCATCATCGTCCTGGTCCGGCAGCACCCTGCGGCGCTGCAGCGAGTGGCCATCGCCGGCGGGGCGGCTGTCGCCCTGTTGGCGGTCCTGGCGAGCCTTCGGTTCGCCTCGGCCTTCCGCCGCTTCATCCGCGAGAGCGCGATCCACTTCACCACCCGGATCATGGGTCTGCTGCTCACGGCCATCGCGGTCCAGCTCGTGGTGGATGCGGTCGTGCTGTGGCATCGCGCCGGCATCGCCTGAGCGCCCATCGATTCGGCTGGGACCTGGCAGACTGGCTGGGATGCTCGCCGGCCAGACCCGGGGAGTCCAGGGGGCCACGAGCCGGGAGGGGTGCGCCATGGAGGACCAGGTCGTCATCGACAGGATCAACCAGCTGGCTCAGGAGGAGCACGAGCTCTTCCAGAAGGAAGCGCACGGAGCCGTGAGCGACGCCGAACGCGAACGGATGAAGCGCATCGAGGTCACCCTCGACCAGTGCTGGGACCTCCTCCACCAGCGTCGGGCCCGACGCGCCGCCGGGCTCGACCCGGATCAGGCCTCGGTCCGCGACGAGCAGACCGTCGAGGGATACGTCGACTGAGGCAGGTTCCCGCCGACCCAGTCAACTCATCGCGCTCATCCACGCTCACGTCCCCAGGATCTGGTCCTCGATGTCGTTCAGGCCGGCTGACGAAGCCGTGATGTCGTGGGTCATGTTCGGCACGACCATCCGCTTCACGTGCGAGGATCCCGCTCGCTTCAGCAGATCCTCGTAGGCGATCTGATGGGGCTCCGCGCCGGTCGGATCAAGGCTCCCCCAGATGAAAAGCACTCGCGTGTTCGGCAGCTTGAAGGAAACAGCCCCGTCGATGACGTCGTCCGTCATCCAGCGGGAGGCCCAACTCTGGTCGTGCATGGCACACGGTCCCCGGGTTTGCAGCCCGAATCCGTAGGACGCGTCGAAGTTCACGTAGAACCCGGGCGCGTATGTCCACCCCGACTCGTTGAGGCACGCCCGATCGAAGTAAGCATGTGGCGGGCCTCCCGATAGGACCGCTCCGTCGATGATGTCCCCCAGCCCGTAGAAACTCAGCGAGTACGCGATCTGGGACGCTCCCCCGCTGTTGCCCACGACACAGAACCCACAGGCCAACCCACCGGGGTGGGCCCCCAGCTGCTCGTACATCGTGTCGTGGAGCCACTTCAGCACCGTCGCCGGGGCGCACGCCAGGCGGCCCGGGCCGACCTGCTCGCCCGGAGGAGAAGCGAGCCACGGCGTCGGGTGCCACACCACCTGCACGGTCTGGAATCCCTTGCCCTGAAGGGTTGACAGGAACGCGGCGCCCATCCTGGCGGCCTCCGGGTCGACCTGCTGCTGGGACCCGGCCCCTGGCAGCTTGGCCTCGCTGGACCACAGCTTGTTGCCTCCCCCTCCGCTCAGAAAGACCACGAGCCCGCGAACGGAACCGGACGGTTTCCCCACGTCGAGAATGGCCCTGTTCCGGACCCTGACACCCGCGCAATCCACCGTGACCTGCTGGCACTGGTCACCGGACAGGCAGTCCTCCGGCGGAATGCGGCCAATCCCGCCCCCGGCGGACACGCTGCCGAGCGGATAGAACGTTCCGTTGTTCGCGCCGGCGCTGGCGGACGAAGAACTCCCCTGCCCGCCCGACCCCGGCCCACCCGTGCCCTTGCCGGTGCACGATGCGGCAAGCATCCCCACTGCGATGGCCAGGACGGCCAGTCCATTCGAACGACGATCCACATCCTCCTCCATGCCTCGATGGTCCCGCTTCGTCCCTCGGCTTCCCGAAGGGGACGGCCGTTCCATCCTACCGGCCCCCGGCATGTAGGGAGGCTGCGGAAGCGCCGACCGTGGACGTCAGGGCGCCAGGGGGAGCCGGACGAGGAATCGCGAGCCCTCTCCCAGGGCGCTCTCGACCGACACCGTCCCCCCGTGGGTCTCCACAACGTGCTTGACGATCGACAGGCCGAGGCCCGTCCCTCCGGTCTTGCGGGATCGGGCCCGATCCACCCGGTAGAAGCGCTCGAACACCCTGGGCTGATCCTTCGCCGGGATCCCGGCGCCCGTGTCGCGAACCTCGAGCACGGCGTGGTCACCATCGCTACGGGCGCTCACCTCGACCCGTCCGCCAGGCCTCGTGTACTGGATGGCGTTCTCCACCAGGTTCCTGACCATGAGCCGAAGGTCCCGGGCCGATCCACTGACCAGGAGCGGCTCGCCACACTCCAGGGCCAGGGAAAGGCCCGCATCTTCGGCCTGCCCGCGATGCGTCGCGGCCTCCTCGACAACCAGCCTGTCGAGGCGGAGCTCGGTACGCTTCGCCGGCTCGCCCTCCAGCCGTGACAGGTCCAGCAAGTCCGAGACCATCCTCGCCATCCGCGCGGCTTCCTGCTCGAGCTGTGCGGCGAACCGCTTGACGGCCAGAGGATCGTCGCCCGACGCCGAGAAGATCGTCTCCGCCAGGGCCTGGATCGACGCCGCCGGGGTCTTCAGCTCGTGCGAGGCGTTGGCCACGAAGTCCCTTCGAACGGTCTCCACCCTCCGAGCCTCGGTGACGTCCCGGAGGACCAGCAGGACGTTGCCCTCCGGGCGCACGGCGGCCGCCGTGGCGAGCAGCGTACGAGGGGAGGTGTGCCCCGAGACCAACTCTTCGGAGGCCGGGGAGGCACCGCTCGCCGCGTCGGCCACCATGGCCTGGAGGCTCGGCGGGGTCAGGTTCCGGGTGTGCTCGATCGAACCCCCGAGAAGCGCCCCCGCGCTGGGATTCACGTACAGGGCTGCTCCGTCGGGAGCGAACAGCACGACTCCCTCGCCCAGGGAGGCGAGGATGGCGTGGAGCGTGCCGTGTTCGCTCTCCATGGAGGCGATCCTGGCGGCCAGCTCTCCACGCATCCGATTGAGCGAGCGGCCCAGGGCTGCGAGCTCCCTCGGCCCTCCCTCCGGAGCCTCCGCCGAGAGATCCCCCTGCGCGAGCCTCTCGACCGAGGAAGCCATCTCTTTCAGCGAGCGAGAGAGGCTTCGGGCGATGAACGCGATGACGATGATCCCTGCCGCCACGGCCAGGGCGAGGCCGACCGACAGGACGATCCCGGCGGATGCCACATTCGACGGTGACATCGGGATCAGTCTACGCACGGACGGGGCCCCGGCCTGCCGGCCGACGTCGTGCTCGGCGAGCGCCAGCCCGCTCCCGTGCCGTGATCGTTCAAATGTTCACGTTTCGTTCACCTTGCCGCCTCGGGTGGTTCACGTCCTCCGGATAGCGTCCCCGGGTGTGGAGTTCCCAGCACCAAGCCCGAGTGGCCGCGAACTCCGCGGCTTCCCCGGGAGGGGATTCGGGGGTCCCCCCGTCAGCCTCTCTCCACCCTCGGAGCCCCTCCCGGGGAACCGGCACCGATCGGACCGATCGGGCGATCCGAACCCGAGAACAAGGAGGACGCATGAGTAGGGTCCAGAAGGGCGCCGCGGCCGCGGCGGCGCTGCTGGTCGTGGCCCTGGTCGCGGGAGCGTGCAGCAGCAAGAAGAACAACTCCAGCGGCTCGAGCACCACGCAGGGCACCGCCCTCACCGGCGCCGGGGCCACCTTCCCCGATCCCATCTACGAGAAGTGGTTCAGGGACTTCGAGCAGGTGGAGTCCGGGGCCAAGATCAACTACCAGGCCATCGGCTCGGGCGGCGGGGTGACCCAGTTCACCGCCGAGACCGTCGACTTCGGAGCATCGGACGCCCCGCTCAAGCCCGAGGAGGAATCGGCCCTCCCGGCCGCGGCCCTGGAGATCCCCACGGTGCTGGGCGGGGTGGTCATCGCCTACAACGTCCAGGGCCTCGACACCGGCCTCAAGCTCGACGGCCCCACCGCCGCCGACATCTTCCTCGGCAAGGTGAAGACGTGGAACGACCCGGAGATCGCCCAGCAGAACTCGGGCGTGACTCTGCCGTCCACGCCCATCGCGGTGGCGCACCGGTCCGACGAGTCCGGCACCACGAAGGTCTTCACGTCCTGGCTCTCGAAGGAGAGCTCGGAGTGGGAGTCAAAGGTCGGCGCCGACAAGGCCGTGCAGTGGCCGGTGGGGACCGGCGGCGACGGCAACGACGGCGTGGCCGCGGCCATCGGCCAGACGGACGGATCGGTGGGATACCTCTCGTTCGACTTCGCCGTATCGAGCGGGCTGGGGGTGGCGCAGATCAAGCGGGACAGCGACGGGCAGTACGTGACTCCCTCGGTGGACTCGATCAGCGCGGCCGGGGGCATCCTGAAGTTCCCCATCAGCGCGGACACGAATATCCTGAACTCCACGGCGCCCGGCGCGTACCCGATCTCCACCACCACCTACCTCCTGATCTATCAGGATCAGAAGGACCAGGCGAAGGGGCAGACGCTCGTGGACGTGGTCTACTGGGCCCTGACCAAGGGGCAGGCCGAGGTGCAGAGCCTGAACTACTCGCCGCTGCCGGATGCCATTCAGCAGCAGGCGCTCGGGCTGCTCGCCAAGGTCACCGACAACGGGAAGGCGATCACGCCCTCGGCCGCGGTCAAGGGCTGACGGAGGGCGATGGCTCAGGCCGACACCCGCCGTCCTCGCAGGAAGGGAACTCCGCCCACTGGGCGGAGTTCCCGCAAGGGGGACACGTTGTTCCGGGGGCTCTCGCTCGTCATCGCCGCCGGGCTGATCGTGCTGCTCGCCGTCATGCTGTGGGTCCTGGCATCCGGCGGCTATCGGGCCTTCGCCAGGTTCGGGCTGCGCTTCCTGACCGGCCGGAACTGGAACCCGGTGTTCGGCCGGGAGGAGTTCGGGGCCCTGCCGTTCATCTTCGGGACCCTTGTCACCTCGGCGGTGGCCATCGCCCTGGCCGTTCCCGTGGCGGTGGGCCTGGCCATCCTGCTGAACGAGGTGACCTCGGGCTGGCTCCGGAATCCACTGGCCGTGTTCGTGGACCTGCTGGCGGCCATCCCGAGCGTGGTGTACGGCCTCTGGGGGCTGTTCGTGATGAAGCCGGTGTTCGACCACACCGTGGAGCCGTTCTTGACCCGGACCATCGGACGGGTGCCGGGGATCGGCGCCCTGTTCCGGGGCAACCCGAACGGCGGCGACCTGTTCACTGCCGGCGTGATCCTGGCGATCATGATCCTCCCCATCGTGACCGCGGTGACGCGGGAGGTGGTTGCCGTGGTCCCCAGGGACCTCCGGGAGGGGGCGCTCGCCCTCGGCGCCACCCGGTACGAGACGGTGCGGATGGCCGTCCTGCCCTACGCCCGGAGCGGCATCGTGGGCGCTACCATGCTGGGCCTCGGTCGGGCCCTGGGCGAGACCATCGCGGTGTCGCTGGTGGTGGGCAACGGCCTCGGGATCGGGGCATCGCTGTTCAAGCCGGGGTTCACCATCCCCGCCGTGATCGCCAGCGAGTTCCGGGAGGCCACCAACGTGGGAGTGCACCGGTCGGCGCTCCTGGCCCTGGCCGTGGTGCTGGTGGCGATCGCCCTGGTGCTGGCAGCGCTTTCGCGGCTGCTGGTGCGGCGGACGGTGAAGCTGGTGGGCGGTCCCTCGGTGACCGGGGCGGCGGAGGTTCCGGCTCTCCAGGTGACCGGATGATGGCCGGAGGCGCGGGGTGAGCGCGGCGACCGGGACGCTTCGAGCCCGGGTCCTCACCGCTGGCCCGGCCAGGTCGCGCAGGGCGAAGGATCGCGCCTTCACGTTCTTCCTGTGGGCCTGCGGGGGCCTGGCCATGCTGCCGCTGCTGTTCATCACGAGCTACGTCGTGGCCAAGGGCGCATCCGCGCTCAACATCGACTTCTTCACCAAGGAGCCGGCCGCGCCGGGAGAGCCCGGCGGCGGGATCGTGCAGTCGTTCATCGGCACCGGGTTGATCGTCGGGATGGCCACGGTGTTCGCGGTTCCGCTCGGGGTGCTGGCAGCGGTGTACCTGTCCGAGTACGGGAGGGGGAGGCTGGCATCCGCCATCCGGTTCGTGGCCGAGATCCTGCTCTCGACCCCCTCCATCGTGGCCGGCGCGTTCATCTGGGCCGTTGTGGTGGTGGCGCTGGGGAACTTCTCCGCGCTCGCCGGATCGATCGCGCTGACCGTCCTGATGTGGCCCATCGTGGCCCGGGCCACCGAGGAGATCCTCCGTTTGGTCCCTCAGGAGCTTCGGGAGGGAGCCCTCGCACTAGGCCTGCCCCGGTGGAAGGTGATCCTGAGGGTGGTGGTCCCAACGGCCGGCGCTGGCATCTTCACCGCGATCATGCTGGCGGTGGCCAGGGGGATGGGCGAGACCGCTCCGGTCCTGCTGACCGCCCTGGGGAACGAATTCGTGAACGTCCACCCGCTGCAGCCGACTGACGCGGTGCCGCTTCGGGTGTACAACTACGCACGTACGCCCGTCGTGTCCCAGCACGCCATCGGATGGGGCGGGGCCCTGACCCTGCTCGTGGGGGTGTTGCTGCTATCGATCACGGCGCGGATCTTGTCCAGCCGCCAACAGCGAAGGACCAGGTGAGAAGGGTGGAGGTCTCCGGCCTCTCCGCCTGGTTCGGGGCGCTCCAGGCCTTGCGCGACGTGAACATGGTGGCGGAGCCGAAGGCGGTCACGGCCGTGATCGGCCCGTCCGGGTGCGGGAAGTCGACCTTCATCCGGTGCCTGAACCGGATGCACGAGGAGGTTCGGGGCGCCAGGGTGTCCGGCAAGGTTCAGTTCGACGGGCAGGACATCTACGCGCCGGACGTCGACCCGGTCGAGATCCGCCGGCGGATCGGGATGGTGTTCCAGCGCCCCAACCCGTTCCCAACCATGAGCGTCATGGACAACGCGGTGGCGGGGCTGAAGCTGGCGGGGGGCCTCAGCCGGTCGGAGCTGCGAGAACGGGGGGAGGACGCGCTCCGCGCAGCCGGGTTGTGGGACGAGGTCAAGGACCGGCTGAACGAGCCCGGGGCCAAGCTCTCAGGAGGGCAGCAACAGCGCCTGTGCATCGCCCGGGCGCTGGCGGTCCAACCCGAGGTCCTGCTGATGGACGAGCCGGCCTCGGCGCTCGACCCCGCGTCCACGCTTCGGATCGAGGAGCTGGTCGAGGAGCTGAAGTCCGACTACACGCTGATCATCGTGACCCACAACATGCAGCAGGCCGCCCGGGTGGCGGACTGGACGCTGTTCATGCTGAGCGGGGAGATCGTCGAGTACGGTCCGACGAAGAAGATCTTCACCTACCCCGACGACAAGCGGACGGAGGACTACGTGACCGGACGGTTCGGGTAGATGCTCGAGACCCGCAAGCGCTTCCACGACGAGCTGGCCGCCCTGGAGAGCGAGGTCCTGGGCCTGGGGGAGCGGGCCGAGCGGGCCATCGCCAAGGCCGTGCATGCGCTGGTCCACAAGGACGACGCCCTGGCCGAGCAAGTGGTCGCCGAGGACGACGCCCTCGACGCCACGTACCTCGACATCGAGCAGCGGATCCTGAACCTCCTGGCCACCCAGACCCCGGTGGCGTCCGATCTTCGCTTGGTCTCGGCGATCCTGCACACCAACCTCCACCTGGAGCGGGTGGGGGACATGGCCGTCAACATCGCGAAGATCACCCGGGTGACCATGGATCTCCCCTCGAGCGAAACCGTGGTGACCCAGCTCGAGGAGATGGGTGCGGTGGCGGGGAACATGCTGCGCACGGCCATGGATTCGTTCGCCCGCCGGGACGCCGAGCTCGCCCAGCAGCTCCAGGAGATGGACGACCCGGTTGACCGGCTGAACCGGAACATGTACCGGGAGGTGGCCGCCCTGGCCGCCGACCCGCAGCTGCTCGAATGGGGCATCCGGATGAACGTGGTATCCCGGCAGCTCGAGCGGGTGGGCGACCATGCGGTGGACATCGGCGAGCAGGTGGCCTTCCTCCTGACCGGGGAGTTCAGGGAGTTCACCGACGCCTCCCACACCACGTCGCCGTGAGCGATGACGGCGCTCGGATCCTGGTGGTGGAGGACGAGCCGTCGCTGGCCGAGAGCATCTCCTACAACCTGGTCCGCGAGGGGTACTCGGTGGCCACCGCGGCCGACGGTGAGGGCGCGCTGTCGCGGTTCAGGGTCGATCCGCCGAACCTGGTGCTCCTCGACCTGATGCTGCCCAAGCTGTCGGGGCTCGACGTCCTGCGTTCGATCCGGTCGGAGTCGAGCGTGCCGGTGGTGATCCTCACCGCGAAGGACGCCGAGGCCGACAAGGTGGCGGGGCTGGAGCTCGGGGCCGACGACTACGTGACGAAGCCGTTCTCCATGCGGGAGCTGGTCTCGCGGGTCCGGGCCCACCTCCGCCGAGCCGGGATGTCCCTGGCGGCCCGCCAGGGCAGCCCGTTCACCGGCGGGCCCGTCGTCCTCGACCCGGAGACCCACGAGGTCACGGTGAGGGGCGAGGGGGCCCAGCTGACGCCGAAGGAGTTCGAGCTGCTCGAGGTCCTGCTGTCGCGCCGTGGCCGCCTGCTGACCCGAGAGTTCTTGATCGACGAGGTGTGGGGCCCCGATTACGTGGGGGACACCAAGACCCTCGACGTCCACGTCAAGCGGCTGCGGCAGAAGGTCGAGCAGGACCCCCACCGGCCGCGGCACATCCTTACCGTGCGCGGCCTCGGCTACAAGTTCGTCGACTGAGGCTCAACGGAGCCGGCCTCAGATCCCTGGGAGTGGGTCCTCGAGCGTCCGCAACACGTGATCGGC
>WNGE01007353.1_pt1 | contig 12005 bp, 13 predicted proteins | sample 5400651 | NCBI WGS metagenome assembly WNGE01 (sample SAMN13153370, study PRJNA577476) | soil metagenome | isolation source: 60 cm soil or saprolite under grassland replicate 2 | place: USA:California | collected 2016-06-15 | reverse complement strand
AACAAACGAGATTACTGAAAATATTGGCCGCGGTCTGTGCGGTGGGGCTGGGCACAGCGCTCGCGCAGGAAACCACGACCACGACAAGCACGAATCCCGTGACGGGCACGACCACCGAGTCGACAGTCACGAGCACAGGAACAATCGCGGCTTATACGCCGGATTCCGATTATATCACGTTCCGCACGACCACCGATACAGCACCGGTGAAATACTACTACACCAAGAGCACGACCATTCTTGATCCGGAAGGTCGCACTGTAACGTGGTCGGCCGTTCGGCCCGATTTGCCCGCGACTGTTTACTACGTGCGCGAAGGCGATCGCATGATCGTGCGCAAGATCGTGTTGACGAAGCCTGCCGCGGTCTACGAGAAAAAAGAAACCACCACGACGACGACGGGCAAGCCGTAAGCAAAGGCCGTTCGCAGTCCAGCGAACAATCAAAAGCGCCCGCAGGACAAAATCCCGGGGGCGCTTTTTTCTTTTCTCTAGTGGCGCTCTGCGAGCGTCGCATTCTTAATTTCATCGGCGGTCATAGACCGCCGCTACAGTATTAATCGGCGTATCCATCGGGAAATTTCTCGTGCCATTTCCAGGCGCTCTCGATGATGGCCCCCAACGATTGAAATTTCGACCGCCAACCGAGCTCGCGTTTGATTTTTTCTGATGAGGCAATCAACCGCGGCGGGTCGCCGGGGCGGCGCGGCTTCTCCACGACGTCGATCTTGCGGCCGGTGATTTCACGGCAGGCCGCGATCACCTCGCGCACGCTTGAGCCGCCGCCCGTGCCGAGATTGTAAAATTCACTTTTCGAAGACTTGAGCGCGAGAATATGCGCCCGCGCAAGATCGACAATGTGAATGTAATCGCGGATGCACGTCCCATCCGGTGTCTCATAATCAGTGCCGAAAACTTCAACGTGCCGCTTCTGTCCGAGCGCGACCTTCAGGACGTTTGGAATCAAATGCGTTTCGGGGCGATGGTCTTCACCAAATTTCGCGGACGCGCCAGCCGCGTTGAAATAGCGCAGCGAAACAACTTTGAGACCATGGATCTGGTCGTACCAGCGTAAAATTTTTTCGAAAGCGAGCTTTGATTCGCCGTAGGGATTGATCGGGCTCGGCGGCAAGGTTTCATCGATGGGCAAACGCTCAGGCGGCCCAAAGATCGCGCAGGTCGATGAAAAAATAATTCGCGGGACGCCGGCCGCGACCAGGGCATCGAGAAGATTCAAACCGTTGGCGATGTTGTTGCGAAAATATTTTGACGGATCGCGCATCGATTCGCCTACCAGAGCGCTGGCAGCGAAATGCATGACCGCGTCGGGGCGTGTCTTCGAGAACGCGGCCTCGATTTTTTGTCGATTGGCCAGATCACCTTCAATGAAAGCGGCGCGCGCATCGACGGCGCGGCGATGGCCTTCGGTGAGATTATCAAAGATGACGACCTCATGGCCTTCATCGAGAAGCAGCTCTGCGCAAATGCTGCCGATATAACCAGCGCCCCCGACAACGAGAATTTTCATTCCCGGGAAAGTCGCGAGGCCGGACCGTTAATCAATAGTGCGAATGGAAGCCTGCGCGGAAACCTTCGTAGGATTGGAAACCTGCACGGGCGCGGGCGCCTTTTTCTGTAACCCGGCGATCATCTGCCGGACGCAGCGATGCTTGACGCGCGGACCGAGGACTTTCAAACTTTGTGTCTCCGAACCCCACTGGAGGATGTCTATATCGACATTACGCACCCCCCAGCATTTCATTTGCAGGCGACTCGGCTTATACAAATCGATCGTATTCGTCCCCACGAGCGCGGTCCCGTAGTCGTCGATTATGTATTCCTCTTTTGTATCGACAATGCGAAAGTGCGTCCCCAACGGAAAACGCGACCAATCGGAGGCGGCGCTCATCACGCGGCGGCCGGACAAGCAGAGCCCGAGTGCATTGTGACGTCCGCCCCTTTCGCTATGCGTGTAAGCCGTCGTCCGCACTTTTTGCATACGACTAGCGCTGGCAGCGGAAACAAGCTTTGACTTCGGCTGCTCGGCACAACTGGCAAAGAAGCAGGCGGCGATTACTGTGAGGGTAAGGTTAAGGCGTTTAGGCATTTGCAGCACCGCGCCCTCAATAGCATCGATGCGCTACCTGGCAAGCGATAATTTGCCGGGCTATGGTCGATCTTTGCTGGGCGCTTGTCATCATTGGGCAGCTTATTGCAGCAGGAAATGTTCTAGTCGATTGAAAGAATGGCGCTTTTGGCGAGGAAGGTTCGATTTTGTTCGAATCGAGCCGGCGGCCTAATGCGGCGCGCTTTCCGTCAAGTCCGTTGTGCAATGCGGACAACGCGTCGCCTTGATTGGGATGGTCATCGCACACGCGCGACATTCCTTCGAGACCGGTTCTGCGTGCGGCGAACTCTTGAGCCTATTGATCCCGCGGACGAGGAGGAAAACTGCCCCTGCAACGATGAGAAAATTGATCGCCAGCGTGATAAAATTGCCGTAATTCCAAGTAATTGCGCCTACTTTCGCCGCGTCCGCCGGTGTGTGAAAGGCTGCGCTGCCGTCCTTCGCCGCGCGCAACACGATAAATTTATTCGAGAAATCGAGCCCGCCACCGAGCAAGCTGATTGGCGGCATGATGAGGTCCTTAACCAGTGAATTAACGATTGCGCCGAAGGCCGCGCCGATGATCACGCCGACGGCGAGATCCACCGCGTTGCCTTTGACGACAAATTCTTTGAATTCCTTCCAAACCTTTTTCATGCGACAACATTCACCAGCTTTTTCGGGACCACGATGACTTTACGAATAGTTCGCCCGGAAGTGAGTTCACGGATGCGAGGGTTTTCGAGTGCCGCGGATTTGATTTCCTCTTCGGTCGCCAAGATCGACATCTTCATTCGATCGCGTACTTTGCCGTTCACTTGAATGACAATCTCAACTTCGTCTTCGGCCAGCAGGCGCTCGTCGTAAGTCGGCCATGCTTGCTCGGCCATGTCGCCGCGCACGTCTTTGAACTTTGCATTCAGTTTCTCCCACAATTCGGAGGCGATGTGGGGCGCAAAAGGATTAAGTAGAATCAAGAACGTGCGCAGCGCGGAAATGGGCAGCGACTCGACGTTTGTAAACGCGTTCACGAAAATCATCATCTGCGCAATCGCGGTGTTGAATGAAAGCGACTCGATGTCTTCGGTCACTTTCTTGATTGTCGCGTGTACGATCCTCTGCTGCGCCTTCATAAGATCGACATCTTGCACCGCAGGCGACAATTCCCATTCGCTGGCCTGATTTTCGCGCATCAGTAATCGCCAAACGCGCGCCAGAAAGCGGGCCACTCCTTCCACGCCGTGCATACTCCAGGGCTTCATTTGCTCGAGCGGTCCCATGAACATCTCGTAGCAGCGAAACGCATCGGCGCCGTATTGATCGATCACGTCATCGGGATTCACGATGTTCCCGCGCGACTTCGACATCTTCTGATTGTCTTCGCCGAGAATGATTCCCTGATTTACCAAACGCTGAAACGGCTCCGGCTTCGATAAATTCCCGAGATCGAACAGGACCTTGTGCCAGAAACGTGAGTAAAGCAGATGCAACACGGCATGCTCCGTCCCGCCGACGTACAAATCGACGCCGCCGGGTTTGTTCCCGCCCATCCAATATTTTTCGGCTTTTTCGCCAACGAAGCGCTTGTCGTTCTGCGGATCGCAGAATCGCAAATAATACCAACACGAGCCCGCCCATTGCGGCATCACGTTGGTTTCGCGCAGCGCTTTGTCTGAATAACGAATCCAATCTTTCGCTTTCGCCAGCGGCGGTTCGCCAGTGCCGGTCGGTTTGTAATCGTCGAGCGGCGGCGGCACGACTGGCAATTCCGATTCATCCAGCGCGCGATGTTTGCCGCTTTCCCAAACGACCGGAAACGGTTCGCCCCAATAACGCTGCCGCGAAAACAACCAGTCGCGCAATTTGTAATTAATCGCGCCTTTGCCGAGGCCGCGCTCTTCCAGCCATTGCGTGATTTTACGGATTGCTTCTCGCGAAGGCAGGCCCTCGATCGCCGGCGAATTGATCGCGATACCCTCGCCGATGAAACCGATTGGATCTTCGCCGCCCAACGGCTGGACAACTTGCCGAATCGGCAGATTGAATTTTCGCGCGAACTCCAGATCGCGCTCGTCGTGCGCCGGCACGCCCCCGATCGCACCCGTGCCGTAGCCAAGCAGCACGTAATCGGCGATCCAGATCGGAATTTTCTCGTCGGTCGCCGGATTGATTGCATAAGCGCCTGTGAATACGCCGGTTTTTTCCTTGGACAACTCAGTTCGCTCCAAATCACTCTTGCGCGCGGTGCGCTCTCGATACTCGCGCACGGCCGGCCATTGCTCTTCGGTTACGATTAGATCGACAAGCGAATGCTCGGGCGCGAGCACCATGTAAGTGCCGCCGTAAAGTGTGTCGGGGCGCGTCGTGAAAACGCGGATTTTTTGTTCGCCACCGTCGATTTTGAAATCGATTTCTGCGCCTTCACTGCGGCCAATCCAATTGCGCTGAAGGAGTTTAATTCCTTCCGGCCAATCCAGTGCGTCCAGTTCATCAAGCAATCGCTGCGCAAATTGGGTGATGCGCAACATCCATTGCCGCATGGGCCGCCGAACAACCGGGAATCCGCCGATCTCACTTTTCCCATCGACGACTTCTTCATTCGCCAATACGGTGCCGAGCTCCGCGCACCAGTTCACCGGAACATCGGCGACATAGGCCAGTCGCACCTCGTCTGGATTTGTGCCGCGATAACTTTTGATCGGTTCGGCTTTGTTCGTCTTCGGATTGAACCAGGAATTGTAAAGCTGGAGAAAAATCCACTGCGTCCATTTATAGTAGCGCGGATCGGTGGTGTTGATCTCGCGTTGCCAGTCGTAGGAAAAACCGATGCGCTTGAGCTGCGATTTGAATTTGGCGACGTTTTCGCGCGTCGTGACCGCCGGATGCTGCCCGCTTTTGATCGCGTATTGCTCCGCCGGCAAACCGAACGCGTCCCAACCCATCGGATGCAGAACGTTGCAACCGCGCATCCGTTTGTAACGCGCGATAATGTCGGTCGCGGTGTATCCTTCCGGATGTCCGACATGCAGGCCGGCCCCGCTCGGATAAGGGAACATGTCGAGGATGTAGAATTTCGGTTTCGCCGGATCGAAATTTTTTTCACCCACATTTGGCGCATGAAACATTTGCCGCTCGTCCCAGATCGTCTGCCATTTGGGTTCGATCTGGTCGAAGGGATAAGGTTTGCGGCGCTCGCTCATACAGATGAATCAGGAACCCAAGAACCCAGGAAAAGAAACTAAAATTTTATTCCTGAATTCCTGGTTTCCAGATTTCATTTCAATGTGAGACAGCTTCTTCTCGCCACGCGTAACGCTCATAAGACGCGCGAGTTCGCGGAAATTCTTGGAGACGAGTTTCATGTGAGTGATCTTTTGGAGGCCCAGAATATTCCGGAAATTAAAGAGACTGGCCGCACTTTTGCGGAAAACGCCATTGCCAAAGCGGTCAATCTCTCACGTGCGGTTGTCGATCTTGTCGTGGGAGAAGATTCCGGATTGGAAGTGGATGCGCTGGGCGGTGCGCCGGGAATTCGGTCCGCTCGTTACGCCGGCGAGAACTCGACCGCTCGCGACAACATCGACAAGTTGCTGCGCGCGCTTGCACGAACCGATCCGGATCGAACGCGTCGATCAGCGCGCTTTCGCTGCGTGCTCGCGCTGGCGTGCGGCAGCAAACTGCTCGGCACTTTCGAGGGACTCATCGGCGGCATAATCGTCGATCCACCGCGCGGCGAAAATGGTTTCGGCTACGATCCGGTTTTTGCTCCCGACGAATTCGATGAAACCTTTGCCGAACTGCCTGCCGAAGTAAAAAACCGAATCAGCCACCGGGCACAAGCGATTCGCGCGCTTCGTGCTCGGCTGCCGGCGCTTCAGCGCGGCGATTAGGGCTTGGCCGGCGGTGGAGGGCCGGGGGGCTGGGGACCCGGAGCAGCCGGAGCGCCTGGACCCGCTGCTCTGATCTGATAGCCTACTTTCGTGATCCCAACGGAGCGCACTTTGTCGAGCACCGAAATCACATCGCCGTGCATGGCCATCATGTCCCCGCTGATTGAGATTTTGATGTTCGGATTCGCCTGATGAAGCTGATAAAGGCGCGGCAGCACTTGGTCGTCCGGCACAACCTGATCGTCAAAAGTAACCGTATTCCCCTCGAGCACCTTTATAGAAACGTAATCCTTCTGCTCGGTTGGCGGCAGCGCCATCATCGCCGGCAGATTGACACGGATACCCTTCATGTGAGTCTGGCTCAGGCTGACCATCATGAAACTGGCGAGCAGAAAGAACATGACGTCGATTAATGGAATAATCTCGATGCGGGCCCGTTTGTGTGGAATTGGCGAAGAGATATGCATGGCTAAATCAGTAGGATGCGCCGGTCATGGTGAAGGTGATGGGAATTTTCACTTTCGGGGCGACCGCGCCGGGTCGAAATCGCCACTGCCTGAATGCGCTTAGCGCGGAGTCATCCAGTAACGAGTTACCGATGCTTTGCGCCATCGTCGCGTCGGTCACCCTGCCGCTCGCTGTATCGACCGTGACCACGCAAACACCGCTGCCCATAATGCGGCGCGAACGTGCCTCATAAGGGTACCCGGGGCGCGGCGCATAGACGGCGTTGGCCTTAGCGCTGGATATCGACGTCGCGGCTGGAGCTTTGATTGGCATCACTTTCACCGGCCTAGGCTGGCGGGGCGGCGGCGTCCTCTCCTCGACATACTCGGGCTTGACCTCAGGCGGCGCCGGCGGAGGCGTCGCGACCGGAACCTCCTCAGGCGGCGGGGTGGGTTCCGGCGGTGCCTCCATCGTCGCCTCGACGACCGCGGTCGGAATATCGGAAAGATCGACTGGCGGCGGCTCGCGTTTCATCGCTGCAACCACGGCTCCCAGATGGATCACGGCTGCGCCACCAAGAGCGGCCCACAGATGCCATCTGGGAGGCGGTCGGTACATCAGTGGTCTAGCCATAGCTTCTCCTAATGTGGTATCGGCGCCGCCGGGACTCCCCTGGCAGACTCGCTTTTGATCTCAAACGCGATCTTGTAGAAGCCGGCAGCGCGCAGGATATCCAGCAAATGAATGACATTGCCATGGACCGTGCCGCGATCGCCGCGAAGGAACACCTTCGCTTCGGGGTCTTCCTGATACACCTTTTGTAAGCGCGGCAGCATTTCATCCCAGCTCACCTCTTGTTTGTCGAAGAAGTAGTGCCCGTCTTTATCAACGGAGACGCTGATGTAATTCTTCTTCGACTGCGTCTCACCCGAGACGCCCGTGGGCAGATTGACCTTGATGCCTTTCATATGCACCTGGCTCAAGCTCACCATCATGAAGCTGGCGAGGAGAAAGAACATGACGTCGATCAACGGAATGATCTCGATCCGCGCTTTCTTGTGCGGTATGGGAGAGGCGACTCTCATGGGTTTGCTTGGGCGATTGCCTGCGTTTAGCGCGTGGTCGTCATTTCTGCCTCGCGTTTCGCCTTTACGTTCGCTTCCAGCATCACCTCCAGGTTCGTGGCCGCCGTTTGCAGCTCGAACTCCAAGTTAGACACTCGAGAAGTGAAAAAGTTAAACGGAACCAACGAGAAGATCGCGATGCCAAGACCGCATGCGGTGGCGATGAGCGCTTCCGCGATACCGCCGGTGACCGCTTGCACGGCCAGTTCTTCGTTGCCCAGAAAACTGAATGAACGAATCAGACCGGTGATCGTGCCCAACAGACCCAGTAACGGCGCGAGTGTCACCAGTGTATCCATAACCACGAGAAACCGGCCGGCGCGCTTTATTTCGATGCCGGCGGCGACTTGCAACGCTCCCTGCAACGAAGCGTGCTGGTGATTGAGCCCGTTCCACATCATGCGCAGAACTGGATCGCGCGAGCCGCGGGATAGTCGGGAGGCCTCGGCCACATCGCCGGTTTCAATCGCGGTAAATACCTTCTCGATCAGCTTGGGATCGCGCCGGAACCAGCGACCTCCCCACCAGAAGATTCGCTCGATCACAACCGTGAGCCCAACAATCGACACGATAAGAATCGGCCACATGATCGGGCCGCCTTTGCGGAAGTTATCGATGAGAAAATTACCGGTGAACATGCCGGTGGCCTTCATTTCGGGAGCCGGAGACGCAGCGGGAGAAGCAGTTGTTGCCGGGGATGCGCTTAGCGTAGCGGAGACCGTCGTTCCTGGCGCAGGCGAAGCACCAACCGGCCCGACCGGAGATGTCCCGGGAGCCAGCGCCGGCGATGTGCCGGCAGCCGGCGGTGGAATCGGCGCTGCCGGATTCGGCGGTGCGCCGGGGATTTGCGGTGCGGCGGTCGCGGGCGCGTTCGGTGGCGGCGGTGGCGGCACCGGCCGATTCTGAGCAAACGCAGTCAACGCGATCACACTGAGACAGAGAGTAAGTAATGTTTTCATAATTGCGGCCAAGATTAAGTTACGAGCTCGGTTTCTATGGACATGTCTTTATCCCAAACAGGTTGATGGCGAGTCCAGCAAAACTTTTCACCTTTCTTTTAATTTTAACGCTTCGCTTCTCGAAGATTGCTACTTCTATCTTCGCATTATCTCCACCCGTGGGATGTAAGGCAAGCTCAGTAAATCGACGCGCGCAGTTAAAAAAAATGTCTGGCTGAGCGGTCATCGCGGCATCAACGCGTGTTTTTCACGCCGTTTCGCAGCGGTGGCCAGTCGCCGATTTTCGCTTCCAATTCATCGCCCTCTCGGATTGGCCCGACGCCGGACGGCGTTCCAGTCAAAAGGAGATCGCCGGGCGCGAGCGTGAGCGACTGACTGGCAAAAGAGACAATTTGCGCCACGGAATAAATCATCTGGCTTGTCCGCGCGCACTGTTTGATTTCCCCATTGTGGCGGAGCTCGATGGCGAGATCGTCCACATCGACATCGGCATACACAAACGGCCCGACCGGCGTGTAGGTGTCGAACGATTTGCAGCGGCCAAATTGCTTTTCCGACTTCTGCAAATCGCGGTCGCTGATATCGAGCCCGATCGTGTAACCGAAGACATGATCGAGCGCGCTTTGCGAGGAAACATTTTTTGCGGTCGCGCCGATGACAGCCGCAAGCTCAGTTTCAAAATCGGTTTGATGTTGCGGGAATGCGATCTCGATTGTCCCGTTATGTCGCAAAAGCGAGCTCGGTGCTTTAAACCAAATCAGCGGCGAACCGAGCGGCGTCCGCTTCATCTCCGCGATGTGGTGCGCGTAATTTAATCCGACCGCGATCAATTTTGAGGGCGCCACCGGAAGATCGACATCTACATCCGTAAGTTTTAACACTTCGCCGGTTGGTTCGATGTCAACCCAATATGGCTTGGCCAGGATAGACACTTCATCTCCGCGCACTTCGCCGTAAAAAAATTGGTCGCTTAATTTGAAACCGCCAAACGTGCGCATTGGAACCACGCATTTTCAACGGTAGGGCGAGACTCTGTCCAGCCGAAGATAATTCCACGGCTCCGCAGAGCGTCGCCCTACCCTTAACGCGCAACAACAGCGACAAAGTCACGCACGGTTTTTTGTTCGGGAATGGAGAACGCGCTGCCGTCTTTGCGTGCGAACCAAAATGCGCTCGACGATCCGCCGTCGAGATTGAGTGCACGATCGATTTTGAAATCGCTTACCCCGCCGGCAAGAATCGCGGATAATTGGGCAAGCGAAATTTCGGAACAAAATCCGAGCCCCGCGTGACCGTCGCGATCGATCGCCGCGAATGTTCGTCGCGCTTCATGCGTTGCCTCAAGTCCACGCACGCGCTGGCCAAGATCGACAAGGAACGGTCCGCATTGGATCGCGGCATGCGGGTTTGGCCGCCGCGAATACTCCCCTGCGCGAACGATTTGCACTCCGCGCGAAGACGCCATCAAAACCCCGCCCAACAAACGCGCGCGTTGCAACGGCGAGAAAACTTTTCCATCGACAATCAGCAAACCAATCGGCGCGTAATTGGAATCGAAATATCCGCCGTTCACGCCGGCCAGACAGTTTTCCTGTCGCATCGCTTCGGCAAGATCGATGTGCGGCTCGGCCGGTTGATCAATAATGCGCAGGGTGAATGACTTTGCTAAAAAGAGTGTCAGCTCCAGTGACGCGCGCTGACCGGTGGTGGAATCCTGCAGAGCCACGTATCGATGTTCGAGTCCAGACGCTGAGGAAGATTCGGTTTGCGCGGAAATTACTTTCCACTCCGCGCGCGAAACCGTCGCGACCAGGGTGAAAAGGATCGCGACGCTAAGTCTTCGCACCGTACTTGTTGAGCAAAGCTTGAAAGCGCGGATCTGTTCGCAGCGGGTCCCAAATCGGATTTACTTTCAGACCCTGCACGGTGACAGTGCTCGGTCGGCCCAACAATCCGTCCAGGATTTCAATCGCGCGACCGTTGTCGCCAAGAATGGCGTGAACTTCGGCCACCCCAGCCGCAATTTCCGGGCCGCCAAAGGCGTCTTTGCTCTCCGGAAGCAATTCGCTGGCGCGCCGCGCTTCAGCTAGCGCGGCATCTTTATCTCCGAGATAGGCGAGAACTTTCGCGAGCTGAACATGCATGTCCGCTGCATCGGGACTTTCTTTCAGTTGTGCTTCGACGAGGTCTTTTGCTTTCAGCAAGGCGGCTTCGGCGCCGGATTCGTCCCGAAGCGCCTTTCGCGCAAAGCCAATGAGATAATATTTGCCACACAAGGCTGCGGGAATCGGTGCGAGGAGGTCGTCCGGCAGACTTTCCGCTTCGCGCAATCCTTCCTTGTATTTTCGTTCCAAAAGAAAAACGTCCGCGCGCGCGCCAGCGATCCTAAGTTTCTCCTGGTTGTTCATCGGGATCGATTTCACGGCCGTAAATCCTCTCTCAGCGACGCTGAAATCGCCTTTCTCAGCGATCGCTAGCTTGGACTTGACCTCCCAAGGTCCTAACGCGTTGGGGTCCAGAGCGAGCGCGCAGTCGATAGTTTTGTTAGCCGCATCGTAATTTCGCAGCATCCCGTAATTGAAAGTGAGATTTTGCAGCGGCCAGATGTCCTTCGGATTTAAACTGACGGCCTTCTCGAGGTTGGCGGTCGATTCCGCCCATTTTCCCTGCCGGCGTTGGATCGCGCCTATAGCCAGGTAGGCGTCAGATTCGTTGGGCAATCCCTGCCGTGCGATTTCGAATTCTCTCAGTGCCGCGTCATAATTGTTATCGCCGTAATAATACGAATATCCCAGGGCCAGATGCGTCTCCGGCAGGTCAGACTGCAATTGCAGAGCGCGTTCGGCCAGAGTGCGCGCTTTTTCGCGGCGTTCCCGAGTGGGATCGAAGGTGTGCACGATCCAACTCTGCAACTGCGAGTAGCACGCGAGGGCAAGCGCAAAATTTGCGTCCAGCTGAATGGCGCGCTCGTACATTTGTTCGCTTTGCTTCAGTTTGCCGAAATCCTCAAGAGCGCCTTGGAGATTGTGCGCCTGGACAAAAGCGAGATAGGCTTCGCCATTCTCGGTGGGCTTGCGTTCCATTCGCGATTGTTCGGCGGGCGAAAGTTTAGCCTGGAGCGCGTCGGTGATTTTTTGGGCGAGATCGGTTTGAATTGCGAAAACGTCCGTCAGGTCGCGATCGTAATCGTTCGCCCAAATGTGTTCGTCCGTTGTCGCATCGATCAACTGTACATTGACGCGCACGCGATTTCCAGCGCGGCGCACGCTACCCTCGAGAATGGTCGAGACGCCAAGAGCTTTGCCGATGTCGCGCACATTTGGCGCGTGCCCGCGAAACGACATTACCGAGGTGCGTGAGATCACCTTCAGCTCGCCGATTTTCGATAAGTTCGTGAGAATGTCGTCCTGGATGCCGTCGGCGAAGTAGGCGTTCTCTTTTTCGTCGCTCAAATTTTCGAAAGGAAGAACCGCGATCGA
>WNGE01007350.1_pt1 | contig 12008 bp, 11 predicted proteins | sample 5400651 | NCBI WGS metagenome assembly WNGE01 (sample SAMN13153370, study PRJNA577476) | soil metagenome | isolation source: 60 cm soil or saprolite under grassland replicate 2 | place: USA:California | collected 2016-06-15 | reverse complement strand
ACACGGTGTCGTTCGTTCCGTTGGGTGGCGCCGTGTAGGTCTGCGAGACCGCGGTGATCTGGAAGATCGTGTCGGGAAGGTTGAGGAACGTCTCGAGCTGCTCGTATCCGCCGGTTGCCGTGCTGCTGAACAGGACGTAAGTGTACGTTTCACCGACGTAGACCGTGGTGGGCGGCGGGTCGCCGATCCCCCCCGGACCGGTGATGGCGGTGACCGAGTTCCGGTTCTGCGAAACCAGGTGCTCGACGAAGATCTCCCGCGGCGTCGGCGTCGAGATCGCGCCCACCCCGGTCGCGGCGGCGGTGATGTGGTACCGGCGGGTGGTGTTGTAGGCGGCGGCGCTCCTCGTGACCTGGATCTCGTAGTAGAAGTCGACGCAGGCGCCAGAGGCGAGCGACGGTTGCGACAGCGACGACGGTCCGACCAGGTTGATGAGGGCATTGGTGGCGTCCCACACGATGTTCGACACCACCGCCGCGGCCGCCGTGTCGCCCGTGTCACAGACCCGTGCGCCCACGGGGAACGTGTCGGGGCCGGAGGTGACCTTGTTCGAGTCCAGCCCGACCACGTTCCACGTGATCGGGCGGATCGTGAGTGTGACCACCGCGGCGGCCGGCCCCGCAGGAACCAGCGCGAGGAGCAGCGCGGCGGCGACCAGCGCGCCCGCCACGCGGCTTCGTGTGCTCGCGCCGGACGGTATGGCGGCTTGCGGACGAGCCTGCCCCACGTGATCTCCTGGTCGCCTCGGTCGACAGTCCAGCCGGAGGCAGCGCGTGGTTCGCCCTGCCGTCCCTTCTGTGTCGGCCCTGCCGACCTAGGACTTAAGGCTCTCCCTTCGTGAACCCGGCGGACCCGGGAGCCTCGGAATTGAGCGTCCCACTCGTCACGCGAAGGGGGCTCGACCCTAACGTCCGGTTGCCCAACGAAAGGAGCGGACCATGGCTCATCCCAACGAGGAGGTCGCCAGGAGCGCCACCGAAGCGCTGTCCAAGGGTGACATGGAAGGATTCCTCAGCCTGCACACCGATGACGTCGTCTTGCACTTCCCCGGCCGAGGGCCGATGGCCGGCGACTACCGGGGCAAGGACGGCTTGGTGCAGCTGTTCCAGAAGCAGATGCAGATGCTCGACTCCCCACCCGAGATCGAGAACCACGACATCCTGGCCAACGACGACCATGTGGTCGTCCTAAACAACACACGGGGGACCCGCGGCGGCCAGACACTGGAGCAGCAGCAGGTGGTCGTGATGCACATCAGGGACGGCAAGATCGCTGAGGTCTGGCTACAGTTCTCCGATCAGCAGGCCATGGACGAGATGGCCTCGTCTTGACCCGGCGAGGGTAAGATCACCGATCTGATCCCGATCGCAAAGAGCTACAGCTCAGCCGGGCGAGCCGCCGACCTCTCCGCCGCGTAGTCCCTCCGGATCAGCTCGAGCTCAGCACCCTTACGCCGGCGACTCATCAGGGCGGGCGTGATCGTGGACGTGCGCTTCCCTCCGGTGCTCCTTGTCCACGTCCCGATGGGGGATGTGTACGTGGTCCAGGGCGGGATGGTTGTGATCGTGGGTGTGGGTGGAAAGCAGATGGCCCCAGTTCTCTCCCTGGTGCAAGTAGTGCGTCACGTGATAGTGCTTGTGCCGGTGCTTCAAGGCTTCGTGCTGGTGATGACCCTGCTCTTTCGCCATGCCGCTCACCACCTCTTCCCGGACGGCGCGCTCCGACGGACCGACCGTATACCGAGTGATGGAGGGGGACAAACGAGAAAGGGCCGGCTGGTGTCGAGCGCCATCAGGGGAGGGACTCCACGCAAGGTTCGATTCGTGGCCGCCGCTACGTGTCGCGGCTGGCCCGGTGCAATGACACGGGGCGCGGCAGGCCCTGCAACTCAGCAAGGCCAATGTCGACGAACCGTATCGTCGGGTTCTGAATCGATCGAACGACGCTCTCACTGACCAGGACCTGGCCGGGGCCGGCGTGGGAGGCGATCCTCGCCGCGGTGTTGACGGTCCGGCCGAAGTAGTCGCCGTCCTGGAAGATCACGGGGCCGGCGTCGATGCCCGTGTGGGCCGGGGGGAGGCCGGCGGCCGGCACGAGATCGGCCAGCTCCAGCGCGGAGATCACGCCCGGCCCGGGTCGGTGAAGTAGAGCATCACCCCGTCGCCCAACCACTTGACCGGGCGGCCTCCATGGCCGTACGCGCTCCGCTGGACCAATCCCCCGAGGGTCGCCGCCATGTCTGCGGCAGCCTCGTCCCCCCGCTCCTCGGTCAGCCGGGTGTAGCCGGAGAGGTCGAGGAAGCACATGGCCGGCGGTTCAGCCACCGTGTGGTGCAGGCCCGCCTTCTCCAGGGTGGTCTCCACCGCTTCGACGACGTTCGCCAACCAGGTGTGCTCCGCGTGGCCGTGGTACATGGAAACAAGCGCCTGCTCGACGTGGGGGATGCCCTCGCCGACGGCTTGCGCTCCCGCGTGCAGCACCTGGGCCTCGCTCATCCCCGACCGAAGCAGCGGGAGCACGATCTGGGCTCGGTAGAAGTTCGCGGCCGCTTCGGTGATGCGTCGCATGCTGTCGCCCCACACCCGGATAAGCCGCTCGAACGCGGCGGACTCCACCTCGGCCTCGACCACGACCTTCATCACGGGGACCAGGTCGAGCTCGTCCCGGTGGACGGGATCGTCCGGCTCCGGACGAGCGAACCCCATCGACTCGCGAACGGCCTGCAGCAGCTCCAGGCTCAGGCCGGTCTCGACGCTGAGCTCCCGATAGGTCTTCCCCACGGGCTCGCCGAACCAGTTCCAGGCCGGGAGGTCCAGGAACCCGAAGGAGAGATCCCCGCTTCGGACGGCTGTTCCCATCCCATCGAGTGGAAGCCCCCCTTCCTCCAGGCCGCGGACCAGGCGCACTCTCCGAAGATCACCCGTTCCGAACGCCTCGCCGGTCTGGGGCGGGACGAGGATGCCGAGCTCGACCAACCGATCCATGTAGTCCACAGAGACTCCCGCTCGCCCGGCCAGTTCATCGCGCGTGAATCCGCCCACGACCCGAATGGTAGTGGCTGCCGAGCCCGGCGAGCGGGCGGGATCGATCCTATTTGAGCGCTAGGGTTGTCCTCGTGGGCGAGTCGGGCGCGCTGACCGTTTCACGCGGCGCCGCGCTGTACGTCGGCGCCCTGATCGGGCCCGGGGTGCTGCTGGTGCCGGCGCTGGCGGCGCAGGCGGCCGGTCCGGCATCGATCGTCGCCTGGGCCGCGCTGCTCGTGCTCTCGGCGCCGCTCGCCATCACCTTCGCCGCGCTCGGGGTGAAGCATCCTGTCTCCGGCGGCGTCGCGGCCTACGTCCGCGAGGGATTCGGGGAAGACGCGGCGGCCGTGACCGGCGCGTGGTTCGTGACCGCGGTCGTCCTGGGCGGCCCGGCCGTCTCGCTGATCGGCGGGTACTACGTCGCCGACCTGACGGGTTCCGGGACCGGCGTCGCGGTGGCGGTCGGTCTCGTCATGTTCGCCGTCGTGCTGGCCGCGAACGCGTTCGGGCTGAGGGTCTCGTCCAGCTTCCAGCTCGGCCTGTCCGCGGTGCTGGTCGGCGTGATCGCCGTCGCGGTCACCGTGGCCCTGCCATCCCACGCCGGCGAGAACTGGACGCCGTTCGCGCCGAAGGGCTGGTGGGCGGTGGGCAGCGCGGCGAACATCCTGATGTGGCTGTTCTTCGGCTGGGAGGCGATGGCCCAGCTCGCCGGGGAGTTTCGAAGGCCGGCGAAGGACCTTCCGCGCGCGATGGGTCTCGCCTTCGCGGTCATCGCCGCCCTCTACGTCGGGCTGGCGGTGGCCACGATCACCGTCACCTCCGGCGCCGGCGCCGGCTCGAAGGTGCCGCTGGCCGACCTGATCGCGGTCGGGTTCGGCCGCGCCGGCCGAAACGCCACCGCCGTGCTCGCGGTGGCGCTCACCATGGGGACGATGAACGTCTACATGGGCGGCACGGCCCGGCTTGCCGCCGCGCTCGCTCAGGAGGGGGCGCTGCCCGGATGGCTCGGCGAGGGGGCGCCGAGGAGCGTGCCGCGCCGCCCGCTGTTCGCCCTCGGCGTCCTGGGCACGGTGCTGCTCCTGGCCCTGGCCTCCGGTTTCGGCAGCACCGCAGACCTGATCCGGGCCACCTCGGCCTGCTTCATCGCCGTGTACGTGCTCGCGCTCGCCTCCGCAGTCCGGATCCTCCGAGGGCGCATCCGCGTGGCGGCGGCCATCGCGCTGGGGCTCGTGACGGTGGTCGCCGTGTTCTCCTCGCGTTTCTTGCTCGTGCCCGCCGTGGCAGCTTTGGTCTCCCTAGGCCTCCGCCGACTGGCACGACCTCCGCGACCGGCCGAGAACGAATCGCCTGGCCTTCTTGAGGTCGACCCAGACCCCAGCTAGTGTGGATTGGTCGTGAACTCGCCCCACGGAACGCTTGCCCTGCGTCCGACCACGACCGGTCCCAGTTCCTCGGGCGCTCTTCGCCGATCGTGGCGCCCAATTGTCGCAGTTGTCGTCTTCGGTGGGCTCCTGTCGGCCTGCGGAGGAGGAGGAACATCCGCCGTGGGAAGCCCTGGTCCATCTGGAGCCACGGCTGCAGAGTCGCCGAGCCCGAGCGTCTCCGTCTCTCCGACGCTTGATCCCCAGACGGTCGAGTGTCAGAACGATTTCACCTTCCTGAGTGGCATAGCCAAGGGCTGGAACAAGGCCGGCACCTCGCTCGACAAGACGACGGGGACGGACGCGGATTTCCTCGCCTACATCACGAAGCTCAAGCCGCTCCAGAGCAAGGTCCGGGCCCAAACGGTCGGGACGGGATTCGCCTCGGATCGCCAGCAGATGCTCGAGGGGTTGAACAAGAACATCGACGGGTTGACCAAACAGCTGGACTCGACCACCACGGCGGGGTACGAGGCCGGCAGTGCCGAACACCACGCGGGCGAGGACGAGTTCGTCAAGGCCGCGAACGATCTCCAGGGGAGCTTCTTCAGCTGCGTCCCGGCGGGTTAGGGAGCGCCCCCGGACGCCCCATCACGATCGGTGCCCTGAGGCCGGGCTCGAAGGTCCGGGCCAGCTCGGAACAGATCGCCAAGCCGGCTCCGCTGGTCAGGCTTCACCGCGTGCCCGGGGTGGGACTCGAACCCACACGCCCCGAGGGGCCGTGACTTTTAAGGTCACTCCGTCTGGCCTGATTCCGGCACCCGGGCCGTCCCCAGGATAGGCCTGTCTCGGTCAGGCCGAGCGGCGCTCCCACCACATGGTCCACTCGCCGCTCGAGACGGTTCCGCTCGTCCAGCCCGGCTTCGACTCCGTGACCCGGGAGCGAGCCCCGGGCCCTCGGACCCGGATGGTGCCGTCGGCCAGGATCTCGGCCACGACGGTGGGCTCCTCGAACGCCTCCAGGGGAGGGACGAGCCGCAGGGCCGTGCTCGCCACCGTGCTCATCGTCGGCCTCCTCTCGTTCGATACCTGTAAGGCTGACCAGAGGTCATTCTAGGTGACTGACGGTCAGTCGTCAAAACGGCCAGAAGAGCCTCAGGGCGCGAGGATCTTTCGCCCCAACTCCTTGGCCGCGCTGACCAGGTGGTCGCGGTCCACCTCCGCGCCCGAGTGGAGCTGCTGGACCACCGTGTAGATGATGCCGTTGTACAGGAACGACGCCGTGAGCTCGGGGTCCGTGACCTGGAACGCGCCCGCCTCGGCTCCGGCCCGGAGGCCAGTGGCCAGGAACAACGTGAGCTTGCGATCGGCATCGGCCAGCAGTTCGTGCGTCTCGGGGGTGTATGCCTGGGTCAGGAACGCGATGCTGTCGCGGTGATCGAGGGTCCAGTCCACCATGTCCTCGGCCACCGCGTCCGCCAGGGTCCACCAGTCATCCCGGCCCATCCGCTCCAGGAAGGGCATCGCGTGTTCGGTCAGCTCGTCCACGAACCGCTCGCGCAGCGCGGCCACCAGGTGGTCCTTCGAATCGAAGTAGAGGTAGAAGGTGCCCTTGGCCACCCCGGCCGCCGCGGTGATGTCGCCCACCGTCGCCCCCGCCAGGCCCTTCTCGGCGAACGCGGCCAGGGCCGCGTCCATGATCTCGCGGCGCCGGTCCCCGGCGCTCTTCGCAACCCGCCGCCCCCGCGCCCGCGATCCCATGGCTGACCGACGGTCAGTATAGGTCGAACTCCCACGTCGGCCCGGCTCGCTCCTGTAGGATGCGGCGTTTCAGGAACCGGGCGACCCCGCTCGACGTCGCTACGGTGGGCCATCCGGCCGGTCTTCGAGAGTAGACTGCGCGGGAAGGAGTTGGAGATGCCGCGAGGCAACAGGATCGCCTTCCCCCTCGCCTTCCTGTGCTTCGCCCTCGCCTCCTGCGGCCACGCCGGCGTGACGGCTGATCGCCCGCCGGCCCGGACCGAACCGGCCATCCTCGTCTCGGTGTTCTCCGATGCCGTCCTGCTGGTCGATCCCGCCACCGGTGTGCGGCAGACCATCGCCTCCGGTCTCGGCGACTACCAGCGCGGCTACGCGAGCTGGGACCCCAAGCACCGGCGGATCGCATTCGGGGACGGAGGCATCGTCGTGGCCGATCCTGGGTCAGGAAGCTCCAGGACGCTGGTTCGGGGCCGTGAGCTCTCGATGCCCGCGTGGAGCCCCGACGGCGGGACCATGGCGTACGGAGACGGCATCTCGCTGTGGATGACAGCGGTCGACCGGCCCAGCCCGTACCGGGTGGCGGTTCCGGCGATCCTGGCCCCGCTCGAGATGGCGTGGAGCAGCACCGGCGTGATCGCCTTCGAGGGCCTCGAGCTCGATTGCAGCCTGGTGACCCGGTGCGTCTCGACCGGCTCCAGCGAGATCTGGACGATCCTGCCCGACGGCACCGGGCTCACCCGGCTCACCCGTCTGGGCCACGCGGAGAAGCCGAAATGGTCGCCGGACGGCCGCCGGCTGGTGTTCGTGCGGACCTACCCGGGCACGGCCCACCGGGAGGCCTGGACGGTGGGCGCCGACGGCTCGAACCCCCGCCGCCTGCTTCCCGACGATGACGTCGTCGCCGCCGACTGGTCGCCCGACGCCTCCCGCCTGGCGGTGGTTCGCCCCGGGTCTGGGCGGAACACCCTCCAGCTGTGGGTCGGCCGCGGCGACGGGTCGGACCTGAAGCCGGTCGGCGGGCCGGTGCCCGGGACCGACGCCACGCTCGACTGGTAGCCGGGTCAGTCCTCTTCGATGCTGATCCGGTCGATGGTGACCGGCGTCTCGGGCCGGTCCCACTTGCCGGTCGGCACCGACGCGATGGCCCGGACCACATCCAAGCCCTCTCGAACCCGCCCGAAGATCGAGTACTTCTTCGGCAGCTGCTCCCCACGCGCCCCGCACACGATGAAGAACTGGCTCCCGTTCGTGTTGGGCCCGGCGTTCGCCATGGCCATGGTGCCGGTCTCGTAGGTCAGGTCGTTGTCTAGCTCGTCCTCGAGCTCGTAGCCCGCGTCGCCCTCCCCGGTGCCTCTCGGATCCCCGCCCTGCACCACGAACTCGGGGATGACCCGATGGAAGGTCAGCCCGTCGTAGAAGCCCTGGCGGGCCAGGAACACGAAGTTGTTCGCCGTCCTTGGGGCCTCGGCGGCGAACAGGTCCGCCACGATGGTCCCCTTCGAGGTCTCGATCACCGACCGGTACCGCTTCGACGGGTCGATCTCCATCTCCGGGGGGCGCTGCCACGTCTCACGAGCGGTCAAGGACGCACCTCCAACCTCACGACGCCTTGACGGTGACCTTCACGATGTAGACGTCCTGGGCCGGCCGTCCGTCGGCGGCGCCGCCCACCCGGGGGAGCTTCTCGATCGCCTGGGCCACGTCCAGTCCCGCGATCAACTTTCCCACGATCGCGTACTGCCCCGTGCCTCCAGGCGCCAGCGCGGCGTCCGCGCTCGCACCGGTCACGATGAAGAACTGGCTCCCCGCGGTCCCGTTCGGCTCGCTCGAGCCTTTCGCCATCGCCACGGTCCCTGGAGGATAGGTCGCCCCCTTGGGCGGAGCATCGACCGTCTTGTAGCCGGGCCCGCCGGTGCCGAACTGGTTCGGATCGTTGCCCGCCACGGTCAGGGGATCTCCGCCCTGGATCACGAAGTCCTGGACGGTGCGGTGGAACAGCAACCCGTCGAAGAAGTGCTGCTGGGCCAGGAACACCAGGCTGTTGACGGTGTTCGGCGCCGACTTCTGGTCGAGCTTGATCTTGATCGTCCCGCACGAGGTGACCATGGTCATCGTGTACGTCTTCTTCGGGTCGATGACGGTCTTGGGCGGTTTCTTGTACTGCTTCTTCTTGACGGAGGCGGCCTTCGGGACGGTGCCACCGCAGGCCACGCCGTACGCGCTGGCGGTGGCGCTGGGGGAGACCGACGGCGTCGTGGTCGGCGCGGCCACGGGCTTGCCCTTCCCCCCGGTCAGCGCGATCGCGGCGAAGGTGAGCCCGCCGATGGCCACAACGATGGCCACGGTGGCTGCCAGCAGGCGCTGGCGGCGCTTCCGTTTGCGCTCCGCCGCTCTCCGGGCGGCGAGCTTCGCCAGCTGGCGATCTCTGGTGCTTCTGCGGCTGGGCATCCGAACCGTTGAGCCTACCGGCTGGGCTCTGGTTCGACCATGAGACCCGTCACTCCTGCGGCGAGGCCTCGTCGCCCAGCCGGTACGCCAGGCCGTCCAGGATGTCGGTCTCGGAGATGACCGCGTCGGCGAACCCCCAACGCTGCATCACCCCGACCAGGATGGCCGCGCCCGAGGTGATCACGTCCTCCCGTCCCGGCGGCATGACCGGGATGGCCCGGCGCTCCTCGGTGGTCATGTCGGCGAGCAGGCGGAAGACCCGCTCGGCGTCGGCCCTGGCCAGGATGCTCCGGTGCACGCGGTCGGGGTCGTACTCGGGGAGGCCCAGCGCGATGGCCTGCATGGTCGTGGCGGTGCCGGCCACTGCCAACAGCGTTTCGGCGTCGTGGACCGAGATCCGGTCCTCCACGTGGGACAAAGCTCCCTCCACGGCCTTCTCCACCGCGCCGAGCTCCTCGTACGAAGGAGGGTCGGCACGAACGAACCGCTCGGTCAGCCGGACGCTCCCGATCTGCATGGAGAGCCACGCCGTCGGTTCGTCGTTCCCCAGGACGAACTCGGTGCTGCCGCCCCCGATGTCCACCACCAGGAACGGCGCCGGCCGCAGCGTGAGCCCGCGGGTGGCGCCGAGGTAGGAGGTCCGGGCCTCGTCCTCGCCCGACAGGACCTCCATCGGCTCGCCGGTCAGTCGAAGCACGGCTTGGGCCAGCTCCTCGCGGTTCGACGCGTCGCGAACCGCGCTGGTGGCCGAGAGGCGGATCCGGTCGGCCCCCAGGGCCCGGGCCCGCCGAGAGTACCGTTCGATCACCACGACCGTTCGGCGCAGCGCTTCGGGGTCGAGGCGCTGTGTGGCGTCGACGCCCTGGCCCAGGCGGGTGATCACCATGTCCCGGGCCAGGTCCTGCGGGTCCGGTTCGCCCTCCACGAACCTGGCCACCAGGAGCCTGACCGAATTCGTGCCGAGGTCGATGGCCGCCACGCGGCGGTCCGGCTTCTCGTAGTGGAGGTCGTGGAGCGGGACGCGCTCGGCCACCCAGGCGCCGATGGGATCCGCCCCGCCGGCGAGGTGATGGGCGTAGTGGGCGTGCAGGCACTTGATCCCGCGGCCCGCGCCCCCCACCCCTCCCCAGGCCTCCGCGCCCGGATGGAAGCGGCCCCGGTCGGCGGCGTACGCCTCGTGCGCGTGGCGGAGGGCGGCCCGAAGGTCGGGGTCGAGCTCGACCTCCTGGTCGAGGCGCTTGATCCATCCCTCGGACTCGAGGCGGGAGACTGCCTTGACCGCCTCGGGACAGGTCAACCAGTAGACGGTGGGGAACGGGTTGCCGTGGACGTCGACGGGGTGGTTGCGGATGACCAGGGGGTGCCCGACGCCGCACCGGACGACCACGGTGAAGGGGATGGTGGGCTCGCGCCCGAGTTGGGCGGCGACTTCCCGTCGGTCCGAGGAGCTCGCTATTTCCGCTTGTTCTCGACGGAGCGCTTGTAGTCGACCAGCCGCTCTTCGGACTGGCGCATGAAGCGCTTGAGCTTCTGCTCGAACTCGGGGTCCCTGCCGGCCCGCCGGTCGATCCTGGGGGCCGGATCCTGCAGAGCCTTGATCGAGAGGTCGATCTTGCCGTCTTCCTTGATGGCGACGACCTTGGCCTGCACCCGGTCGTTCAGGTGGAGGTGGTCCTCCACGTTCCGGACGTAGTTCCGGTCGATCTCCGAGATGTGGACCAGGCCGATCTTCCCGTCCTCCAGCTGGACGAATGCCCCATATGGGGTGATGCGCTGGACGAGACCGTCCACCACCGCTCCGACTGCTAGCTCTGCGATCGGGACTCCTTTCCGCAGGTGGACCCGGACCTCGGGCCCGAGGGCACTATCCCACCGCCCCCAAGAGCCGTCAACAGCCAGGACGTTCGGAGATGGAGGGGTCCAAACTACGGTTACCCTTGCTAGACACGTGGATCAGCTCGATACGTTCGACGATGGGCTCATCAAGCCATCGGGACAGCTCGGGAATCCGCCGCTCAAGATCGGCCGGCCAGACCTTCCCGAACAGGTCGAGTTGGAGTTCGAGTCGGGTCGGGGGGATGATGAAGGCGAGAGCGCGGAGGAGAGCGAAGATCCCGAAGAGGAAGAGTGACGCCCGAACATCACCTACTGGTCACTGATCGGAGTACGAGCGCTTCGAGCGCATGATGCGTGGGCTCCTCAAGGTGCCGAAGAAGGCCATCAACGGCCAGGGCGGGAAGGCGAAGAAGAAGGCGAGCTAGTGGGACGGGCAGGAATCAAGCGGCGCAAACCGAAGAGGCCACTCCCGCCGGTGTCCTCCTCTTCCGGAAACCCTACGGGGCTCGAAGGAACGTTCATCGGCAGGTTCTATGGGCTCAACGTCTACCGAGACCTTGCGTTATGGGTTCGACACCGGAAGCATCGACGGGGAAACTTGGTCGTCTGGATTGGACTCCTGCTTCTCGGGATCGCCGTTCTCGGCGTAGTGATTGTAATGCTCTTCTTCGTCCACTCTGACCTTCCCCCGCTTCCACGGGGACCCTGAAGCACTTGAGTCAACTATATCGTTACCCCAACTAGCCGGTGGGGGATGGTGACGCGGGCTGGGTCAGAGTCCCGATCTCCGTGATCTCGGAGGGCGGAGGCGGGGAGACCTTCACCGGGACGCCGAAGTCGAACAGGTCGACCGTTTCCTCGATCTTCGCGGTCCCCTGCGTGCCGAGGTTCATCTCCATCGAGAGGCTCATGCGGCGCACGCGGCCCTGATCGTCGACCCACACGTCCATGGGAAGTGTGGTACTCCCGAAGTACTTGAGCGCTTGGAGGAAGGTCACCCGCTGCTGTGCGGGCATCCGTTCGGCGGCCTTCCGCAGGTCGACGGTCAGCCGGTAGTGCTTCGTCTTCGTCCCCCGGATCGTGTCCTTGCCGACATCGGTGACACCGTTGGAGGCGCCCTTCAGGTACTGAAGCGTCTGGGAGGGGTTGCCGGTGAACGAGGCGGGGCCCGACGAGCCACCGGGTATCCCTGAAAGGTCCGAAACGTCGATCTTGATCCAGGGCTTTGACGCCGGGATCGACCCCGCAGGTGGTTTCTCGTACAGGATCCCGTCGATGATTCGGAACTCGATGGCCTGCCCGCCGGCCCCGGCGCCGGTGATGGTGAGCCGAATCGACGCCACGTTTCGTTCGTAGTCGGCCACGCCCGTGCCGCTCTCGGTGATGGGTCCGCTCGAGAGCCCGCTGGTGGTGACGCGGGCGGTGATGGCGAGCCTGGAGGTGCCCGCCTTCGTCGTCCTGTCCGCGGCGAGCTCGATGGAACTCAGCGAGGTCTTCGCGCCGCCGGAGTGGCATGCCACCGCGGCCAGGCCGGCCACGGCCATCAGCACGAACAGTCCCTTCGCGCGCATAGCGGTTC
>WNGE01018183.1_pt1 | contig 12010 bp, 10 predicted proteins | sample 5400651 | NCBI WGS metagenome assembly WNGE01 (sample SAMN13153370, study PRJNA577476) | soil metagenome | isolation source: 60 cm soil or saprolite under grassland replicate 2 | place: USA:California | collected 2016-06-15 | reverse complement strand
CTCATGTGGGACCTGTTCAGAGGTTCCTTCCCATCGGCGCAATCAGTCGGCGGCGTAACCTGCGATGCGGAGCGCTGTATCGCGCTCGACCCCGCCCGCCTCCTCGTCGCAGGCGCGGTCGCCGTCGGGCACGGGCGCCCCGGTGGCGTGAATGGCGGCGAAGTCGCGCAGCGTGCGGTCGAGCAGATGCGTCGTCACGACGTTGCCTAGCGCGTTGAAGATCGTCTCGACCCGACCCGGGTGCTGCTTCTCCCATTCGCGCAGCATCGCGGTTACCTGTTTGCGCTGCAGGTTTTCCTGTGCGCCGCAGAGATTGCAGGGAATGATCGGGAACGCCATCGCCTCGGCGTAGCGCGCCAGGTCGCGCTCGCGCACATAGGCGAGCGGGCGTATCACCACGTGCTTGCCGTCGTCGGAGACGAGCTTGGGCGGCATCGTCTTCAGCTTCGCGCCGAAAAAAAGATTGAGAAAAAACGTCGCGAGAATGTCGTCGCGATGGTGGCCCAGCGCGATCTTGGTCGCTCCGATCTCTCCGGCGACGCGATAGAGCGCGCCGCGCCGCAGCCGCGAGCACAGCGAGCACATCGTCCTGCCTTCGGGAATTACGCGCTTGACGACGCTGTAGGTATCTTGTTCCTCGATGCGAAACGGCACACCGCGCGAGGCAAGGTAGCGCGGCAGCACGTCGGCGGGAAAGCCGGGCTGCTTCTGGTCGAGATTGACCGCGATCAGCTCGAAGGGCAGTGGAGCGCGACCCTGGAGCGAGAGCAGGATGTCGAGCATCCCATAGCTGTCCTTGCCTCCGGACAGGCAGACCATCACGCGGTCGCCGGCCTCGATCATCGAGAAGTCGGCGATCGCCTGGCCGACGAGACGGCGCAGGCGTTTCTTCAACTTGTTCGCCTCGAAATCCGCGCGCTGCGCCTCATGCGCAGATGGAGCGCGGCGAGCGAGCGTGGATGCGGCATGGTCCACGGCGGCCTGCGTCACGCGGCCGCTGCGGACGCAGCCTTGGAGGACAGGCTGGGCGCGGGTGATGCCGGGGGTCGGGTTGCCGTGCTCATGAGCGCTTCCTCATCTCGCGTCGCCTGCCTTGATATGCCGGGTACCAGCGTCCGCTGCGGTGGAGGCGATGGTAGCATAGCGGGCGCTCGCGCAGCGGCTCGGGGCTGCGCCTCCTCGGCGGCTCTTCCTTCAACACCGAACCTTTTCATGCTCAAGATCAGCCACGGCTTCGACGCCGGCGCCATCGAGACCATCGCCGCGGATCGGGCGGACGACATCCGCGTGAACATCCGCGCCGACTCGCACGCCGAGTTCCGGCAGTGGTTCTATTTCCGCTTGCAGGGCGCGCGCGGCCAGTGGCTACCGCGCCGTCGCGTCGTACGACCGGCGGCAATGGTTCCGCGTACCCACGAGCTTCGACGGCAGCACGCTGACGATCGCCCACACTCCCGATCGCGATTCGGCGTGGTACGCATACTTCGAGCCGTATTCGTGGGAACGGCATCTGGACCTCCTCGGACGCGCCGAGGATTCGTCGCTGGCGCGGGTGCGCGACCTCGGCAGCACGGTCGACGGCCGCGACGTGAATCTGGTCACGGTCGGAGCGGGGGGCGCGGGCAAGCGGCCGCTCTGGGTGATCGCGCGGCAGCATCCGGGCGAGACGATGGCCGAGTGGTTCGTCGAGGGCCTGCTCGACCGCCTGCTCGACCGTTACGACCCGGTCGCGCGCTCACTCCTCGCGCAGGCGGTGGTGCACATCGTGCCGAACATGAATCCCGATGGCAGCGTGCGCGGCAATTTGCGCACCAACGCTGCCGGCGCCAATCTCAACCGCGAGTGGGCGGCGCCGAGCTCGGAGCGCAGTCCCGAAGTCTGCTGCGTGCGCGCAGCGATGCACGAAACCGGTGTCGACGCCTTTCTCGACGTGCACGGCGATGAGGGCCTACCCTACGTGTTCGTCGACGGCTGCGAGCGGCTGCCGGGCTTCACGCCCCGGCAGGATGCGTTGCAGCGCGCGTTCGTCGCCGCGTTCAAGCGTGCGAGTCCCGATTTTCAGGACGTGCACGGCTATCGCGACGACAGGGACACCAAGATCAACCTGACACTCGCCTCGAAGTACGTGGGTCACGCTTTCGGTTGCCTCGCGCTGACACTCGAGATGCCGTTCAAGGACAACGCCGATCTTCCCGACGAAGTGGTGGGCTGGAGCGGCGCGCGCAGCGCCCGCCTCGGAGCGGCTGCGGTCGAGCCGCTGTTCGCCGTCCTGCCGGATCTGTAGGTGCGAATTCATTCGCACGCCTCGGCCATCGGTTGGCGCGGCCGAATGAATTCGGCCCTACAATAGGATTGAATCCAAGGGAGAATAGGAATGCAGACCCTCGTCGTAGCCAATCCGAAGGGCGGGAGCGGGAAGACGACGCTCGCGACCAATGCCGCCGGCTGGCTCGCCGGCCGCAAGCAGCGCGTCGTGCTCGCCGATTTCGATCCGCTGCGGGCGGCGACGGAATGGCTGGCGCGGCGCCCGCCGCTTTTTCCCGCCATCGGCGGATGGACGCCCGACGGCGCGAAGAGGGAGCTCAAGGGCGAGCCGCCGCAATGGCTGGTGATCGATACGCCCGCCGAGCTGCACGGGGAGAGCCTGCGCGATGCGATGCGCCGCGCCGACATCCTCCTCGTGCCGGTATCGCCCAGCGCATTCGACATGGGGGCGACGCGGCACTTCCTCGATCAGATCAGCGAGTACAAGGCGGTGAAAAAAGGCGAAATCGCGATCGGCCTGGTCGCGATGCGCGTCGACCCCCGCACGATCAGCGCCGGTGAGCTCGAAGAATTTCTCGAAGGATTCGACTATCCGCTCGTCGCGCATCTGCGCCAGACGCAGGTCTACGTCTATTGCGCCCGCGATGGGCTCAGCGTGTTTGATCTGCCGCGCTCGCGCGGCGAGCAGGACTGGGAGCAGTGGCGACCGCTGACGCGCTGGCTCGCGCGGCAAGCCGCGGTCAAGAACGATTGATCCCGGCCGTGAAGCGCGGCCGGGCGCCCGGCTGCTGCGCACCGCGCAGATCCGCTTATCCCCTCGGCGCGCCAACGCGCTCCTGCAGTGCGAGCCACAGGCCGCTGACGACGATGATCGCCATGCCGAGCGCTGACCAGCGGTCGGGCAACTGGCCGAAGATGGCGAATCCGTACGAGGTCGCCCAGACCATCTGCAGGTAGGTGAGCGGCGTCAGCAACGACGCCGGTGCCAGCAGATGCGCGCTGATGACGAACCAGTGACCGAGCCCGGCGAAGAGCCCCAGCAGCAGGAACAAGGCCCCCTCGCGCCACGTCAGCACGCCCGCATCGATATTCCAGGGCAGGATCAGGGACAGACCGACCGTCCCCGCGAGCGCGCTGTAGAAAAGCGTCGTGTACACGCTCTCGTCGGCGAGCATTCGCGTCATCAGGAAATAGAGCGCGTTGCAAAGCGCCGCGACGACGAGCAGCAGCGTCGCGGGGTGAAAGATCGCCGACCCCGGCCGCACCAGGATGACGATGCCGATGAACCCGGTGATCGACGCGAGCCAGCGGGCGCGGTTGGGCCGCTCGCCGAGCAACGGCCCCGAGAGAACGATGACAAAAATGGGTGCGAGAAACGTGATCGCCGAGCCCTCGGCCAAAGGCAGATAGCGCAGTCCGCCGAAGAAGCAGATCGTGGCGCCGAGAAGAAACGCCGAACGCAGGAGTTGCAGAGCGGGATGGCGCGTGCGCCAGAACCCGGGTCCGCTGCGCTGCCAGGCAAAAGGCGTCACGACGAGCATCTGTCCGGCATAACGCGCCCAGACGACGAGAAACAGCGCGTGGTCGCGCACCAGATATTTCGCCGTGGCATCGAGCGACGACAGGCACAGCCCCGCGAGCAGGAACAGGGGCAACGCGCGGCGGAGCGGATGGACGTCGGGCATGAGCTCTCGCGCAACGGAGGGCGTGCAACAGCTTGCAGTGTAACGGAGCGCTCGCCGCCAAGGCCCGTATACTTGCCGGCGAGATGCCGATCTCGAGCGGCGGCATCGCCAACGGAATTCCACGGAGGACGGCATGAATGCTCGCACTTGTCTCTCGTTCGGCGTTGTTCTGCTGTCGCTTGTTGCGGTCCCGCTCGCGCCGGCTCAGGATCGCATCGACAAACCGGTGAGGATCGTCGTCGGCTTTGCCGCCGGCGGCACCGCGGACGTGATGGCGCGCGTCGTCGCCGACAAGCTCAAGGACAGCGTCGGGCAGCCGGTCGTCGTCGACAACCGGCCCGGCGCGATCGGCCGCATCGCCGCGGAGGCGGTGAGGAATGCGCCACCGGACGGCGCGACCATCATGGTCATGCCGATCGGGCCGATGGCCGTGGTGCCGCACGTCTACAGCGACATCCCCTACGATCCGGTGAAGGATTTCACCGCGGTCGCACTCGGCTCGACGTTCCAGTTCGCGATTGCGGCGGGCCCCACAAGCGGCGCGAAGACCTGGAGCGAGTTCGCAGCCTGGGTCAAGGCGAATCCCGGCAAGGCCGCGTACGCGACCTCGGGCGCGGGGAGCCTGCCGCATTTCTTCGGCGTGCTGCTTTCGCGCGAGCTCGGCGTCGCGATGGTGCACGTGCCGTACAAAGGCTCGGCGGCGTACGTCAGCGATTTGATGAGCGGCCAGGTGCCGGCGGCGATCGACGCGATCGCCGATCTGACCGAGTTGCACCGCGCCGGGCGCATTCGCATTCTCGCGAGCTCCGGCGCGACGCGCTCCACGGCCGTACCCGAGGTACCGACGTTCAACGAGCTGGGCCTGAAAGGCGTCGAGGCGACAGGCTGGTTCGGGTTCTTCGCGCCGGCTAAAACGCCCAAGCCGATTGTCGATCTGCTCAACCGCGGCATCAACAAGGCGCTGCAATCACCGGATGTCGTCGAGAAGCTCTCCAAGCTCGGCCTCGACCCGGCGACCGGAACGCCCGAGGAATTCGCGCGGATTGTTGCGTCCGACTACGCGAAATGGGGGCCGATCGTGAAGGCCTCGGGGTTCAAGCCGGAGTAGCCGCGACGCTTCGCACGCTCCCTCGGTTTTCGTAGGTGCGAATTCATTCGCACGCGGCGCACCGTGAACCGGCGCGGCCGAATGAATTCGGCCCTACGAACTTCCCGCAGCCGTCGCTACGCCGCCAAGAGCTCACGCAGGACGAACGGCAGGATGCCGCCGTGCCGGTAATAGTCGACCTCGATGGGCGTGTCGATGCGCAATGCTGTCGGAGCCTTTGAACTGGCAGGGCAGCACGCCCATGCCGACCAGATTCGAGCGGTGGATGCGCTCGAAGCTCCGCGCGACGACAACCTTCACGCCGAGGAGCTGCGTTCCTTTCGCCGCCCAGTCGCGCGAGCTGCCGGTGCCGTACTCCTCGCCGGCGAAAACCATCGTCGGCGTGCCGCGGCCGATGTAGGTCATCGCCGCTTCGTAGATCGACAGCTGCTTGCCTTCCGGCTGCAGGATGGTCACGCCGCCCTCGATGCGCGAGCCGTCGGGCTTGGGCACCAGCATCAGATTCTTGATGCGCACGTTGGCGAAGGTGCCGCGCATCATCACCTCGTGGTTGCCGCGGCGCGAGCCGTAACTGTTGAAATCGGGAACCGCGACGTCGTGCTCGAGCAGATAGACGCCCGCGGGCGAGGTGGGCTTGATCGAGCCGGCGGGGCTGATGTGATCGGTCGTCACCGAATCGCCGAAGATGCCGAGCGCGCGCGCGGCCTTGATGTCGTGCGCCGTGCCGGCATGCATGGTGAAATCCTTGAAAAACGGCGGCTCGGCGATGTAGGTCGACTTGTCCCAGGCATAGACCTGGCCCTTAGAAGTCGGGATGTTGTTCCACAGCGGGTTGTCCTTGGTGAAATCGCTGTAGAGGCGGCGGTAGGTCTCCGGGTCGGTCGCGTACTGCATCACCGCGCCGACTTCCTGCGCCGTCGGCCAGATATCGCGCAGGAAGACCGACTTGCCGTCGCGGCCGGTGCCCAGCGGCTCGGTCGTCAGATCGATGTTCGCGTGGCCGGCGATCGCATACGCGACGACCAGCGGCGGCGAGGCGAGAAAATTGGCCTTGATGTTGGGGTGAATCCGCGCCTCGAAATTGCGATTGCCCGATAGCACGGCCGCGCAGACGAGATCGTTCTGCGTGATCGTCTCCTCGATGGCCGGATCGAGCGGCCCGGAGTTGCCGATGCATGTCGTGCAGCCGTAGCCGGCGAGATAGAAGTTGAGCTTTTCGAGCTCGGGCAGCAGGCCGGATTTGGTGAGATAGTCGGTCACCACACGCGAGCCCGGCGCGAGCGAGGTCTTGATGTGCGGCTTGACCGTCAGGCCCTTGGCCGCGGCCTTCTTCGCGAGCAGGCCGGCCGCGAGCAACACGCCCGGGTTCGAGGTGTTCGTGCACGAAGTGATCGCGGCGATCAGCACGTCGCCGTTGCCGATGTCGACCGGCGTGGGACCCGTCACGGCAACGCGATCCTGCGTCGGGCGATTGTCGACCATTTCGACGACGTCGAGCGGTTTCTTCGCGCCGTGCAATTGCTGGGCGTTGTCGTTGGTTTGCGCCGGGGCCGAGCTGTAAAGCTTGGTGGGGAAGCGCCGTGTGAGCTTGTCGGCGGGTTGATTGAATCCGTTCTCCGCGGTCGGCTTCGAGAACAGCGTATTGAACGATTCCTTCATCTTCGGCAGCGGAATGCGGTCCTGCGGACGCTTCGGGCCGGCGAGACTGGGCACGACGCTCGCCAGATCGAGCTCGAGCGTTTGCGAGTAGTCGATCGCGCCCGCTGCCGGCATGCCGAACAGTCCCTGCGCGCGAAAGTAAGCCTCGAAGACGTCGATCTCCTGCTGGGTGCGGCCGGTGTTGATGAGATAGTCGACAGTCTTGTCGTCGACGGCGAAGAAGCCCATCGTGGCTCCGTACTCGGGTGCCATGTTGCCGATCGTGGCGCGGTCCGGAACCGGCAGCGACGCGGCGCCTTCGCCGAAAAACTCGACGAACTTGCCGACCACCTTGGCCTTGCGCAGCATTTCGGTAACGACGAGCACGAGATCGGTCGCCGTGACGCCTTCGCTAAGCCGGCCCTTCATGTGCACGCCGACGACATCCGGCGTCAGGAAATACACCGGCTGACCGAGCATCCCGGCTTCCGCTTCGATGCCGCCGACGCCCCAGGCGACCACCCCGATGCCGTTGATCATCGTCGTGTGCGAGTCGGTCCCGACCAGGGTGTCCGGATAGTAGAGACCGTCCTTCTGGTGGACGCCACGCGCCAGATACTCGAGGTTGACCTGGTGCACGATGCCGATGCCCGGGGGCACCACCTTGAACGTGTCGAACGCCTGCATACCCCACTTCATGAACTTGTAACGCTCGGCGTTGCGCTGAAATTCGACCTTCATGTTGAGGTCGAGCGCGTTCCTGGTGCCGTAGTAGTCGACCTGCACCGAGTGGTCGACGACGAGGTCGACGGGCACCAGCGGCTCGATCACCTTGGGATTCTTGCCCATGCGCTGCGCAACGCCGCGCATCGCGGCCAGATCGCACAACAGCGGAACGCCGGTGAAATCCTGCAGCACGACGCGCGCGACGACGAACGGAATTTCCTCGGTGCGGGGCGCGTTCGGGCCCCAGCCGGCGAGCTGGCGCACGTGCTCTTCGCTGATCTTCCTGCCGTCGCAGTTGCGCAAGACCGATTCGAGCACGATGCGGATCGACACCGGCAGGCGCGAGATCTTGCCCATACCGGCCTTTTCCAGGGCCGGCAACGAGTAAAACTGGCCGGTCTTGCCGGCGGCCGTGGTGAAGCGCTGGAAACTATCGTAGAGATGGTGTGCCATGGTCGTTCCTTATTGGGTCGGGACGGGCATCCTCGGTTTGTGCGCTGGGGGGGAGGAGAGGCCCTGCCGTGGCTTCAGGTCCTTCTGTTCGTCGATATTAAATTTCTTTCCGTTGGCCAGGATGACGTCGCCGGGTTTCTGATCGGACTGGCAGGGACCGGTCCAGCGCGCTTCGATCACCGCGCTGCCTTCGGACTTGCCGTGGACGGGCTCGGCGAAGGTTAAGGTGCTCTCGATCTTGTATGCCGAGTCGAAGCTGCCGGTGATCACCCCGTGCGTCTTCGCGATCGCTTGGTTCCCACCGAGCTTGCACTCCGCGTCGACGAGCTGCTTGTCGCCCTCGCGCCGCAACGTTACCTTTTTGCAGCTCTCGTGACGCCTCCCCTCGACCAGCTGCCGGACGGCGTCGTCGGTCTTCTGATCGACGCACATCTGCGTGGTGCGCACGCCTTCCCTCCGAAAGGTCTGCACCTTGATTTCCCAAAGCCCGGACTTGCGTTTCGGAACGTCCTGCCCCTGCGCCAGGCCGGCACCGAGGATCAGAGCGAGCAACAAGGCAATTTGACGCATTGCAACCTCCACTGACACGATGGGTTCAGACGACGAAGAGATCGACGAATTCGTGCGCCGGCGTCGCTTCGAGCCGGCGCGCATCGAGCGCGACGTCGAGAATAGCGCGCTGCTGCTTCGCCGGAAAGCGGCGGGCCAGGTTGGTCCTGAACTTCTCGATCAGCACGGGGATGCCTTGCGTGCGCCGGCGGCGATGTCCGATGGGATACTCGACGACGACTTCCTTGAGCTTCGTCCCGTCGTCGAACTCGACGGTGATCGCGTTGGCGATCGAGCGCTTGTCCGGGTCGAGATAATCTTTGGAGAAGCCGCGGTCCTCGACGCAGACCGTCTTGGCGCGAAGCGCGTCGATTCGCGGATCGGCGGCGACGCCATCCTCGTAATCCGCGGCGGTGAGACGGCCGAAGATCAAGGGGACCGCGACCATGTACTGGATGCAATGGTCGCGATCCGCGGGGTTGGCGAGCGGACCCTTCTTGTCGATGATGCGAATCGCCGATTCGTGAGTGCGGATGGTGATCCGGCGGATCGCGTCGAGCCGGTCTCTGACCTTGGGATGGAGAGCCATCGCGCATTCGACTGCGGTCTGGGCGTGGAATTCCGCCGGAAATGAAATCTTGAACAAGACGTTTTCCATGACGTAGCTGCCGTAGGGCCGCTGGAACGCGAACGGCTTCCCCTTGAACAGCACATCGTAGAAACCCCAGGTCTTCGCGGTCAATACCGACGGGTAGCCCATTTCGCCCTTGGCGACCATGAGCGCGAGGCGAACCGCGCGCGCCGTTGCATCGCCCGCCGCCCAGCTCTTGCGCGAGCCGGTATTCGGTGCGTGCCGATACGTGCGCAGCGACTGTCCGTCGACCCAGGCAAGTGAGATGGCGTCGATGATTTCGTCGCGCGCGAGCCCGAGGAGTTGCGCGACGACCGCGGTCGAAGCGACCTTGACCAGTACGACGTGGTCCAGACCCACGCGGTTGAAGCTGTTCTCGAGCGCGATGATGCCCTGGATCTCGTGCGCCTTGATCATCGCGGTCAGCACGGCCTGCATCGGCAGCGGGCTCCTGCCGGCGGCGACCGCGTTGCGCGAAAGCCAGTCGGCGGTGGCGAGAATGCCGCCGAGATTGTCGGACGGATGGCCCCATTCGGCGGCGAGCCAGGTGTCGTTGAAATCGAGCCAGCGGATCATCGCGCCGATGTTGAACGCCGCCTGCACCGGATCGAGCTGGAACTGCGTGCCGGGTACCTTGGCGCCGTTGGGAACGACCGTGCCCGGCACGATCGGTCCGAGCAGCTTGGTGCAGGCCGGATACGACAGCGCTTCGAGCCCGCAACCGAGCGTGTCGATCAGGCAGTGCCGCGCCGTCTCGTACGCTTCCTTGCTCGTGACCTTGTACTTGACGACGTAGTCGGCGATATCGACCAGGACCTTGTCCGGCTCGGGACGCACGTTGGAGATCGAGGCTGCCACACTCATCCCTTGGGCTTGGCGCCGCCGCTCGGGGCAGGTCTCTCTTCAGGGGCGCGCGGCGCGGGCGGCTCGGGGGCCCGGTCGATGCTGTAACCCGCGATCCGCCAGTGGCTGTCCTCGAGCTTCACCAGGATCGTCTCGTTGACCAGGGGCGCGTGCGCGAACTTCGTGAGATAGACCACGGTCACGTACTTGCCTTCAGGCGCACCGCGGACCGTGGTCGAAAAGGAGGCCCGCTGCAGCTCGCGCGTCACCGACTTGCCCAGCGCCTCACGCGCGGTGATGACGTCATGGGTCCAATCCTGCTGATTGCGGCCCTCCTTCATCGCGGCGGCGGTGTCGTTCCAGCTCTCCGCGGTGCGCCCCGCGTCGAGAGCCTCGAGCCAGTGCGTCGCCGCGTCTTGCGCCGCAGTCACGTCCGCGTTGCGCTCGCTTTGCTCGTCGGCCCACACGGGCGCGCCGACGAGCGCCGCGGCCAGACCGACGACACCGAGCAGCACCTGGAAGCGCATGAACGTGAGGCGTTTCATCGGCGCTGCGCGAGCGGAACGAAGGGTTGATCTTCCGGCCCGATATAGTTGGCGGAAGGGCGGATGATCTTGCCGTCTATCCGCTGCTCGATCACGTGGGCCGACCATCCCGACGTGCGCGAGATGACGAACAGCGGCGTGAACATGGCGGTGGGCACGCCCATCATGTGGTAACTCACCGCGGAGAACCAGTCGAGATTCGGAAACATCTTCTTCGCGTCCCACATCACGCTCTCCAGCCGCTCGGCGATCGCGAACATCTTGGTGTTGCCGGCGTCGTGCGACAGCCGGCGCGCGACGTCCTTGATGATCTGGTTGCGCGGATCGGCGATGGTGTAGACGGGATGCCCGAAGCCGATGATCACTTCCTTGTTCTCGACGCGGCGGTGCACGTCGGCCTCGGCCTCGTCGGGGTTATCGTAACGTTGTTGAGTCTCGAACGAGAACTCGTTCGCGCCGCCGTGCTTGGGTCCCCGCAATGCGCCGATCGCGCCGGCGATTGCCGAATACATGTCCGAGCCGGTGCCCGCGATGACGCGGGCGGTGAACGTCGACGCGTTGAATTCGTGCTCGGCATAGAGGTTGAGCGACGTGTGCATTGCGCGCACCCACAGCGGCGACGGCGCCTTGCCGTGCAGCAGATGCAGGAAATGGCCGCCGATCGTGTCGTCGTGGGTTTCGACCTCGATGCGCTTGCCGTTGTGGCTCCAGTGATACCAGTACAGCAGCATCGACCCGAGAGAGGCCATCAGCCGATCGGCGATGTCGCGCGCGCCGGCGACGCCGTGATCGTCCCTCTCGGGCAGCACCGTGCCCAGCGCCGAGACCGCGGTGCGCATGACGTCCATGGGGTGCGCCGCTGCGGGAATGCGCTCGAGGATCTCGCGCACCGGCTCGGGGACGCCGCGCAGAGCCCGCAGCTTGGCCTTGTACGCGGAGAGCTCGGCCCCGGTCGGCAGCTTGCCGTGCACGAGCAGGTATGCGATTTCCTCGAATTCGCAGGAGTCGGCGATGTCGAGGATATCGTAACCGCGGTAGTGCAGATCGTTGCCGGTGCGGCCCACGGTGCACAGCGCGGTATTGCCGGCGACCACGCCGGAGAGGGCGACCGACTTCTTCGGTTTCGGGACAACCGCGTCCGGCGTCGCGTGGGTCGTGCTTATCTCAGCCATCGTTCTTCCTTGTGAACAGCGCGTCGAGCTTCTCCTCGTAAGCATGGTAGTCGAGCATGTCGTAGAGCTCGGCCCGGGTCTGCATGGCATCGAGCACGTTCTTCTGCGTGCCGTCGCGGCGGATGGCGCGATAAATGTCGAGCGCGGCCTTGTTCATCGCCCGATACGCGGAGCAACAGTAGAGGGCCATGTCGACGCCGGCGGAGGCGAGCTCGCGGGTGGTGAACAGAGGGGTCTGCCCGAATTCGGTGATGTTGGCGAGGATCGGTACTTTGACCGTGTCCTTGAACTTCCGATACATCGCGAGGTCGGTGATCGCCTCCGGGAAGATCATGTCCGCGCCGGCTTCGACGTAGGCGACGGCGCGGCCGATCGCGGCGTCGAGCCCCTCGGTC
>WNGE01007348.1_pt1 | contig 12010 bp, 9 predicted proteins | sample 5400651 | NCBI WGS metagenome assembly WNGE01 (sample SAMN13153370, study PRJNA577476) | soil metagenome | isolation source: 60 cm soil or saprolite under grassland replicate 2 | place: USA:California | collected 2016-06-15 | reverse complement strand
CGTCTCCGTGGAGGACAACTTCTTCGAGATCGGCGGCAACTCCTTGATGGCGGTGTCGCTGGTCCACCGAATCAACCGGACGTTCCACACCTCACTGCCGGTGCAGGCTCTGTTCGAGCATCCGACAGTGGAGGAGCTGGCCGCGCTCGTCGACTCACAGCAGCCTCAGGACTGCTCGCGGCTGGTGCGGCTGCAAAACGGAGACGAGCAGCGACCGATCTTCTGCTGGCCCGGCCTGGGCGGCTATCCGATGAACCTGCGGCCGCTCGCCGCCGGTGCCGGACTGGGCCGCCCCGTGTATGGGGTTCAGGCGTACGGCATCAATCCGGGCGAAACCCCGTACGAGACCATCAAGGAGATGGCGGCGGCGGACGTGAAGGCCATCCGCCGCCTGCAGCCCACGGGACGCTATTCACTGTGGGGCTACTCCTTTGGGGCGCGAGTAGCCTTCGAGACCGCTTACCAGCTCGAGCAGGTCGGCGCCGACGTCGAACATCTCTTCCTGATCGCGCCCGGCTCGCCGAAGGTGCGGGCGAGGGATGAGCTCACCTACCGCCCTGAGGGCGCATATCGCCGTGAGGTGTACCTGACCATCCTCTTCTCGGTGTTCGCCGGCGCCATCAGCGGTCCTGCGCTGCAGGAATGTCTGTCCGTCGCCACCGATGAGATGAGTCTCGCCGCCTGGGTAACACAGCGCTTTCCCGACCTCGACGCCGAGTTGGTGACCCGAATCGTCGAGATCGTGCGGTGCACGTACAGCTTCAAGTACGAGCTCGACGAGCTGTCGGAGCGACGGATCAATGCGCCGATCACCATCTTCAAGGCTCGCGGCGACGACTACTCCTTCATCGAGGGCAGCAGCGGCTACTGCGCAGACGCTCCCACTGTTGTCCAGCTTGACGCTGATCACTACGGACTGCTCAGGGAGCCGGGTGTCAGCGAGCTGGTGAAGTGGATCCGCTGGCGGATTCTCGTGGGCGATCAACCCGAGCTCGAGGCCGTGGCATGACCACTCCACGCCGCTCGATCCATCGCGCCCTTCATCACCGAGACCCCCTAGACCAGGAAGGACACATGCAGCTCGCAAACGTTCACACTGAGCGGCGCTTCCGTTCACGGCAGCTCGTCGCGCTGCCGGCGCCGGAGCCTCGGCCGATCGCCGACTCGCTCGAGGACCTGATCGGGCGAACCCCGCTCGTCCGGTTGAACCTCCCGGGGGCGAAGGCGGGCGTGACCGCTCTGGCCAAGCTCGAGATGTATAACCCGCTGTCGAGCATCAAGGACCGGACGAGCCTGTTCATGGTGCGCGGCGCCGAGCGGCGCGGCGAGCTCGTCCCCGGTCGCGGCACGATCGTGGAGGCGACGTCGGGCAATACCGGCATCGCACTGGCCGCCCTCGCCGCGGACAGGGGCTACCGCTGCGTCATGGTCATGCCCGACAGCGCCAGTCGCGAGCGCCGGCGGATCCTGCGGGAGCTCGGCGCGCGCGTGGTCCTGACGCCGCGGGCCGACGGCTACCCGGGGTCAATCGCGAAGGCGGAGGAGCTCTGCGCGGAGCTGCCGGATGCGTGGTTCCCCCGTCAGCACGAGAATCCCGACAACGTCCGCGCCCACTTCGAAACCACCGGACCCGAGATCTGGGCCGACTGCGAGGGCCGGATCGATGCCCTGGTGTGCGGCGTCGGCACCGGCGGCACGCTGACCGGCGTAGCCAGATTCATCAAGCGGCAGCGCCCCGAGGTGCATGTCGTCGCCGTCGAGCCCGAAGGCTCGGCTGTCCTGTCGGGCGGGCCCGGCGGGTTGCACGGGATCCCCGGTCTCAACGGCGGCTTCATCGCGCCGACCACTGACGTCTCACTGATCGATCAAGTCGTCGTGGTTACCGACGAGCAGGCGAGGGAGACCGCGCGGCTCTTGGCCCGGCACCACGGGCTGCTGGTCGGAATCTCGTCCGGCGCCGCCGCGTGCGGCTGCAGCCAGGTGACACAGCAGCTTCCGGCCGGCGCAACGGTGGTGACAATCTTCCCAGACACCGGCGAGCGTTACCTGAGCCTGAGCGCGAGCGAGGAGGACGCAGCATGAGCCTCTCCCTGTCGAGCAAAGCGCGCGAGGCAGCCGCAGCCGTCGCCGAGCAGCTCGACACGATTCTGCTGCGCGACCCCTCGATCCGCTCGCGCAGCGAAGCGATCCTGCACCCGTGCGTGGTCGCGGTCTTCGGGCACGGGGTCGCGCACCGGCTGTACCGGCGGGGCATGTACAAGACCGCCCGGGCGCTCTCGCTCGTGGCCCGGGTGGCGTCCGGCGGGATCGAGATCCATCCCGGCGCACGCATCGGACGGCGGTTCTTCGTCGACCACGGCTGCGGCGTCGTGATCGGGGAGACCGCGGTGATCGGCGACGACGTCACGCTGTTTCACCAGGTTACGCTCGGCTCGACGGGCTGGTGGAACGACGCGAAGCGTGGGCCCGGCGCGCGCCGTCACCCCGAGTTGCGCGACGGCGTGACGGTCGGAGCGAACGCGACGATCCTCGGTCCGATCGTCATCGGCGAGCGATCGAAGGTCGGCGCCCAGGCGCTCGTGCTCGACGACGTCCCACCGCACAGCGCCGTTCACGCGCCGCGCGGCGTGGTCGTCGAGTTCGGCGCCGAGCGTCTCCGTCTTGCCGCGGCGGTGGGAGCCGAACGATGAGCGGGACCCGCCTGCTCATGTGCATGCCGTACCGCCAGCTGGCCCAGAAGGCGGCGGCGGCCGGGTTCCGCGTCTACTCCATCTGGGACCCCGGGCTGGAGAGCCCCGAGCACCTCGCCGACGTGGCGGAGCTGTCCGAGGAGATGGTGCTCACCGATTTCGCCGACCACGCGGGGCTCAAACGACTCGTGGCCGAGATGGCGCTTCGTCACGACGTTACCCACGTGCTGCACCTGGGCCGCGAGGACACGCAGCTCGCCGTCTGCGAGCAGGCGGAAGCGATGGGACTTGCGCTCAACTCCTCGGCCAGCCTCATTCAAATCAACGACAAGGCGGCGATGCGGCGGCTTCTGCGCGCGCACAACCTCTCTCCCCTGATGTCGGTCGCGGCTCGCTCTCCGCGTGACGCGGAACGGCTCGTGCGCGACGGCATCGAGCTGCCGGTCGTAGTCAAACCGACGAGCCTAGACGGCAGCCGCGCCGTGCGACTGATCCGGCGCCGCGCGGACGTAACCGCGTGGCTGAGCGAGCTCGCCGGCCTCGGATACTGCGGGCCGGTGCTGATCGAGGAGTGCCTGCGCGGACCGGAATTCAGCGTCGAGACGATCACCGCGAACGGCACCCACCAGGTGGTCGGCATTACCGCCAAGCGCCTCGGGCGCCCGCCTCACTTCGTCGAGATGGGCCATCTACATCCGGCGCCGCTTGGACATGAGGCGAAGGCCGAGATCGCGAAGCTCGTCGTCACCTTCCTCGAGGCGGCCGGCTACAGCTTCGGACCAGCCCACACCGAGGTGATCCTGACGGCAGCGGGCCCGCGGATCGTCGAATCGCAGGCCAGGCTCGGTGGCGACCGGATCCCCCTGCTCGTCGAGCTGGCCAGCGGCTTCGACATGGAGGCGGCCGTGTTCGCCGCGCTGGCGGGAGGCTCGATCGAATCGCCGCCGGCCCTGCGCTACGCGGCCATCGCCTTCTTCGACTTCGGCACCGGGCACGTGCGGGCGATCGCCGGTGCGGAAGAAGTAGCTGCTCTGCCCTACGTCCACGCGCTGAAGCTGAAGATCCATCCTGACCGGACGCCCGCGCCGGTGACGAGCTCCGCGACTCGACACGGCTACGTCGTGGTCGCGGCGGCAACCGAGCAGGAGGCCGACGAGCGCCTCGTCGATGCCCGCGCCCGGCTGAAGATCCGCACCCAGCGAGATGAACAAGCCGTCGTGACTGCACCACGCGCGTTCACGCACGACAAGTGAGAACCCGGTGAGACCCGACAACACCCTCCTGCTGATCGGACACAAGACCGAGACGGTGCGCCGCGCGAAGTCGCTCGGGCTCGACGTGATCCTCTTGCAGCACAAGAGCAAGCTCGAGCCCGAGCAAGCGAAGCTCGCCGACGTCACCTTCATCGTCGACTATCGCGACTGGGACGTCGTCCGGCCCCTCGTCGAGGCCTCGCACCGGACCTGGGGGATCCGAGCCGCCCTCTCCCTGACCGAGCCCGGCCTCGACACCGCGGCCCGGATCAACGACCTATTCGGCCTCGGCGGAACCGGCTACGAGGTCAGCCACCGGCTCCGTGACAAGTATGAGATGCGCCGCCACCTCGCCTCAGCGGGGGCGGACACGATTAGCGGCAGCCTGGTCGACGACCGCGCGAGCCTCGTCGCGTTCGGCGACGAACACGGCTATCCGTTCGTCGTCAAGCCCACGGACATGACCGCCGGCTGGGGAGTGCTGCCGGTCGCGAGGGCGGCCGACGCGCCGCGCGTGTGGGCGGAGATCCAGCGGCTGCGCCGGGAGGGCGTGAGCTACGGGACAACGCTGTTCACGATCCAGGGGTTCCTGATGGAGGAGTACGTGAGCGGCCCCGAGTTCAGCGTCGAGGCCTTCAGCTTCGAGGGCCGCCACGCGGTCGTGGCCGTGACCGAGAAGCTCATCTCCCCCGATCGGTTCGTCGAGCTCGGCCACACGCTGCCCGCGCGGCTCGACATCGAGCTCGAGCACGCCATCGTCGACGCCACCCGTCGCTTCCTCGACGACATCGGCCTCGAGAACGGCCCTAGCCACACCGAGGTGAAGGTGGGGGCGCGCGGCCCGGTCGTAATCGAGTCGCACAACCGGATCGGCGGCGATCGCATCGGCGACCTGGTGCGTGCGGCGTTCGGCATCGACCTCGTCGAGTACGCCCTGGGTTGGCCATTCCGGCTCGTCGAGGAGCTGCCGGACCGTCCGCAGCCGCTCGCGGGCGCCTGCGTCCGCTTCCTCCACGGCCACTCGGGCCAGGTCGTCGCCCTCGGCGGCCTGGAGGAGGTCGAAGCGAGGCCGGACGTGCTGGCCGCAGAGCTCAGCGTCGAGGTCGGGGACGTGCTGCGGCCGTTGCAGAACAACTGGGACCGGCTCGGGCTGGTCGCCGTTCGCGAGCGCGACAGCGATGCCGCGGTGGCGCTGTGTGACGAGCTAGTCGGGGCGCTCCGGATCGAGACCACCGAAGCGCCACCGCCGGCCGGAGTTCAGGGCCGGTGAACCTGCTCGTGCTCGATTGCGGACGCGGCCCGCTGCCCCCGTACCTCGACTGGCTCGGGGACCTCACCGACACGGTGCTGTTCACCGGGCGTCCGCGGGCCGAGCTGGCCTACTGCGACACCGCCAACTACGCGGAGGTCCGCTGCTTCGAGCGATACCAGACATCGAGCGAGGTCGAGCTCGCAGCCATCCGCCTCGCCCACGCCGGAACACTCCGGGCGATTGTCGCGCTCGCCCCCGAGGACGCGATCCGAGCCGGGGCACTGCGCGACCACCTCGACCTTCCGGGGCAAGGCCGCGAGGAAGCTATTGTCGAGCGTGACCTCCTGGCCCTGCGGGCATCCCTGGCCGCGGCCGGGCTCCCGACGCTCGACGTCGCGGCTGTCCAGCGGGTCAGTGACCTGTACTGGTACGGCCACCATTGGGGCTATCCGCTGCGGGTCCGCCACCGGCGGCGGACCGGTTGGCCGACCGTGGTCACACTCCAGAGCGAAGCGGACGTCGCGGCGTTCACCCGCGGCGGGTTGACCAGCCGCCTCGAGACGATGCCGAGCCTGCTGGTCGAGCCGGCGAGCGATGATCACCGCGACCGGATCGTCGTGCGGTGCTCCGTCGAGCCGTCCGGCGTGATGCCGGCGACGTGCCCCCGCGTCGCGGCTGCCCTGGCGCACGCCGTGCTGGCGCACGTCACCCGTCTGGGCGAGGCGGCATGGCGGGTTGAGCTCGTGTGCTGCGGGAGCGAGCGTGACTGGAGGGTCGACGGGATCGTCCGCGATGCTGGTGACCAGGCAGCGCTCGCGCGCGCCCAGACGGGCTCGCGCAGCGGGTCCGGGGGGTGATCGCGTGAGCGTCCTCGTACTCCACCGCGGCGCGCTCGGCGGGACGCGCTACGACTGCTGGCTCGGGGACATCGACGGCGGCGTCCTGCTGCTCGCCGCCCGAGAGCAGCTCGAGCTGGCCGGAGAGGAGCTGCCCACCCAGGGCGCCTACGCGCACCTCGAGGCGGTCGCCGGCTATGACGTCAGCGGCTACGTCGAGGCGCGTGCGCTCGAGCTGGCCAGGCGGCACGACGTGCGGGCAATCGTCGCCACTCAGGAACGTGATCTCGAGCGGGCGGCCCAGCTGCGCGAGATCCTCGGGCTGCCCGGCCAGCGGCCGGAGAGCGCCGCCGCGTTCCGCGACAAGGTGCTGATGAAGAAGCTTGTCGGCGCGGCAGGCATCCCCGTGGCGCAGCACGACGAGATCGAGTGTGCAACCGACATCGTAGAGTTCGCCCGCTCCCATGGGTTTCCGCTCGTCCTCAAGCCCCGCAACGGCGGCGGCTCGATCGACCTGCGGATCATCCCCGGCCCGGAGGAGCTCGACGAACTGCTCGCGGGCGGGCCGCTCTGGCCGCCCGACGCCCAGCCCAACCTGATCGCCGAGGCATTCGTGCCGGGACCGATGTGCCACGTCGACGGGCTGGTCGTCGACGGGCGGGTCGCGTTCGCGTGGGCCTCGCAGTACCTCTACTCCCTCGCCTCCTACCGCACCGACCGCGGGGGTCGTCTCGACGTGACGCTCGACCACGACGACCCGCTCGCCCGGCGGCTTCGCCGGTTCACCGAGCAGGTACTCGACGCGCTGCCCGGCCCGGAGGCCTTCGCCTTCCACGCCGAGGTGTTCCACACGCCCGACGACGAGCTGGTTTTATGCGAGATCGCCTGCCGGCCCGGCGGCGCGTCGATCCGCGACATCGGCCGCACGCTCTTCGGCGCCGATCTCGCCGAGTGCGCGGCGCGGGCGCAGGCGGGCCTCCCGGTCGGCCTCAAAGGGCCGCCGGCGCCCGCGCACACGGCGGGCCAGCTGGCCCTGATGAAGCGACCGGGAACGGTGCTGGACGTGCCCAGGCGCCCGCCCTATCGGTGGGTCGAGCGCTACCGGACGTTCGTCCGCCCTGGCCAGGCCATGGCGGAGGCCACGTTCTCGGGTGACTTCATGGCTGCCTTCGTCGTCTCGGCGCCGGATCGGCGCACGTGCGAGGAGCGCCTGCGTCGGCTCGAGGCGTGGTTCACCGAGCGGATCGTGATCGGCGACGCCGTGTCGGCATGATCAGGATGCTCGCGCGTCGCCGGCGCGTCGCGATGCTTTCGGGGCTGGAGGCCCGCTTCGCCCTCGGTGGGCTCGTCGACGCCACCGGCACCGGCTGCTACCTGGCTGGCGCGGCCGTCTTCTTCTCCCGCAAGGTCGGTCTGGCCCCGAGCCTGATCGGCGTCGGCGTGACCGTGTCGGGCGTGCTGGGGTTCGCCACGACGATTCCATGGGGCCGCGCCGCCGACCGCTGGGGCGCCCGCCGCGTCCTCGTGCTGCTTCATTGCCTGCGCGCGCTCGCGTTCGCGCTCTACGCGCTCGTGGCGTCGTTACCCGCCTTCCTGGCGGTCAGTGCCCTACTCGGCCTGGCCGACAAGGCGACGCCGCCCATTCAGCAGGCGCTGATCGGCGAGGCGGTCGGCGAACAGCGACAGCGGACCTTCGCGATCGTACGTAGTACGCGGAACATCGGGTTCGCCCTCGGGGCGCTGCTCGCCGCTGCCGCCGTGTCAAGCGGCACGACCCTCGCGTACGACGGAATCGTCCTGCTCAATGCGGCGAGCTTCGCCTTCATTGCCGTTCTGATGGGAACGCTGCGGGTCGAGCGTGCCTCCACGCCGCTCGCGCAGGCGGCGCGGGTTACGTACGGCCGCTGGCGGATCCGCGATTCCCGCTACACGCGATTGACCGTGCTGAATGGAACGCTGACCATGCACATGTCGTTGCTGTCGGTCGGTCTTCCGCTGTGGCTGCTGTGGCACACGCGCGCGCCCGCGTCCGTGATCCCGGTGCTGCTCGCGATCAATGCCGTTCTCGCCGTGGCGCTGCAGGTGCCGATCGCCTCGCGCGTGCGCTCGCCACAAGCGGCGGCGTCGGCGCTGACGGTCGCCGGAGTGGCGTTGGCGGTGTGCTGCCTCACGATGCCGTTGGCCGCCACCCTCGGCGCGACGGGGGCCGTTGTGGCGGCAGTGAGCGGAGTGCTGGCGCTGACGGTCGCCGAGCTCGCTCAATCTGCGGGCGGCTGGGAGCTGTCCTTCCGCCTCGCTCCCGTGGACCGGCGCGCACAGTATCTTGGCGTCTTTAGCCTCGGCACCACCGCCCAGGCGATGGCGGGTCCCGTGCTGCTGACCGGGGTCGTGTTCGTCCTCGGAACGGCGGGCTGGACCCTGCTGGCGGCCACCACACTCGTCACAGGGATATTCGTGCCGGCGGCCATGCGGCGCATGGAACGAGCACGTCTCTGTCCTGAGATCGTCAGGTCAGAAGATGTACTACCCCTGTGACCCAACGTTGGTACGAGTCGAGCCCACGACCCGGCCGCGCGCGGGCGAGTGCCACGTCTGGTGGGCTCGCCCCGGCGATCGCCGGAAGTGGATGGAGGCGCTGCTCGATGAGCACGAGCTGGATAGGCTCGGTCGCTTCCGGGCCGCCGGGGACGCCGATCGCTTCGTCGTCGGAGCAGCGCTGGCGCGGACCGTTACAGGGCGCTACCTGCAGCGGAAGCCGCACACAATCCGCCTTGATCGCCGCTGCCCCGACTGCGGCGGCCACCACGGCAAGCCGCTCGTCGGTGACAGCCGCGGGATCGAGTTGTCGATCTCGCATTCCGAAAGCCGGGTAGGCCTCGCCGTCGCCTTGGCCCCCGTCGGCCTAGACGTAGAGGACGCTGGGGCCCTCGAGCCGACGCGCAAGGCCGGCGCGACCCACCTGCTCAGCCCAGACGAGCGGACCGCATTCAGACAGCTGGCGCCGGACGATCGCCACGGGGCCCTACTCACCTACTGGACCCGCAAGGAGGCGGTCCTGAAGGCAGCCGGACAAGGTCTGCGGATCGAGCCGACGTCGCTCAGCGTATCCGCCGCCGACCTGCCGCCGAGAGTGCTGGCTTGGCCCTCTGAAAGCGTTGCGCTTGGTCCGGCCACTCTGGCGGACCTGCGGCCAGGAGCGCAGTCCTTTGCCTCGGTCGCGGTGCTCGCGGGTCCGCCGCTGCGGGTGATCGAATGCAACGGCTCGGCGCTGCTGGCCTCACTGGGCGGCGATGGTTAAACCGCCAACGCGGCTTGCCGAGGTTGCCATGTCCGAGGAGATCGCCATTGCGTACGCGGACGCGGGCGCCGATCTGGTCGAGCCGACAGTTCATTCTGGCGTGCGCTGCTGCCGGGCGATACATGCGTTCGCCAGGGGGTCGGCGCAGCCTCCCAGAGGGTGCTCGCGATCCTCGACGCCGTCGCGCGCCTGTGGGGCGCGCCAATTCGGCTTCCGGCTGTCGGCTGTGTCGTTCGGCCGTAGAGTCGTCGGCTCCGTACCGATTTGTTGCCTGAGGAGTTCCTTCTTGTTCTCGTCTCTGTGCTACCTGGCGTTTCGCTGCGTCGCCGTAAAGCGAGGATCGGCGGGGCATGGCCTTCTCAGCATTCGTTGTCTGTCAGGCCAACCACCGCGCGTACAGCATGCGTACAGGCTTGTCTCCAGACGGTGCTTCTCGCTGCGGCCTCTTGCAACCATGAGGAGCGCGATTTGCAGGACGTTTCGCTCTCGTGCGGCTCGCTGCAGCTCGTTCGGCCGGACTTTTAATCCCAAGGTCGCAGGTTCGATCCCTGCCGGCCCATCGATTTAGCCGTCATTTGCAGGTACTTCCGTTACCTCGTGGTTGCCATGCACGGCCGTGTGTACGGCTGCGCGTACGGAATCGACCTTCGTTCGTCGCCACACGTTGCAATACGGTGCGGCTCGCTGCGGCCTACGTCAGGGGATTTTCGATCCCCTTGAACAGCGAACTGAGAGACAGCGGGTTGCTGAACGCGCCCGAATGGCATGGAAGTCTCATCGTCGTGATCCTCCGCGTTGCAGGTTCGGAACTCAAGACGCACGCCCTAGACGTGCTGTGGATGGCAAGGAAGGCCGGGTGTTCGCGAGGCCTGTCGTACGCAGCTCGTTTGCGGCCATGTGCCCGCGCCTCTCGCGCAGCCGGCGTGCTTCATCGATTGCGCGGAACGGTGACGCGGACGGTGCAGCGCGCCGTGTTGCCGGCAGCGTCGGCTGCTTCGTAGACGAGGCTGTAGGCGCGGCCATCGCCTCTCCCGGAGCGCTCTGCGCGGAGGAGCCCGGCGGTGTCCGCGGTGCCGACGGCGAAGTCCTGTATGTCGTGTGCGGTGTCGCCGTCGCCGAGGCCGTTGTCCGGCTCGTCGCTCGTCGCCGAGACGAGCGTGAATCCCGCGGCGCCCGAGCCGGCGTCCTCGACCGGGACCGCGACCGTGACGGAGACGAGCTTGTGGTTCGGCGGCCAGAGCGTCGAGGGCGTGGCGCTGCAGCGCACTGTCGGCGCCGTGCTGTCGATGCGGATCGTCAGCGTCTTCTCCGTCTCGGCGTTCCCCGCCTCGTCGACCGCGTGGTAGCGCAGCGTCGTCACGCCCTCGGCCGACACGTGCACCGCCGTCTCGGCGCCCGGAACGACGCCGGCGCCGGTCTGCGCGCCGCTCAGCGTGTACGAGATCTCTCTCACGCCCGTGCCGCCCTCGTCGTCGGTCGCGTGCAGCTCGATCGTCACCGGCCCGCGGTTCCACCCCGCGGCGTTCGGAGCCGGCACGATCTCGGCAGTCGTCGTCGGCGGAACGCCGTCCGGCGCGCCCGGCGCGCGGCTCACCGCGACCGATACGGTCGCCTCGGCGGAGTCGGCGCGACCGTCGCTCGCCCTGAACGTGAAGCTGTCGCTGCCGGTGAAGCCCGGGTTCGGGGTGTAGACGAAGTTCGGCTCGACCTGCGCGAGGGCGGCGGTGACCGGGAGCGGGACGATCGTCCCGTGTGCGGGCGGCCTCGCGATCCGGAGCGCGACGAGTTCGCGGTCGAGATCGACCGCCCTCAGCGTCAGCTGGAGCGGGACGCCGGCGAAGGTGGAGGCGGACTGCGCGTCCGCGATCGGAGGACGGTTCGCCGGCGCGTGCGCGACCTCGACGGTGCGGCTCGTCTCGGCGCCGTCGGCGTCGATCACCCTGAGCGTGATCGAACGGAGGGAGTCGGAGGCGTACAGATGCGAGGCGAGCACCCGCCATCCGGCCTCTTCGCGCACGACCGCCGCCGCCTCGGTCGCGCTGCCGTCACCCCAGTCGATGCTCGCGGTCTGCTCGTCGAGTGCGCCCGGGTCGGTCACCGTCGCCGTCAGCCTCACGCGCCGCTCGTCGAGCGTCGCCGTCGCGTCTCCGATCGTCGGGCCGGCGTTGCGGACGGTCACCGTGGCGGAGTCCGTCGCGAACCCGCCCTGCTTGCTGCGCGCCCGGACCGCGACGACGAACGAGCCCGGGCCCGCGAACGCCGCGGAGGCAGTCGCGCCGTCCGCGTCGTCGTACGCGCCGTCGCCGTCGAGATCCCACGAATAGGAGACGCCGTCGCTGCCGTCGCCCGACACTGAGGCGGTAAAGCTCGCCTCCTCGCCCTCGTCTGCCGTGTACGGGCCGCCGGCGTCCACGCCGAGCGGCACGACGTCGTCCGGCGGGGCCGGGGCAGCATCGATGGGACCCCAGTCCGGGCTGCTGCGGAGGTTCCCCCAGCCGAGCCTCGTGACCGCACCGCCCGCGGCGGGCACGACGTAGATCGAGCCGTTGGTGTCATCGAACGCGAGCCGCCGGCCGTCGCGCGACCAGGCGGGCCTCGCCCCGTACGAGTCGAGGACCGTCGCGTCGCGGCCGTCCGGCTTCACGACGACGATGCCGGCGAATCTCGCCTGGAACGCGATG
>WNGE01008238.1_pt1 | contig 12012 bp, 10 predicted proteins | sample 5400651 | NCBI WGS metagenome assembly WNGE01 (sample SAMN13153370, study PRJNA577476) | soil metagenome | isolation source: 60 cm soil or saprolite under grassland replicate 2 | place: USA:California | collected 2016-06-15 | reverse complement strand
TGGTTTAGGTCTGGTTCCTGGCGCCAACATTGGGGAACTTGGAGCGGTGTTTGAATCAGTGCATGGCTCGGCGCCTGATATCGCCGGTCAGGGAGTAGCGAACCCAACTGCTCTCTTGCAGTCAGGCATTCTCATGCTGCGTTACCTTGACGAACGTGAAGCGGCGGAAGAAATTGAGCAGGCGATGTTGCAAGTCTTCGCGGAAGGCAGAGTCCTCACACGGGACATAGGCGGGACGGCAAAGACGGCGGAGTTTGCGGACGCGATTATTACGAAGATGAAATGACGACTGTTCGCACTTAGCCTGATTCACAGTAATGGTGCTAGATGTTCATCGAAAGAAAGAGATGGTCTCCTGATGCGTTTTTCTACGACGCGTTCTTGGACGTCACTGCTCTTGAAGTTTACATAGGAATCCTCGAAGTCGATTTGCCTGGCGTCATTGAGAATCAGCGGAAGCAAATTTGGCAAGATGTTAAGGATGGAGACGAAGAGGCTCAGTACTATGCGTGCCTGGCAGAGCACGAGCTTGATTCGGGGGTAAGCACACGTCTTTTAACAGGAACGGCGCTCATCGCAATCTGGGCAACCTATGAATCTGTGATAAAACGAAGGTCGGATATCCGCTCGTTTATACTTATTCGCTGCTCTCGACTTTCACTGACGACGATGAAGCGGAGAAGGTTAATCAACTACACAGGCGCGCAAACCAGAATGAACTTGACTGGTCTACCCAAGAAGGAAAGATTGTTCAAGAGGCTATGCGGGGTGTTGCGGGAAGTTGCGACCTTGAGAATGAGATCAATGAATTCATCGAAGCCTGTTACCAACGACATGCACCACGCGGTAGCGGGTGGGTCCACGTTCCCGGCGCGTGAGCTATCGAAACGCGACCCACCCGCTACCGCGTGGTGGTACTGACCTCGACACGCAAGCAGCCAAATCCGAACCCGCAACACACTAATGGAGCACTACCAACGACATCGAGCCTGATGCTGTTTGCGACTCTTCAGGCTAAACTTGCCCTCGAGAAAACCTTTATGAGCACCTCACTCAATGCCAACTCAACGACGCCTAATTCCACACTGGATCAGGAGGGTGAAGCTGTCTACGAGAAGCACTTAGCAGCACTGGAACCCCAGCATTCGGGTGAGTTTGTCGCGATTGAGCCGTCTAGCGGCCGCTATTTTCTTGGCGAGACCGCGACAGCTGCTCTGGTCGCGGCTCGCAACGCAATGCCCGATAGCCTTTTTTTCCTCACGCGCGTCGGCAGAACCTCGGCGCACAAGATAGGCGGCCATGGCTCACGAATCAAGTAGCGTCAATTCCTCAAGAGAATCGTTAGTTGAAGTACACCTGAGCATTGCATTCAGCACCAATTAACGAACGAGCCCACCATTATCCAGCGCCATGTAAGTCTCTGGCGAAAACAGTCCCAGCCACGGATCAGAGCCCGGCGTGAGGAATAGTTCGGCGTAGACTTTCTTGTTCAACGCTTCAAGATCACTCCGGCCCGAGTCGGCAATCAACCACGCATAGAGCGTTCTGTGCAACATATACTCGTTGCGCACGGTATCCAGGGCGATATTCATCTGCAGCTTGTCAATCAAATTCGAGAGTGTCTTCTCAGGTTTGGCATCGGACCCTGAGGTCAGCAATACACTTTGGATTTGCCGCTGAATCAGGCCAATGCTGTGAGCATCCAATTGCGCATCTGCCACATGAAGTCGCGCGATCTTGTTCCAGGCAGCCTCGTCGGTAACGGCTGCAAAAGCTTCACCGGGCGCAACCAAAGATCTCAACATGCTCGCTTCAGTTACCATCTTGGTTATGGCCAGGGGACCGATCGCTATCGCAGAAGGACTGGATGAGTTCGGGCCCGACAGTACGATTAGGCCCTCAGGAAGCTTGCCTCCGATTCCTTTAGTATCTGTAAGCCAGGATGAATGGATGGAGTTCAGGCGCAGGCGACGATAGCGGTCAAGCTCAGCTCTCAGTCTAGTGTTATCGAACTTGGCAAACCGCTGAACCGCTCCTTCCATTTCGACGAGGGCGCGCAAGAACGCTTGCGGTCCATAGAGACCGGGTAGAGCATCAATGGTCCGACCCTCAGAATCGAGTATGTAATGAATGCTATTACCGGTGACGGTGCGCTCGAGCTTTCGACCGTCACCGAAATCGATCGTCACACGCGGCACCGGACGAACCGACTGCCAGTGCAGAATGAACCTGTCTTGCAGCATCTTTGCGACTTCCGCATTTGAATAGAGGATCGTGCGGAAGAAGCGGCTATTCGCGCAGCTAAACTCTTCATTCAATTTTCCCAACAAGCGTAGGGACAGTATTGGTTTGCCGGAGGCTCGGGCCGCTGCCTTTGCCTGTCCAAGGTCTGTATACCAGTAAAGCCCGGATAGATAACTGTCCTTCTGCTGGCTTACCGCGTCCAGCGCCGTGCTCAGCCGCTGCCATTCTGGTGTCGCCGGGAGCAGGGGATCCGAGGCCTGACGATTGATCTCTTTTGCATAAGACTGAAATAAAACCTGCAGCCCAGCCGGACCCAATTCCCGTAACTCGGTTATTGCTGACGCGGATTCTTTTGAGTTGGCGGAAACAGCTTGGCGAGCGAGTGTTTCAGGAGAGGTTTTGGCGCAGATAGTCTGGGCGAAAATGGGCAGGAAAAGCAGGAAAAGCGCTGAACATCTGGACTTCATCGGGACCTCCAGGCGAGAAAGGAATTAGCCAGGAAAACGGGAGTCTGGTGATTTGAATCGAGAAAGACGAGCCGGGTTGTCCCGATGATTCAGATTGGCTGCGGCGGCATTACCCAAATACATCAGAACCGCCACCGGTAGCGACTGAGTGTGAAGATTCCGAAATCCCACCCACGGCACAAGTGCGAAAAAAACTTAGCCACAGATTAACGCGGATCACACAGATGAAAAACAGACTAGAAACATTCATAGGTTTCTCAACCTTCTTATCCGTTCTGATTCGCGTTATCCGCTCTTAGCTTTTCGATGCGACAATGAAAAGCCTGTGAGCACCCAGTTTGAAAGGATCTTCAGCCACCGAAGAATAAGCGGCAACAACTGCGAGGCCAGCTTCGCGCAACAGCTCCGTAAGTTCGTGATAGGTGTAAATTCGCTGTGAACCTGGACGTTTGTCTGACTGGCCCTCCCGAATGAATGTGTAATCCGTGAACAGCCGTCCCTTTTCGTGATCGTAACGGCTGTCGATCTCGAGCGTGATGCCGCCAAGCTCGAAACTGCGGTGCTCTTGAAAAGTTGGCAGAATGCACTCAGCGATAGCGCCGCTGTCTACAGCAAACCTCGACCCGGTTTTTAGCGTGTGCGAAACCTTCTTCAGAAAATCTGCATTGCCCTGGTCATCAAGATAACCAAAACTATTGCCAAAACAGAATGCGCCATCAAAAGTCTCCGACCAGGGCAGATCGCGCATCTCGCGGTTGTGCCAGTGAACTTTCAAGTCGCGTTTGACTGCCTGGCTCTTAGCCTCTTCAATGAATTCGGAAGCAAGGTCTACACCTGTTAGATCAAATCCTCGCGTCGCTAGCTCGAGCGCGAGCCGACCATTGCCGCAGGGCACATCGAGCACTCTTGCTCCCGGTGCAACTTGGAGCTGCTTCTGAATGAAGTCCGCTTCCGCGCGAGTTTGCTCTTCGCTCACAGCAGCGCGCCAGAAATCCAGTGCTACGCCGTGAAAAAAGTTTTGCCACCAGTGAATTGTCATTTCGTAGCGACCACGCCGAAACCAAACAGGATCCACGAAAACACACGAACCGCACGAAATCAATTCGGGTTACTATGTAATTTCGTGGATCGCTTTATTGCTTCTATTACTGCTCACCACTTCTATAAATATTTTGGTCCTACCAACCCTTTCCCGAATTGCTGCTATCGGCGCTCTTTTCGGCGATGCGTTGGCAAAGGCGTGGCCTTTGCCGTCTTCTTTGCTGGCTTTGGAATATTCGAGGCGAGCTCGTCCTTTACCTTCTTCGGCAGTTTGTCACGCACCATTTCGTAAGCATTCTTCAGCAATGGCCTCAATTCGCGCTCGGAGATCGCATCAAATCTTTCGAGTGCAACCCAGTGATAACGAGCAACGTAAGGCGCCGGAACGATTCCCTCGCGTTCCGTCAATTCAGCAAACACTTCGGGCGTGCACTTGAAAGACATGCGATGGTCCGAAGCAGGATCAAGCGCGAGCACGGCAAACATCTTATTACCGATGCGAAAAAGTAGATCACTCTCCCATTGCACATCTTCCGTGACGTGGGGCAACGAGAGACAAAACTTCCGTACGAATTCAATGTCCATGGGTTGGTAAATGGTGAACGGAGAATTAAGAACGCGAAATCACTACTGTCCCAACGTTAGTCGAATAGGATCAGTCACTTGGCAACAACACTACCTTGAGTTTGATTGACTGCTGGTGCAAAACCACAAAGCACTGAGATTTTAACCAACGCATGACTATTATCACTGATGTAAATTTGTAGACCATTGTCGCCGAGATTGAGATGTTCGATGGAGTACACGCAGCGGATGGGTACTGCTCACAATCACACTTGACGCGGGTCATGAAGTCAGTACCACCACGCGGTAGCGGGTGGATCCTTGCTACTCATCTCTCATGCTGCGTCGCGTCCAGGACCCACCCGCTACCGCGCGTGGTGGTACTGACTTCATGACTCGCAGCGAGCCGAATTGCAGAGCAGTAAGCCGCAGTGAATTGAAATCGATTCCTGAATGCATAGAAGTTAAGTCGATCAAATCCAACAAGATACAAACAATGGGCCGATCGACGTTGGGACAGTAGCGACCCAAAATGATAAGGGGGAGTTTCGTTCCCCCTGCCGTATCGAACCTAGATCTGACAAAGCCTGCCATTTTGATCGTCCCACCGCCAGAGATCTCTTCTCCCTGCGAGATGCACTCCACCCAACCATTCATCGACTCCGTTTAGCTCAATGAAATCTGCCTCGTCTACCAGCACGGCTGCACCGGCCTGCGTGATCTCGAAAGTCGTTTGGTGGATTGGCACCGTCGTGAGTTTGTGATCAGCATCATTGCCATTGCTAGTCCGCAAAAGCGGTTCCGGGGCGTCGCGCATCCGTCTCATGGCGATCCAAAACTGAGCATCGCCGAGGCCATAGACAGGTTCGGCGTCGCCGAATCGGGGAAACAAGTCGATGAACCTGGGCGATCCTGACCGAATTAATTCCAGCGCTCTGTTTTGTATGCGGCCAAGGCCATTGCGAACGAAAGGAAACCGCTCCAGGTGAAGTTGAAGGGCCGGCTTCAGGAAAGGCATCGCAGAGGTGTCAGCCGCCAGTAGCTTTTCGATAGCAGTGGGATCAGGTGAGCAATAGGCCTGCCAGGCCTCACTGGCCAGCTTCTTTTCTTTTGCCGAAACTTCGTGACGACCTTCGAAGAGCGAAGCCAACTGCTCAACGCTTAGCTCGCCGAGTCCACGGAAGTTTGGCAGTCCGGGAAACTGATCGATGCAGATTAAGCTAAGTTTCGTATGTGCGAGATCACGATCGGCAAACCATTTAAGAAGATAGAGCAGGTTGGTTTGGCAGAAGAGATCGTGTTCAAACCAGAGAACGATCTCGTTATGCTCAGCAAAGCTGGTGAGCTTTTCCTCCTGCTCGAGAAGCTCGCGTTCAGTTTTGCTCAGATCAACTTGATAGAATTCCGCCAGATGATTCGCTCGTAACTTGCGCCATTCCTCGCCGGCAACACCTGCCGGCGTGGGACCGTCAATCAAGGCTTCTCGGAAAGCGAAGTGCTCCCCGCGAAGGTCAGACTTCTTTAAGATCTCAGCCGAAGAGTCGCCATTATGAATGTGTAACAAATTCACTTCTTCATCAGATCAAGCACCGCCGCGGTCATGGCTTTGACTCCGGTGCGTAAGGTTGGGTCAGGCAGAGGAGCAAAGAGCGGTGAATGAAGCGAGGGAAGCGCAGGCCCGCCTTCCCTGCTCTGTTTGATCCTCAAAGGATCGACTGCACCCAACCAGAACATCATCGACGGAATCTTGTGGTCCAAACTAAAGTAGCCGAAGTCTTCGCTACCCATCACGGGAGCGGCCTTGATAACGTTTTCCTGGCCCAGTGCCTTCACAAACACCGCAGCCAGCCTTTCCGTCAATAGGGGATCGTTATAGGTTGCAGTAGTAACCTCAGTCTCGCTGATCTTTACGATCGGGGCGCGGTCGTTAGGAATTCCCGCGGCGATAGCACTGCCCTTCGTGACACGCTCGATCGCCGCGAGGAGTTTCTGCCGCACGTCTTCTTTATACGCCCGCACGGTTAACTGCAAATTCACCTCGTCAGGGATGATGTTGTATCTCGTGCCGCCGTGAATGGATCCGACAGTTATTACTGCCGGATCCAGCGGAGAATTCTCCCGACTGACAATCGTTTGGAGTGCCAGCACGACCTGCGCCGTTAGAACAATCGGATCCTTCGCCGATTCCGGTCTGGAGCCATGACCGCCGACACCACGAATCTTGATGTCCACATTCGTTGAACTGGCGAGCGCATAGCCGGGCGTGTAGGCCACTGTTCCGGCCGCATAATCCGGACTATCATGAAGGGCAATTGCGAAGTCAGGTTTGGGAAACCTCGTATAGAGTCCATCTTTAAGCATTGCCCTCGCGCCATCAATGGTCTCTTCGGCCGGCTGGCCAATCAATACCAGAGTTCCGCGCCACTGATCTTTCAGTTGGGCCAACAGCTTTCCCGTGCCCAGCATGTTAGTAATGTGAATGTCGTGCCCACAGGCATGCATCACGCCTACATCCAGACCTGCATCGTTTTTGGTTCGCAATTGACTCGCATAAGGTAGGCCAGTCTTCTCTTCGACCGGTAATGCATCGAGATCGGTCCGCACGAGAACAGTAGGACCATCCCCATTTTTCAAAACTGCGACCACGCCATAGCCGAGCCACTCTGGCCGATCAAACTTGCCGACCCGTTCGGTTACGGTGTAGCCCGCCGCTCGAAGTTGGTTTGCGAACAATGCGGACGTCTTCTCTTCGTAATGTGAGAGTTCGGGGGCGCCATGCAGCGATTTGTAGGTCTCGACCAGCGCGTTGATCTCGCGATCGATCATTCCATTAATCATTCCGTTATTCATTCCGTTATTCTTCGTGTCGAGCGATTGCTGGGCCATTGTAGCCGTCGCTAAGGTGCTGGAAATCAATATTGCGGTCAGGATTCTGTTCAGCATGCCGAGGTTCCTCTTTCAGATCAAGTGTTCGCTATTTCTATCTCACAAACAATCGCGCCAGCTCATGAATCCGCGCCAGGTGATAGTCGTCGTGTTCGGCCTGGAAAAATATCATGTCGACCAGGCGCATTTGCACTCGCAGCCTTGGATGAAAGGCACTCCTGGCGAATATTTCAGATTTAAGAACATCCAGACGATCAACCAGTTCAGTCCGGTGCCGGCGAAAGGCGTTCAAAATAGACTCAACCGGCACATCGTTATGACTTGCATCATACGTCTTACGATTTGACATGTCTGCGGCGTGCAGCTCACCAGCACCCGAAACGTATTGGCCGAGCCGTTGATTCACCAGCGGCTCGAGATCGAGTAGATGACCCGCGTTCTCCTGAATCGACCATCTGTCGCCATCTCTGCGCGTCAAGACAGCGGGCGGCAAAGCACGGACGTGCTCCTCAAGGCGGGCAGGCGTGCCCCGCATCCGCTCGATCATTTCCGGGTAGACGCCGGCGGGAAAGTTGAATTCAAAGTGCCGGTCAGTCCATCTAATTCTTTCGCTCATAGTTTCAAAAACAAGGAGGCAACGCGGAAAATCAAGTGATTGCCTGTATCCCTTGCCGCATCATAGTTCATCTGAAAAAAAGACGCGGTTGCGGTAACAGATACGCCTTGACGTCAACAAGCTGGGTACTATTGTTTATCTAAACCCAAGGTCGATGCAATGCACGATTGACTTTCGATTGAGCATTGCTCACACCAGGAAGCACTGTGTGAAAAGTTGGCACAAACCTTGCGGAAATTTAGCTATGGTCTGCCCTCTCTGAAAAAAGGCCGGAAGCAGTCAAAAATCTTAAACCCTTTGAGGTCCATGGACGGGGTTAAAAGTGACCACGATCATAGCGGAAGTATGCCTTTCCCAATCCCATGCCGAGCGCTATAATCCGCCCGTCATAGCGACCTCGGCTATCCATTGCCTTTCAACTTGATGATTTGATCGTTTTCCTCCGAGGGAGGACGGCCACATGTTATCGGGTAACCCCGTCGTTGCGTCCGGTGACAATTCCTGGCGCAAGAAAAACCTCATGGTCTTGTTAAAGCAATGATTCCTCCCGCAATGGTACTTCTTATCCCAACAACAGGGCTGGCAGTTCTCTTGTTAATTGTCATTGTTGTTCTTTTGTTGCTGACGCTGGTCGGACTCCGGAGCCGCTTAAGCGCCCGTCAAACTCTGCCTGGAAAGCCTCCTTTCGAGTGTGACTTTTCCAAATACGAGGTAGCCGTACCACTGAAGCCAGCCTTCAGATTTGCGCACGAGCCACTCAGAAGTGATACGAACGGACGCTTTGTCGGACGAGAGGCGGAGCTAGAAGCCCTGGCTCTGCGGATCATGTTTTCTGAAGGAGGATCTTTTCTAGTTACGGGATATCGCGGAGTAGGCAAGACTACATTCGTTAACCGGGTCGTAAGAAAGCTTGAGGAGATGGTGCCGTGGGCACAATCGATTTTTGGCGAAACCAAAATTATTGACGTGCAGTTGAACCTGGCCCGGCCGCTGACTCCGGCTGAACTGATGCACCACATCATTCGCCGCCTTTACGAACGGCTTGTGGAAAAGGGTGTCTACTCCAGATTGAGTTCCTCGCTTAAGGATGATTTGAAGCTTGCCTATCAACGCACGTCCTTCAATATGACGCGCTCGCTTGGGGAAGAAACCGAGAAAAGCCTCGGCCTTAGCGAGGCTAACATCGGGGCTGGTTTTCTAAAGGCAGCACTCAAGGGGGCAATGTCGATCAAAAGAACCCGCAGCGAAGGTTCAGAATATGAGTACCTTGGGTATGACGATAAGGCAGCAGAGAGCGATGTCGTGCGTCTCTCTCGACAACTTTCCGGAGCATTCGTACCTCAGCAAACTCTTAGCGACCGGGTCAGCGGACTCCTTGGCGGCAGACAGCCGCCCAGGCCCACGCGCCTGATAATAGTTTTCGTTTTTGACGAGCTGGACAAACTTGAAGAGTTTACCGTCACTAACAATGGGCGTACTACCTCGGCAATTGATGAATTGCTCAGTGCGCTGAAGAATGTTTTTACCACTTCCGGGGTTTCGTTTGTTTTTGTCGCTGGGAAAGATACGCAAGAGCGCTGGCTGGAGGATCTGGGTAAGGGGGACAGCGTGTATGAAAGCGTCTTCGCGTACGATAAGTATCTGCCATGCATGTGGTCCGATGTGAACGCGCTCTGCGACGAATTTGTCGATTGGAAATTCTTGCCGTCACTTGAGCCTGGTTTCCCGCCGGATCAAGCCGGGAATCGTGCTTGTCCTAGATGTGGCGTGACCAACAAACACCCAATGTTTTGTGAAGCTTGCGGGCTTTACATACGTGATTCACAAATAGCGCGGTCGGTTTTTAAGGATTTCAAAAAATATCTGGATTATCGCGGCCGGGGAATTCCCAGACGAGTGATCCGCGGCTTTAACGAATACGTTTTCTGGAGCGGGCAGCGTCCCATTCTTGTTTTTACGAAGAATGACGTCCGCCGAATTCGTGTTTATTCAGAGTTGCAGGATCTGTTGGTCCAAAATGAACAACGATTGTTCGGCAGTCTGATTGAGGAAGTTTGGGGTACGCTGAAGGACAAGCGACGACTGGGAGTTTACTACCTTACTGACTGGATTTTGCGGCAAGGTAATATCGAGTTCACCGTTAAAGATGCAGTCGCCGCATCAAAAAGTCTCAGTACAAAAATCGCGCCCGCGGAAGAAATCGCACTCAGCGTTATATCAGACATCATTTCGGTGATGACGGAAGGCGAGTTCCTAATGGAAGTTGAGGAGCGGCTTGATAAAGTACAAATTGGAGATGTCAACCCGAAGCAGGAGAAACGTTATAAGCTGGTGCCGCGACGATTGATTGAGATGCGTGGCGAAGCAGACGTGTTCGAAGCCGAGTCCTATGTGATGCGCAACGTTGCTGTTGATCAGGACCGCGTCGCTCATTATCAATTGCTGGAAAAACTCGGCAGTGGAGGAATGGGAACCGTATATCGCGCCTGGGACGAGCAAACAGGTCAAATCGTCGCCGTTAAGATTCTTACGAGAGAGTATGGCTTGGATCCGCAAGCACTGGAGAGGTTCAAGCGCGAGTCATTGGTCATGAGTCAGCTACGCCATCAAAATATCGTCAAGTGCTATGAGACCGGTGATGACAACGGACGGCTTTACATTGCGATGGAGTACGTTGAAGGCATCGATCTTGGGGGAATTCTGAAGACTATTGGCCGGCTGGAGCTTGCCACAGCCGTAACAGTCGCTCGAGCCATAGCCGAGGCTTTGCGTTACATTCATAGTCAGGGACTTGTTCGTAATGATATTAAGCCCGGGAACGTAATGCTAAATAAGAACGGAAATATTTACCTCATGGATTTTGGAATCGCGAAGCAGGCTTCGGTCGAAGGTGACCGCCAGTCCATAACATTCGCGGGGACCATCGTAGGCACGCCGTTTTATATGTCTCCAGAGCAGTTTCAGGATCTGCCGGTTGATGCCAGATCCGACATTTACTCATTTGGAATCGTCTTCTATGAGATGCTTACGGGCCAACTCCCCTTCAAAGGGGATTCGCTGCCACAGACAATTGCGGCCCATTTGCACCAGTCTCCTCAGCCGCCAGCACAATTGGTGGCGGGGCTGCCAGGTGAGATCGATCAGGTGGTACTTCGCTGTCTCGAGAAGGATCCTTCTGTGCGTTTCCAAAATGCGGATGACCTACTCGCTAAGTTGAACAAAGCTGCGAAGGACTTGCCCCAAGTCGATGTTGGGGCGTTGGTGGCGGATGTCTTAGAGAACAGGCGCAAAGAAGCCATTCATTTCCGCACAGACACTGACGAGTTTGTAACGACGTACGGTGGCGTCGAAAGCGAGGAATGGCGGCCACGTTCTTCGCCTCGTCCCCCGGCAGACGGTGCCGAAGCTGTCAACTCCGCCACGACTGAGCCCCCGCCTCCACAGCCAGCGTACTCTGGGGAAGAATCAATTCCCCCTTCCGCTCCACCACCACCGCCTGGAAGCAGCGCCCCTCTGGGCAACAAGACTCCTGGAGTGGGCGAGGACCGATCCCGCTACGTCGAAAACGAGTTTCCAAGAGCAGCATGGTTGGTGGCCTCTGATGTCGCGCCTCCGTCGACCTTTTTATTACCCGTACACAAGAAGGCGCAGATTGGCCGTGGTCCCGACAATGACATAATGCTGAACGAAACTTACGCATCTCGCTTTCATGCAGACATAGAGTTTCGAGAAGGAGGCTACTACCTGCGCGACCTCAATACATCAAATGGGACGTTCGTAAACGGAACGCGCATCAATGAAGCGGTCATGCTCAAGGACAATGACGAAATCAGAATCGGCCAGTCCACTCTTAAATTCAAACTCAAATAGCCGGTCACGACCTGCACTTTCCAGTCTTAAACTTCTATAATGATGTTGACAGGTGAGACACGCATTCAATGAATTGGAAGGCAACAGTGAAACGTTCGATCAAGCTCACATTTAACGGCCGAATTCTTTTTCTCACCGAAGATACATCCCTTGTTCGTAGACAGCTCGAAGCCGATGGCGAGGAGCGGCAACGCATCGAAGCGGAACTGGCTCAGCGGCTGGCGTATGGCAATTTGCCATTGATGACTAACATCTCGACCGACGAGATTACGCCGGGTTGGGTCTGCTTCCACTACGATGAAACCCTTGGCCAGTACGTGTATG
>WNGE01015757.1_pt1 | contig 12014 bp, 8 predicted proteins | sample 5400651 | NCBI WGS metagenome assembly WNGE01 (sample SAMN13153370, study PRJNA577476) | soil metagenome | isolation source: 60 cm soil or saprolite under grassland replicate 2 | place: USA:California | collected 2016-06-15 | reverse complement strand
CGGCCGGCGGGCATGTCGGCGCGTTCAGCACCGATGACTGGCGTGACCCGGCCCGCAAGCGGCAGCTCTGGGACGAGCTCGGCGAGTCGCTTGCCGTGCTGGCCGCGTACGCGCGAGCCCAGGGCCTTTCCGCGCTGATCGGCCTGGGCGTGGCCGTCGACTACTCGCTGCTGCTCGTGACCCGCTGGCGCGAGGAGCGGACTCGGGGTGCCGCCAACAGCGATGCCGTCGTAACGGCCATGCAGACGGCCGGCCGGGCGATCGCGTTCAGCGGCCTGACGGTCGCGGTCGGCTTGATTGCGCTCATCGTGCTGCCCGTCCCGTTCCTGCGGAGCCTCGGATACGGCGGCATCCTCATCCCGCTTGTGTCCGTCGGGGTATCCCTTACCCTGCTGCCGATGCTGCTTGCGACAGTCGGTCCCCGGGTCGACTGGCCGCGCAGGCGGCGCCGGCACCAACGAAGCCGGCTGTGGACCGGCTGGGCCCGCCTGGTGATCCGGCATCGCGTGGCGGCGGCATTGGCCGCCCTGGCCGTGCTCGGGACGCTGGCGGCGGCGGCCGGCCTGCGCGTCGGTGACCCAGCGGCGGCATCGCTCGCACACGGCGGCCCGGCGTACCGGGGCCTCGTGGCGCTGCAGCGATCCGGGATCCCCACCGGTGTGCTCACCCCCATCGAGGTGATCACTCCGGGCGGCGCACTCCCGGGCGGCGCGGTCAGGTCGCTGAACGCCGTGCCCGGCGTGGCCGGCGTGAGCACGCCGTCGGGTCCAGCATGGCATCGCGGCGGAACGTCGCTGACCGTGGTCATCCCCGCGGCGGAGACCAGCACTCCGGCTGGCCAGCACGTCATCGATCAGGTGCGATCGGGCCTGCGCCGGGCTGCCCCCCGCGCCGACGTTGGCGGCGAAGGCGCGCAGACGCTCGACTTCGTCCGCGCTGTCTACGGCAGCTTCCCGCTCATGCTCGCCCTGATCGCGCTGGTTACCTGGCTGCTGCTGGCCCGCGCGTTCCGCTCGGTGCTGCTGCCGGTCAAGGCGATCCTGCTCAACCTGCTGTCGGTTGGCGCCATCTGCGGCGCGCTTGTGCTCGTCTGGCAGGACGGGCACGGCTCCCAGGCGATCTGGGGAATCCCCGCCACGGGCGCCATCACCGACTTCGTGCCGCTGATGACCTTCGCCTTCCTGTTCGGCCTGTCCATGGACTACGAGGTCTTCCTGCTGACCCGGATCAGGGAGGCCCACGACGCGGGCGCGAGCACCACCGAGGCAATCGTCGAGGTCTCGGCCGCACCGGGCGCCTCATCACTAGCGCAGCCTTGATCCTCTGCCTGGCGTTCGCGGCGCTGGCCGCCGGGCCGCAGACCGACATCAAGATCTTCGCGACGGGGCTCGGCGCCGGGATTCTGCTGGACGCGACCGTGGTCCGTGCCCTGCTGGTACCTGCGCTCATCTCGCTGCTCGGGAGGTGGAACTGGTGGCTACCCGGATGGCTTTCCCGCTTGCTGCTGCTCCGCGGCCGGACCGGTGCGGCCAGCGCGCCAGCCGGCCAACAGCCGGCCGCTGGCCGGATTCCCGCATGATACGGGCTCAGCCAGCCGACCCGGTCGACGCCGAGCCGAATCCGCCGGGTAAGGCGCGAGGGAATCTGGTTGCGGTCCTCAGGCACGGGCGGCGGGTGGCCGGGCAGCATCCAGCCATTCCCGGTAGACGGTGGTGAGCGAGACCCGGCGAGCCGGGTCCGAGAGGACATCGATGCTGTCGACCCACTGCTCCGCGCTGCCTGCCCGCACGGTGAGCCGGGCCAGCACCGGGTCGGTGACCGTCGCCAGCAGGCCGTTGGCGATCTCCCCGGCGACCGTCCGGTAGGGGCGGTCCCAGAACTGGGTCACTCCGGCGGCCGGCCCGGGCAGGCCGCGGTCGCGTTGCACGGCCAGCAGCACCTCGATCGCCGCGGCCAGGGCGGTCTCGCGCTCATGCCAGTCAGCCGCGGTGGCCGCCGTCTCCAGCGAGCCGCTCAGCTCGGCGGCGCACGGCAGCCTGGCGAACATCGCCTCACGCCACTTCTCGTAGGGGCGCCACTGCTGGTGCACCAGGAATGCCAGGCTGATCAGGTCACTGACCAGCATCGCGGACAGCAGGCGGGACTGCAGCCGCTGCCCGGTGTCCGCCGTGCGGCCCATCAACGGCATGCGCTGCTCCAGCCGCTGCCAGCCGCAGGCAATCAGATAACGCTCGACGTCCGGCGGGTACCAGGCCAGCGCGCGCCGCAGCATGGTCAGCTCGGCGGTGGAGTCGGCATAGACGGGGCCCGCGACGACCTCGAGCACGCTCTGGCCGGCCAGCACCAGCCAGTCCAGGACGGACAGGCCATGCAGCGGGTTCACGCCCAGCCGGCTGACGGCGAAATCCCCGGCCGTCGCGACCTCGACCCGATGGGACACGCTGGCATCCCACGTCGTCGCGAACCGGACCGGGAGCCCTCCGAAGCGCTCGGGAAGCCTGCCCGCGAGCAGATCGTACACCAACGGCACGGCGGCCCGGTCGGCCTCGTCGACCAGCACCGTCAGGCGGCAGCCCCAGTCGTGATCGCGGCTCATCGCGTCGTCCAGCCCGAGCACGTCGGAGCCGGATCCGAGCCTGGCGGCCGCATACCGCAGCCCGGGTAATTCCTGCCGCAACAGCGGCCCGACCGCCGCGCGGTGGAAGGCCGCGCTGAGCTCGATACCGCTGAGCCCGATACCAGGCAGGCTGGTCTCGCCGTCGTCCAGGTGTGCATGGGTGCTCATGAGCAGCGATCACAGCGCACCGGCGGCCAGCTGTCGACATGTTTTCGCACCGGCCCGGCATCCCGCTGGCGCTCGCCTCCTCGTCATCGCTGGCCGAGATCGACGCGGTCGTCACCGCGCGACTCGGCCCGACGCTGCGCGCGATCGCGTCGGGCGAGGAAGTCCCGCGGCACAAGCCAGCTCCCGATGTCTACCTGCTCGCGGTCGAGCGGCTGGCACCGGCCCGGCCGGCGTGCTGGCCATCGAGGACTCGGCCACCGGCGTCGCCGCCGCGGCCGCCGCCGGGCTCGGCTGCGTGGCCGTGCGCACATTCGCGACCCGGGACCATGACCTCAGCGGCGCCCGGCTGATCGTCAGCTCGCTCGAAGAACTCAATCCGCGCATCCTGGCCCGTCTGGCCCCGGCGTGCCCCGCCTGAACGTGGTGGATCAGCGAGCGCTGTCCATGCTCGTCACGCCTGCTCGGGTGACTGGGGAGCATCCAGCCATTCCCGGTAGACGGTGGTGAGCGAGGCCCGGCGAGCGGGATCCGAGAGGACATCGACGCTGTCGACCCACTGTGACCTACGACGGCGCTGCCCACCCGTCTCCCGACCATCGAAGTTCGGTCGGCCGACCCGCCAGCTCATCCGGCCACCCGTTAAGCGCGGCTATCAGCTCATGATAGGCGCGAGCAGGCAAGTCCCTCGAAATCACAATGTCCAGGCCTCGTTCCCGGTCGTAAAGGGTCACGTTGCCTTCCTTGCCACGCCGTGCCGCATAGAGTCTGCGAACCCATTCACCGAAGGCACGCCCTACGGCGTCCGCTGCATCGCCCGCGGTATCGCCAACCCGCTCGCCGAACTTCTTAGCGAAGGCGGTGAGAAAGGTTGTCGCCGGGACCGCCATCGTGATGACCCAGGACAGTTCCGGCCAAGCTGCTCGACTAGCATAATCGGCGCGTGCCGCCAGGCCGAGATCGAGCTCGTCTAGCAGTGCCTGGACAGCCGCTCGCTCGTTTTGAGTCGCTGTAACATCGATGCTGACCCAGCGCTCAGGTCCATGATCCACAGCCAGCTCCTGCCCATCTACCAACAGAAATGGACTCTCCGAATCATCGAGAGAGTCATAGCGAACTTCAAAACCTGGCGGATCATGCACACCGATTACCGCCGCCCGATAGACACATTCACTACAACTATCTCAGCCGTTATTGGCCTGCACTTTTGGAGAGAAGCGTGAATAACCCTCCTTACATGCTGACCGAGCGCGTGCGCTAGTGGCTCTGTATGGCAAGCACTAATCACGACACATTTGACGTTGCCGGAGAGGCGCACCAAACGAACCACTCCGTCCACCGTTATCGGCCACGAAAAGCCCGACTCATCTTCAGCATACAACTGGCCGTGCGTACCACCGTGCCCGGCGAAGTGAATTATGCTTGGATGACGGTTAATCACTTCCTTGGCAATATCAGTCACGCGAGCAGCGGGCGAAGAAACAAGGTCAAATTCGTCACGGAACTCTCCAGCTCTCCATGCCTGCTGTATATCTCTCATCTCCGTTCCTAGCCGAAGTGGCATCATTTCCAGTGGGCTAGCAGCCAGGTAGAGTATTCTCGTGAGCGATATGTTGGCCTCGTCAGGATTTTTCTCCACGATAACTGGAATAACTTCAGTGCGCGACCCCGGACCGTAGCCTTCGATTGAGTATTCAGTCGTCACACTGATCGGCACGCTGCGACCCCTATCACGTGCCTTCACGTAGAACAGGAACTCCCATTGTCCGCCTGGCTCGATACCATCCGTGCTCTGTGCCTCGCTCCTCCTAACGGCGAGCGGTCCAGTAATGCTCACGGCAACATTACTCAGCCGCAGTTCTCCAACATTCTTCAGCCGACCGTGCAGGATGCCCCACGCATCGTGCGGCAGGATGCCAGTATCGAGCGTAACCTGGAATCTCGGCCTCCGTGCAGGAGGAGTTGGCGTTTCGACCATGACCAGAACTCGCAGTGCCAGGCCAGAAATGCGTCTCGACACTCCCTGCGGATCACAGTACGAGAAATTGGAACTGCTGATGACATATTCACCAGCTGACTCGGGTCGCACACGAAGCCTATGCAAGAAAGTGTCGCCGCCAGCCAGCCTATCTAGCTGGATCCGTTCGCGTCCGCCGAGCCAACGGATTCCCGGAGGCACATCGATCTTGACCACTACATTAGTGCAAGGGCCAGTACCTGTATTCTTTAAGGTAATGCCCAGCTCGGCGGCGCGACCAGCGGTAAGCTGATGCGGCTCAATCGATACCGTGATCATTCCTCACTCAGCTCTACTGCCCATGGGTGATGTTTCTTCTTACAATCCTGGCAATGGAATGCCGCCCGGGCGATTAGTCCATCATGTCTACTGAGGGCGTCATCGTTAATCAACACGCGATCGCGGCGGCAGAGCAGCTTTCCACAATGGTGGCAAACCGCATCAATATCTGTGTCATCCTTTTCCCTGACGCTACACTCCGCACACTCCCATGCCATCCTGATCACCTATTATTTTCTATCGCCGAGCGATTACGCTTCGTCATCTAGCGCTTGCTCGATTCGCGACTTAATGTCCCAATAAGTCTCATCCGAAATGCGGCCTTGCGTCACCGCAGTTACGGCATCCTCAAGCTGCTTGCGCAAGAGCCGCTGTCGTTGCCCCTTGCTACCATTGTGCGAGTATCCCGAGGCCTGCTGCGGCTGCTGGTCATATTCACTCCAGACGTCCGCTGGCGGAGCAGTTGCCCGCTCTTTGAGAGTTTGGATCATCAACTCATGTAGCCTTTCCCATCTATCAACTATCCGATCCTCCATCTCTTGGTTCGCATATGCTCCTTGCACGGTCAGCCTTGCCCTTGTGTTTCCCGCATGAGCGCGGATGTCACGCTTATGAACTTCCTCACCGGTCAGAATGATGTGGAAGTCAATTGGATACACACCGTTATATTTACGCCCGGCTATGTCCCAGTAACGATTTACAACATTTGCGCGCTTGCCGCTTCGCGGTGGGTTTTCAATCACTCTCTTCACATAATATTCCAGGTCGCTCATAACATTGGTCAGAGCGATAACTGTCTCATGATCGGGAATTACACCTGGGAGCTCGTCGGTCTCCTCTTTGTCACGGTCTTGCTTACGATCTGGCACTACCCGGATATCCTGATAACGGATGCGGCGAAGGCTGAGCTCGAAATTCGCTGCGACCCGCGTCTTTACGTCGTCATCCGTGACATCGCGACGCAGCGCGCCGAGGGGGTGGTAGAACTCGAGGGCCGTCAGGCCGGACAGCGCGCCGTTGAACGTGACCTCAAGGTCACCGTGCAAGATGTCCTTTAGCTCGATCTTGTGTTCGAACCGTACCGTCAGGGAGAGCCGCTGCCGATCCCGATCTGCCCTGGATGGCACGATCTGCGCCCACTCGATAGTCCGCAGCGCCTGATCCCCCCGCTCTGGGGCGATCTCCATTCCGAGCAGCGCGCGCTCCCTGACGCCCTCCACGTTCCCCCACAAGACCGGCACCTTGAGGGTGAGATGCTCTATTCGGTCCAGCACCAGGGGATTATCTTCCGGACCGAACTCGGTCCACTGCAGATCAAGCGCCAGAGTGCGCTGATCAGCCTCGGGGACAAGCGTCGGAGTAAGCCAGATCGGCATCTTCTCGCACTTACGTGCCTCCTGCAGGCTGTACTGGAAGTCCAGCTTCCAGGGCCGTGCAGTCCGCCTGTCGCTGCTGACGAAAGACGGATATTCGCCGACCTTACCGCGCAGCGGTATAACCGTTCTGCTGGGCGCTATGGGTGCCAGTCCTGATGCGTGCGGCGCGAGCTCCAGTCCGGCCTCCCCATAGAGCACAGCGAAGCCGGCCGAGAACTCGATATCTTGCTGATCGCTTAGCCCATACTTCCGCCGGTAACTGCGGAGGCGGTCGCGGTCCGCCTTCCCGAGTGACATCGAAAGCTTGATCACGCCGTCAACTGGCGCAACGGGTGTCTCGTAGTTCCCCTCGGCGTCTAGCCGAAGCGAGCCATCGAGCGACTCGCGGACGCTAACCGCATCGATACTTGGCACCAACGGCAGCACAGTCCGCACGGCTATAGCCGCCGCCTTCCGCCGCTGATCGATCCAGTGGGACAGCACTGCGGTGAAAGTTCCGCCACAGGCGATGGCGATTCCGAGAGTGAGGCCGCCGACGATCGCCTCCAGCACGCCTACCACGCTGGCAAGCCCACCCACGATGGTCAGCGCCCACAGCCGTCCCCTCACCGCGTGGCGGCATGCATCGCAGTGGTATGGCGCCAACCGCTCAAGCCCCAGTCCCGCGAACTCGTGACTGAGTGGCCGACCGGCAAGGTCGATGGTCGGCGGGCTATGCTCGGCGCACATCGGTTGGCCACAGTGATGACAAATGCTGACTATTGCCGTCGAGCCACATCTATAACACCGAGTCTGCTCTGCCCTTTCCTCAAGTCGCACCGACATTCTTATCCCCCTCCTGCGCAACCTGCCTAGCGTCTAGCCCGGACACGATCGAATCGCTCTCTTAATGCCCGCTGCAAGGCATTCATTTCATGGGTCAGATCGCGGCTGTCGCGCGGTAGTGCCCCACGCATGAAGACTTTTAGTTCACCACTCTCGAAGGTACTCTTGTAGGTATGACCGCCCGGAACTCTATTTACCCGTTCAGTTTCATAATAGCGAGGCTGGATCAGCAACCAAATGTTCATATCGTCAGGTCCCTCGCGGCGCCAGGCTGCCAGGAATCGATCCTTGCCATCTCCCGGTAGCGCCTGATCACTGACCTCGAAGCCTCGGTCTTCAAGCGCGGTCTTGATATCTGTAATGCGCGCTGCTTCTGGTATTACTTCGTCAAAGTAAAGGTGTTGGTATGGAAAGAATTTCCGCCGGGCGAAAGCGTCGTCAAGTATCAGGGTCAGCTGCGACGATATGCGGCAGGCTAGCTCGGGTTGCCCGATCTTCTCACGAGCACCAACCGCATTGAACAACCTGGCCTCCATGCCGGAGATTAGGTAGTCAGAAATTTCTATTTCGACTCTACCTTTCAAGCTGGGCTGCCGGTAAAGCTCGCCCGGCTGCCCTACTGACAAGTACATTGTCCGGCTCCGGTAGGACCTGATGTCGCCACCGTCGTTGCCATCGCCATCGTTGCCATCACCAGCGTCGTCCTCTGTACCGTCAGGAACTTCGCCCTTATCCCAAGAGCTCGTCGGATACATGAGAATATCTGACCACTCAATAATCTGGTCAACCGGGTTATATCTAAGCGGGACGTTTTTACCCTCCACGCTGAGGGTCAGGCTGTCTAGTGAGGTGACCGTTGGCCAGTCCAGGGCCATCCGAGAAATTTTCGGTGACGGCCGAGCATTGCCCGACCTCCGCGGGATATGCAGAGTCACGGTCATGCGGAACGAGAGGCTCGACTTGAAGCTCACTTGCTGCGCAAGCTTAGGCGCCAAGTTAAGAGCTCCAGAATGTGGCTTGCTCGTCAGCGGACCCATGCTCGGCAGGCTGAGGCTGTCTGGATCAAGCGGATCGAGACTGTCCGGATCGAGAGGCTCTATGTCTATGTTGACGGGGACCACTGTGGCTGGGCCCGGCCTGTAGTCATAGGAGATCACGCAGGCCTGCCGGTCCGCAATAAGGTTCTCCTGCCTGCTGGTCCCAGCATTCAGCGGAATGCGGACTGGAATGGCGCCATGTGTCTCGTTTAGACTAAGCATACTATCCAGGTCGGTATTTTCGTAACCGCTGAGCACTAGATGACCGACGATCGCTTCGCTGGATGCTCCAGCGGACCGGTTTTTTATAGCATGTGAAACGTCGGCATACGCCTATCGGGTCAGATAGTTATACCCGTCAAAAGGAATGGTTAGTTCGATCTCCCCGGCCCGCTCATCTAATGTCGCCTTGGACGGATTTCTTGAGATTTCCTGCTTACAGGCATAGCGTTCCGTTATGCAGACATCCTGCAGCCTAACCCGAGCACATATCTGGTCCGGTGGGCTATGCGTATCGTGCCGAGGGGCAAGGAATAGCTTCATCAATGCCGCGACCATGCCGCGGGCACCAGAAATGACCAAGCTCTTGGCTATGATTTTAGCCCAACGGGTCCTTAAAAGCCGTTTTTCCTGTGCCAAGATCCACGAGAAAACCACCCTTGGGTAAGAGAGTCGGTGGTCGAATCGCCGTTTATCAGAAAACGGCCCGCGGAGGACAAACCCGCGCTGTTGGGACTTCTGCCCTCGTCGTCGAGGCCTGGCCCGAAATGAACGCATGGTTTTCCCCACCTGATTACGTCGGATTGATGCGCGGATGCCACCCGAACGCGCATGAGCAATCACAGCGCGGCATGCCGGGTTCACATGGCTGTGCCAGACGAACGATGGCTACTTTGTGGCGAACAGCATCGCCAGGATGTCTGGCCGCTACCGTCGCTGATCGCGCGGTGCGCATAGCCCTCCCGCTCATACCGGCTGGCCGAGGTGCGGCAGCTGCTAGATCATGTCCACGCAATGATCATGAAGCTACCTTCATATGTTAATCCCGCGGGGCAGCCGGCAAAAGAGGCTATGGCGAGCAGTCAACGCGGCCCATGCCGATCGGAAATTGCACTAACCAGCAAGCCTGCCCGCGAACTCCCCCTAGCCTGTGGGTTCCCCCGCACCGGCGACCCGGGAGCACGAGATCCGGCGCATCGAGTAGCCGCAGAGCAGGATCGCCGCCGACGGTGATGCCGAGGGGATCGAACAGGGACGCCGGCTGTTCCCCTCGCTCGATGACGGGGCCGATCACATCTCAGTCATGGAGCATTGCGCCCGCCGCGCTTGCTGGCCGCCATTTGACAAGGGCGTTCGCCGGAACTGCAATGACCGCCAGGAGGCAAGCTACCTGGGCTGGCGCACGCGCCGGGCCGATGCTAGGAGCACCGCATGACAGTCACCGAGGCCGGGCGCCGCCGCGCGGGCGCTGACCTGGCCGTCCTGGAGGAGATCCAGCAGCGGGTGCTGTGGCTGGCCACCCGCATCGTGGACGCGGCCAATCACGACCGTGACACCGGCGACGGCGTCAAGGTCGGCGGGCACCAGGCCTCCAGCGCCAGCCTGGTCACCGTCATGACCGCCCTGTACTTCGCGTACCTGGATGCCCCGGACAAGGTCAGCGTCAAGCCGCACGCCTCGCCGGTCTTCCATGCCATCCAGTACCTGCTCGGCAACCTGGACCGCGGCTACCTGCCGACGCTGCGGGCGTTCGGCGGTCTGCAGTCCTACCCGAGCCGCACCAAGGATCCTGATACCGTCGACTTCTCCACCGGCTCGGTCGGGCTCGGCGCCGCCGCGCCGCTGTTCGCGGCGGCGGCCCGCCGGTACGTCGACGCGCACTTCGGGGCCAGGCCGCCGAGCAGGTTCGTCGCGCTGATCGGTGACGCCGAACTGGACGAGGGCAACATCTGGGAAGCCGTCGCCGACCCGGCGACCGACGGGCTCGGCAACGTGCTGTGGATCATCGACGTGAACAGGCAGTCGCTGGACCGGGTCGTGCCCGGGATGCGGATAGCCCAGTGGGAGCAGCAGTTCCGGGCGGCGGGCTGGCATGTCGAGGAGGCCAAGTACGGCCGCCGGCTGCAGGCGGCATTCGCGCGGCCGGGCGGTGAGTCGCTGCGGGCGTGGATCGATCAGATGCCCAACGAGCATTACCAATCGCTGTTCGGGCCGGCGCCCGAAGGATCCGTTAAAAACCGGTTTCTTGACGGCGCGCCCGATGATGTGCGCCGGTTCTGCGCCGATATCGCCAGCGACCAGGACCTGGCCGCCCTGGTGACCGACCTCGCCGGGCATGACCTGGGCGCGCTGCTTGACGCGTTCGCCGCGTGCGACGCGGAGCCCGGCCGGCCCAGCGTGGTTTTCGCGTACACCGTCAAGGGCTGGGGGCTGCCGATGGCCGGCCACCCGCGCAATCACTCCGCGCTGCTGACCAGGGCGCAAGTCGACGAGATGCGGGAGCGGCTCGGGCTGACCGCGGCCACCGAGTGGGACCGGCTCGATCCGATGACCAGGGCCGGGCAATGGGTGGCAGCCCGGCGCGAGCACCTGGCCGCCGCGGCCCGGGTCAGCCGGCCGGCCGTCGCCGTGCCCGGCTCCACCGGGATGCGGTCGGGCAGGCCGATCTCGACCCAGGAGGCGTTCGGCCGGATCCTGGTCGACCTGTCCCGTGACGATGCCGCGTGGAGCGAGGATGCGCTGCTCAAGTGGGCCGAGGGCCCGGAGGGGCAGCACATCGAGCTTGGCATCAGCGAGATGAACCTGTTCCTGCTGCTCGGGCAGCTCGGGCTGGCCTGGGACCTGTCCGGGCAGCCGCTGCTCCCGGTCGGCACCGTGTACGACCCGTTCGTGCTGCGGGGCCTGGACGCGTTCATCTACTCCGTCTACTCCGGTGCCCGGTTCGTGGTGGCCGGCACGCCGTCGGGCATCTCGCTGGCACCGGAAGGCGGCGCGCACCAGTCGACGATCACCGCGTCGGTCGGGCTGGAGCTGCCGAACGTAACGTTCATCGAGCCCGCGTACGCGGCGGCGCTCGACTGGCTGATCTGCGGCGCGCTGCAGTCGATCGCGGTCGCGAACGCCGCGCCGGCCGGGGCGACGGTGGCCGAGGACGGCTCTTACTACTTCCGGCTGACCACGCGGGGTATCGACCAGGGGCCGTTCCAGCGGGCGCGGGACCGGCTCGGCGACGCCATCCTGCGCCGCCAGGTGCTGGCCGGGGGGTACCGGCTTGTCGATGCCGCCGTCGCCGCCAGCGACGGCTCGCCCTCGGTCTACCTGGCAGGCTGCGGGGCGGTCCTGCCCGAGGTGCTCGCGGCGGCCGCCGAACTCGCCGACGAGGGAATCGCCGCGCACGTCGTCGACATCACGTCCGCCGACCGGCTCTACCGTGCCTGGCAGCGGACCCTGCGGCAGGGAGTGCGCACGGCCACGGCGCCGTCCATCCCGGGAGCACTGCGGACGGTCTTTCCCGACAGGGCGCCGATCGTGACGGTGCACGACGCTGCCTCGCACACCCTGAGCTGGCTCGGATCGGCCCTCGGGGTGCCCGCCGTGAGCCTCGGCGTGGACGCGTTCGGCCAGTCCGGCGCCGTCGCCGACCTGTACCGGGCGCATGACCTGGACGCCGGATCCATCATCAACGCCGCGCTCGCCGC
>WNGE01007343.1_pt1 | contig 12016 bp, 9 predicted proteins | sample 5400651 | NCBI WGS metagenome assembly WNGE01 (sample SAMN13153370, study PRJNA577476) | soil metagenome | isolation source: 60 cm soil or saprolite under grassland replicate 2 | place: USA:California | collected 2016-06-15 | reverse complement strand
AACGCGGGGCCGGTCGACTCGATGCGCAGCGACGCCCGCGGCCGCTATCGCATCGAGCTCCGAAATCCCGACAGCAGCGGCGCCTATGTGGTCAGCGTCTGGTACGACAGCCTCGCCTACGTCTCCGCCCCGGTGATGGGCGGTGGCCGTCCCCTTGTGCATGTCGACGACATCATCGCGTTTGCGACGACGGTCGATGCGCCGCCGATTTACCTGGCGCGCCGGCTCGCGACCGTGGCGCGCCCGAGTGATGCCGGCACGCGCGAGGTCCTGGAGATCCTGGAGCTCGAGAACCGGGGTGGGACGACCCGGGTGACGCGGGACACGCTGCGCCCGACGTGGGCGGGACTCGTCCCGCAACGCACGGGACAGTTCCGCGGCGGCGAGGGCGATATCTCGGCTGAGGCGATGCGGTTTCGCAATGACAGCGTCCTCGTGTTCGCGCCGATCGCCCCCGGCCAGCCGAAGCAGCTCAGCTATGCCTACTCCGTGGCCGCCGGAACGCGCACGTTCGTGCTGCCGATCGATCAGCCCACCGCCGCCCTGAACCTGCTCGTCGAAGACACCACGGCGACAGTGCGCGCGCCACATCTCGAGTCGCGCGGCACGCAGGCGATCGAGGAGCGGCACTTCGCCGCGTACAGCGCCGGACCGCTCGCCCCGGGCGATCGCATCGAGATCGAGCTGCCGGCGGGAAAATTTCGAGCGCAGATGCTGCTGCCGTATGTGATTGGTGTCCTGGTTGCGGTCATGGTCGGAGCGTTGATTTGGGCGCTAAGAAGGAGGCCCTCTGCCGTCAGCCATCAGCAGTCTGTGTCGTGATTACTGATGGCAGATGGCTGATGGCCGACGGCTCTTGCGCGCCGATGCCTGCCGTCCTAGACTGAATCCAGATTTCAATTTCGCGAACGGGGATACGGAAGCCGGTGCGAATCCGGCGCGGCCCCGCCACTGTAACGGGCAAATGATGTGATGGAGGGGCGCAGCATGCTGCGCCCCTACACGGTTCCGGCCACTGGGTCAATTCCCGGGAAGGCCGCAGCCGATCGCCCGGAGCCAGGAGACGTCTTCGTTCGCGCCACCAGTCGGTTCCCTCGCGGGAGGGATGGTGCTGCGAAGACTTCTATTCGTCGTCTTAGTTCTTGCCGGCTGTAGGCCGTCCGGCCGTCCGGCCGTCGGGCCGTCACACCGGATCGTTTCGCTCCTCCCCTCGTTCACCGAGATCCTGTTCGCGATTGGTGCGGGCGACCGCGTCGTCGGGCGCACGCAGTGGTGCGATTACCCGCCGGCAGCGCTGACTATTCCCAGCGTTGGCGATGGACTCCCGCCAAATATCGAGGCGGTGATGGCGCGGCAGCCGGACCTGGTCGTCCTCTACAACGCCGGTCCGAATGTGACGGCCGCCAAACAGCTCGAACGGGCCGGCATTCAGACCGTCCTGATCGCCTTGAACCGCCTCGAGGATCTGGGTCCCGCGACGCGCACGCTCGGGCGGCTGACGGGCAGGGAAGAGCAGGCGGAGTCGTTGGCAATCATGCTCGATAGCCTGGCGGGTCGACCGCCACCGCCGGCGACAACGTCGCTCGCGTTCATCGTCTGGGACAATCCGCCGATCATCATCGGCCACGGCAGCTACCTCGATCAGCTGGCTGCGCAAGCCGGGGCTCGCAACGTCTTCGGGGACATCGCGGCTCCATCCGCCCAGGTCTCGCTCGAGACGATCGTCGCGCGGGATCCGCAGTGGATTGCCGTGCTCTCGGACTCGGGGACGGTCCCCGCGTTCGCGCAGCGCCGCGAGTGGCGCGCGGTGCGGGCGGTGCGCGACGGGCATTTCCTGCTCCTCGCGGGCTCCCTGTTCGGCCGCCCCGGACCGCGGTCCGGCGAGGCGATCCAGCAGCTCCGAGCGATGCTGACGCGGGATGGAGTAGGGGCGCAGCATGCTGCGCCCCTACACGAGGCCCCTCGGCGATGAAATGGTCGTTGCTCGTGGTCGTCGCCGTCCTCGCGCTGGTGACCAGCGTGATCCTGGGTCCCGCCGCCATCCCGCTGGGTGACCTGCTGCGATCGGACATCGTGTGGAACCTGCGCGTGCCGCGGGCGCTGCTCGCCTTTCTCGTCGGCGGGTCCCTGGGCGTCGCAGGCGCCAGCTTGCAGGCGCTGGTCCGCAATCCACTCGCTGATCCGTTCCTGCTGGGCCTGTCCGGTGGCGCAGGGTTGGGCGCCGTCCTGGCGATCGCCCTTCATCTCCCCGGACCCTGGGCATTGCCGATCGCGGCGTTCGCCGGCGCGCTCGCGGCGCTCGGGCTCGTGTACCGCCTGGGGCTCATCGGTGGCAGCGGGGCGGGGGGGGCACTCGATCCGCGGATTCTGCTGCTCGGCGGCGTGGCGATCGGCGCGTTTGCCGCCGCGATCACGACCGCGATCGTTTCGCTCGCCGACGCCGCCGAGCTGCGGAACGCGTTTCTCTGGCTCTGGGGCGGGCTTTCAGGAGCGTCATGGGATTCGGTGCTGTTGGTCGTGCTGTACATCCCGATTCCGCTCGCTGTGCTGCTCGCCGCCTCGCGTCCGCTCGACCTGCTGGCGCTGGGCGAGGAGTCGGCGGGCTACCTCGGCGCCGACGTCGAGGCGGTGAAGCGGCGCGTCTACCTCGCGGCCTCGCTGCTCACCGCGGCAGCCGTGGCGGTGTCCGGCGTGATCGGGTTCGTCGGTCTCGTCGTGCCACACCTCGCGCGCCTCACCTGGGGCCATCGCCATCGCGTGCTACTGCCTGCCGCGTTCCTCGGTGGCGGCGCGCTGCTCGCGTTCGCCGACACCCTGGCGCGGACTGCCGTCGCACCACGCGAGCTGCCGGTCGGTGTGGTCACGGCGCTGATCGGTGTCCCGGTGTTTGCGCTCCTGTTGCGCCGTTGGACGATTGCGTGATGCTGCAACTCCAGAACGTTCATTATCGCTATGCGGGCGCGCCGCGCGACGCGCTGACGGATGTGTCACTGTCGGTTGGCCCGCGCGAATTCCACGCGGTGCTCGGCCCCAACGGCAGCGGCAAGACGACGCTCGTTCGAATCGCATTAGGGGCGTTCGAGCCACTCATGGGACGGGCCGACGTGATCGGCCGTTCCGCATCCAGTTGGCCACGCCAGGAGCTCGCTCGCCTCGTCGGCGTCGTGCCGCAGCGCGAGGACAATCTGTTTCCGCAGCGGGTGCGCGAGACGGTGTTGCTCGGCCGCTACCCACACCTGTCGCTTTGGGGACGCGAGCGCGCGGAGGATCACGCCGCCGTCGATCGCGCACTCCGGGCCTGCGACGTGCAGCACCTCGCTGACCGCTGGCTCTGGACGCTGTCGGGCGGGGAGTACCAGCGTGTGCGCGTCGCGCGCGCCCTCGCCCAGGAGCCGAAGCTGCTCGTGCTCGACGAGCCGGGCATGTCGCTCGACCTGAAACACGAGATGGGGCTATTCGAGTTGGTGCGAGGCCTCGTGGAAACAAACGGTTTGGGTGTGCTGATGATCACGCATGACCTGAACCTCGCCGCCCGCTTCGCCGACTCGCTGCTACTGCTCGAGGGCGGGAGGCCCGTCGCCGCGGGGGCGCCCGCCCAAGTCCTGACGAAGCAGATCGTGGAGACGGTGTTTTCCTGGCCAGTCGCGATGCAGACGATCGATGGCCGTCCGCAAATGATCCCCCTCCGCCAAGCGAAGGAGTCCCGCGCATGAACGTCTTGCTCGTGCTCGCTCTCACCGTGCAGCAACCCCAGGATACCGTTGACTTGAAGCCCGTCGTTGTGACGGCCACCCGTGTGCCGGTAGCGGCCGACCGCGTCGCATCGGCTGTGACGGTGTTGCGCGGATCGGATCTGGTGGCGCGCGGGATTCACACCGTCGCGGCTGCGCTGCAAACCGTTCCGGGGGCGCATGTGGTCGAGACCGGGAGCTTCGGCGGCCAAACGTCGCTGTTCGTGCGGGGTGGAGAGAGCGATTACACCAAGGTGTTGCTGGATGGCGTCGCGCTGAACCAGGCGGGCGGTGCGATCGATCTGGCAAATCTCACCACCGACAATGTCGACCGCATCGAAATTGTCCGGGGACCGGTGAGCGTTCTGTACGGCACCGATGCCGTGACCGGCGTGATCCAAATCTTCACGCGGTCCGGGCAGGGGCCGGCGCGGTTCGGAGCGGATGTGGCGGCCGGGACGTACGGCTCTACCCGGGGCGCCGTCGATATCGCGGGTGGGACTCAAACGATCGGCTACTCCGCGCGGGTGTCGCGGTTCTCCTCCGACGGGCTGTACCCGTACAACAACCAGTATCGCAACAGCGTTGTCAGTGCCGGAGTGCGGGTGGCGCCAGACGCGCGCACCGATGCGAGCCTCACGTATCACTACGGCGACGACATCTACCATTTCCCCACAGACGGCTTCGGAGCGCCGGTGGACTCGAACCAGCGCGCCGCTGAGCGCGGGCCGTTGCTGAGTCTGAACGCCCACCGCGTCCTGGGGCGGCACTTCGATGCCCGGGTCACGGCCGGAGTCAAGGAAGCGCGGCTGTTTTACAACGACGAACCCGATTCCCCAGGTGAGGACGTCACATACTGGAGCCGCGATTTCGTCCGTCGCGCGACGACGAGTGCGCTGCTGACCTGGCACGCGGCAGAGCGCGTGTCGGTGAGCGGGGGCATCGAGCTGGAGGGCGAGCGCCAGCGCGGCACGAGCCAGTTCAGCTCAACGCTGTCCGGGTCGGGGCCGCTCGATGCGATCGCCGTGAGACGCAACAACAACGGGTACTTCGGCCAGGCGGTGCTCACGGTCGGCGCGGCGGCGGTGACGGTGGGCGCCCGACTCGACGCCAACTCGCAGTTTGGGACGCATGCCACGTATCGGGCAGGATTGGTGTACCGGATCGATCAGGTTCGCGTGCGTCTCTCAGGCGGCACCGGATTCAAGGAACCCACGTTCTTCGAGAACTTCGCGCACGGCTTCGTGACGGGGAATCCAGATCTCAAGCCGGAGCGCTCGCAGAGCTGGGAGGCGGGTGTCGAGCGTGGCGCCGTCACCCTGACCTACTTCAACCAGCGGTTTCGCGATCTGATCGAGTACGATCCGGGGCCGCCGCCCGGCGTGCCGAACTATTACAACGTGGGCGATGCGATCGCGGATGGCCTCGAGGCCAACGCCGGCACCACCGTCGGCCGGCACGTCGCCCTCTCCCTGAGCTACACGTTCTTGCACACCCGGGTCGAGAAATCCGGGTCGAGCAATCCCAATGGATTGTTCGTGCCCGGCAAGCCACTCGTCCGGCGGCCCGCTCATACGGTGGCACCGCAGGTTGTTGTGACGCTGGGCGCGCGCGCGCGCGTGATTGTCGGCGGCCGCTGGGTCGGCAAACGGGACGACGTCGGCGCGCAGCGCGTCACGCTGCCGCCCTACACGCGCGTCAATCTTTCTGGTGAATACACGGTCGGCAGCTTCGTCCTGTCGGGTAGCCTCGAGAACGCGTTCAATGACCAGGCGCAGGAGATCAACGGCTTCCGGCCGCTTGGCCGGACTGTACTCCTTGGGGTACGAGTAGCGCTGGATTAGCTTCCCAACTTCGACTCACCTCGTTGGAGGATGGTCCGATGCGCCGGTTCGTTCTCGCCGCCTTGTTCGCCGTCATCGCGCGCCCCGCGGTGTCGCAAGCCCCCCGGATCACGCCGTCCGGGGACCCGTCGGTTCGGAACGATACGATCTACACACTCGCCGTGAATCCCGCCGATTATGCGGACGACGACTACGTCTACCTGCTCGACGATGGCGTGTTGCGGTTCGAGGCCGATGGCCGCAGCAGCCGCACGTACCGGCAGGTCATTCAGATCTTGAATCAAGACGGTGCGGAGGCATGGGGCGAACAGAGCTTCTCCTACTCGAGCGGCTCCGAGAAGCTGACGGTCAACTGGATCCGGGTCCTGAAGCCGACCGGCGAAGTCATTAGCGCGCAGCCGGCGCACGAGCAGGAGTCCCTCGCGCCGGTGGCACTCGACGCCCCGGTCTACTCGGATGAAAAGGTGCGCCGCGTGACGTTGAGCGGCGTGGCGCCCGGCACGCTGGTCGATTGGAGCTACACAGTCGAGCGGGTGAAGCCGCTCGTTCCCGGCGATTACTACAGCGGCTGGCGCGTCACCACCGGCCTGTTGGTGCGCCGCTCGCGCTTCCTGGTCGATGTGCCGGCGTCCGTTACACCGCGCATCCAGGAAGAGAACGTGCATTTCAAGCGCCAGGAAGTCGTCGCGCACGACCGGCACGTCTACACGTGGGCCACGAAGGACGTCCCGAAGCTCGAGACCGAGCCGTTTGCGGCCGTGCCCAACACCCTGAGCGTCAGGATCGAGGTGTCGTCGCCGATTACGTGGGCCGCACTCGCGCGCTGGTACGCCGGGCTCTCCAGCGGCCGGTACGCGGTGAGCCCACCGCTCGAGACCCAGCTGGCCGAGCACGTGAAGGATGCGCGGACGCTGGAGGACTCGCTGCGGGCGGTGCATCGCTGGGTATCGCAGGACTTCCGCTACGTCTCGCTCTCGCTTGGCATCGGCGGCTACCTGCCGCGACTGCCAGCGCAGGTGCTCGAGACGCGCTACGGTGACTGCAAGGACAAGGCGACGCTGTTCATCGCGCTCGCGCGCCGCATGGGCCTCCCCGCGTTTCCCGTGCTGCTCAGCGCGAGCGGCGGTGCCGACTCGACGCTGCCGACGGTGCAGCAGTTCGATCACATGATTGCCGCCGTGGACCGGCCGGCGGCGAACGGCGGACGGATCTACCTCGATCTCACCTCCGATCTGACGCCCTACGGAGAGCTGCCACCGCCCGAAGAAGGGTCGTTCGCGCTCGTCGTGCACGACGACGGGAGTCTCGAGCAGGTGACGCTCCCGGAGCGGCCGGCCTCGGCGAACCGCTCAGAAATGCGCATTGTCGGAGCGCTCGGCAGCGACGGCCAGTTCACCGGCCGCTACACGGAGACCAAGAGCGGCGCGCTCCAGTACGGACTGCGGCGCGCTTACGCGCGTGTGTTCAACAAGGACGAGCTGAGTCGTCTCACGCAGGTGCTCGCGAACGGTGTCTTCTCTGGCGCCTCGGGCGACAGCCTCTCGCTGTTCGATGGCCGCGATCTGCAGGCGAAACCACTCGTCTCGCTGCTCGTGCACGACGCGCCCGTGCTCTCGAGCGGCGGTGGCACGCGCATCTTCACCCTGCCGCCGGCGCTGCCCAACTACGCCTCGCTCGGCCTTGCGACGTCGCTCGAGCGCCGGAAACCCCGGCGCTATCCGATCAACATCGCCGCCGTGATTGGACCCTTGGAGACCGTGTCGGAGCTGCGGATGACGTTGCCTACGGGCTGGAAAGCGGAGCTGCCGGCCAACGTCACGGAAGCGAGTCAGTTCGGCAGCTACAGCGCCGAGTATGCGCAGGACGGTCGCGAGCTGCGGGTCACGCGCCGCATGTCGGGCGCCAAGGGCACGGCGCCGCCCGAGAGCGTGGATGCGCTGATCGCGTGGCTGCGGGCCATTTCCAAGGACGACGTCAAGTTCATCGTGCTGCAGCCGGGCAAATAATCGCGCTGCTCGGCGGCGAAGCGGGGGAATGCTAGCTCCAGCCCGGCGAATCGTCTCGCTGCTCCCGAGCGCGACGGAAATTGTGTGTGCGCTGGGACTCGCGGAACGGCTCGTCGGGATCTCGCACAGCTGCGACTATCCTCCGAGCATCGCCAACCGGCCGCGCCTCTCGCGCCCGCGTGCGAGTCTCGAGGGTCTGTCGAGCGGGGAGATTGACACCGCGATCCGTGCCGCCATGCACGATTACGGCAGCGTCTATGAGATCGACGTCGCCGGCATCCGCGAGCTCCAGCCCGATCTCGTGCTGACGCAGGGTATCTGCGATGTCTGTGCGGTGCCCCAAAGCCAGGTTACGGCTGCGTCGCTTGGAGCCTCCATCGTCACACTCGATGCCCATGATCTCGACGCGATCTTCGCCTCGATTCGCGATGTCGGGTGTGCGACTGAAGCAGTGGCCCAGGCGGAGGATTGCGTCGCCGACATGCAGCGGCGCATGGAAGCGGTGCGTGCCCGCACGGCCGGTCGCCCGCGGCCGCGTGTGCTCGCGCTGGAGTGGCTCGATCCGCCGTATGTCCCCGGTCATTGGGTGCCAGAGATGATCGACATCGCGGGCGGGGAATTGGTGGCGGGAATAGCGCGCCGACCATCGTACCGGATGGAATGGTCAGAGCTACGGGAGCTCGAGCCAGAAATCGTTCTGATCATGCCGTGCGGGTTCAATTTGGACGAGACACGCCGCGAAGCGGAGCGGCATAGGTCCGAGCTGCAGGCCATTGGCGGGCGTGTGCACGTGTTGGATGCGTCGGCCTATTTCAGCCGCTCAGGGCCTCGCGTTATTGACGGAGTCGAAATCCTTGCCGATGTCTTTGCCGCCCCTTCGCCGCCCTTCGCCGCCCTTCGCCGCCGTATATTTCTTGCGTGAGTCTTGTCTCGACGCCCGCGGTCGTCCTCCGGACTTACCGTTACAGCGAGACCTCCAAGATCGTGCGTCTCGCGACGCGCGATTATGGCGTACAGAGCGCGATCGCGAAGGGCGTGCTGCGGCCGCGCAGCCCGTTCGGCGCAGCGCTCGAGACGCTGAGCGAGGGCGTCGCACAGCTGTACCACAAGGAAACACGCGAGCTCCAAACCCTCGCGGCGTTCGATGTGGTCCAACTGCGGCGCGACCTCGCGGACGACCTGGGGCGCTTTGCCGGCGCCGCGGCTTTGTCCGAGGTGATGCTCAAGATGGCGCCGCCCGCGCCCCTGCCCGCCGCGTACCAAGCCTTCATCGCCGGACTGGACGCCCTGGTGCGCGCCGAGCAGGGAGAGGCCGATGCCGTGGCGGTGCGCTGGCTCTGGCTGCTCGTGGGCGTGCTGGGGTTCGCGCCGCAGCTCGATGCGTGTGTCCGGGACGGCAACACCGTCTCCGGGACGGTCGCGTTCAGCGTCGCCGAAGGCGGCGTCTTGTGCGCCAAGTGCGCAGGTCCCCAGCCACCGACCAAACTGCCGCCGCACGCCTATCGCGACCTGGTTGCCTTGAACGACGCGCACGCCGCACTTCCCAGCTTGGATGCAGCGCACGCCGCGGCCCACCGGCGGTTGATCGCCCGCTTTGTCCGTCACCACCTGGACGAAACCGGACGGAATGGAAAAGAGCCGAAGTCGAGTGCCATAGACATCTGGGAGCGTCGCGCGTGGGGCCCCGCCCAACACGGTTCGTAGTCGGTACGGCAGGGCACATCGACCACGGGAAGACCGCGCTCGTAAAGGCGCTCACCGGGGTCGACACCGACCGCTGGGAAGAGGAAAAGCGCCGCGGCATCACGATCGATCTCGGCTTTGCGCCCCTGCCGCTACCGGGCGGCATCCAGGCGAGCGTGGTGGACGTCCCCGGCCACGAAGGCTTTGTCAAAAACATGCTCGCGGGCGCGACCGGCATCGACGTCGCGCTGCTCGTCATTGCGGCCGACGAAGGCATCATGCCACAGACCGCAGAGCACCTCGCCATCGTCGAGCTGCTCGGCGTGCGTCGTGGCATCCCCGTGCTCACCAAGCGCGATCTCGTCGACGACGAATGGCTCGCACTCGTGCGGACCGAGGTCGCGGAGCGGCTCTCGCATAGCCGCGTGCGCTGGCATGCGCCGATCGCCGTGAGTGCGCTCAAGGCGGAGGGTCTGGACGATCTGAGAAAAGCGTTGGTGGAGGTTGTCGAGGATCTTCCGGACCGACCCTCAGATGACCTGTTTCGGCTGCCGATTGACCGCGTCTTTGCGTTGGCGGGGGCAGGGACGGTCATCACCGGATCGACCTGGAGCGGGACCATCGCCGCGGGTGCCAGCGTGCGACTGCTCCCGCTCGACCGCGAAGCCCGCGTGCGCTCGATCCAGGTCCATAGCCAGGACGCGGACCAGGCGGGCCCCGGCCGGCGCACGGCGCTCGCGCTCGTCGGCGTCGCAAAGGAAGAGCTGGAGCGCGGGCAGGTCGCCGTGACGGGCCCGGGATGGGCGGCGACGAGCACGCTCGACGTCTCCCTGGAACTGCTGCCCGCGGTCCGCAAAGCACTCGCCGTTCGTACACGCATTCGCGTCCACCTCGGTACCGCCGAGGTGCTCGGACGCGTGGCGCAGATTCGGGGCCTAGGGCCTGGGGACTCGGGCTTGGCCCGGCTTGTCCTTGAGCATCCACTCGTGGCCCGTGGCGGCGACCGGTTTGTCATCCGGAGCTTCTCGCCGGTCACGACGATCGGCGGTGGGGTGGTGCTCGATCCCTTTCCCCCCAGGCGTCCGCGCGTGTCCGAGCGCGGCCTGGCCAACGGTCAGGCGCCCAGCGAACGCCTGGCGCGCTTCGTGGATGAAGCAGGTCTCGCCGGAGTGCGCGTCGAGGATCTCGCCGTCAGGCTCGGCTTACTGCCTCCTGACGTGACCAGCACAGTTGCCGAGGCGGGAAAAAGCATCCTATCAGTAGGGGACGTCCTGGCGTCGCGTCGCGCGATTGCGGCGGAGGTGGAACGGCTGGCCACTGTGGTGGCGACGCATCACGACGAGCATCCGCTCGATCCGGGCCTCTCGCTCCAGGCGCTACGGGCCGCAGTCACGGCGCCGCTGGCCGTGCTGGACCTCCTGGTCGAGCACGGGGTGAAGAAGCAGGCGTGGGAGCTGGTGGAGGGTGGGGCAGCGGTGCGGAAGCCGGGATGGCACGCGGCCCTGAAAGCGAGAGCGGGCGATGCGGGCGGGCGGCTGGCGCAGCGGTTGGCCGAGGCGCGGTGGCAGCTTCCCACGGTCGCGGAGCTGGAACGAGAGTTTGCCGACCCTTCGGTTCCAGCGTTGCTCGCGCACCTCGCGCGCGAAGGGTCGGTGGAGCGAGTCGATCAAGAGCGGTATGCGCTGAAGCAGGCGCTGGAAGAGTTTCGTCGGGCGGTCGAGGATACGCTGCGGGAGCTTGGAGCGGCTACGCCAGCGCAATTTCGTGACCGATTGGGCCTGACGCGTAAGTACTTAATACCGCTGCTGGAGTGGGCAGACCGTCGCGGGATCACCAGTCGGAAGGGCGATACCAGGGTTTTACGTGCTTGACAGTGGTTCAGCGGTTCCTAGCTTTTGCTGAGCAGGTATTCAACTCTTGCGCCCTGTACCTACAAGGAGAGCTGTCTAACGCATCTTTTCCGTTCGCAGAGGAGTCGGTGAGATGAAGCTGTACGCCTGGGCAGTGTTGGTGGGGGTGCTCGGGGGGCAGGGACTGGCGGGAGTAGATGGAATGCTGGGGCAAGCGCCGCCTCCGCCGCTGGTCGAGCTCAAACAGAACTACCCGAACCCGTTCAATCCGGCGACCACGATCCCGTTCACGTTGAATGGTGATTTGTTTGCCAATGGTCATCGGCCGAGAGTGTCGCTCAAGATCTATAACGTGCTGGCGCAGCTGGTCGCCGTGCCGATTCTTCAGGGCACTGGCCAAGCACTGACGGATCTCGAGTTGACGTGCGGAACTGTAGGATCGTCGCCGTGCGCGTTTACCGCGTACTGGGACGGCATGGTGTTGAGCTCGCAGACCGAAGCGGCGTCCGGCGTCTACATCTATCAACTGATTGTTGATGGGCGCCGATTTACGAAGAAGATGATTGTGATGAAGTGAGACGACGGTAAGGGACGGTAGATGAGGCGACGGTAAGGGACGGTAAGGGTGAACCCCTCACCGTCCCTTCTCGTTTCATGTACCGTCCCTTACCGTCTCTTACCGTCCCTTACCGTCCATTCTGTCATTTCGACAGCTTTCTCGGGCACACCGATTGCTTAGGGGCCCAGCATGATTCAACCAGATAGACTGACAGTCAAAGCCGCCGAGGCTCTTCAGCAGGCCGCGTCGCTCGCTCGCGGGAAGGGCAATCCGGTCGTTAATGACGCCCACCTCTTTTACGCCCTCCTGCAGCAGGACGAGGGCATTGTTGTCCCGCTGCTTC
>WNGE01011912.1_pt1 | contig 12020 bp, 6 predicted proteins | sample 5400651 | NCBI WGS metagenome assembly WNGE01 (sample SAMN13153370, study PRJNA577476) | soil metagenome | isolation source: 60 cm soil or saprolite under grassland replicate 2 | place: USA:California | collected 2016-06-15 | reverse complement strand
GACGTCGAGCGAAGGCGGTACTTTCCAGCGCTCGTCGTCGACAGCAAGATCCGCAGTAGCCTCGCCGGCGATGCCCGTGGGCGGGGCGGTCTGGCCTCGATCTTCGGCGACAACGAACATCTCCGAGCGCGTGCACAGCTCTGCTTCTGGCGCACGCGACCCAGTCACGAAGTAGGTCGGTATGGGGATGTCGGCCCCCGGCGCGGAATTGCCCATGAAGACGCAGCCCGGCAAGCCGCGCCAGGGGTTCGCGCGTGCGATCTGCCGCGCGGAGATTTCGACAAACTGCTCCGGGCGCCAACGCGAAGTCACCCGCGCCACTTCGGTGCCGCGCCAGGAGAGCATGCTCAGCATGTGCCCGTTCGAGCGCGCGAGCATCGCCGCGGCGCTCGCGATGTCCGCGCACTGCACGGTGAACTTGCGTCCGGGGTAATCGGGTGTTTCAACCGGCAGCCGCAACGCATCGCCGACCGCCTCGAACCAGCGCAGCGCATCGAAGCCCACGGCTCCGCTTACCCGCCGATTCGCACCCGTGCTGAAGCGCTGCAATTCGTCGTCGAGGTCTGCGAGCTGCGCGGCCAGCCGTTGCGCCGGGGACGGCGCCGCCGCACCGGGGCGGGTCAGCGCGCCGCGGATGCGGTCCAGCACTCTGCCCTGCCCACCCCACGTTCCTCGGCACTGCGGGACGCGGTCGAGCAGCAAGCCCGCCGTAGGTAGACCCACCGTCACTGTGTCGCGTCGCACGATGGCACGCTCGAAGGTCTTCAGCGCAGCGACCTGACGCACGCTGACGTGACGATCGCCGTTGCGCACCGTTGGGCCTGCCGGATCGAGGGGCCGAACCACGCCGACCACAAGCAGCACCAGGAGCAGCACCGGCACGACTGCGGCGCTCGCCACAATCGCGAACTCGAGCAGCGTCGTTGCGCGTCCTTCAGCCATGTGCCGTCCGCGCCGGCAGGTTGACGTTGATGGCGAGGCCGAGCAACGCCATGTTCACGAGCAGCGAAGTCATGCCGAAGCTCACGAAGGGGAACGTCACTCCGGTGAGCGGCAACACGGCGAGATTCCCCGCCACCGTCACCGCAAGCTGGCAGAGCGCGAGCACGACCCACGTGACACCGACCCAGGAGAGCAGAGCCTGATCGTCGTTGACGACGCGGTCGGACGCTGCAACCAGGCGCGGCTCGCCGCGCGTCACGCGCCCATGGTGGCGAATCAGCCGGTGCAGCCAGATCGCACAGCCGATCACAACGGCCCACGCCGCGGTCCAGCCGAACGCCCCCACCAGCGCCGTCAAGGTGTAGTCGCTCTGGATCTGCGCCGGTACGCCGGCGCAGCCGGCACCGCCCGCATGACCGCACCAGGGAACCGCGCCAAGCCCGAAGCCCGCCGCCGGCGCTGCCTGCTGGAACCAGGTCACGAGCGCGAGCTGATCGTTGGCCGATGCCAGCGGCGCGGCGAGATTTTCCAGTCGACCGGCGGTGACATCGTCGAGCGCGCCGAGCTCGAACAGGGCGAGCGTGATCCCGAAGATCCAGATCACGAACAACGCCATCGCCAGCGCAAAGGCCGCGCGATACGCGCCGCTGCGCTGGTGCCACCACATCGCAATCGAGGCGGCGACGAATGCGCCGGCGCCGTAGCCTGCGATGAGCAGCGGACCCATGTCGCGCGTGATCAATTGGACGCCGATCAGCACCAGGACCACGCACAGCAACGGCCATACGTAACGCACGAGCGAGCCGAGCGAGCTGCCGCTGCGGGCCAGCCGCTCCGTCAGCGGATCGCCGCGAAGGAAGAAGAACCACGAAGCGCCGACGATGAGCCACAGCCGCGCGACCTCCGAGGTAACCTGCGGCAGGTTCATCAGCAGTGCGCCCACTGCTGCGACGAGACTGATCATCAGCAAGACGACCCCTGCGATCATGACCACAGAGCCGACGCGCCGTCGGATGCTGCTCGCCAATGCGTCGATCAGCGAGAGCGTCCAGCCAAGCGCGCGCCCCAGCAACTGGCGCAGAAAAACGACCACGGTCAAGGTGAGCATGCCGAGCCACAGGTGTCCCTGGTGATACAGCGCAAGGTAGCGATTGCCGAAGTGGCCGTTGGCCGACAAGTCGAGTAGCAACAGCCATCCGAGACCAGTGGCGAGCACGAGGCCGGGATAACCGATGCGCGAGGCGATCGTCTGTGGTCCCGACGGCAGGTGCTTCTGCAGCCACGGCGACACCATCAGCACGAGCAGCGCCGCGCCGAGCAATCCCAGCACGAACGGCGCCGGCATGCCGGCGAGCGCACTCGATGACCGCATAGGTTCGAAGGCGCGATCCACGCCGAACGGCCACGGAATTCGGCCTATCCACGCTGCCGACGCCCAGACACCAAGTGCCAGCGCAATCCCGACGAGAGCGAAGTTCCGGCGTCGGCTCAGCTTAAACAGGACGAGGCCAGCGAGCATCCACCCCGCCCATTGCCAGCCCGCGGTGTGCAGCAACGCGCGCATCGCCTCGTTCTTGGCCGCGTGGGCCTGCGCCTTACGCGCCTCCGACATCAGCGCAGCTGCCTCGGACAGCGCATCCGCCAGACCCAGTCCGCCGCAGGCTCGGCTGGCGGTGCGCGAGGAGGCCGGCAGCAGTGCCGCGCCCGCCAGGGCCTGCGTCGCGCCATCCCCATCGAGCGCAGCACCGAGCAGCAACAAGGCGTTGGCGGACGCGCTGTCACCGCGCTCGAACGCGAGCGCATCGGTGCGCGCGTTGGCGGCCTTCGCAATGTCGAAGGCGCAGGCCAGCGGCAGCGGTGCCACAACATCGGCGCCGCCGAGCGAGTAGCGTTCGATGTAGGGTTGGATCTCGGCGTCGATCGACTCGATCGCGTTGCCGAGCGCGAGCAAATCACCCAAACCTTCGCGTTGCTGCAGACGAAGCTCCGCGCGATGCCTTTCCGCGTCGGTGAGTGGACGCTGGAATGCTCGGCCCGCCTGCGTAAAGGCGTCGATGAGGGCGAGCGGCATGGCCTGGGCGTCGGCTGCCCCGGACCGCAGCTCGGATCGTCGGCATAACCGATCGCGTACCAGCGGCTCGGCGCGCGCACCGTGACTCGCGCACATTTCGGGAAGGACTGCGTCGGGCAAGTCCACGATCGCGACGGCGGCATCGGCGAAGCGCCGATCGCGGCCGGTATCATTGGCGGCGAGACGTTCGAACAACGGGAGAAGCGCGACGATCGCCGCGACGGCGAGCAGGGATTCGATCAGCGACGGCCACTTGGTCGCGGCCTCGGTGGCCAAGCCGACGTCAAGGCTGACGGTGCTGGCTACGGCCACGCGCGACTCTGCGTGCCTGCAGCCAAGGCCTTACATCTTCTACATCGTGCAGAAACTTCGTGCCGCTGCACGGGTCGGGCTCCAGGTAAAGCGAAGACGAGAGTCTCGTAACACCCTTGCAGCGCGCTTTTGTTACACGCTGTTACAAACCAAGACTCGACGTCGGTTTGCGCTTCTGCAGCCGCTTGGGAACGTAGCAACTGCGGCATGCGTTGTCAAGCCGATGGGTGTTGCGGTTTCAGATACCTTGTCCCCTATTGTGGCAGTGTGCTGCGACCACTGTGCGTTACTACTGTCACGTGGCCGAGACCAATGCAACCCCCACCCCACTCAACGCAACACGTCGTTGCTCCCCGGGCGAGAATCCGACAGTGATCTGCCGATACGGCAACGCATAGCGCCCGGTCACGCGGGCGGTGAGCATTATTTCCGTGGGCGTTGTTTCCAGGTCAAACGCGACCTCGGCGTAATCGCCGTCGCGGTAGCGCAAGCTAATCCCGTCGTCTTCGTAAAGCGCAAAGCTCGTACTCGCAGTATCGGGCGACGCAAACACGCGCAGATGCCGGGATGGTTCGTCGTGGAGCCGGGACGAATCATCGCTGCCGGTCAACGGCAGCATGGCCCCGGCACGCGCGAATATGGGGATGCGGTCGAGCGGTGCGGCGACGATGACTTCGCTTCCCGGTTGATGATAGGCGCCGGAGTGGAAGTCGTACCAGCCGTCGACCCCGCTGGGAAGGTAAACGCGTCGCGCGCGCGCGCCTGGCTCGACGACATTGGCCACGAGCAGATATGGACCGAGCATGAATTCGTCGCAGTCGGTGAACGCGCGTGGATCGTCCTCGAATTCGTAAAAGAGCGGTCGCAGCATCGGCTCGCCGAGGACCGCAGCCCGTCGGAACAGCGTGTAGAGATACGGCATCAACCGGTAGCGGAAGCGGATTCCCGCCCGGATCAGTTCAAGAACTTCGGGATGTAGCCACGGGGTGTTCACCTCGCCGCCGGTTTTCCACGAATTCATGATGAAGCGCGGGCTGAACAGACCGTTTTGTACCCAGCGCACGAGGAGCTCGGGATCAGGCACAGGGCCGCTGAACCCGCCGACATCATGTCCCGTGTTGAACATGCCGGACAGGCTCATAGTCAACCCCATGCGCAGGTTCCAGCGCAGCGTGTGCCAGCTCGTACTGTTGTCGCCGGACCAGGTCTGGGCGTAGCGCTGAATGCCGGGCGGTCCGGCACGCGTCACCGTATAGACCCGCTCGTCGGGGCGGTTTGCCGCCTGCGCTTCCGCCGTCGCCCGCGTCATCAGCAATGCCTGCAGCGGGCGCGAGCGTTCGATCGGAATTGGTTGCCCGAAGCCGTGCGAGCTGCCGTAGTCATCCCAGATTTCGTATTCGTTGTTGTCGTTCCAGCCGGCGTCGATGCCATAGTCGAGTACCTCTTGTTGCAAGCTCTTCTGCCACCAGCGGATTCCTTCGGGATGGCTGAAATCGACGTGTGCGCCTTCGCCGTCCCAGAACTGACCGATGCACGGCCGATGTGATTTCGCATCGCTGACGAACGCGCCGCGCGCGGCGACCTCAGCGTACGCCGGGTGGTCATCGAGCAGGCAGGGCTTGAGGTTGACGACGACGCGTGCGTTGTGGCGCCGGAACTTTTCGACGATGGCACGCGGCTCGGGAAACTTGTCACGATTCCACGTGAATACATAGCGGCGCTGGCCGATGCTCGTGTAACCCGATCCGAAATGGAACGCCGACAACGGGATGTCATGAGCAGCGACCTGGTCGACGAACTCCGCCAACCGCGCCTGCGCGTCGGGCGCATCGGTGAGGCTCATTGCTGTATTGGCGTAACCCAGACTCCAGCGCGGGCCGAACGCCATGCGTCCGGTCAGCTCGGTGAACGCGCGAACGACGTCGCGGATGCGCGGGCCGACGAACAGATAGTAGTCGAGGTCGCCGTCATCGATCTCCGCATAGCGATAGAAGCCGTGATAGTTGTCGTATTCGCAGCCTAGATCGAAGACCATCGGCGCGAGCGTGTCGTAGAACAAACCGAACGCGATGCCGGACGGTTCGTCCCGCGCAATCATGAACGGCCAATGCTTGTAGAGTGGATCCGAGGTTTCCGCATCATATCCAAGCGCGTCGACCGCGAGCGTGCGCAGCCTGCGGCCGTGCTTGTCGAGCGGGCCGGTCTTGTCCCCGAGACCGAAATAGCGGTCGGTCAGCGCTCGCGCCATGTAGTGACGGACGATGCCGTTGCGCTCACTCCATTGGTACGCGTGGGTCGGTCGGTCGGCGGCGAAGACCGTGCCGTTTGCCGACCAGCGCAAGCCGAACGGCCGCAGCGCCACCGTCAGTGATAACTTTGCGGTCGTGAGCGTGATTTCGCCCCTACCCTCCGCGGCCGCAAATTCCGGGCGCGAGAAACCGCTCGCGTCGAGCCGATGGCGGCCTTCCCACGGTACATCCGTGCCCCCTGGGGCGACCATCCATGTCCGCGGTTCCTTCAGGGTCCCGTTGCGCAGGAAAAGCACGCGGACGAGATCGTCGGCCAGCACAAAGATCCGGCATTGCCAGCCGAAATCGAAGTCGAACTGGACAGACCCGTCGACGCGTCCGCCGAAGGTGGCGCTGACGAGCGGCCGCATCTTAGGGAGCCTTAGCGAAGCGCGACCGCGGTCTCGGCGTCGGTGGCGTCGAACAGATGCGTGTCGCTCACGGGAAGGTTCACCGTCATCCGTTCGCCGCCTGTGTAACCGACCTGGCCCGATGCATGTACCGTCAGGCGCTCGCCGCTGGACAACGTGCAATAAAGAAAGCTGGCGGCTCCCAACTGCTCGACACGGTCGATCGTGGCTGTCACGTGAAGAGATCCGGCCTGGGCCGCGCCGAGCGTTACATGCTCCGGGCGGATCCCCAGCAGGACGCGCTGCTCGACGGTCGCGGTCGAGACCCGCACTGGTAGTGCTGCATCTGACGCAGCATGCGGCGCTGCATCGAGCGCGATCCGCGCACCTTCATCGCGTATCGTGGCGATGCGGCCGCTCAGAAAGTTCATCTGCGGCGAGCCGATGAATCCGGCGACGAAACGATTGTCGGGGCGGTTGTACAGCTCGAGCGGCGTGCCGATCTGCTCGACGCTTCCGGCGCGCAGAACGACGATCCGGTCCGCCATGGTCATCGCCTCGACCTGGTCGTGCGTCACGTAGATCATCGTCGTGCCGAGCCTCGCGTGCAATGCAGTGATCTCGGAACGCATCTGCACCCGCAACTCGGCGTCGAGGTTTGACAGCGGCTCGTCGAACAGGAAGATCGTCGGATCGCGCACGATCGCCCGGCCGATGGCGACACGCTGTCGTTGCCCGCCCGAAAGCTGTGTCGGTCGACGTTCGAGCAACGCGTCGAGGCGGAGCATCTGCGCGGCCCCCCGCACCTTGGCGTCGATCGTCGCCCGCGGCGTGCGCAGGTTCTCCAGGCCGAAGGCGAGGTTCTGATAGACCGTCATGTGCGGGTAGAGCGCGTACGACTGGAATACCATGGCGAGCCCCCGCTGTGCGGCGGACACATCGTTGACGCGGTTGCCGTCGATCACGATGTCGCCGTCGCTCGCCGATTCGAGTCCGGCGATCATGCGCAGCAGCGTGGATTTGCCGCAGCCGGAAGGCCCGACGAAGACGACAAACTCGCCATTCTTCACGTCGAGGTCGATGCCGTGAATCACAGTCGTCGCGCCGTAGCGCTTGGCGACCCGCTTCAGTTGCAAACCGGCCATGGCGCGACCCTCGATTATTTGACGCCGGCCGAGGCAATGCCGGTCGTGATGTATTTCTGCAGAAACGCGAAAACGAGCGTCACGGGCAGCAACGTGACGACCGTCATGGCGAGCAGGTAGTGCCATTGCGTGGTGAGCTCGCCCTGGAACGCGTTGAGCGCGAGTTGCAAAGTGAACTTCTCGGTGCGCGAGAGCACGATCAGCGGCCACAGAAAGTCGTTCCATCGCCACATCACCGAAAAGATGGCGAGCACCGCGAGCGCCGGCGCTGACAGCGGCAGGATGATCCGCCAGAAGATCCGCCACTCGCTCGCGTGATCCATGCGCGCGGCGTCGATCAGCTCGTCTGGAATCGTGAGCATGTACTGGCGCAAGATGAAAACGCCCGTCGGCGTAGCTACGGCGGGCCAGATCACTCCCCACAGGCTGTTCAGCAGCCCGAGCTCGGACACGACCAGGAAGTTGGGCACCAGAATGATCGTCGGCGGAATCATCAGCGTCGAGATGATCAGCAGGAACACCGCGTCGCGGCCGCCAAAGCGATATTTCGACAGCGCGAACGCGGCCATCGCGTTGAACAGCAGCGTGATCAGCGTCGCGACGACCGTAATGAAGACGCTGTTCCAGAGATACGTGCCGAAGGAAAACTTGGCGAAGATCTCGGAGTAGTTTCCGGTCGCGAATTGCAGATCGCGCACCGGCGTGCGGTCGCGGATGTTGACCTTGTACTCGCGATCCGGCGCATTGGGGTCGACCAGCGTCGCCTGGATGCCGATGCGGCGGACTTCCGCCAGCTCGCGCGTGGCGCCGTCGGGCAAGGTCACGCGGTAGAGCGGCAACGGCGTTTCGTGACCCGCAACCGCGACAGATTTCTGCCCGTAAGGCAAAAAGTGCGGTGGGAACTCGTTCAGTGCGGCGGCGCTCTTGAACGAGGACATTACAAGCCAGACCACCGGGCCGAACATGAGCACGAGACCGAGCAGCAGATAACCATAGGAGAACCAGTCGGTCCAGTCCGCCTTGCCGCGCCCGCGCCGGGCCGAAAGCATCGTCGCGACGCTAGCCATCGTCGCGACCTCGCCCGCCGGCGAGGCTCTTGCGCGTCAGGCGCAGCTGCAGCACCGTGAGCACCAGGAGCGACAGCGCGAGCACCAGCGACGCCGCGGCAGCGAGGCCGTACTGGTGGATCGCTTCCGCAAAGCCCGTCTGGTAAATGAACTGGACGATGAATGTCGTCGCCGAGCCGGGTCCGCCACCGGTCAGGACAAACACTTCGTCGAAAATCTGGACGGCGCGGATCAATCCCAACACCAGCACGACGATCAGATTGGGCATCAAGAGCGGCAGCGTGATCCGCGAAAAGCGCCGCCACGGCGAGGCGCCGTCCATCTCGGCGGCTTCGTACAGGTCGGCCGGGATCGCCTGTAGGCCTGCCAGCAGGATCAGCGTGTAAAAGCCCATGTGCGCCCAGATGCTCACGAACACGCACCAGAAGAACGCCCAGCTGGCGTCCGACAGCCAGCCGATCGGCGACGCGCCGGCACCCGCGAGCACTGCGTTCAACACACCTTCGCGCTGCAAGACCCATTTCCAGCTCGAGTCCGACAGCCAGCCGATCGGCGACGCGCCAGCACCCGCGAGCACTGCGTTCAACACGCCTTCGCGCTGCAAGACCCACTTCCAGATCAGCGCAACCACGACCGGCGACAGCAACACCGGATAGAAGAACACGCCACGGAAAAATCCGCGCCCGAGGATCTTGCGATTGAGCACGAGCGCGGTGACGAGCGCGAACGCGACCATCAATCCCACCTGCAACAGCGCGAACTCGCCGGTGTTGTAGATGGCGCGCCAGAACAGGTCTTTGCGGCAGGTTGACGGGTCGAGATAGCTCTCGCATTCGAACAGCGTCTCGAGATTCTCGAACCCGGTGAACGGGCGCTCCGACGGATAGAGCTGCACCCCGCCGGTGAACGCGAAATAGAAGTTGACGACGATCGGCAGGAAGGTGAACAAACCGAGGATCGCCAGGTTCGGCGCGACGAACATCCAGCCGATGCGCGGCACGCCGAGGAGGCGCTGGACGGCGCGCATCGGCGCGTCTACCGCGTTGAGCGCCGCCCGGCCGGCGGCCGCGGGCAGCTCGAGCAGCGGATGGCGAGCGGAGTTCACGATCGGCGGCGGGCAACAAGCGCCCGCCGGGCGCTATTTCCCCGCGGCCTTGACCTGCTCGTCGATGTCGGCGCTGATTCGCTTCAACGCGTCGTCGAGCGACATCTCGCCGGCGATGGCTTGGCCGAGCCGCGAGGCGGTCGGATTGAAGACCGCGCGGTTGAGCTTGTAACCCTGGATCTGATAGGCGACCGGGGAGAGCTTCGGCACCTCGGCGACGAACGTGTTCAACGCGGCCTTCGCCTGCGGCGAGATCTTGTAGTCGACGCCCTTTTTCGCCACACCCGCGTGCGCGGGAATGTTCTCGGTGCGCGCCATATACTCGGCGTAGATCGGCTCACTCGCCAGATAGTCGAGGAAGCGGCCGACGTCCTTGGGGTTTTTGGTGCGCTTCAACGCGACGAAGGCGGCGCCGCCCGGGATGCCGGTGCACGCCGCTGGCCCGCACGGATTCGGCACCGCGATCCAATCAAAATTCTTGCCGATCTGCGTGTCCATGCGGCGGATCTGCCAGCTGCCGGAGAGATACATCACGACACGCCCGTTGGCGAACTCCTCGAACGCGTCGCGGTACGTCGCGCCGCCGACCCCGCTCCAGACTTCCTTCGGCATCGTACCGTCGCGACTCCAGTCGTAGAGTCGCTTCGCCATCGCCTTGTAGCCGTCATCGAGCGCGAGGTTACCCTTGGCGTCGAAGTACTTCGCGCCCATGCTGATCGCCGGGCCGGCAAAACGATGCCCGCTCCGATCGAACGCAACTGCGAACGGCACCTGGGTGGCCTTCGCCACCTTGCGCGAGGCCTCGACCCATTGGTCCCACGTCGCCTGGGGGCCTGGCAGCGGCACGTTCGCCTGCTCGAACAGCGTCTTGTTCACGTACGGCCCGGTGACCGTCAGCTGCGTCATCATTCCGTAGATGCCCTTGTCGCCCGGTGTTGCCCGCATCCAAGGCAGCGTCTGCCCGAAGTTGGCCTCCCAGTACTTCGGGTCCTTTACGTACGGCGAGATGTCGAGGTAGTACTTCGAAAGCCCGCCCAAATCCGTGACCCGCGCGATGTCGGGACCCTCGCCTGCCGCGAGCTGCACCGGCAGCTGCTCGACGATCGCCTTGTACGGCACCTTGTCGATCGCGACCTTGACGTCCGCGTTTTGCGCTTCGAAGCGCTTGGCGAGATCCTGCGTTACTTCGCACTCGTTGCCGTCCGAGTAGCAGGCGACCCGAATCTCGCCCGCGAAGGCGACTCCGACCACGAGCGATAGTGCAACGACGGATGGGGCGCAGATGCGCCGGGCATTCTCTGGCATGGGGCTCCTCCAAATGTCGCTGACGATCCGCAGCAGATTGCACAGGATTATAGCCGACGAGGATGCCGCGCCTCCCGCGTGAGTGTTTGCTGGATCTGCCGTGAGCGGTTACCGCCCGCAATCTAGCGCCGAGCGGCTGCCATGCCCGCGGCCGCTTCGATCCTGGGATGACTAAACCGAGCTCCCCACGGTCCAGTCCACGCTCTTCGGACGCCCATCGAGATGGAGCGCGGCAGTGGCGGCCGGGGTTTCGGCGATCACGCGCCCCGCGCGGAATACCTTGAGCCGCGTGGCGCGCAGACGAATGGCTTCCACCGGATCGTGCGCCTGCAGCAGCACGAAGTCAGCGCGGCAGCCGGGCGCGATGCCATAGCCGTCGAGGCCGAGAATACGCGCCGGGTTCGCGGTGACTGCGGCAAAGCATGAGCGCATCGCGTCCACGCCTGTCATTGGCGCCACGTGCAGTCCCATCGCGGCGACCTCGAGCATGTCGCCGCTGCCCAGTGCGTACCACGGGTCCATCACGCAATCCTGGCCGAACGCCACGTTGACGTCGGCTGCCATGAGCTCCGGCACCCGGGTCATGCCGCGGCGCTTGGGGTAAGTGTCCTGCCGGCCCTGCAGCGTGATGTTGATCAGCGGATTGGCGATCGCATGCACGCCTGCGTCACGGATCAGCGGAATCAGCTTTGACGCGTAATAGTTGTCCATCGAGTGCATCGACGTGAGATGCGAGCCGGTCACGCGACCGTGCATGCCCAACCGCTGCGTATGGAACGCGAGCGTTTCGATGTGCCGCGACAGCGGATCGTCGGTCTCGTCGCAGTGCATGTCCACCGGGCAGCCGAGCTGCGCCGCCAGCTCGCAGAGGATGCGGATCGATTCCGCGCCGTCGGCCATCGTGCGCTCGAAATGCGGAATGCCGCCGATCACGTCGACGCCCATCGCCAGCGCGCGCTTCAGTTGGTCGAGGGCGCCTGCGCTGCGCAGCACGCCGTCCTGCGGGAACGCCACCAGCTGCAGGTCGAGGTAGGGCTTCACTTTCTCACGTACGTGCAGCAGCGCCTCGACCGCGAGCAGCCGCGGGTCGCAGATGTCGACATGCGAGCGGATCGCGAGCAGGCCCTTTGCGACCGCCCAGTCGCAATACGCGAGCGCACGCTCGACCAGTGCTTCCTGCGTGAGCAGCGGCTTGAGCTCGCCCCACACTGCGATGCCCTCGAGCAGGGTGCCGCTCCGGTTGACGCGCGGCAGGCCGTAGGAAAGCGTCGAGTCCATGTGAAAATGGGCGTCGACGAACGGCGGCGAGAGCAGGTAGCCATCGGCATCCAGCGCGTGCGTGGCGGTGGCGGAAACGCGCGGTGCGACGTCGACGATACGGCCATCGGTGACGACCACGTCGCAACCCGTGCGGCCATCGGGCAGCGTCGCGTTG